>Ga0182024_10008595_pt1 | contig 21439 bp, 15 predicted proteins | sample P32metaG_FD_120480 | JGI IMG/M metagenome (GOLD analysis project Ga0182024, IMG submission 120480) | Permafrost microbial communities from Stordalen Mire, Sweden - P3-2 metaG (Illumina Assembly) | ecosystem: Environmental > Terrestrial > Soil > Wetlands > Permafrost | place: Sweden: Stordalen...
CACTGAGTATGGACAAAGAGTATTATCAGCCCGGCGACACCGCGAAAATACTAATCTCGACATCCATTGATAACATCGCAGGAACAGATTGCCTCGTCTCAGTAGAGGGCGCCACCATATATGATTACAAAACTGTCAAGATGACGAGTTCGTCGCAGTTCGTGGAGCTGCCAATCAAGAGCATCTATGCGCCCAATGCCTATGTGACGGTGACACTAATTGATCACATGCATACGCCTCATATTCTTTCAAAGGAGATTAAAGTCTTTCCAAAAGATGCAATGCTCAGGGTCGCTGTGAGCAGCGACAAAGCGCACTACGAGCCAGGCGCCGCCGTCACTTATACGATCAAGGCAACACGAGCTGACGGCAAACCAGCAGCCGGTGCCGAGGTGGATCTCGCGGTTGCAGACGAAAGCATCTTTGCCATTCGCCCCGAGAGAACGCCGGACATAAAGCACGCTATTTATGCCCATATCAGCAATGCATGCGACACTTCCACCACCTTCCAGGGCTTCATCCCCGTGGTGCTGTCCTCACCCGAGCTGTGGAGAGGAGATCAATGCCTCGCCGCCTTTCCCATAGGGCTGGCGTTTCTTCCTCTTCCTGTTGTCGCATTGATTCCCAAAAGTCCGGTCCTGCAGGTCTTGTGTCTGATGGGAACTGCAGTTGTCGTGACAATGATGGTTACGGGTCGAGTGTCCGAACAGGAAAGCCAATATAAACAGATAAACTCAGCGCTTGGACCGATAATGCAACCGGCTGGAGCACCGAGCCGTGGCGTGCCTGCAGTGCGAACCGATTTCAGGGATACAGCCTTCTGGTCGCCAGCACTTATAACAGATTCTAACGGCATCGCTCGAGTGACACTAAAACTCCCGGATAACCTCACTACCTGGCGAGCGACAGCACACGTAGTTGACACAGATCGCAGCGTCGGATGCGAATCGCAGAAGATAGTCACCAGCAAAGACTTAATCGCCCGCCTGTCGCTGCCGCGCTTCTTCTGCGACGGCGACAAAACCTCGATTATTGCTATCGTTCACAACTACTCTGGAAAAGCACAACCGGTGCGCGTTACCCTCGACTGCTCACCACAGTTCACAGTCAGTGGGAAAATGGTGCGCGAGATTTCGATTGCTAACGATCAGGCTGAAGAGATCAGATGGCCTGTAGATGTGTCCGGCAGCGGAACTGCCACCATCAAGCTCCAGGCGCAGGGACAACAAGGTGGTGACGCTGTTCAAATTAAGATTCCTGTTCGTAGTTTTGGTTTTACTGATTTCTTTGCCAACAGTGGAGTGATTGCCAAAGACCAGGAGTCTAAGACACTTGCGGTCAAGGAGATCATAGACGCCGATTCTTCTTGCGATGCCTCCTCCGCCAAATACCAGCTTGCGCTCTCGGCCTCGCAGATCGGTCCTGTGTTGGGCAACTTCTCTTCTTTGATCGATTATCCCTACGGCTGCACCGAACAAACGATCAGCCGCTTGATACCATCTGTGGTAGCGATGCGTCTGAAGAAAGATCTCGGCGTGCCTCTGCCGATTGGCGCGGAGGAAAAGTTCAAGCGGGTGCACGACATGGCGCTTGCCAAGATTGCCGACTTTCAGCGGACCGATGGTGGCTGGGGCTGGTGGGGCAGCGACCAACCCAGCGATCCCAGCGATCCATATTTGACGGCGTACGTTCTAGAGGGCATGCACGACCTCAAGGAAGCAGGCTATTCGGTCGACGACCGCCTCGTCAGCCGCGGCCTGATTCAATTGAGAAGGTACGCCAATACGCTTATCCTCAAACCTTGGGACAGAGAAAAAGCTATCGATCATGCCAGAGTACTGTATGTCTTGAGCTTGTATGGCGACAAGCCGAATCCAGCAGACATCGCCTGGCACATGGGGCAATCACTTTTCGCTCCGCCAGAAGCTCTCTCTTACTTGACTCTTGCTTTTCACAATTCCCATAACGACCAAGCTGCATCACTCACATATGCACAATTGATTGCGCTGGCCAACAAGTCAAATGACTTTATGGATTGGGATCATACACCACAGATGATGGCACGACTCAACCTCCGCGGTGCCGCCGATTATACTTACCGTTTCACCGGCGCTGAAGCGACGGCGCTGGCACTGCAGGCGGTCTTGGCCGTGGAACCGGGCAATGAGAACCGCCGGTCGATGATTCGTTCATGGATCCTTTTGCAGAGAGGCAAAGATGGTTGGGGAAACACGAAGACAACTGCGCAAGTTTTCATGTCATTGCTTGCCGACGATCTCGTTACACACAAAGGGATGGTGACAAACTTCAAGGTGAGCGCCGTCGATGCTGCGACCGGAAAGCAGTTAGCAGGGCTTGTCTTCAATCAGCTCAATATGTATCAGTCCGAGAGCAAAAGCGAATTTGCCGGCAAAGCGGTTCCGTCCCAATTGACAATCTCCAAGGCAGGCAAAGGGATCCTCTTCTACAACAGCCTTTTGACGTTTAAACGCAAACTGACTTCCGGTGGAGAGCTTGAGAGCAAATCCATGCCAAAAGAGCTGAAACTGAGCAGAGCTTTCTTTGGACTCTCGACTGTTCCAACAAAGGACGACCAGCATCTCCTCACGCTGAAGCCGGTTCCGTTGAACGCAAAACAGATCAAAGCCGGTGAAACGTTGTTGATGAGAGTGAGAGTCAGTTCCCCTGTCAATCTTCCGTATGTCATGATCGAGGCGCCTTTGCCGAGCGGCGGCGAGGTGGTCAGCAAAGATGCCAGTGATCTCCAATTCGAGACAGTGGATGAGAAGAATGGCGCCGATGCGTTGCCGATCAAATGGTGGTGGTCACATCAAGATGTTCTCGACGATCGAATTGTCTTCTTCGTGACTAATTTCCCGGCAGGCACTTGTGAGCTGACAACACTGGTGCGCACAGAGATGCCTGGACGGCTCAACATCAATCCGGTAGAGATGCAAGGAATGTACACGAACAAGGTCAGAGCATATTCAACTGCCGACCAGATCGAGGTATCAGCTCCAGCGCCGCTATGACCTTGATCGGCGAGGTCTTGTCGGCGCTCACATTTCCGCCACCGGAGTGGCACGAGACGGACACATTGAAAATCTAAAGTAACGACGGCAGAAAGTGTTGAGTTGTTGCCTGAATCCAAATGAGGATAATCCGATGAGAGCAGCCGGCGATGCGGTTTCTGATCGCGGGAGCCAAGCTCCTGCGCCAAACGATGATCACAGCTTGCTGCAAAGCTCCGGTTTTCTCGATAAGATTAAACATGGCACGCAGGCGCTTGCGCATTCGACTTCGCAGCTGCTGCACAAAGGTTTGGAGCATGGCAAGGAAATAGCCCAGAGCCCCGCAGCCAAAAACATCGAACATCAAATTGTTGTTACCGGCAAGCAGATTGGAGACGATCATGTGCGCAAAGCGCGAGGTTTAGTTGAGGCCGGGAAGGCTGGAGACGTTCAAGGTGTGCTTCGCAACGGTTTGCCTCTGGCCGGCGAAGTGATCATGGGTCCGCAAGCGGCGGCTATCAAAATTGCCAAAGACAAAGCCACTGAGGCAGCCGGACATGCCTCAGATGCCACGAATTCCACAGCAGGCAAATATAAACCAGCCGCCCGGCTGCCGGCTCTCATAATTGACGGGCTCAAGGAAGAAGAGAAGCATCCTGCTGACAAACGCTAACATCTTCAAAGATAATGCAGAAAACTGCAGTTATCAACCGTCCATCCAAATAGATTTTGGTTCCAGTGCGCGCAGAACTCGCAACAGCCGAAGTTAATTTGACCATCGGCGCCCAAATTCTCTAGCGGAATCGCGGCGGAATCAAAGCACCAGGCACGGTGCCTGCTATCTGGGAGCGCCGCCATCCTGGCGGTATTTGCTCGACTTTGTCGAGCCATGCCGGCTGGAAGCCGGCGCTCCCAGGTAGTCACGTCGAGGCTGGAAGTCCTACTTGGTTTGCGACTTCTCGAAGTATGGATGGGACAACGCCGGTGGCTTGTCCACATCTGCGTGTGTTTTCTGCATCTCCACATCGCGCAGAATCAGCGAGGGCGTCGTGATGCTGGTGGCGCGATAACTGGAAGGCTGCGAATCCCAGCCATCACTGCCGGTGATACCTTCGGGTTGCATGTAAATCTTCGAATCGTCGCCTGTTGCCGCGATGCCCCTGAGAATGCGAACCGTATTGGTAGCAAACTCGGCGCCACGCAGCAACTCCTCATGACCGTCGGAAAGGTAGAGGCGTGAAATATCCACAGCCATGGGTAGATCGACTTGATCCTTATGATTATCGCCCGACCCATCAATCTCGAACCCTTCGTACGAATCATTCTGGGCGTTGCCTAATTTGCGCACTATCAGAACATAATCGAGTCCATCCTCTTTGCCGAATTCGATTAGTTTTGCTCTCAATTTTTGTGTATCGAGTTTTGCATCAGCGGGAGCCAGCTTGTCATCGGATTCGATCACGAGATTGCTGGCCTGAGCTAAGTTGTTTGAGCCAAGCGCATGCCCATTGCTGCTTATCACTTTCAGTGTAGGTAACCGGGAAGAAAGCAATGTCTTCAGTATGCCTTTTTCAACAAGCATTACTTTCTTTGCACCCACACCTTGATCGTCAATGTCATAACTCGAAGGCAGCCTCAGTCCGGACGAATCTCTCAAGGTCGGGTCGTCTTCAACGTTGATGAATTTAGGCAGTATGCGCCAGCCGATCCTTCCCAAGACAGCATCTTCCGAGCGCGTCGATCTGTCTGCATCATTTGGCCTCTTTACCACCACATTTGGTGCCAGCGTTCTGCTGAGAAACTCCGCCGCTGCCTCCCCTTCCATCAAAACCGGTCCCTGGTAGAGTTCTGCTTCTTTGGCGTCAACAGCCAACGTCAGGCGCTGAGCAAGGTTTTTCACTTTCTCTTCTAACTGTGCGGTGCTGGGCATGTGCTGTGCGTCTGTCGCTTCCACAATGATGCTGTCGCTCATTTTCATGCCATCCTTCGCCTGGGCCGTGGCGGCAATAGTGATCGTGCAATCATTTTCAACAACACGACTCTTAGAACCCTCGTTGTTGACGACATACTTGTTATCGGTCGTTTGAACCAAGCTAACGCTGGAGTGTCTGATCTTTGGATAGTCTTTGAAAAGTGATGACAAATTCTTCATGCTTGTTTTCCAGCCGATGCGATCGTACACAGATTCCAGCCGAGGTTGAATCAACACAACAGGCAGCTCGCGAGACCAATCGTCCGGACGTTCTTTTATGCTTCTCTGCTGGAGTACGGCCTTCTTTCTTTCGAAACTTCGTACCGCCTTCTTGTACGCACTGTCGGTCTGCAACCAGAGCTTATGGCGTATAGCATCGTAATCGTTATCCAGACTGACCTGACTGCTTGCAGATCCTCCGTCAGAATCCCATTCATATCTTGAACGCATGTTGCCGCTGTCCAGTGTGTAATTTCCGACGTGCACGTCTACCGTCAGGTATCTGTACCGGGTTTCAGAATCGCCCGTTAGCGCACCGAAAGAGGCGTTGACGTAGAGTGAGTTACAATCATCGATTCGATAGCTGACATAATACGGTTTCTCATGCTTCTCAATTTTTAGTTGCGCCACTGAGCGCGTAAGTTCGTCGTTCATAGCATCGAACAGAACGTCACGCTCGGGTGGAGCAACCGAACTTGCAAGAGCGAGCATCAACGGCAGCAGAACCGGCTTCATGATACTAACTCCCTTTTGTTGGCGGTGGCAGCAGTGGTGGTTTATCTTGGGACTTGTTTTGTCGCTCAATTTCGAGCGTTTGCAACAGCAAGCTTGGAGATGACGCGGAGACGGGTACCCAGCCTGATTCTGCGCCACAGTTTCCGTTGAACGTATCGCAATCATTGGCTGCGCACATAATCTTTTCCAGTGAAACCAAAGGAGTGCCGATGATCGAGACGCCGCGCAACAATTCGTCAGGTCGGCCATCTGTATACACGCGATAGACACGCAGCGGAAGCAGCTTAAACACTTGTGGCATCCAGTTTTGTGTCATCGTGAAGCCGCCGGCGATCTCATCGAAGATCAGTCCATACGGTTTATGTTGCCGCTTCGTTTCTGCGATCAACATTTGTCGCAGTTGATTGTAGGGAACCGTTTTGGATGATTGGACGATCAGATTGCCTTGTCTGGCAACGGGATTGGCGCCTGGTGAGCACCGGCCGTGCCCGTTCGATTGATTGAAGCCTTTAATAGGCGAGCGCCCCAGGAGGAAATTCTTCAAGATTCCATGATCGACGAGCACTACTTTGGCTGCCGGAACGCCCTCGTCATCAAACCGATAGTAGCCGTTTAGCGGTGTACCAGCTAGTTTCGGGCACGTTGGGTCGTCAATTACAGAGATAAAAGTTGGCATGATTTTCTTGCCAACCATCTTCGTAAATGTTCTGCCTTCATCCTCATTTTTCTGTCGATGCCCCTCGGCGCGGTGGCCAAATACTTCGTGAAAGAACACCCCTGCTGCCTTTGACCGCAGAATTACCGGCCCCGCAAACGGTTCAGCGACGCGTGCAACGCGTAGTTGCTCTATTGATTTGGCCAGCTTCTGCACCATGTCTTTCAATTTGTTTTCATCGGGCAAGTCTTTGATTGTCGGACTTTCTACATGGTCGTACAGCCACACGCGCATGCCATCGTCGGCTATTGCGGTTGCTCTTGTGATTAAGTTGTATTGCACTATCTCGTCTTCTAGCCGGGTGCCTTCGGAAGTAACATTGAAGCGACGAACCTTTGTCGCATACAAGGACACCTGTGAATCAGTGATTTTTGGATATTGCTTGTACAGCAGAGATGCTTGCCGGAGGCGATTTTGCCATGTGTTTACGTCAATATCGAATTTTTCGGCTTTACCGACGTATGTCTGAGGTTTCTCTCTGGTGAAATCGGCGGATTGATCTTCCTCTGCCACCAGAACATCCTTATTAACTTGTGCTTCCTTGATCGCCTTCTGGGCACTCTTAAATGCCTGGTCTGTTGCGGTCCATAAAGCGGCGCGAATCGCGTCCTCATCGTTCTCAATGGGCACAGGCGACTCACGAGACCAACCGTACCAACCATCACGGGAGCGATGAGTGCTGTCCAATTGCGGAGTTCCGGCACGCAGCTCGACATTCAACATTCGATAGTGCATCACTTCTGGTGTTTCATCGGAGCCGCCATAACTTGATGACAGTGAAAGCGTCTCCTCGTCATAGATTCTATAGGCCAGGTAATAAACTGGACTGGTGCCGGCGTTCTTCAATTTAGAAAAGGAGCGCGCGAGCTCTTTCTCCATCGCTTGCATGACAATGCTGTCTGAAGCTTGATTGGGTTTCGAAGTCGTCGCGTTGGCCGCTGGCGTTGCGTCATGTTTGATGTCTTTGTGCGGAGATTCGGCAGCGAAATTAGCTGGACTCCCTCCTGCCAAAAGGAGTATCGCGCACAGCACTGTGAACGTTTTGCTCTTCATGAAATAGTGCTTCTCCTTGAACCTAGCGGCGAACGCTTCCCCTGGTGGCAATTCGCTAACAAACAAAATTTCGGGGGCGTTCTTATAGAAACCAAACGTTCCCCGCATATTTGTTCCCAATTCTTGATCTGTACCACTAAGACTCGGTTAAGAGCATCGTGAATTAATCGAATTTGGGTCGGTTGCAGCGGTTCTGGATATTAATTCCAGGTGACTGACAGGCGCGGATCACGGCTCGTCCCAGAATAGCTGCCACTGGCGATATTGTTCGTATTCTTCCAGCGAGCAATCGACCGAGCTTTCGAATTGAAGTGTGGGCACGCCACCATTCACCGTGGGTGGTGCCCAGGCCATGTCTTCTGCCGCTACGGTGTATTCGTTAACTTGCGCACCGGTGGCATCGCTGAACCGGACACGGAATTGTTTAGCGCCGTCGACAAACATATGCAGCCCTTCGGGCGAACCTAACATGGCCAATCGCAATGACATCTGCCCATTTTTCCAACAAGTCTTCAACCAGCAATCGACGCCCTTGCCTTCGACATTGACATTCGACCACGACTTAACCTCGGCTGCCTCTTTCAATCTGCGTGGATCGTATCTCGGTCCCGCCTGCTGTTGTGGCGCCGCCTGCCGCGGCTTAGGCGCCGGAAGATCGTGTTGCATCAGATAACCGCGAGGCGGCGATGGCGGTTCGCTTGGCTGCTCCGGTTGCGGCGGCAGCTGCTGCTTCAACTGTACCGGCGCGGGTGCGGCCTTCTGGCTTTCGTGTTGGGAGCAACCAGCGAACAAAGCGCAACACGGAATCGAGCACAAAAGAGCCAGGCGCTTTCCAAGTAAGATGGCGCGATAGCCCCTGATTGTCGTGTTGATTTCGCTTCTTTGGTTGACTCGAACCATTCACCCAGCTCCTAGCATTTAAGTTTACCTTTCATCTGCGTCAGTTGCTATTTTTCCGTGTGATTTGTCCGAGGCTGTCGTCTCGATGTCGCAGCTTTCACGCTGTTTTCAACATTGAACTCTACTATCTATGCCACTGCTTAATATCCTTCTTCAGTTGGAAATGCGCTTGGCGCAATTTTCGCTTTTACTGCTTGTGCAGGGGTGACTACATGACTGCTCAGCGACACGTCGAGCAACCAGAGCGAAATGCAATCAAGCCTGCCAATGACTCTGGGCCAAGCCCGGCTTGGCACGAAGGGTACGATCGAGCTCATGTTGTTCAGCCACACGCGAAGGTTGCGTCGCTTGCAGACCACGGTTTCCCGTCGCATGACGAGGCGATGAGAGCTCTTGGTCTTACTCCCGAGGGTTCCGCTCAGTCCGCCCAACGTCGAGGACATGATCGTTATGCGGCAGCGGACATTGCACAAGGACCGCATGATCGCTACGCGGCAGCCGATACCAAACGAAGACCTCATGACGTACGCCCGGTTGAGCGTCATCAGGTGGGCGATCCCGGACAGGATAAAGTAAACAGTCGCAATTCCGAGCCGTTCAAGTCCGACACCGTTAGCGACTCTCAGTTCAAGGACTGGAAAGATAAGTTCAATGATTTGACAAAGCAACCGGATGTCTCACGGTCGTCGCTCATGCACGACATGGATAAATTAGCGCGAGAGGCAGGAACGAATCCGGACGGTTCACCCAAGGTTTTCATCGGACGCGCCAGAGATCAGATGGGGATTACTCACTATTACGCAGAGTTCAACAGCAATCAGAAGCAATTTGAAGCTAACGAACATGCCGTCAGGGAAGGAAAAGTAAACTTCCAGGCCACAGACGGCACCAAAGCAGCCATTGCTGAAATAGGCATCTACAAAGGCGGCACCACCGTCTGATCCTTACTCCAGGGATTGCTCAAGGATGGAAAATGCGCGTGAAAAAAGCGAGTCCGATCGCTGAAGATGGACTCGCTTATATCTACGCCTGGCGTTCCGGCCGTTCAGTTAACCTACACGCTTAATTGCAGGTGGATTCCAGTCGCCATTGAGTGTGTTTGGTTTGGGTGCATAAAGCCTCATGGTTACTCCAAGTTCTCCCTTAGGAGCAGGCAGCCAATTGGATTCTTTATCCTTGCCGGGGTTGTCGTTCTGGATATAAATGTCGATTGAACCATCGCTATTTTTGTTCAGCGGCATCCACGAGCTAATGGCGAAGCGATTCAAACTGTTCGCGCTCTGAAATCCTTCTTTGTCGTACATGGTTATCGACCAGAAAGCATCTACCGGCGGCAGCTCTTCCTTAGCGAAGTGCAAGACATACTTGTTCTCGCCATTGAGCGGCTTGCCGTCTGCGTCGGCATAATTGAGTGGATAGAATGCATCTTCCGGCTGATTGCAGCCTAATCCGACCATGGCGACGATGGCGCGTTTCAAATAATAGTTGCCATACACGCCCATGGTGTCTGTGTTCAACTGCCATCCGTTCACAGGGCGACCCATCGATTGCAATTTTGCATACTGCAACTTGAGTCCGTCCTCAAGCCCTCGTTCGATTGCGCGTTGAATATTCGATTCCAGTTTGTCCATCTGGAAGCTCTTGCCCGGCTCGATACCGATGCGTTGCAGCCGCGCCAGAGTCGACCAATCAGTGATGTGAGCTGGGTGCAGTTTGAGCAATTCTGCTGCAAGTGCAAAATATTGACTGGCAGTCATCTTATTTACTTGCTCGAGCGGTGGAGTCTTCATATCTATCTTGTTGTCGACTTTCGCTTCGATTGCGCTCGGCTTCTTACCCCATTGCGACAGAGGCGTAATTTGGCATCCGTCTTGAATCTTATGCACGGATTCGTAGTCACTTGGACCGTCAGTCTTTGTGCGGCCGATGATCCAAACGTACGGTGTCGGCGCGTCGATGCGCTGAACATGTTCAGGCAGAGTGCCCTTCCAAGATGGTGGCACGACGGCGTAGTGTTGTTCTGCGGTTCCGCTCGTACGCCAACCTGGCGAGGCGAAAACGTCCGTCCACATGTCGAGCATGGGCATTAGGTAATAGCGACCGTTGGTGTCAGGCAATGAAATAATCATCGGCTCTTTCGTTAGATCAAGCCATGCACTTGAGTACAGCGTGTCAAAATTCGGTCGCACGACGGTTTTGAAATCGGCATCCGGATAGGCGCGGATGTGCGAAAACGTGTTCATGGGACCATGTCCCGGCTTTTTGCCGGACTCGATATTTGTTGCCTGCTGACGCGTAATCTCCATTGTGATGAGAGGGTAGAAGTATGTGTAAGCTTCCAGACCAATCTTGTGCGCTTCCTGTTCGGTGAGCGGGCTTTTCTTTGATTCTGTCAAAGTTGAAGACATTACTCGTTCCTCTTTTGGGCAATTGATTCGACTCTTCTGGTGATTCAGTGCAACCACATCTTAATCATACGTGGTCTGCGCCAACGAAATCCTGCACGTTCAAGTAACCACGCGCGGGGAATCTTCAGGCGGTTTGGCAACCGCCAACAAAGCCACAAGATAAAAGACAAAACCCAACCAATAGCTGGCTGAAATTCCGACAAACATCGAAACCAATGTCGCCATGACTGAGCCACAGACCGAGGCCGCCCCGTTGATGCCCCACAGCCAGGGCGCTACTTTGCTGCTCTGTCGAAATGCTAGTTTCATCCCCAAAGGAAATGCCAGGCCCAGAACCATTCCTAACGGAAACAGCGAGACTACAGCAACAGCAATTCTCACCGGTGTGGCAGCCGCACTGAATGCCGGTGCGAGCAATGGCGCAACCAGTGCCGAGGCTCCCGCCACCGCAAGCAGTATCAACAAGATCGTGCGCGGCTTCTCTTTAACTGCGGCCCATAGCGATCCGAACAGGAGGCTTCCCACGCCGGTGGCAAGCAAAAGCGTAAACAAGGTGACCGAGATAGCGTAAATAGGATGCCCTAACAAAATGCTAAATCGCTGGATTTGCGACATTTCGATCAACATGAATCCGACACCGACAGCAAAGAAGTAGACAAACAGAGGAGTGGTTCCTTTGAGCACCGATTTGTCCTTGGTCATCAAAAAAGGAAGCCGGACGCAATAGAACGAGAAAAAAGTAACAGCCACCATTGACATAAGCAGTGCGACGGCGGACATCACGTTATTGGCATTGCGAGCTTCCTCATAAACACGTGGATCAAAGATATGTTTCAAGCTGAGATTCTGAAAGAAAAATGGGCGGTCGTCCGTAGCTGCCGACATGTCGAAGGGCACATTGTCGGCCAATTGTTCCGTTGCACCGGACGCAGCCAGTTTCAGATTCGGGTCGACTGCACCACGCGGACTCAAGACTAATTCGAAACCCTCGTCACGGCATATCTTTTCAATACCATCCAACTCTTGCGGTGTAAAAGGCGATTTCTTCACAAGGATCGTTCCCAGCCCGTCGGGCTGCCACGCCACAGTAGTCATATGTCTGACGAGAACGATATGATCGAGCGGGTTCTGGACACCTGTTTGTTTCAGCGCCTCCGATGCCACCACCACCAGCCGATAAATCTCGGCTGGAACGTGCCTGTTGTACCAGCGACTCATCGAGAGAATGCCTTGATCTGTGAGATGGTCGATAAATATTTTCCAACCGTCGACCGTGTAGAGTGAGTTCTCAGTCAGTGCGTAAGCGCCGCTAGAACTCGCTGCCCAGGTATCGACCAGCGATGCCAGAATGATGTCGTACTTCTTATTCGAACGCGTGATAAAGCTGCGCGCCTCATCATTGAAAAGTTCAACTCTGGGAGATTTGTCGATATGTCCGCCGTAATCTCCAAATGTTCCATTGACGATCTTGATGATGTTGTCGTTTATCTCGACGCCTGTAACCGATTCTTGATTCATTGCCAGGGCGGCAATGATATCTTTGTTACCGCCGACACCTATCACCAGCACATTTGCGTTCTTCTTCACGTGATGCGCCAGTGCGGAAAGATCGTGCTGAAGAAATTCCAAATCGCTGAACTTGCCGTCGAATTTATAGATCGGAGTGGCTGCATATCCGTCCATATTTAGCTTCACGTATCTGGCGATCGCTTTGTCAACACCTTTGCCCAGTCCAAACTCCTCCAGTGGCCGCCATTGATCGGGTACTCCTTGGACGACAATGCGGGAAAAACAATTCCATCTTTCGTACAGAACATTGCTTTCATGTTCTCCTTTGGACCAGGAGAGCCTGAAAAGCTGCTTCTCATGCTGATACAAATAGCCGTTGACACAAACGAAGATCGCCAGCAAACTCGTGGCGATAATTGTTGACAGCTTCAACCAGCGTTCTTTGGTGCCAATCGAAAAGCAGACTGCTGACAAGCAGCCAAGCGAACCAATGAAAAACACGTCGGTAATGCCATCGAGAACTTGCAAAGAAAGTACGACCATGATGCAACCGAGGGCAGCACCAATCAAGTCCGTGGCATATAACTTGTGCAGCTGTTCCGGGAAGCGCGTCAAAGTTAGTGATATGCAGACACCGCTGCAAATGAAGGCAGCAAGCAACAGTGGGACAGCGATTATCAGCGAGCTGACCATCAGGGTTCGCGCATCACCGATTGGTAGAAAACTGGGGGTGATCACGTGAAGCAGCACGGCAATGATACTGACCAGCCCAAACGACAGCGCGCTTATCGCTGCATAGTAGTTTGTTTTTTCTGAGATGAAGCGGTGAGGCGAGAGATAAACAATGATGGCTCCGGCGGTCATGCCGAGCATTGCCAGAGAAATTGCCAGAAAGGCAAAGTGATACCATGTAGTGACGCTGAATATACGGGTGATCAAGATCTCGTACATCAACGTAGCTAAAGCGATTACAAACAGTCCCGCGTATACTGATTTGGTTGCCATCATTGTTACCGGTGTCAAAAACGATTGCGTCAAGTGTCTCTGTTCACTTAAGAACAACAGCCGCCGCGCAGCCTATTATAAGCGTGCAATGAACAATTAGCCAACCGAGTGTTGCTCTGCCAGCCATCCTTTTGGTTTCGCCAGTCTGACGGCGTCGGCGTGCCGTGACGGAATTGACATCGCTGAGTCTCGGATCCAGTCAGTCGAGAGAATGGAGTCCAGACTGTCTGGCAAGTCGGTAATATTATCTAAGTCGGATGCGCTATGCCGGTCAAAGCGCCACCATCATAGGGAGTTGGCGCAGACAAGTTTTTCCGCCCGAGCCTCAGACTGTTTTCACGCCGATATACAAGCCTCTTGCCATTAAACCCTGCGGGTCATAGGAAACGACCAGATCTGCGTTTTTGAATGCAGCGATGTATTGAGCCTCTGTGAACATTCCGATCTCGTGGTGCTCGACGTAACTCTCGATACTATTTGCGGTGCCGACGAGATAATGCATATCGAGTATGGACAGGCCATCCCTAACTGTTGAGATGTTCATTCTGGCAATTTTCAGCTCAGGACGATCGACGAAAATTGAATGCAGCGTACCGGGACAATACTTCTCGGGAGTGAACCAGGGTTCCACAATCAGCACACCGCCCAGATTCAAGTGCGCGCTCATGCACTTGACCGCCATCTGCAACTTTTCGAAAGTTTGTGTGTAGCCGATCGCGCTGAACAAACAAGTGACCACGTCGAAGGTTTTGTTCAAGTCGAATCCGGTCATATCGCCTTCGTGAAACACAGCGGCTGGATTGCGTGTTCGCGCCACGGCTAGCAACTCCGGTTCCAAGTCCAATCCTTCAATTGTTTCGAATTGGTTCTTCAAAAAATTGATGTGATGTCCTGTGCCGCACGCCACATCCAAAAGTGATTGGGCCGGGGCGGCGCGAAATTGGGCAATCAACCTGGTAAGGATCTCGCACTCTCGCTCATAATCCTTAAATTGATAGATAGCGTCGTATATCTCGGCCGAATATTTGAACACAGCGGTCACTTTGTTGTCTGCAATACATTTCTGGCAAATGGCGCGAAGGCTGAAACGCTCTATTATCGCGCTTTTGCTTCAAAAAGCTGAGTTCCGCTGGCCGCCATAAAATTGTCACAATTGAGTGGTACTTTTGATGTACGCCAACGATAAGGGCGAGCCCCAATATAAGTGACCGTTTCTAGCGGTCGCTCGGTTTACTATCTCAAAAAGAGACTAACAATGAGTATTCGCCAGGATCATTCGTTTATCTTTGCCCTGTATGACCGATGTGCACTGACCTTTCGGACACTGGAACGACCAATGAACACTACCGAAGCGAAACTGGGCGATGGCACGACGGTATGCAGCAATGCTGATGGCAAGTTAGTTTATGCCGAATATCAAAGCGGGATGAAGGTGAGGCGAAACGCAAATTCCGTTGTCGTTGCGTCAGACGACGGCAGCTATTGGTTTGGAGACAGCTCAGGACACTGGTTCCGTGTCGATTGATTGAGAACAGACCTTGTTAGAAACCAACTGCAAAACACAAAGCAGTCTTGCCGCATCATCTGTGGTTGCACCGACACAACGTCGAGTCAAAACCGAAAGCAAACACGAGAAGCTGAGACGCAACGCTGTGTCGGCGCTGTTCTGGTGGAAAGCTAACGGCAATTATCTGACCTTGAGCGAGCCCAAGACGCGTCGAAGCGGAGTGGACACTAAATCTTCGCAGCGCACAATCTGAGAGCTTATCTTTCTGCCGTGCTGATGGCGCCCACATTGGCTGGGGTCACTTCAGGCACTTCAAAATGCGTATCGTCGGTAAGAAATCCCAGAATGGATCCGAAACAGAAACCGACCACACCGCCCCAGATAAAGCCTTCGCGGAAACCAAAATATGGTGCGACACTTGGCGGCAACGGCCAATAATTGATGATCCAGAAGCTTGCGCCAACGATGAGGCCGCCCAACAAGCCTGCCATCACTCCAGCCGAGAGCGGAAAGGATAAACCTTGATCTGCTGTTTTGGAAATCTTTGCCATTGACTACCCCTGGCGGTCGCTCAAACAAGACGTGCGGAAGTATATCATGATACAAGTTAGCGACGGCAAGGCGGCGAGGAGAGCCTGCCCTGAGCGAAGCGCAGCGAAGTCGAATGGGTCGTTACACAGCTGGTGAATGCAGCAGGCCGACGCCGGCGATCGTCTTAGCATCTCTGATCTTGCCCTGAGCTATCCACCGCCAGGCTTCTTCGATGTCCAGCTCGATCACCTCGGTCTCCTCGTCATGGTCGAGATTCTTGCCGACGAAGGCGACATCATTAGCCTCATATAAATAAAGCAGCTCGTTTGTAAAACCGGGCGCTGTGTACATTTGAGCCAGCTCTTTCCACTGTTTCGCCTGATAACCGGTCTCTTCCGTCAATTCTCGCTGCGCCGCCGATAGCGGCTTTTCGCCTTTCTCGATGCGGCCAGCCGGCAACTCCAGCAAATCGTGATCGATTGAATAGCGATATTGTCTGATTAGTATTATTTGATGTGGCTTGGGACGGCAAGCGATGACAACGCCACCGTTGTGCTCGACTACCTCGCGAGTCGTGGATTGCCCGTCTGCCAGCTTCAGTGCATCCACGCGCAAATTGATGATGCCGCCTTCGTAAATGCGGTCGCTCGTGACCGTGTCTTTTCGTGTGAACAGAGCCAAGTCAGCCTCCCGTGCGGCAAAAATTGTTGCGGCATTGGTCTAAAATGCCTGAAAACCTATGGTAACAGGTATCATCTTAGCTGAGCTTGCGCCCGCAGTTGCGATGAACTATTTAGAAAGCCTGGCCTACATTGAAAGCCTGTCGCCGACGTTGGAACGGCCGAGTTTGACGCGCATAGCCGCCTTCACCGCGGAGCATGGCAATCTGCAAAATCGCTGTCCGGTCTTTCACATCGGCGGCACCAACGGTAAAGGCTCAACTGCAGCAGTTCTCGACGCCCTGCTCCAGGCAGCCGGACTGGCCGTGGGTCGCTTTACCGGACCTCATCTGTTGCGCTGGAACGAAAGATTCCATGTCAATGGCGTGCCCATCACCGATTCCGACTTCGCCGCTCTAGCCACGCGCGTGCGTGAGCTGTCGCATGACTTTGCCGAGCGGCATGCCGATCTCGGCGCCCTGACCTGGTTTGAGTTTCTCGCTGCCATGGCGTTTATTTGGTTCGATCAAAACAGTGTCGACGCCGCTGTCTTTGAAGTCGGACTGGGCGGGCGGTTCGATGCCACCAATGTGATCGGCAACGTCGTTTGTTGCGCCGTCACTAATGTTGACCTGGATCACACGCACATCCTCGGCGATACTGTTGAGGAGATAGCTTTCGAGAAGGCGGGCATTTTTAAAGATGGCGTGCCGGCCTTGACAGCCGCAGTAGATCCAGCCTTGACCCAGCTGCAAGAAAGAGCCTGGAAAGCCAACTCACCCTTCTTTCGCTGCGAACTGCCGGCGCGACTATTTGAAACTAAATACGGTGCCGCCGCCGCCGCCGAGATTGTCGATCCGCTCTGGCAATCAATCAGCTCCGCCTTTGTCGGCGCCGGTGCTTCGCTAAATTTGCTCGGGCGGCACCAGCATCTGAATGCGCTGGTCGCCGTTGCCAGTCTCTATCTGGCTGCGAGGAAAAGCCAGTTCTGGACCGCGGTGCTGCGCGAACGCCTGCTATCGAAAGATGAACGTGGCAGACCGGCGCTCGAACTTGCATTCTCGAAAGTGTATTGGCCAGGGCGTTTGCAGTTAGTTGACGAGCTGAATATCGTCCTGGACGGGGCGCACAATCCGGCAGGAGCGCGCATCCTGCGCCAGGCTTTGGATGAGCTGTTTCCCGATCGGTCGCTCATATTTGTCATCAGCTGCTTTGCCAACAAGAACGCGGTGTCGATGTTGTCTGCCCTGGTGCGGGGCGCGGACGCGGTGTTCATTAGCGAAGCCGCTACCAGGCGCGCCACTTGCTCGAAGGAAGAGTTGGCGGCGATAGCAAGAGATCTCGGAGCCCGGGCAGAGGTGTTCAACACCATAGCGCAGGCCCTGGAGGCAGCCATTCAGTCAAGGGAAACTAATCAGCCAATCGTCGCCACCGGTTCATTTGCCACGGTCAAGGAAGCAATGTCGTTTGTCGGATGGCAATCAGTTGAAGATGGCTGCGGCGGATGCGTTAAAATCTCTGACGGCGTATCGGCAGGCAACGCGGCACGAAGAGGGTAGCGAAGCAATTTGACAAGCACGGCTGTTACCTACAACTTGAGCGGTCATGTAAAGCACCAGGGTGTACCTGTGTCCGGCGTGCTGGTGTCGCTGTTTGCCTCCAGCCAGCCCAGCACGACGACGAAGCTTTCGGACTCGCTGGTGCAGCAGCAGCTCACCGGTGCCAGCGGCGAATTCTCCTTTGACATTCAGGCGGGTTTTTATCGACTTCTAGTTGAGCCGGATAGCAGCACCCGCTTCCTGCGCTTCACTACCGCTATTTTGATCAGCAGCAATGACGCCAGTTGCAATGTCACCTTGAGCACGGGCACGATTTTGCAAGGTTCCGTGCGCACCGCCAATGGTACTGTGATGCGCTGTGGCGAAGTGACAGCGCTTGGTATAGAGCCTTCATCCTATCGAGCTGTAGGTGTGGTCGACGAAGATGGAAGCTATGCCTTGACCCTGCCGCGCGGCAAGTTTCACATCGCTTATCGCGGGCACCGCACCAGAACGTCCGATGTGGATTCCCCAGCCAAGACGCAGCAGCCCACTTCCGGCAAAGTGTTCATTTCAAACGAAATCAAAGTGGTGGATGTTCACGGCGACGATCAGTTCGATCTGTTTTTGCCCGATTTTGTTGAATTCAAAGGTGAGATCGTTACCGGTTCTGGCGAACCAGTGCGCAATGCCAGGGTGACAGTAGCGTCGGAAGACACTAAAGATCGTACGTTGACCAATGAACTCGGTTTGGGTGCCGTGTGCTGGTCAGACAGCTTGGGTTGTTTTGAAGTGTCAGCGCAACGAGGTACATACAGCGTCAACATCGAACCGGACAAAGCCGGCGAGGTATCAGGCGTCAGAGATAATCGAGTGCCGATCAACGAAGACCATAAGTCCAAGAAATTCAAGCTGCCGGAAGGATTTCGCATGCGCGGGCGTGTAATCTTCGAAAACGAGGCCCTCTCTCACTGTCTTGTCCGCGTTCAGGGTTTGGACAAGAAAATGGAAGTGATTGCGAAGACCGACGAGCATGGCAAATTCTCGGTCAACTTGCCATCGGGAAACTACAAACTGATTGTCAGCGCCCATCCCAAAGATTCGCCCACAGTCACCATAGCCGGTGCCGCCTTCAGTTTGTTGGCGCCGTGGACTAGCCTGGTGGCAGTCAATGCGGATACGCAAGTTGAGGTCAAGCTTCAGCGCGGCACAGCCCTGCATGGAACAATTGTTGATGCCGCCGGTCAGCCCAAGCCCGGCATCCGCGTTTCCCTGTTTGCCGATCTCGGCACTCACGTGATCGTCGATGAGCAAATCGAGCGTGCCCTCAGCAGTGGTGTCACAGGTGCAGACGGCAAATATTCTATTTTTATTGCTCCGGGCACTTATTGGGTAGCGTTGCATACTGACTTGGCCAACGCCCAGAAGGTAGAAATAGGCAGCGAACCCAGGGAGCTGGACATCACCTGGCACGGACTATGTCAGGTTCGATTTCAGGTGATTGCCCTCGATGACGGTCGAACAATCGCGCGCTGCCGAGTTGCTTACGTAGTATATGCACCGGGACCGCTGGACTTCGATAGCCCTGTTGATGATGCCATTGCGGACTCATCTCGTGGGCAGGTGATAACAGGTGATGATGGCACGTGCGAATTTACGGTTCCCGCCGGAGTCTATGCAATTAAGTTCAGTCCACCTCCGGACAGCTCGTACGATCCGCGTCTGCTCAAGCAAGTTTCGATCAACAGCAGCATTACACGCACGATCAAACTTCAACATAAATACATGAGCTGAATGTGCTGATCGCATCGTCGTTGTTGTAGGGGCGATGCCGCATCGCCCGGGACGAAGTCTTAATTGTGGCCGAGCACGAGCTCAACTGCCGTCGCGCTCAGTCCATCAACTAATTGGCGATCGCTACAATTACATCCTTAAGCGACCGGGCATTTTTACGGCAAAAGCGACAGTATGCTTCACCGCTCGGGCAACGTGAATCTTGCCGCTGCTACGATGGCGGTAATATACGCGACGGTGCACGTATACGCGATGGGTTTGCTCGGGAACATAGGCTGTTGTGCGCGTAGTGTAGATACCGTTCGCTGGGACCGGTTCAACTACAGTTCTCTGCACAACGGTTTGTCCCGGCGCTAAAGTCGGTTGCTCCGCCTGCAATGGAGTAACGGTCGTTACTGGTCCTGCAGGGGTAGCGCGAACGTAAGTAGAGCTGTATGCGGGATTGGAGGGAACTACCGCAGCTGGTCCCATCGCTCTGGGTAATGGGGGAGAATTCTGCTGGGTGGTAGGAACCACTGCCGCTGGTGCCGGATTGGCCAGATTGTTAGTGACCGGAATCGGCTGACCTGGAATCACCCCAGCTGGCGCCGGAGTTGGTGCACAGGCAGTAGGAGCGTAGGTTTCGCTAGGCTTCTTGCCAACTTCGTACGCCCCCAGCCCTACCACTAAGGCGAGACCGCCAATTAGCGCTCCTATTGCGACCTTTTTATTTGTTGTCATCGTTACTTCCTCAACCTGCTTTTGCCCGAATGACGAGAGCGACCGCCAGGTAGTTGCATTATCTGAAGCTCTCTTAACAAACGTGTAAAGATGCATGTGCCAACTTACACGATTACCTATAGATCACCCGCGCTGCTTTAGCTGCGATTTTTGCCATGAGTGCTTCGCGAACTTCGATTCTTGCTTGCGAACCTTTGATGATGCGATCAAGAATGCACCTGTAGCCATTGCTATCAGTCGTGTTCGAATTAACGCCATAGTTTTTTGTTCTTCCTCTGGGGCTATGCAAGATCAGGTGATGGTTATGGTGAAGTTGTAACAGGTCTTGCAGTTTGAGCAAAGTCAGCAGGATCAATGAGGCTAGCCCTCTGACTGGGACCGATGATACCTTTATTATCGTCTGGCCGCGCTGTGACATCGCCTGCAGTATCATGAATGTGGATCGGAAGCGGCGCGTGGGAAACTTTTGTGTGCTTTTCGAGCCATCCCTGAATGCATGACTCCACTTGCGGCTTCAGGAATGACGTCCCCACGATCACATGACCGCATCCGGGGATCATCACCAACTTTTTTTGTTTGGCATGTAACGCATCGAGCAAATCATTCACAGACATCGGATCGACAATTTGATCTTCAGTGCCCTGTATGGCTAGTACTGGTATGTTGCGAGGCATGGATTCTGCAAACTGGGGTTCCTGGCGAAGAAAGGCAAACGTTCCTATGAGATCGAGCCCGGATTGTCGATTCTTTGCCAGCGGGTCATTCAACATTTCCTTTGTCACTCTCGGATCTTCGGAACAGTACCGGGTGATGTAATCAGTGAGATCGACAGGCTCAACCAGGCTCGCCATTTTCTTGAGGAAGCTTCCTCCCATGTTGAGCGGGTTATGCATATGGGGACGAACTCCCGCACTAACGAGAATCATTCCTTTGACCGACTTGGGGTTCGCGCTCACCGCATTTAGTATCACTCCTGCACCAATGCTTTCACCCAAACAGAAGATATCAGTGTGGGGATAGGCTCGATTTAGAATGCCCAGAATTCTGCCCACATCCCCACAACTTTCCAATAGGTCTATATCCGCCCTTTGGGGAGGGACATTCATTGTTTGCCAACGCCCACTGCCTCGCACGTCCGGCGCTACCACCAGGAAGCCCTGAGGAACAAGGTCTCTGGCCAGAGTGTCCATGACAGCCGCTTCTTGCGCCGAGCCATGCACTGCTATCAGTATTGCGGATGGTTTAGAAACATCCTGGTCTCTCCATACGTACAACGGAACTCCTGCCGCGTGCTCGATCTCGGAGTTATCGTCTCTAATCACCGCAGCCAAGCCAGCTGACGGCAGAAGAAGCGCAGCAATAAAAAATGCGGCGATTAGAAG
>Ga0182024_10008596_pt1 | contig 21436 bp, 25 predicted proteins | sample P32metaG_FD_120480 | JGI IMG/M metagenome (GOLD analysis project Ga0182024, IMG submission 120480) | Permafrost microbial communities from Stordalen Mire, Sweden - P3-2 metaG (Illumina Assembly) | ecosystem: Environmental > Terrestrial > Soil > Wetlands > Permafrost | place: Sweden: Stordalen...
ATCGACCGACGCTTGCGGTTGAATGCCGCGGCCCGGCGTCCTGGCCACGGAAACTTGTTTTTCGTCCGCATGGGCGAAAGGGGTCCAGGTCAACAGCATCGACACGAGCATGGCACGTTTCATGGTTGGCACTCCTTGAATCATTGCGTTGGCGAGGATCTTGCTGGCCCCAACGGGGCCACCTGTGATAGCCCAGGCCAACGGCCTGGGTTTGGCATTCGGCGCCGAACTGGGAGCCCCAACGGGGCGAGCTGGTCGTAAGCACAAGAGTTGTGTTTATGTCCGCGACGCCTAGAGCGCCCCGTTGGGGCTTTACCCGGTTGTTCAACGGTTACCCAGGCCGTTGGCCTGGGCTATCACAGGTGGCCCCGTTGGGGCCAGAGCCAAAGGGATACCCGTTGGCCCTCTGGTTGATTACAACGAACCTGGGCAACTTTTTCAACGTCCCCATCGGAGATAAGTCATGATCGCGCATCGCTTCGCAATAATCGCCTTGCTCGCCGTGTTCCCCGCGTTGCAGGCCCGGGCGGATGAACCGGCCGCCATCAAGCTCACGCTGCGCACCCTTCGCCCCGCCGAGGACAAGAAAGATACCTACGTGCCGGTCACGAAAGCCGAGAGCTGGAATCCGAAGCAATCCGCCATCATCGTCTGCGACATGTGGGACCTGCATCACTGCCTGAACGCCGTCCGCCGGCTGGAGGAAATGGCCCCGCGCATGAACCAGGTCCTGGAGAAAGCCCGCAGCCAGGGCATTCTGATCATCCACGCTCCGTCAAGCTGCATGGACGCGTACAAGGAATATCCGGGCCGCAAGCTCGCCCAGAACGCGCCCAAGGCGGCCAATCTTCCCAAGGACATCGGCGTCTGGTGCCACAAAATTCCCAATGAGGAAAAGGGCAAGTATCCCATCGACCAGTCCGACGGCGGCGAGGATGACGATCCCAAGGAGCACGCCGAATGGCGCGCCAAGCTGACCAAGCTGGGCCGCAATCCGGGTGCTCCCTGGAAGAAGCAATATGACGGTTTGAAGATTTACGATCAGGACGCCATCAGCGATTCCGGCGTCGAAATCTGGAACCTGCTCGAGCAGCGCGGCATCAGCAACGTGATCGTGCTCGGCGTACACACGAACATGTGCGTGCTCGGCCGGCCGTTCGGCCTGAGGCAGCTCGCCAAGAACGGCAAGAACGTGGTGCTCATGCGCGACATGACCGATACCATGTACAACCCGGCGCGGGCCCCGTACGTCCCCCATTTTCGCGGCACCGAGCTGATCATTGAGCATATCGAGAAGTTTGTGTGCCCGACGATCACGTCGGACCAGGTGATCGGCGGCGAAACGTTTCGGTTTAAGGGAATGTAGTCCTGGCGAGCCGAGCCCTTTACGGTAACGCCGTGAACGACTTCTTGCCTGTATTTACCCAGAAGGGGTTGAATCTCAAAGCCCAGGGTTGCGTACTCGCAACCCTGGGTGAAAACGGCAAAAAAGGTAGTCTTACCCCGAAGGGGTTACATCATAGGCCCCCATCGTTGTCGGTTTCGGCCATTTGATGTAACCCCTTCGGGGTAAAACACAGTCGCCTCTCTTCCATCCCAGGGTTGCGAGTACGCAACCCTGGGCTTTGAGATCGAACCCCTTCGGGGTAGACCCGAGAGATCCGCCGATACGTGTCCGAAAAAATAGTTCACGGCGTGAAGACTACATTCTCCCACTCCAGCAGCAGCTTCATGAACGCCGGATTGGGATTGACGAAGCGCTTCGTGAGCAAGAACTCCAGCGCGTGATCGCGGCTCCAGTCATTCTTGAACATCAAATAGGCCGTGGTCACCATGCCGCTGCGGCTGACCCCGGCGTGGCAATGGACGTAGGTGGTCCGTCCCGCTTGCCGTTGCTGATCGACAAATTCCACTTGCTGCCGCAGCCAATCGATGCTCGGGGCCGGCTCGGTGTCGGGGATCGACGACCATTGATAGACTTGCACGTCATCTTGATAATCGTCCCGCGATTCGCACAGGTTCAGCACGGCCTGCGTGCCGGGCGGCGGCTCCCTGACGCGGCCGCCGACGTACAGCCCATCTTCGACAAGCGAATAGGTTGGGCCAAACCCATGGTCCAGGCGACGCAGCACCCGATCCATCACCAGATTGGCGCCGATGCCGATGGCCAGCACGGCGACCAGGGCGAACGCGAGCCAGATTCGTCGCCAACGGGTTTTCATGCGATTAGTGTACACTAACCCTTGTAAATCCGTATTTTATCCCCAACAATATGCCTTGGGGGGACCTGCTTACGATTAGGAGAATGCTTCCATGCCCACCGTTGCGAACAAAAAAACAAAACCTGTCGCCGCCAAAAAGAAAAGCCCTGCTCCGCCGCGGAACGACTACGTGGTCGCCGACCTGGCGCTGGCCGATTGGGGCCGTAAGGAAATCGCCATCGCCGAGCACGAGATGCCCGGCTTGATGGCCATTCGCCGTAAATATGCGCCGACGCAGCCGCTCAAAGGCGCCAAAGTCGCGGGCAGCCTGCACATGACCATTCAGACGGCCGTGCTCGTCGAAACGCTGCAGGCCCTGGGTGCCGAGATTCGCTGGGCGAGCTGCAACATCTACTCGACGCAGGACCATGCCGCCGCGGCCCTGGCCGTCAAGGGCACCCCCGTCTTCGCCATCAAGGGCGAAACGCTCGAGGAATACTGGCAGTACACCCACCGCATCCTCCAGTGGCACGACGGCGGCACCCCGAACCTGATCCTCGACGACGGCGGCGACGCCACGATGCTGATTCACAAGGGCTGCGAGGCCGAGAAGGACCCCGCCGTTCTCGATGCTCCGGTGGATTCCGAAGAAGAAACCATCGTCTACGCCTCCATCAAGATGACGCTGCAGGATCATCCCAACTTCTACAGCAAGATCGCCAAGAACATCATCGGCGTCTCCGAGGAGACCACCACCGGCGTCCATCGCCTCTATGAACGCGTCAAGGCCGGCACCCTGCTCTTCCCGGCCATCAATGTCAACGATTGCGTGACCAAGAGCAAGTTCGACAATCTCTACGGCTGCCGTGAAAGCCTCATCGACGGCATCAAGCGGGCCACCGACGTGATGATCAGCGGCAAAAAGGCCGTGGTCTGCGGCTACGGCGACGTTGGCAAGGGTTGCGCTCAGGCCTTCCGCGGCTCCGGAGCGACCGTGTTCATCACCGAGATCGATCCGATCTGCGCCCTGCAAGCCTGCATGGAAGGCTTCCAGGTCGTCACCATGGACGACGCTTGCAAGTTCGGCGACATCTTCGTCACCTGCACCGGCAACGTGGACGTCATCACCCGCCAGCACATGGACCAGATGAAGCACAACGCCATTGTGTGCAACATCGGCCATTTCGACAGCGAAATCCACATCGCCGGCCTGCAGACCGGCGACGTGAAATGGGAAGAGATCAAACCGCAAGTCGATCACGTGATTTGGCCCAACGGCAAACGCATCATCGTCCTCGCCCGCGGCCGGCTCGTCAACCTCGGCTGTGCCACCGGCCATCCCAGTTTCGTCATGAGCAACTCCTTTAGCAACCAGACCCTGGCGCAGATGGAGCTTTTCACCAATGGCAAGAAGCTGGAGAAAAAGGTCTATCTGCTGCCCAAGCATCTGGATGAAGAAGTCGCCCGGCTGCATCTGGACCAGCTCGGGGCCAAGCTGACGAAGCTGAGCCCGAAGCAATCCGGGTACATCGGCGTCAAGGCGGATGGGCCTTACAAGGCGGAGAACTATCGGTACTAATCGAAGAAATGGCGAGCCGGCCCTGCGAGCCGGTCCCGTAAGGGGCCGGAGTGAGCGGCCGACGGTTCCTCCGGCCCCTTACGGGGCCGGCTCGCCAATCAACTCCGCCACACTTCATGTCTCCATTGCTCATCTACTACTGGCTGGCCGCGATCTTCATACTCGGCACAGTCGTCGGCAGCTTCATCAACGTCGTCATCGCCCGGCTGCCGCTGGAACGCAGCCTCATCTGGCCCGGCTCGCGCTGTGGCTCGTGTTTTCAGGACATTCGCTGGTACGACAACATTCCGATTCTCAGCTACCTCTGGCTGCGCGGCCGCTGCCGAACCTGTGGCCAGGGGTTCTCGGCGGGGTATCTCGGCGTGGAGCTGGTCACGGGCCTTTTGTTTGCGGGGCTGTTTTATCTGGAAGTGGTGCTGAATATCCACAATTGGCCGGATTTGGGACCGAGGGGCGGTGTGATCGTTGTTCCCTGGAGTTGGCCGCTCATCCTCGGCTTCATGCATCACGCGGTCCTGCTCACGTTCCTGATTTCCGCGTCGGGCTGCGATCTGCAAGGCAGGGAGATTCCGTTTCCCCTGACGTTGACCGGCACGCTCATCGGGCTGATGCTCTCCATGCCGTTCGCGTGGCCCTGGCCCAGCACGAATCCGCTGCCCGCTCCCGTCGCCTGGCCCCCCAGTCCGCTTCCGGAAGGCATCTACGCCTGGCCGATCTGGTGGCCGTTGCCCAGCTGGCTGCCCGCCTTCAGCTGGTATGAGGGTCTGGCCACGGGCTTGGCGGGCGCTCTCATGGGCACCTTTCTGCTGCGGGCGATCGGCTTCATCTTCGGCATCGGGGCGGGCAAGGAGGGGCTCGGCCTCGGCGACGCCGATCTGATGATGATGGTTGGCAGCTTTCTCGGCTGGCAGATGGTGCTCGTCGCTTTTTTCGTCAGCGTCGGCCCCGGTCTGTTCTTCGGCATCTTCCAGGCTTTGGTGCGCAAGGACAATTCGCTGCCGTTTGGCCCTTCACTCGCCGCCGGCTCGATGATCACCTGCCTGTGCTGGGGCTGGATTGGACCGAAGTTGCAAATCCTGTTCTTCTGGGACACAATGATGCTGATCCTCGCGGCGGCGTCGGCGGTGTTCTTCCTCGGCATGAGTTTGCTGCTGCGGGTGCTGAATGCGATTAAGCGTTGACCCGCCTGGTGGCGACGCGCTCCGCTCCGAGTACGTCGCGTCGCGGCTAAACGGGGGCTGGAAATCATCATGAACCAAAAAATCATCATCGTCGATTACGGCATGGCCAATCTGCGCAGCGTGCAAAAGGCGTTCGAGAAGTTCGGCGCCCAGGCCGAGATCAGCGGCGATCCGCAGCGCCTGGCCGAGGCGGACAAGCTCGTGCTGCCCGGCGTCGGCGCCTTTCGCGATGCCATCGCCCGCCTGCGCGAAGTCGGTCTCGACCAACCGATCCGCGCCCACGTCCAGAGCGGCAAGCCGTTCTTCGGTATTTGCCTCGGCCTGCAGCTGCTCTTCACCACCAGTTATGAAGACGGCGTCTACTCCGGCCTGGATCTCTTCCCCGGCGACGTCGTTCGCTTTCCCGAACACAGCGGCCTCAAGGTGCCGCACATGGGCTGGAACCAACTGCGCATCAAGAAGCCGGCCCCGCACCTGGGCGGCTTGCCTGCGGAGCCGGCGGTTTACTTCGTCCACTCGTACTACGTTGTGCCGAAGGATATGCGCATCGTCGCCACGGAAACCGACTATCCGACACCGTTCACGTCCGCGATATGGCACGAAAACGTCTTTGCCACGCAGTTTCACCCGGAAAAGAGCCAGAAGGTGGGGCTGACGATGCTGCGGAACTTCATCGCGCTTTAGCGGAGTTCGTCACGCCAACGGCGCGGCATCTTCGCGAATGCGGTCTCGTACGTGGATTCAAGCGGCACCGTGACACATCCATTCGGTTCGACAAAGAGCGGCATCTCCGGCAACGGATCGCCGACGGCAAGCGGTTCGATGTACGCACGCGTCACCACATCGCACTCGTAAGCAACGGTGGTCAATGGCTTGTCCTTGGGAAGATGAAACGGATCGTCGTCGCCCACGACTTCCTGCCAGATGGCCGCGTGAACCCCGTCGGGATCGCGCGGCCCGGGCGGGAACGGATCGATGATGAGTAAGTGAATGCGTTGTTCGAGCAAGTCGTAAACCTTGTCCACAAAAGCTCGAAATGGCTTTTGCCCTGCTTTGTTTCCAGGTGAAACAATCTCCATGACCGCCACGACATCATCACCCGAGACATGCCGGATGACAATGGCCTTCTTTTTCCGCCGATAGAATTCAGCATCCGACTCGGCGCTGAAGCGGGTCGTCGGACGGGACTTCAGCGGGCTCGCGACGGCCACGGTGCTCCCATTGGAACCATTCGTCGAATCGGGGCGGCGACCCTGCAATGTGAGAACATCCGGTCCATATCCCACGGCCATTTGCTCCGGCAAGGCATAGTATTCGCCAGGCAATAGCCCGGTATTGAGGATGTCGCTGAGCGCCGAAATCCAGTGAAGATGAAACGCGTGAAAAATACCCGCGTCTACCTTGGTCCAGTCGTGCATCGGCATAATATACCCCGCTTTGCAAGAGTCGCCGCAGATTATTTTAGCAGCGACACCAAAAACTTCTGCAACCCCACCCGATCGATGGCCGAGCGGTTGCCGATGATCTCGACCGCCATGGCGCCGACCGCGTTGCCGACCAGGGCCATCAGCTCGCCCGGCACATCCTGCACCATCAGCAGGGACGCCAGGGCGAACACCGCGTCGCCCGCCCCGATGCGGTCGGTGAAATGGCTCGTGAAAGCCGGCACGCGCACGAAACCCTCGCCGCGCGTATAGCACAACAGGCCCAGGTTGCCCTGCGTGACCATGACCTTGCGGCAATTCAGCTTCTCGGCGACGTTGTGCACGATCTGCCGCAGCTCCTGCCGGCGCGAACGGGCCTCCAGACGAATCTCGTATTCCGACAGGCACACGAAGTCGGCGCGCGGATACTTCGAAATCGTGTTGAAGCCGTGATTGCCCGCGTTGGACTGCGTGTTGACCGCCAGGCAGCGCGAGCCTTCGCACAGGATGTCCACCGACTGGGCATCGAGCATGCCATGGCCGTAATCCGTGACGATGGTCAAATCGAACTGCGGCAGCATCTCACGCAGGTTCTGGCGAAAACGCACCGCCTCGGGACAGTCGCTGTCATAATCCTTCATGAAGTAAACTTCGAACATCTTCTGGAAGGGATAACGTTCGATGAAGCGCCGTTTGACGATGGTCGGCGCGTTCGGCATGAAGAAGAACTCGGCCGTCACATGCTCGCTGAGCTTGGAGCGGGCGAAGTTCTCCTGCGAGTCCTCCGATCCCAGATAGCTGAGCAGGCGAACGTTGTCGGTGAAGGACGCCACGTGATTGGCGACGGCCAGGTTGCCGCCGCCGAAGCTCTCGCTGCTGTCAAAGCGCATGGCCAGGATGGGTTCCTTGCCCGCCTTGCCGAGCGTCTGGCAATAATGATACTCGTCGATGATCGTCTCGCCGACCACCAGGACCTTGAGCTGCCGGGCGGTCTCGATGGGCCGAAAGAGATCGTCCACATTGCAGCGAGCGCTGAACTCCCGCAGAAACTCGGCTCCCTCCTTGGTCAGCCGCGGCAGATGGCGATTGATCAGGTTCGAGGAGCTGAAGACGATGTCCTCGGTGAAGACGATCTGCGATCCGATCGACTGCACGGCCTCTTCTTCCTCGGAAATGAAGCCGGTCACGTCCTTCTTGGCCTCGCGATATTCCGAGCCCTTGGCGAAGTAGTGCGGCTTGAGCAGCTTGATGGTCTCGACCGCGGTGGGCCAGCGATTGATCGCCACGTAATCGACGCAGCTCAGGGCGGCCAGCATCTCAGCCCGCAGGTCCTCGGGAAAGGCCGGTCGATGCGGGCCCTTGTTGACCCACTGATCGGGAGTCAGGGTCACGACCAGGAGATCGCCGTAGCGGCTGGCCTCTTCCAGATGGCGAATGTGCCCGATGTGCACGAGATCGAAGACGCCATGACAATGCACGATCTTGCGGCCCTGGTTGCGCAGGCCGTGCAGGACGGTGGCGAGGTCCGCGAGATTCATGATCTTGTGCTGGGCCGAGAAGGCCGGGCGATTGGCTTGCGGCTTCATTAGTCACCATGGTTTGTTCGGCTCAAGAATTTGCGGCGTCCCTTTTTCCGTCTTTCACCACTGATTCAACTGCTGCAACCGATGCGCTTCCTTCTCGAATTTCGCCCGCTGGATGTGGATTTTCTCCAGCACGGCCTGGCGGCGCGATGCCGACACCCACCCCGCGGCGTTTTCCACCTTGCGCTCGTGCATTTCGCTATACCTGCTCTCGAAGACCAAATCGGCGGCGGTTCTCAGCGAGCGCTCATGCTCATAACTGCTCTCAAGCAGACGGATGTCGTGCTGGCTGGAATCATAGCGAACGAAAGCATAGCCCGCCGCGAGGAGGACGACCAGCACGGCCAGGATAATGCCCCCCCGGCGTCGGGAGGCCGCGCCCTTGAAGGCGAAAAAAAGGCAGACGACCGCGCCGCCCAGCAAAATGAAGCCAAGGACGCCAGCGATGTTGTAGATCGGAACCTCATGCGCTTCATAATAGTTCTGAACGCAAAACAAACGAGCGAGGGTGCCGGCCACCAGCAGGATCGAACCGATGATGAACAGGAACCGCTTCATGTTTTGTTACGCGGCCTTTCCTGCCAGGTGACGGACAATGCCCAGCTCAGCGGACGCAAGGCAAGGAACACGCCGCTGCTGGCCCTTGAACGGCTTCTACGCTCCCAGACAAATCGCGGAGGCAGCGTCTAATTCGACCTTCGCTACCTTGAAGCCTGCGGTTTGAATCTGGGAGACGGCGGAGCGAATGGCTTCTTCCAGCGACGATGCTTCCCGGTCGAAATGAATCCAGGCGATGCCACTGCTGGACGCGGGCGTGCCGTCGTCGCAGCCGGCGGAGAAAAGGGCGTCCGCGGCGTCGTCGGAGATATCCGAAATTTCTTTCAGGACGACATCAAACTCATAGGTTTTCATACGATGCCTCGAAGCATGGGCTCGTGGGCCAGATTTCACCAGTCGCCAGCCACGAGAAATGGCGTGATCGACGGCATCCCGAATATGCTTGTTTGGATGGTCGCTCATGCCAAACCAGGCCCTCTCTATTTAGCCGTGCTGCGGATAAACGGATATACTCACTTTAATTGCGATTTCGCCGGATGCAAGGCAAAGAACCCGCGTTGAATACGAAAAATCGACCGATCATGCCGATTTTGCCGCAAAACATTGCGAAATCAGGTAGTGTCCTAGCTGGTTCATTCGACCATCGGGGCGACGCCAGCGGTTGCCGCTCATCTGACAACGGATAATTGGAGCCTGGAGCGCTTGCTTGAAGAGGCAAGCCGAGTGTAGAATGAGCGGGGTCGGGAATCGTCCCGGCCCTTTCCATTGGTGGCGAATGAGGAAGCGTTACTTTATCGTTGCCGCATTGCTTGCCTCGCTCGGCTCCGTGGGGTTCGTCGCCGCGACGCTCTTGATGTCGAACGGACCTGGCGTCACGAAGGCCAATTTTGATCGGATTGAGGAGGAGATGACGCTTCAGGAGGTCGAGCAGATTCTCGGGAGGCCTGGAACGTATACGTGGGGCGGCTATTATTGGCAAGCAGACGATGGCGCAAAGGCATTTGTTGTTTTTGTCAAAGGCGATTCCGCTGGACAAAAGAATTGGAATGATTCAACGGAATCCCCGCTCGACAAAATCTGTCGTTGGCTGCACCTTCGATAAAACTGCAACGCAAAGGACAGGTGCGGAATCCATTCAAGTGGCCAACCGACCCTACCACTTACCTTCTTGAATCTGATTTTCACCGCGGCTGGGCGATTCGTTCCACTTCAATCGGACCCCCAAAATTTATAGAATAGATTGACACATTGGCATGAATATCGCACACTGACCGAAGTATTGCCGAACGTGACGTGATGCAGAAAGGTGGATCGAATGGAATTACCCAGCCGCCCCAAGAACGACCGTTACACCCCGCCAGGCCAGTACACCGAACTCGAACGCCGTTTGAGCTTTCAGCCCGGCGTCAACGACATTCCGACCCTGGTCTGCTACGCCTTCGACTATCGCACGCGTCTGGGGCCGTTTCTGTTCGCGGATACGCGCTTGCTGACGGCCGGGCCCCGCGCCGTCGCGGCCGCGCTGCATGAAGCCGGCTTCACAAAAACGCGCATCGTCCTGCGCCAATGGAACCCCAACTTCAAGGTTAGCGAGGCCCGGCTCGACGGCGCCTTGCCCGAGATGCTGCTTGTTTCCAGCATGCAGATTCACAGCGCCAGCGCCTATGAGATGATCAACGACGCTTATCGTCTCGGCGAGGCCCGTCCCTTCATCCTGGCCGGCGGCGCCAAGGCCATCTACGAACCCTGGGACTTTTTCGGCCTGGGACCCAACCGCGATCATCACGCCGACGTGGCCGTGACCGGCGAGGAATACGTCATCCTGCAGCTGCTCGATCGGCTCATGGAATCGCGCGTCCGCGGCGAACATCTGCGCAAGACGTTCCACCGCATGCGCCGCTCCGGGTTGCTCGACGACATTCCCGGCCTGGTCTTCCGCGAAGGCGACGAAAAGGCCCCCGTCGGCCGGCTCATCAACACCGGCATGCAGCGCCTGGTGCAGAACCTCGACGAACTGCCCCACGCCGTCGCCAGTCTCGGCTTGCTCGAACCGCCGCACTATCGCCGCGGCCTGTCGCGCAACGCGCTGGCCATCAACCGCATCCGCAAGTACGCCGGCATGATTTCGCTGGTCACCACGCACGGCTGCAAGTTCCATTGCAACTACTGTCCGATCCCGGCCTACAACCAGTTCACCTTCCGCTTCAAGGCCCCGGGCCGATTGCGCGAGGACATTCAGCAATTGGCCGAGCAGACGGGCATCCACGCCTTCTTCGGTACCGATGACAACTTCTTCAACAATCGCGAGACCGTTGAGGAAGTATTCAATGAACTGTCCAAGGGGAAGGTGCACGGCAAGCCATTCCGCGACAAGGTCTTCTTCGGCACCGAGGCGACCGAGTTCGACGTCTTCAAGAATCAAGATCTGCTGCCCCTGTGCCGTGAAGGCGGGCTGCGGGCCATCTGGTTCGGCATCGAGGACATGACGGCCGAGCTTGTCAAAAAGGGTCAAAGCCCCGAAAAGACCAAGACGCTGTTCGGCATCCTGAACGGCATGGGCATCTGTCCGATGCCGATGATGATGCACCACGACGGCCAACCCCTGGCCAGCCGCGGCAACCTGTACGGGCTGCTCAACCAGGTCAGATTCCTGCGCAAATCCGGCTCCGTCAGCGTTCAGGTCACCATCCTGACGCCCTCGGTCGGCAGCAAGGGCTATGAGGAACCCTTTGAGAAGGGCATGGTGATCGACGAAGCCCATGGCCACAAGGTCGAGGATCATCATTACGATGGCAATCACTGCATTGCCACGGAAGATCCGAACCCGTGGCGCAAGCAGCTGAACATGTACCTGGCCTACGCGGCGTTCTACAATCCGCTGAACCTGGTGCGGGCCATCGTCAAGTGGAAGGATCCGCTCTGGAGCTATCGGGTCCTGTACCAGGCGTACGGCATGATCGGCGTGGTCCGCTCGATCGCCCAGGGCTGGAGCTGGTTCACGAGCCTGATGCGTGGCCCCATTCGCAAGAAGCTGGAGGCCCCGCGGCGGGCCCTGGAAATGATCAGCCCCCCGGTCACTCCGTTGACACCGTTGGAGCAGCCCCCCCAGCTGCGATCGCAATATGTTTAGCCGCGACGCGACTTACTCGGAGCGGAGCGCGGGGCGGCGAAACGGCCCGGCTGAAAAAATACGCAAACGGCGCGGATCATGGCTTGTACTTGCCCTCGGAACCGGGGTATAATTCACTCGGCCTACCGGAATGGTTGCCGCTTTACCCGACCATCGCCAACTGAAATGTGAGGACCATCATGACTCCGCTCTTTGCCAACTTTTTCGGCCCCGTGCAACTGATCATCATCGTCGTCGTTGGCGTGATTCTTTTCGGCAAGCGGCTGCCCGAAATCGGCCGTTCCATCGGCAAGACGATCACCGAATTCAAGAAAGGCATGGGCGGCCTGGAAGACGATCTGGATGTCGCCGTGTCGAAACCGTCGGTGCGCGACAACGCGGTGGCCCCGATCGAACCGGTGCGTCCGCCGCAGCGCGTGGCGGCCACGGCTCCCAAGTTCGAAGACGCCCCGGCCCCCGCGGCCCAGAGCCAGTCTCCCCAGGCCTGAGCTGCGAATTCGTGGGGCAGGTTGCCAACCTGCCGTTCGCCAGGCAGGTTGGCAACCTGCCCCACGAATTCCGGCAAGATGGGATCCTGCTTTCAGGGGCGGCTAACTCAGCGGCTAGAGTGCTATCCTCACACGGTAGAAGTCACAGGTTCGAATCCTGTGCCGCCCAATTATAAACGCCTTAAATTGCAATAACTTACGGCAACAATCTCTGGTAGCAATCGGTCGCAATAGTAGCTGGTAGCAAATCTGGTAGCAATTCGGGGCGATGAAAAGTGATGCGACCCAGCCATTTTCGATTGGTTGGGTCGGTTTTTTTTGTGGGCTTCGATTTCTCCCGATGCACAGCTAGTCCGCAGTCTTGTCGGGCTTTGCTAGAAGACCCCGCCTGTACGCAAGGCAATGCGGGAACTAGCGGCAACAAGGCGAGAATCTCCGCCATCCAAAGATCGGACGGATAAAGGCAACTCGTGCTTTCGGCCTGGAAGAAGTCGTCCAGGGCCACGTCGTTCGGGTTGCGGTCGGCCAAACTTTCGATCCCATTATTCTCTCGCTCGACACCCCACCCGACTACCGAAGACGGCCCCGAGCGGAGCCAGCTTCGCCAAGCATCGGGCCGACCATCCGAACCACTACCGCATCGACCATTTTCAGAACGGGCAGTGGAGTTCGTTGACCCTTCCTCCGACCCATGAAAACTACCACTTCGTCCAGCCGCTCGGCGGCGACGATTGGCTGCTGGTCCGTGGACGTGCCAAGGGCAATTCCGATCAGAGCGCCCACGTCTACGATTCAGCCGGAACCCTTTCCCGCTCCTTCCACGCCGGGGATGGCGTCGAGGACATCCAGACGACGGAAGACGGTCGAACCTGGGTGAGCTACTTCGACGAGGGCGTCTTCGGCGACACGACCCTTGGGCAAGCAGGACTGGTTTGCCTCGACAGTTCAGGGGAGGTCACGTTCAGGTTCAACGACCTGGCGGCAAGGGGTACGGACATCGCCGACTGTTACGCATTGAACGTCTGCTCCAACCGAGAAGTCTGGCTCTGCTACTACACGGACTTCCCGCTCGTGCAGCTGGCGGATGGCAAAATCGCAGAAACGTGGCCGGGATTGAGCGTCAAGGGATCGCATGCCTTCGCCGTGTCGGGTCGGAAAGTCTTTTTTGCCGGTGGGTACGACAATCGGAACCGGCTCTTCCTCGCGGACCTCGATACGTCGAAGGTTCAGCAGCACATCCCGGTGGACGCTGAAGGCAATGAGATCACCGACTTCGCTGCCTTCGGGAGGGGAAGCAGGCTTGGCTTCAATCAGATGGTCCACGTTCTCGACAAGATCCGTGAAGGTAGACTCGTCAAATTGTTGCCAAGACTGCCCATAGGGATGCTGCTTGTAGGTCGCTTGCTTGATAGCTTCTTCCATGGTCATAAGTCGTCCTCCGTTCGCAAAGCCAGTGCGGCCCGTGCCCAGCAACGCCGAGGCCAAATCGGGCCGACGAAAGAAGGATATACGAGGATGCGGAGGAGCGATGACGGAACGGTGTGGATGCGGAAAATAGAATTGGCGATGCCGGAAGAGTCGCAGAGAAATGCTGATGCAGAAGGGGCAGAGAAAAAAGATTCGCCGATGCGTTATTCGTCGGACCAATCCCAGATTATGCCGTCACCAGTTCCGTCAGCACGGAATTCGATGATGCCTGGGTTGATTTGATAGCGATAGTCGTTCAGACCAGCTAATGTGTCTCGGCGACGACGTTGGGTTTTCAACTTAGGCTCGCCAGGTTTACGTATAATCGAATCGTCAACTCTGTGACGCCACTCAGCATCTTGAAACGCAGCCAGATACCACCTTTGGTTTTGAGCGGCGTCGGTGTATTGCCGGATTAGCAAGTCGCCGACCCAGAGCTTTCCGAGGTCGGCGTCCCAAAACGGCATCGCCTTTTTCGGGATTTTGGGTCGTGGAGTAGTTTTACGATAACCCTCGACAGCTTGTACCATCTCCCTGGCGATGACAGAAAACCCTTTGGCTTCGATGAGTTCGGGTAGCCAGGATTCTTCGTCGAGGCCGTCTTCATCGTGATCGTAGTTCTTACGAAGCAGCCACAAACCTGTCTCTGGCTCTGGGCACCCTTCTCGACGCACCATGTTCTTTAAGACGGCTTCTGCGAGCATGGCCTTGCCCAACTGCGTATCGGTTGTTAAAAGATACGGTGCAAAGAACTTATAGTGTTCCTCAGTCAGCCCGCCCTTCGCCTCAAACACTCGACTACCGTCATGCAGCAAAACCGTAAATTCTGACTCAGAAACGTCGGTTATCCCACCACTCATCCAACCGCTTGCTTTCTTCGATCTGCAAGGCCCATAGCGTCACCGACCGGCTCAAAAGATCAGGTTGGGTGGCAAAATCCTCGATGCCGTTGAGCCAGAGCGGGCACAGGGCCGGGCTGACAAATTGCTCGCCGTTCGTGTACAGCTTCCGAGCCTTGAACCCACCGCCAGTCGCCAACCTGCAAAAGGCGTCGGACATCTCCAAGGATAGCCGGGATACGTTGTCGTAGGCCAGCAGATGCGAGTTGGCGGCATCCGTGGCCAGCGCTTGCGTGTCCTTTGGGGCCGTAGCAAGTTCGGCTACTAGGGCTGGATCGATGAGCCGGACTGCAATTCGGCACAGGGTCGATTTGGCGCTGCCTTGCTCGCCCGTGGCTATGTTGGCGAAGTAGGGACCGTAGCCTTTCAGAGCATCGAGCAGGGAGCCGATGAAGAGCTTGAAGTCGCTGTCGCTGAGATTGACGAACTTGCGGAGCGCCTCAAGATCACCCCCAGCGACAGGTCTTGGCAACGGTGCGGCATTTTCTGACCGAAGGAATTTGATGGGGCTTTTGCCGATTCTCCACCCTTCTCTGTCGATCTGAACGCACTCCCACGATTCGTTGCACAGGTTGATGAAGAGTCTGTCGGCGATCCTGGCTACTCGTCGGTAAGTCTGGTACTCCTTGCCCTCGTGGATCGCAACCGCCGCCAAGTGCAGCGCCGCATCCTTGACGGCATTTTCGCCGCACGCTTTTCGGGTGGCATCGTAGTGGAGTTTGTGGATCACTCTCTTGAAGGCGGTGGACTCGATGGCGAAGTTGGCGTCCTTGTAGGTGGCGTAGGCGGATTGATATGGTGTGTGCCAAAGTTCGCAGTTCTCCTTGGCCAGCCTCACCAGCACATCGGCAACGCTCTCCTTGGCCTTCTTTCCGGGCTTCCAATTTGGCTCGAAGTGGCGGCGGAAGTCTGACCAGCGTTTCCTCGGCTCGGTGCATCGGTTGTGCTGGCAACGAAAGCCAATCTTGCCACCTTCGCTTACGGTTAGTGCCGCCGCCGTGTCCTCGCTATGGCAGAACGGGCAACACCCCAGCACCCAGCGTTTTAGCCACTTGCCGTTGCTCTCCTTGGTCTGCCGAATGCTGATGTGATGACGGTCCAGGAACGTTTCAACCCAGCCCACAGAATCTGGGCCTTCCAGCCGCCGAACTTCCGATTTCAACGCCTTCCAATCCATCTTGTCGGCCAGGGGGAGGCTGATCGAGGGCGTTGGCGTGCGACAAAGCGCGGACAAAACCGATTGCGGCACAGGCATCAATATCTCGGGAGCCTGAAGGATGCAAGAATAGCGGTGCGGGCGTTCAAGAATGTTATCGCCCTTGCAAGCTCTCGTGCCGTAGACCTTGCTGATCCGGGCGGCGTTGAACACGGTTTGGTCCACGTTCACCAGGTCGTCGGAAAATCGCCTGGAAATTGCCTTGAGGAAGTTCTCGACCAGGAGGCGGGAGGATTCGTCGTTGGGCAAATCCAGGCCGTACACCAGATGACCACCGTTCCCGCTGTCGGCCAGGAGCGGTTCCGGTAATCCCTGTGCGGCGAGCCAATCCCTGCATTCCTGAGTTCGGGCAAGGGCAGCAACATGTTCGTCGTCAGTGCTGCTTATGCCAGCCGGTCGAACTGGATCGAAGTCAAGCAGCAGGCGGCGTCGATGCGTGACTTCATGATCCGCCGTGGTTTCCCTGGCTCGGCGTTGGATGCGATTCGCCGCTCGTGCCAGAAGGTCACGCTTGACGGGATTGAGGGTGAGATAGACGGAAGGGGCAACTCCTGACCAGTATTCGGCATGGTAGGCCAGCGTTTCCAGGTCGTCGAAGTAGCCGCTGACCGTGCCATCGTTAGAGGTCTTGGGGCAGCGGAGTTCATATACCTCCCCTGGTTCGCATAGAAGTTTCAGTCCGGCCAAAATGTCGGCCTGGTTGTGATTTTTCGAGTGAGCATTACTATATAACATTGAGCGATCTCCTTTAGATTGGCTTCATGAGCACCGTCCTTTCGACGGAAGAGGCGAATTCCGACATCGGCGGCGTTCGATCTCATGCGGTACGACACCTTTGACCATGCCCCAGCCCACCGAGGTTTGGGGCATTTTTTATTACCGAGGCTGGTCTTCGTGGATATTGGCAAGGTTCAGGCCAGCCACGAGCATGTTGTCAACGGCACGGCTCGGAATGCGGTAGGTGCCATTGATGTTCGTATACGCCACCTTACCTTGCTGAATCCACTGATAGAGGGTGTTGCGGTCGATGCCGAGGCGCTTTGCCGCTTTGGATACCTTCTCCAAACCACCTGACAGAAGTTCTTGCTTGGTCATGGTTGTCTCCTTTTGCTGATTGTGACTTATCTTTATATAGTGTCCCCGTTTGTTTTTTTCTCTCGACATGCTTTTTTTGCTTCCTGAAGCATAGATACTGCGATAGACTCATTTTGTTCATCATGCCCTTTTTTTGGAGATAATGACATGACTGATGATACCTTTGACATCACGCTTGATTACACGACTCGCACCAAGCCCGTGCCGTGTCCACACTGCAAAACCAAGCTGCAACGTAAAGTGGTTGAGAATGAACAATCGCCGAACTATGACCGGCCCTACATCCATTGTCAGACGTGTGGGGCAGCGGGATTGATATGTTTTTGGTGGTTGGATTTCGGAAACTGCGATGTGTGTGGGAGCTTTTTATTTCAAGCGAAGTTCCGAGCCTGTACGAAATGGGCCTTCCCGTCGTCGAAACCGGGGACAAGTGGCACGTCAATGTCGGCCAGAAGGTGCCTCTCAATCGGGACCGAGATAACGTCAAACCAGGATTCTTGCGGACAGTGCGTACTCTGGTACAGCATGAAATGCACAACCGGCTGACTCAAGAAGACGCCAACCAGGTCTGGGTCCGGCAGGGTAGCTCCGATCCCGCTTGCTCGGAAAAGGCGATCAGAAAGGTGCTGGACCTGCGTTTTGGAGAGAAGCGGGCTGCCTTCGATCCCAACGACCCAGAGGCAAATAAGAAATGGGTGTCCATGGGCGGCACAACCGTCCACGGCTCGATGATGAACGGCCAAGAATGGAAGAAGGCCAAGGAAGCGGGTGCCATCGTCCCTGCCGGCCATCTTTGTCCGTCACCGAAGCCCTACAGCGACGACCCGAACGCCCCGCAAGTCGATGTGGTTCCCGAGGAAAACTTATGGCAACCTTTGAACTGGCAGACGGTGGGATACTCTTATACGATGATGCCTTTCTGCCGCATGACCTTGCCCAGCAATACTTCATCGAGTTGAGGGATACCGCCGCATGGGATCAGAAGCGAGCGCCATTCGGTCATCTGCAACCCCGATTGACGGCATCCTACGGCGACGAGGGCATCACATACTTCTATTCCGCACAGAGAACAAGGCTCTTCCTTGGACGGATACCTTGCTGGAGATCAAGGAAAAGATCAAAGCTGTACAGGGGGAGTACAATTACTGCCTGCTGAACCGTTATCGGTCAGGAGCGGACAGTGTAGGAATGCACGCCGACGATGAACCGGGGATGGGGAATGTGATCGGCTCTCTCTCCTTGGGAGCCACTCGGACATTTCGGATAAGGCACAACAAGTCGAAGGAAACCAGGGCGTTCCCGGTGAGCAATGGAACGCTGATAATCATGGCAGGCACCATGCAGCAATTCTGGAAGCATGAGGTTCCGAAGACTGAGGAGAACGTCGGCGAAAGGATAAACCTGACATTCAGAATGATCGAGTAGGCATAAGCCCAGGTTCCGTCTCGATCAGACCTTCTTCACCGTCAAGAACCCTTAAAGCACCCAAACGCTTGTCTTGTCAGGCAATTTGGAAGGAATGGTGAAGGCAGACAGCGTGACGGGCCGCCGAAAAAACTGGTATTGCCGGAATATCCGTTTCCGGGCATACTTCCCTCCCACGAAGGACTCGTTGCACGGTGCATCCTTTCCCGCACCGCTGCTTTTCTTCCTGTTTACCTCATGGACGAGGCATCCGCTTGGATGAGCGAAGCGTACCCGATACGTCGCTCGCATCCCGAAAGGATACCGAACCATGATCGCAACTCACGACCAGTTTACCCGCCAAATGCGCAACCGCCTCAAGACCACCGCCACGGGGTTGGGATTGGTGCGACTACTCCAAGACGCAAAGCGATTCGAGGAAGCCAAAACGACACTTTGCTCTCTCGAAAACAGCTTCCAAGTCATTGCAGAAGGATCGGACAGGCCAAGCCAGAAAACTAGCAAAGCAACCCAACTGATAGGCGTCTCAGAATCGACGCTGCCGGTACCGTTGTTGACCACCTTGGTGGCTTTGCGATAGGTTTGGCCGAGGCGAGCCACCTTCACGCCTGACGCAACTTGAAGACAGCATACGCCACGGCCCCAACGATACCGACGTGCAAGGCAACGGTAATCCAGAACACGATGCGGAACGACACCTTCTGAGTCTTGTGGCGAAACTGACGTTGGCCAAGAAACGCACCGGGCCATCCACCCAGAATTGCCATCAGGTGCATAGTACGTTCGGGGATTCGACGATTTCCTGTGGCGGCTCGTCCCTTGTCCGATCCGTATGCAAGGAAGGTAGCGAAACTCATCACGAGAACGAGGGCCAGGTAGATGGCGATGGCGATATTCATGTGTTGCTTCCTTTGCCGAACCAGCTATTGCGCCTTTCCTTTCGCCGTCCTCTCGAACAATTCCATCCAACCCAGCATCATGGCGTCTGGAATTGTCGTTGATCGTCGCGACTCTTCTGGCGGTTTGCCCCAATAGAAGCCGATCCAGCCAGTGGCGTGTTTCGTCGATTTGTCGATGAACACGCCGAACTCCTCAACCGAACATTTCAGCGGAAAAGTCTCTTCGATGACCACCGGCTTGCCCACAGCAAACCCTGCCAGCGTCTTCAAGGATTCATCCGCCTTCCCTTTTTCGGGATAGATGTGGACGCTGATGAAGTCCAGGTCTTCAGCGATCTTGTCCGGCACGAACCCAGAGGACAACCCTGGCCGGTCCACGCTCCAGTCCACCAGGCCCACGGTAATCAGATGCCGCTTGTCGTGCTTGCGGATGGCGGCGGTCAGTTGCTCGATCCAATGACGAGTAATGCTGGGCCGAAGACGTTCTGCCTGGTCGAGGGTGATGAACTGGACGAAATGTTTGCCGCCGAATGGTGGACCCAGCCAATCCCTTCCCTTGCCTCCCGGCACCACTGGCTCGTTCATGAGGTCATAGCAGAAGATGGCCGGACTCTTGGCACATCGGCTCGCCACGGCCTCCCAGAAACGAGCCTGGGCGTCCCAAGCCGTTGCATCGCTGATCGGACGGGACCGATGTCGCCGCCAAACTTGCTCTCCAGGTAACGCCGCACACCGTCTGGCTCAATCACTTGAACGCCCTTCACCGCCCGGATGCCGTCCTCGGTGTTCTTGGCGGGAACATGCCGACCGCATATCTCGATCCAGAACTCTTCACCCCGCTCCTTCGCCCGTGCCTTCGTCGGCTTCTCTTCATGCGGTTTGAAGATGCCAAGCCTGCGTCCTCTGGCCTGGGCGTTCAATCCGGCCAGAGCTTTTCCCAGGCTCAGGGCTTCATTCTCATCAAAGCCGAGGCGCTGGGCCACCACTGCTGCCCACAGGGTCAGAACAGGTGCCCGGTTGATCGAGATGGTTTTCATTGCCACCCGTTTGCTTCTTCGCTAAACCGCACTGCCATTTCCCGATGATTTCTTTTGTCCTTTCGTAGCCCAATGCCCGCTGGCGACCATGAGGGCGGTGGCGCAGATGACGCTGGCAGTTGAAATTACAGCCACGCAAATCCAAATCGCCCGGAGAATAAAGAAATCCTGTAGCTTTGTCTGAATCATGACGGAAGTGACGGCTGACGTTGCTGCAATTGGCACACCGGCCCCGACCCAGAAGCAAATCCAGAAGACGTTGTGCAGGTACTTCGCCTGGCACTTTTCGGCTTCCGAGGGGCCAATGGGTTGTCCCGATTCAATGACCTTCATGCGTTCCAGATGCGACATCTCCCGGCTTTTTGCCGCTTGCTTGACGATGAGCCAAAGAGCGAAGCCAGCGAACAGCAAGCCGATGGTTACGATAGCGATGACCAAGATCCAGGGCGGGAATTCAGCATCGGCAGCAGGAAAATCTTGGAAAGCGAAGAGTGGCATTTGTCATTTCCTTGGTCAAACAGGTCCAGGCAGCTTATTGTTGATTCATCTTACGCAATTGCCGTGCCCACAGCGTCAGCCAGAGAACCACGAAGGTCAATAACCAGATGCAGAATTTGAATCCCGCCGCCGCCCAGAACCAGACGTTCTGGACCAACGGCCAAGTGATGCCTGGCCCAAACATGGCAAGAATCCATCCAGGCTGATAGGACATGACGGCCAGGTACATGAGCCATATAAGGGTCACAAATCCTATGCCCACCAGAACAACCCACCATCCGGCGACGGCGGCAGCCCTGACCTTCTTCTCGAACGAATCATTCATGTTGCAGACCTCCTTCGCTCACGGGGATTCCGTCAAGCCTCCGACGATATTTCCAGGCTCGTGATGTCGCCCTCGGCATGGAGCCACTTCAGGACATCCAGGCAGAGAGCCTGGTACTTCTTGCCTCCGTGCTTCTTCATGGCATTGGGCGGCTCGATCTCAAACGGCGGCGTCTTATTCCAGCGCCGTTCGATGGCAGCGTAAACGAGCGACAGAAAAACCTCGGCGTCATCGCTGGGAATTGGCGAGCCGACAACGTAAATCGTGAACGGCTTCGGGTTCTCAATTTGAGGACGGGGATGGGACCGGCGGGTCTGACCGCCTTCCCGCAGGCAGGCTTGGAGGAATAGGAAAACTGGGATAAACAAAAAATGGCCTCTATGTCATGCTGTGGATGGAAACAATCCCACAAGCATGGAGGCCTTCAATGA
>Ga0182024_10008597_pt1 | contig 21434 bp, 25 predicted proteins | sample P32metaG_FD_120480 | JGI IMG/M metagenome (GOLD analysis project Ga0182024, IMG submission 120480) | Permafrost microbial communities from Stordalen Mire, Sweden - P3-2 metaG (Illumina Assembly) | ecosystem: Environmental > Terrestrial > Soil > Wetlands > Permafrost | place: Sweden: Stordalen...
AAATCTCCGGCGAGTTACCCATCATCGCGCTGATTTTGTACAGGCTGATGCCGCGCTGGGCCAGCATCGAACCAAACGTGTGCCGAAAATCCAAGCACGTCCACGGCAGCTTTGCCTTCGCATTTTCGTCAGCAAGCTTATGGCTGAAATTATCCGGGTCCCATCGGACGCCTTCGGGACTTGGCAGCAGCCAAGGCCCGGCTGCCGATGGTTTGTATTTGTCCAAGACAGCAGCGAGCGCCGTGCTGATCGGTACGGCGCGATTTCGCCCAGTTTTTGGTTGCCAAAATTGGCCGTCCATCGTTTTGGCCCGGATGCGAATCAAGCCCGCCTTGCGGTCAAGATCCTCGCGCGTGAGCCACAACGCTTCTTCACGGCGAAGGCCAGCGTAGATCAAAATTGCAACGGCTGCGTGAAGTGCCGATTCATCCTTCACCGCATCCAACTGCACTTTGATCTGATCCGGGTTGAGAAATCGGATGTCATGGGCCAGCAGTTTTCGGGGACGAACGCCGTCCAAGGGATTCTTGATCCGCGGATCGGGATAGACCAGACCGTGATGCTCGATGGCGTACCGGAACAGCCGGTAGAGAATTTCACGGTCCGCATTCAGAGTTTTCGGGCCGACCACCGCCGCGCGGTGATCCAGGTAACGGTTGATCAGCGGCGGATTGATTTGCTCGGCGTATTCGGCCACCACACGGGGCGGTTCCGTGGCTTCCGGCTCTTTCGGCTTCCCCTGAACTTCCCCTGTCAAATTTTCCTTTTTGGCGGCAAGTTCCAAGGCTGGCGTCAGCGGACCGAAGATCATCCGCAGCCGGGAGAGATCATTCTTGACCGACTTTTGCCGATGGTTTGCTCGGAGATGGGTAACGAAGTCCTCAAGCAATTTCGCCAGCGGCGTTCTGGTGGCCGTGGCAAGCTGGCCTGAGGCATTCTCGTATTCAACCTTCTGCAACAGCTTTTCCGCGATCTTAATGTTGGTTGTTTTGGTAGCGATATCCTTCGCTTTCCCATTGACATACACGCGAATATAGAACTTGCTCCCGCGTTTGAGAAGACTGGCCATGGACGCATACCTCCTCGAGCGCCTACGCGCCCGAAACAAAGCCGTAACGAATCCCGGCTCTGCATGAAGTGCACATCCACAGGGGAAGTTTAGGGGAAGCGACGAAACGTGCCCCTAAAATAAAATCAGGCAGAGCCACATAAGTTGTTGGCTCTGCCTGAGTAAGGGAAGTAGCGGGGGGAGGATTCGAACCTCCGACCTCCGGGTTATGAGCCCGACGAGCTACCAGGCTGCTCTACCCCGCGATCATTATTAATACATCCTAGTCACCGTCGGATCATTGTCAAACCCGCGCCAATTCCCGACACGCCGCCACGCGCCGCCGTTCTTGATTCGTCAGCCGCGCCGCCTTACCTTCCCTCATGTTCCGATTCCTCAGCGCGGAGAGACAACAATGCAGATCACACGACGCACCGCCCTCGGTCTCCTTGCCGGCTTGGCCCCGGCCGTCCAGTTGGCCTGCTCCACCAGCAAATCGCAAAGCACCGTCGCGCCAACACCCGCCATCGAACCCGGCCCCTTCCAACCGACGCGGAAGTCGCTCGCCGCGTTCACGCCGCCGGATTGGTTTCGCAACGCCAAGTTCGGAATCTGGGCCCACTGGGGTCCGCAGTCCGCCGCTGAATATGGCGACTGGTATGCTCGCAACATTTACATTCAGGGCAGCAAACAAAACAAATATCACGTCGCCACCTACGGCCACCCGTCCAAGTTCGGCTACAAGGACATCATCCCCACCTGGAAGGCGGAAAAATTCGATCCCGACTACCTGATGGGCCTCTACAAAAAAGCCGGCGCGAGATATTTCTTCTCGATGGGCGTCCACCACGACAATTTCGATCTGTGGAACTCGCGCTACACACGCTGGAACGCCGTCAACATGGGCCCGAAGATCGACGTCGTCGGCGCCTGGCGGCAGGCCGCCTATCGCCACGGCCTGAAGTTCGGCGTCAGCGACCACCTCTGGATCAGCTACAAATGGTTCAGCGTCGCTCGCGGTCACGACCACACCGGCCCGCTCGCCGACGTCCCCTACGACGGCGTCGATCCGCAGTGGGCCGATCTCTATCACGATTGCCCGACGATTTATTCCGGCCAGGTTCCCTGGAACGACAACAACATTCCCGAATCGTGGAAGCTCCAGTGGTTCCGCCGCATCAAAGACCTCGTCGATCAATATCAACCCGACGTGCTGTACAGCGACGGCCCCATCCCCTTCGAAACCTACGGCCTGAGCATCCTCGCGCATTTATACAACCGCAGCTACCGCATCAACGGCTCGGTGCAGTCCCTCTACACCAGCAAAACAATCAGCGACTCGCAGAACGGCGTCTGTGTCCTGGATGTCGAACGCGGCCTCGTTGACAACATTTGGCCCACCTGCTGGCAGACCGACACCTGCATCGGCGGCTGGCATTACGACAAAACCATCGCCCGCTACAAAACCCCCAAGACGGTGGTTGATCTGCTCGTGGACATTGTCAGCCGCAACGGCAACCTGATGCTGAATTTCCCGCTCCCCAACAGCGGAATGCTCGACGACCGCGAGTTGGCGGTTCTGGACGGCATCACCCAATGGATGGCGGTCAACTCATCAGCCATTTACGACACCCGCCCTTGGAAGATCTACGGCGCCGGCCCCGCCGTCCGCACTTCCACTCGCCCCAGCCGTTTCAACGAAAACAACCGCCGCGCCTTGACGGCGGAAGATGTCCGCTTCACCACCAAAGGCGACGAGCTTTACGCCTTCTGCATGGACTGGCCGGCGGACGGGAAAGCCGTCTTCAAACCCCTCGCCCTCGGCGGCCCGCAAGCCGTCGGCCGCATTCAGAATGTCGAACTCCTCGGCTCCGGCCCCGTCCAATGGACGCAAGACGAAACCGCTCTGACCATCCAACTGCCGCAGACCAAGCCCTGCGATCATGCGATTGTGTTCAAAGTCATCGGGGCGTGAATCGCGCCTGCGTCGACTTTTGCCTCCGCCCCATCTTGCCAACGCGCCTACAGCGACGTATACTTAGGCGCTCGTGACACCCGAAGCTCGCCGAGCGATTGCCGTTATTCGCCAGTGCATCGAGACGGATCGTTACGCGTTGTCGGTTCATTTTTCTGAGCGAATGCGGCAACGGGGGCTGTTCTGGCCGGATTTGGCCGCGGTCGTTGACGCTCCCGACGAAGTCCGGTCACAAGGGACGGATGACTACAGCCGCCCCAAGTGGATGATCCGTGGCGATGCCGCATTCGGCGGTGACATTGAAATCGTATGTGCTATCGAGATCGACGACACCGAAACGGAATTCATTACGCTTTACTGGGAGGACTGACATGGCAGCGAAAGCAACGACAACCTGGAAACCCGGCATGGACCTGCCGTACGTCCTGCCATTCGGCGAGCACGGGATGCTCGCCATCTCCCTGCGTGCCGCGTGGCTAAAAGCGGATCGATCCGGCCGGCCCCTGTTACTGCCGCCTGCCGTGCGCGCTCTGGACCGATTGCGGGCACTGTTCATGGCCCAGGAAGTGATGACGCCGGGGTTCATCGTCAGCCTGCGGGAAGCAATGGGCCTGACTCAGGAGCAATTCGGCCGCAAGCTGCGCGTGTCGAAGATGACCGTCAGCCGCTGGGAGTGCGCCAGAATGCGCCCGAGTTCCGCCATGACCGCCGCCATCCGCAACCTGCAGGCAAACGCACGACGCGAAGGCGCGAGGATCGACGGCGAATTGGTCGGTCATGCAAGACGGTCGGCGTGAGAAGCGGAACCGGGAGGCAATCTTCAAATCCCTTGCCCTCGGCGGCCCGAGGGCGGCCCGAGGGCGGTCGGGCGCAGTCAGAGCGTCGAACTCCTCGGCTCCGGCGCCGTCCAATGGACGCAGGATGAGACGCCCCTCACAGTCCAACCGCCGCACACCAAGCCGTGCGATCATGCGATTGTCTTCAAGACCATCGGGGCGTGAATCGCCCGCATTCAACCGAACAAATTGTCAAACTCGTTGTGCGTCCCGATCCACGCCCATGTGATGGTATCGCCGCGCCGCTCGCCGATAGCGCGGTATTGCTCGTTGATCCGAACGGACCAAACATCTTCGCGGCCGCCGAGTTTCTTGAAACGCAGCGATGGATGATTGGGGTTTTCCGCAAACAGCGCATAGGCACGGCGAGCGGCTTGGCGGACCGGTTCGTTCAACCGTGCATAGGCCCGCCAGAAGCTCGGTCGGGTGCGCGAGTTCACAGTCGACTTGGGTCCAGCGGCTCATCACCCTCGGCCGCGGATTCACTCAGAAACGCATCGAGACGCGGAAGCCGCTCCGTCCCCGCCAGGCGGCGTTCCCATGCTTCGTCATCCTGCCGCGCAAGCAGAAAGCGAGCGAAGTCCGCCAACTCCGCCTGCTTGTCTTCCGGCAGAGCATTGCAGGCCTGCAAGATTTCTTCCGCGGCGCGAGTCATGATGAATGAATCATAGTGGTATACCGGGCCGAATGGCAATTGCGCCATCGACGTTGGCGATCCCGGGCCGCTACATGACGCGGCAGTGACGCAAGAAGCCGGGCCGGCAATCTCACCACCAGACATTAATCATCATCGCCGGCTCGTGAGACTTGTCGCCCCACTCGCCGATGGTGCTGACGGAGAATTTGACTTCGATCTCCGGATGGTTGTCGAGCCACTCGTTGATCTTTTCGTCAAGTCGGCGCGTGGCGTCGTCGTTCAGGCGGCAGTGGAAACTTTTCACGCGGCAGGCGCCCTTGCCCGTGACGTGCGGCTGCCGCTTGTAGACAATGTCCGGCACCACGCCGGGGATGACGAGTTTCAGCTTCCCTTCCACGGCGGCGTCGGCCTGGCTGAGGATGGCGATGGAGGAAACATCCTCCTTCGGCTTTAGCGCGGGCTGGGGAGCGGATGGGGCGGCAACTCCAAGGCGCGACGCCCCGGAGACATGCGGTTGCTCATTCATATGCAGACCTCCCGAAAGGGACAGAATTGATGGGATCACTATACCACGTTGAGGTGGCGGGCGATAGGGCGGGATGGGGCGGTTTTGCGATAATTTCCCTACAAGCCGCGATCTTTCGACACACCCTTCTTCGGCGGCGGCTTTGTCTGCGCCTTGTTGATCGAGTCCGCAGCTCGTTGATATTCCTCGTCCGAGAGCATGCCATCCTCGTTTAGCTTTTTAATTTCATCCAACGAAAACCCGCTAGGCGGAATCTCTTCGGAGCGTCCCCAGACCCAGAAAAACAACATCAATCCTAACAACAGACAACCAGACACAACCCCAATAAGAACCATCTCCCGCCTGGAGTATCTTGTCCCCGAAATGAAGGCTAGCGAAGGCAAAAACGAGATTGAAGCGTGTTGGCCCATCGTTATTACGGAAACCCAAAGCGGGAGGCTTTGATTCCCGGCAGATCATGTATCAACCCGACTCGCCTCCTTGCTCTGGCGGATGCATTGAAGCGGAAGCGGTTGGTTTCGGCAATCGTGGCGGCCCGCCACAGCATAATTTTCTGTTCGGCCGACAGTTACATACACTCCGCGCGCCGACCGGAGGAGACGGCAGCGTGATTTCCATGGAAAGCCGAGCAGCCTAACTCATTGGCAAAACATCGGTTCTGGAAAATCCACGCAATTCCACATTCTCGCCGCGCGATTCGGTAGGATTCCCGCCGTATGACACCGGCATCTGCCCACCCCGTTGCTCCGATTCCGCCACGGACCTCGGACTTCAGCGATCTGCAGGCCTTCAACTCGGCGTCCCCGTCGTGGCCCCGCGTGCCGAGCGATCCGCTCTTCGGCTGCCTGCCCCGGCGCGCCGGCGTTCCATCTTTACCCATCCCTCCACCGGCCGAAAAAAAAATAAAAGAGGTTACGAACGAACTAGGATTCTTTCTCCTCGCGACGGGACTCTGGGAAAGATCGGTGGCCTGGGAAATTCCGGCGTTTGGGTGCGGTGGAGGCTGGAAACCACCCATCGTTGCCACTACAAAGAGCCGTGAAGGAGCCTGCTTGAAGGGCGCGCCCAGCAAAACAATTGTGAATCTCGTCCGCCGCTATCTCGCGGAAGTGGAGCGAGCGGGAATCCCCGTGCTCGCGGGCGTTCTCTATGGCTCGCACGCCCGTGGCGACGCCCGTAAGGATAGCGACATTGATCTGCTGGTGGTGTTGAAGCTCGCCGCGCCGGCGAGACCGGCCCACGACGCCGATCTTCTCTGGCAATTGCGTGCCCTGGTGGATTTCCGCATCGAGCCGCTGCTGGTCGGGCGCGAGCGCTGGAAGCACGATGACGGCTCGCCCATGCTCGCGGCCATCCGGCAGGAGGGTCTTGTCATTCCGCCGCACCGCAGGCCCGGTGGCCGCCGGGGCGTCGCGTCTTAATTCGGGGGCGTGGCCTCACCAGGAGGTTTGCATGGTCCGTCGATACTCGCACATCGCCGCTCTCGCCATTCTTCTTGCCGCCGGCCGCGCCCTCGCCCTGGACCGTCCCGGCACAGTGTTCAAAGTCTTTCAGTTCCCCCCGAACATGATCCCCCGCATCGACGGCGACGCGAGCGACTGGGCCATCGTCCCCGACGACTACGCCATCGGCATGGATCAGTTCGTCGATGACATGAAGCACTACGACAAGCCCGATCCCAAGGAGTTGGACGCCAAGGTGCGCGTCGGCTGGGTCAAGGGCGAGAACCGGCTCTACTTCCTGTATCAGGCCTACAAGAGCTACTGGGATTTTTCGCTGCCGGGTTTGCACAACGACATCTTCGAGGTCGCCGTCGATGGCGAGCGCGGCGGAGGGCCGTTTATCGGAGAGCAACAGGACGAGGCTGCCGTGCGCGACCCGGCGGAGCTTTATTATGATTTTCAAAACAGCCGGGCGCAGAACTATCACGTCTTCACGCCGGCCCTCAACAAAGACTGGTGCATGGTCTGGGGGCCGCAGCAGTGGCTCAAGGAACTGCCCTGGTCCAACGCCGCCTGCGATTATCATTTCAAACCGGGCGAAGCGGGCAACCTGACGCTGGAGTTCTTCATCACCCCCTTCGCTTTCGCCAGCCCCGACGGACCGCAGCGCTCCGTCGAAAGCAACCTGACAGAAAACAAAATCATCGGCCTCTCGTTCTCGATTCTCGACTACGGCGACGTGACCGCCAAACAACAGCAATTCAAGGCCTTCTGGAATCTCTCGCGACATCACACCAGCTACGGCAACGCCTCGCAGTTGGTCGCGTTCAAACTGATGCCGCTGGAGGAGAAGTTCCACAAGCCGATCGAAGCGGATTGGTCTTACAAGATCGTCGACATGGACCGCCGGCTTTTGGCGTTCAAAGACGAATCCTGGGGCAAGATCACCAGTTGGAAGTGGGACTTCGGCGACGGCTCGACTTCAACGGACCAGAACCCCGTCCATACATACAACAGAGGCGGACGGTTCACGGTCATATTGGACATCACCGGCCCCACCGGACCGGCGCGGCGGAGCAAGGTCTGGGGAGTTGTGCTGAAATGAACAAACGAAGCGGAGGCGCCATGAAGCATCGCGTTTTGGCAATTGTCCTGACGGTTCTCGCCGTGGCGATCGTCGCGCGCGGCCAGACCGCGGCGCCGGACGAAAACTTTCCCCACATCCAGCAGGTCGGCAACATCCGCCAGCTTTTCGTGGACGGCAAGCCGTTCATCATCCTCGGCGGCCAGGTCGGCAACCCCGTCGCGTTTCCCGACCGAATGCAGCAGGCGCTGCCCAAGCTCAAGGCGCTGCACGCGAATACCGTCGAGTTCCCCGTTTACTGGGAGACCATCGAGCCGACCGAAGGGCAGTTCAACTTCAGCGACCTCGATCAGATCATCACGCTTCTGCGCGACGCCGGCCTGCGCGGCGTGCCGCTCTGGTTCGGAACCTTCAAAAACGGCGCTATGGACTACACCCCGACGTGGGTGAAGTCCGACACGGTCCGTTTTCCCCGCGTCATCGACGCCGGTGGCAAACCGATCCGCGTCCTCTCGCCGCAGGGCACGGCGACGCTCGACGCCGACCGCACCGCCTTCGCCGCCATGATGGATCACCTCAAACAGACCGACTCCGACCAGCACACGATCATCATGGTGCAGGTCGAGAACGAATCCGGCATGTTGGGATCGCCGCGCGATTATTCGCCGATGGCGAACAAATTGTTCGATGGAGCCGTTCCCCCCGCGCTCGCCACCGCGCTGAACAAGCCCCAGGGAACCTGGACGCAGGTGTTCGGCCCGCGTCTGGCCGACGAATCCTTCGCCGCCTGGTCGATGTCCACCTACGACAACGCCGTCGCCGCGGCAGGAAAGGCGAAGGATCCGCTGCCGATGTACGTCAACTGCTGGATGGGCGGCTCCGGCACCAACGACCGATTCACCGAGTTCGACCGCCCCGGCGACAGTTACCCCAGCGGCGGGCCGGTGACGCACATGCTCGATTTGTGGAAGGCCAATTCGCCCAGCATCGACATCATCGGCCCCGACATCTATCACCAGTCGCCGATCATCTATCGCGCGATCCTTTCGCGCTACGCCCGGCCGGACAATCCGCTCTACGTCGTCGAGACCGGCCCCGGCATGGCCTTTGCGCGATACTGCTTTTATGCCCTCGCCGACTTCAGCGCCATCGGTTTCACTCCCTATGGCGTGGACGGCGGTTCGCTGACCGACGGAACCTGGCACTTCACCGACATGGCCAACAATTTCCGAATTCTCCGAGGCGCTCTGGGCCAGATCGCGCAATTGCAATCCGCCGGCAAATTGCAGGCGGCCGTCGAGGAGGAGGCGATTCCCGGCCGCATGTTGTACTTCGACAATTACGACATCCTCGTCCGCTTCCGCCCGCCCGCCCGCGCATCCGGCGTCGGCCTCACGCCGACCGGTCCGTCGATTCCGTCGGGGCGCGTGCTCGTCGGCCAGCTTGGCGACGATGAATTCCTGATCGCCAGCTTCGACGCCGCCCTGGATTTCAAACCGTCGCTCGGCTCGCCCTTCACGGGAGCGCAGTTCCTCAAGATCGAACAGGGCGCCTACGACGAAACCGGCCAGTGGATTCCGTCGCGCCTGATGAACGGCAACTACACCGACGGCGGCCTTCCGCTCCCGTCGGACGGCGCGATGATCCGCGCCAAATTGATGCGCTACTGACCGACGCGCAACGCGTCGTCCAGTTCGCGCCGGGAGTCGGAAGTGAGGAAGGATTCGCCGCACTTGTCGCACTTCCACCGGCGAACCTTGACCCGAACCTTGTGTCCGTGTGGACCTGCGACAGACAGCAACTCGCTGCCGAGATGAATCTCGCGGCTGCCGCACAGGGGGCATTGCTCGTATCGCGTTTCAATCCGACGCGGTCGATCTTTTGCCTGAGATGATGATGTAGAACTCCGACTCATGTTCCGACAGTTTGCGAATGACGCCTTTGGAGTCTCTTGCCGTGGCGACAACGAACGATTGTAGACGAGCCATAATGCCGCAACCAGACAGATATTTCTCGAATCGGGTAAAATCCCGCCCGGATGAACGCCCCGACGGGCCTATTGATTCTGATCGCTCCGGCGTATGTCGCCGGCTCGATTCCATTTGGCCTGCTGGTCGGCTGGTCCAAAGGGATCGACGTGCGCAAGGCCGGCAGCGGAAACATCGGCGCCACCAATGTCGGCCGCGTGCTGGGCAAGCGATTTTTCTGGATCGTCTTCTTTCTCGATCTGCTCAAAGGCCTGCTGCCGTCGCTGGGCGCCGGGCTGGTGATCCGCTTTTCCGCCTCCGACTGGCTGACTTATCTGCTCTGGCTGGCCGTCGGCTTTGCCGCGATTCTGGGGCATATGTTCAGCGTGTTTCTGAAGTTCAAAGGCGGCAAGGGCGTCTCCACCAGCACCGGCGCGATGCTGGGAATCTGGCCCTATTTCACGCTGCCGACATTCGGCGCGCTGGTGGTGTTTGTAACGGTCTACAAACTCGCTGGTTACATCAGCGCCGCCAGCATCATCGCGGCGATCGCGTTTCCGATCATCTACGCACTCATCGGCCTGAACCGCGGCTGGCCGATCTGGAGCGATCAACTGCCGTTCCTGGCGGCCGCGACGATCCTCGCGGCGATGATCGTCTTCCGTCACCGCGGCAACATCGCCCGCCTGCTCGCGGGAACCGAGCACAAGGCCGGATCAGCGCGATGAGGGGGTCTTGGTTTGCAATTTCTTGAGCAGCCACATTTCGCCCTGATGTCCCGCTTCGTCATGCAATCCGTGCAGGATCGACCAGCGCAGATTGCGCCCGCGCGCGGGGTCTCCCGCCGGCTGGCGAAGCTGCTCCTCGGTCAGCGCGCTGATCGCCGTTCCCAGTCGCTCGGCCTGCTCCGCGAGCGCGGCCTTCACTTCCGACAGCTTCGGCCACTGCGTCACCTTCGCCGGTTCGCTCTTCCAACTGAACTTGTCGAACCATCCCTGCGGATAAACCGGCGGCTTCCCCGTCGCCGGCGACACGCCGAGGTGCTCGACGACCACCAGCGAATGCCCCGCGTGCCACAGGATCGAGTTGCTCAACCCCGGCGGCGCGAAGCGGGCCTGCTCTTCGGTCACGTCGTCCAGAATGCGCAGCGTCTTGCCGCGCACGTCCTTGAGCAACAGCAACAATGATTCATCAGCCATGCCGTACCTCCAATTCAAAGAAATAATTCTAACCACAGAGGACACAGAGAGCACAGAGGAAGAGAGAGAATCAAAACAAAATCTGTTTCTTTCTGGCATTCCTCTGTGGCCCTCTGTGTCCTCTGTGGTTAAATCTTTTCCTAATGACCACGCACCGCCCCCTGATTGTCGAGCCGGTCGGAATGGAGATTGCCTCGCTGGCGCGGCCGATCGACTTCGCGGTGATGTTCGACAACGCCAATCCCGTCGAGCTGGAGATCGGCATGGGCAAGGGGACGTTTCTCGCGGAGCAGACCAGGGCGCGGCCGGAAGCGAATTTCCTGGGGATCGAATTTGCCCGCTGGTTCTGGCGTTACGCCAGCGACCGCCTGCGCCGCGGCGGGGCGGCCAATGTTCGCACGATCCGCGCCGAAGCGACGTTTTTCATTCGCGAATGCGTCGCCGACAAAAGCATTTCCGTCGTGCACATCTACTTTCCCGACCCCTGGCCCAAGACACGCCACAACAAACGCCGGTTGATCCAGCCCCCATTTCTGAAAGAGATCGAGCGCATTCTACGCCCCGGCGGCCGGCTTCAGATCGTGACCGATCACAAGGATTACTATGAGCAGATCGAGCGGGTCGTGCGCGCTTCGGCCCTGGAGGTCATCGATTACTCGCGTCCCGGCTCCGCCGCGGAGGGTGAGTTTGTCGGCACGAATTTCGAGCGCAAGTACCGCCGCGAAGGCCGGCCCTTTTATGCGATCGCCGCTACGGCAGCTCGATGATCGGCGTCGAAGAGCCGATCGTCAGCGCCGGGGCGTTTTCCGGGCGGATGATCAGCGCATTGGCCGCGGCCAGCGTGAAGATGTCGGCCGATCCCTTCCACTCCAGCGGCCGCACGTGCCCGCCTTCGAGCACGCCGGGCTGATAGAATTCGCGGTTCGTGTTGGCGGCCAGCGGCCCGGCCAGCGTGGCCACCGCGATCTCGTGCCGCGGCGCTCCGCCTGCCATCCGGCACAGCAGCCGCGACGCCAATCGCACCGTGCAGACCAGCGCGCTGACCGGATTGCCCGGCAGGCCGAAGACGTATTTTCCATCCGGCATCGCCGCGACGACAAACGGTTTGCCCGGTTTGATCCGCAGTTTGGTGATCTTCAGTTCGCCGCCGAGTTCGGCCAGAATCTTCGGCACATAGTCGTACTGCCCCATGCTCATGCCGCCGGTGACGAAGAGCGCGTCGTCAGCCAGCCCGTCTTTGATCGCGGCGGTGATGCGTTCGGGCGTGTCGGTCGCCACACCCACATCGCGCACCGCACAGCCCATTCGCTTGAGCAGCGCGACGAGCATGAGGCTGTTGGAATTGCGAAGCTGCGTCGCCGCCGGCGTCTGATCGTATGGGATGATCTCATTCCCGGTCGCCAGCACGGCGCATCGCGGCCGATCCCAGACCGCTACGTTCGCCGCTCCGATGCACGCCGCCACGGCGAGTTGCGGCCCGTTCAGCAGTGTTCCCGCGGGCAGGACCACCGTTCCCTGCCGCGCGTCAACGCCACGGGCCACGACGAAGCGGCCCGGCGCTGTCGCCGTTGTGATGCGAACGCGCTGGCCGGATTTGGCGAACGGGCCGCCGGTCTCCTCAACGGGCACAATCGCGTCGGCTCCCGCCGGCAGGGCCGCGCCGGTCATAATGGTCATGGTCTCGCCCGCGCCGATGCCGCGCGCGGGAGCCTGTCCCGCGGCGACCTCGCCCACGACGAGCAATTCCGCGCCCGCCGCGGCCGCATCCGCGCTGCGCACCGCGTAGCCGTCCATCAGGCTCTTATCCAGCGGCGGATAATCCCGATCGGCTTTCAAATCTTCCGCCAGGCGCAGTCCAACCGCCTGCTCCAGCGGCACGCTGATCCGCCGCGGCTTCACCGGCAGGCGGTCGATCGCGTCAATGGCCGATGCGACCGTCATGAGATTGGACGCATTGCTTTCCATCGGCATCACGGTCCCGAAACCGGCTGCGCTTCCAGCGCCCAGGAGATGTGCGCTGTGTCCAGGACTTTTTCCAGATCCCGCAGCGCTCCCATGCGAGAATCGGGTCCGCTGACAACCTTCACGGCTGAGGAGCCGGCCGCCGCGACGATTTGGTCCGGCGTCATTTCGCTTCCATCAACAAAATATCCGTCCTCGCGGATTTGCACTTCCATTGTACCGCCGCTCTGGGCGGCCGCGGTGTGCGCGGGTGCATCCTGGCTCGATCCCGCCGTCCCACCGGCGCCCAGGCCCCCGCCGCCGAGGTGGCTGAGCACCCAGCCGATGATCGCCGCCAACAGCGCAACGACACCAGCCGGCAGCAAGGCCTTTCGTCCGCGCCATTTGCCGAGCACACCCATATCGTTATTTCACATCCTGAAGGTATCCGCCCTGCACGACCCGGAATTTTACCAGCGGCTCTCCCCACGCGCCTTGCAGCCGCGGATCGTCGGCGGCCGCCTGCAGATTATCCGTCTGCGTCCGCAGCGCGTCGCGCCGCGCATTGCCCCATGTCAAAAGAAAGATGCACGGGCTGGCGGGCTTGGGCGAGAATTTCATCGCGGCGATAAGCTGATCGGTGAAATCCTCCTGATCGCGCGGCTGCACGACTTTTCGCTGCGTCGCGGAACTGATGAGGATGGAATCATCGGGATAGACCGAGTGATTGCCGTTGAGGTGGATTTCCCACACCTCGTAAAGCCGCTCGCGGTCGCCGGCCAGCAGAACGTCGCGCTGCGCCTCGGCGGCCTGGCGGCGCTCGGTCTCCATCGCCGAGACGTGCTGCATCTCAAGGTACTGCACGAAGACGATGATCAGCAGCAGATCAAGCAGCGAGGTAAGCTGCAGAATCGTGCGCCGCCGGAAGACTCCCGGCCGCTGCGGGCGAGATGGGCGATGCGCGATACTCACGGCGAGATTCCCAGTTGCGATTTGACGGAAGCGACCGCGTCGCGCACGTCCATGCGATGTTCCAGAAGCCGCTGGAACTGCGGCTCGAGAATACTGTTGACCAGCAGCAGCACCACGCCGCAGCCGATGCCGGCGAGCGTGGCCCAGATGCTGCCGGCGAAATTGCGGACGATGCGTTCGGTCGCCGTCGCGGCGTCGCCGCCGCCCGGGCCGTGCAGGGCCAGGCCGATCGCCAGAACCGTTCCCATGATCCCCAGCAGCGGATAAATCTCGATGCCGGTGCGGGCAAGACTGTAGAGCGTTTCAAAATGCGAGCCGCGCAGGTATTTCTTGGTTTCGTCCTTGGCGATGATCTGCTCGTGCAGTTTCTGCCGATCGACAGAGCGCGACGGATCGGCCAGCGCCTCGCGGATGTTGGCGAGAAACGAATCGATCTGCTCATCGACGGTCTGATACGGATCGCGGTCGGCCCGGCTGGCGAATCCCTGAAGCAGGTTTTCCAGATGTCCGGCCAGCCACATCGCCTGGCGGCCGCGCTCGCGCCAGAGCCGGTAAAACCCCAGCAGATGCGCCGCGAAGAGCAGCAATATCAACAGATAAAAATGATCGCAGATCCATTGCATGACTGATCGCCTTGCCTTCTCCGTGGCACGGGGATGATAAGTGATCGGATGGTATCACACCAACGCAACGGGCGTTAAGATCGGCGGAGCATGGCCCAGGATCTGAAAATCGTCATCTACCCCGACCCGCGTCTGCGGAAGATGAGCAAGCCGGTGAAGGAGTTCGGCCCCGAGCTTGCCGAGCTGGCGGCGAAGATGCTGGAACTGATGCGGGCGTCGCAGGGCGTGGGGCTGGCGGCTCCGCAGGTGGGCAAAAACGTCCGTATGTTCGTGATGAACCCCACCGGACAGGCCGGGGATGATCTGGTGATCGTCAATCCGATTCTGAGCGACGCCGACGGAGAGGAAAGCGGTGAGGAGGGGTGCCTGAGCATTCCTGACGTGAAGGCGGAAATCCTCCGCGGCAAAACGCTCAAACTCACCGCACAGGACGTCACCGGCAAGCCGATCGAGCGGGTGGAGAGCGGGTACGTCGCGCGCATCTGGCAGCATGAGGTGGATCATCTCAACGGGACGATGATCGTCGATCGCATGGGGGCGCTGGCGAAGATGGCGCATCGGCGCACGCTCAAGGAACTGGAAGAAAAATACGCCGCCGCCCATCCAGCGCCGCCAGCGGCGGCGAAGTTGCCGGCGAAAAAGAAGAAAAAGCGGGCATGACGGGACTGCGGCTCATTTTCGCCGGCAGCGGCGCTTTCGGTCTGCCCACGCTGCGGTCGCTCGGCGGCGAGGTCGTGCAGGTGGTGAGCCAGCCGGACAGGCCGGCCGGGCGCGGCCGGAAACTTGTCGCCACGCCGATTGCTCAATGGGCGATGGAGAATCATCTGCCTCTGCTGCGGACCGAGCGGATCAACGAGGAAAAACTTGAGGCCGCGGACGCGATGGTCGTCATCGCGTTCGGGCAGAAGATTTCGCGCGAGCAGGCTGATCGTCCGCGTCTGGGGAGCGTGAATCTGCACGGCTCGCTGCTGCCGCTGTGTCGCGGGGCGGCGCCGATTCCGTGGACGATTCTCAGCGGCCGCACGTTCACGGGGAATTCCGTGATCCGACTTGCCGAACGAATGGACGCCGGCGCGATTCTCGGCCAGTCGCGCATCGAGATCGGCCCGGTGGAGACCGCCGGCGAGTTGCACGACCGCCTCGCCGAGGACGGCGCGGCGCTTGTGGCGCGCGTCCTGAGTGATCTGGCGGCCGGGAAGGCCGTTGAGACGGCACAGGATGAATCACAGGCCACTCGCGCATCCAAACTGTCGCGCCGCGATGCGCTGAGCGACTGGTCGGCGAACGCCGAATCGATCGCACTGCGGATTCGCGCGCTGTGGCCGTGGCCCAGGTGCCATGCGAAGGTGGTGGACGCGGCCGGCGGCGACGTGGCGCGCGTCGCACTGGTCCGCGCCCGTGCGGCGATCAGCGAAGGGCCGCGTTGGCATCCCGGTGAAATCGAAGCGAGCGGTGATGTCTGCGCCGGCAATGGCGGAGCCGTGGAAATCCTCGAGCTTCAGCCCGAAGGAGGCCGCGTCATGAAACTCGACGAGTACCGCCGCGGCCATCGCTGGACGGCGGGGTTGCGATTGGAATCGCCGGCGTGAATCTAAACATTGCTCCGCGGCGGCAACGATCCCGTCGGTTTTGTCCCGCCCCGCGCGCGGCGAACCTCAAAAAAATCCCGCAACAGTCCGCCGCATTCCTCCGCCAGCACGCCGCCGGCGACGGCGAGCCGGTGATTAAGGCGGGGATCGTCGCAGATGTTGTACAAGGTTCGGACGGCGCCCGCCTTCGGGTCGGCCGCGCCGTAAACCAGCCGCGCCGCACGGGCGTTGACGATCGCCCCGGCGCACATCGGACACGGCTCGAGCGTGACCACCACGGTCGCTCCCTCCAGCCGCCATGATCCGCCCGCCGCGGCGGCCTGGCGCAGGGCGACGATCTCGGCGTGTGCCGTCGGATCGGAATCGCTCTCTCGCCGATTGCGTCCACGTCCGATGACCTCGCCGGCGGCGTCCAGAAGGACGCATCCCACCGGCGTCTCGCCTGCATCGGCGGCCTCCCGTGCCAGCGCAATTGCCTGCCGCATCGCTTCAAGATCGGTCATGGGAAATCAGAGAAGAGGTTCAGACAACCGGAATGACGCCCGTGACTTCCGGCACCCGCTCGCGCAGGTTGCGTTCGATTCCCATCTGCAGCGTCATGGTGCTGCTGGGGCAGCCGTGGCAGGCGCCGTGGAAGCGGATGTGCACCACGCCGCCGCCGGTCACGTCCACCAGTTCGATGTCGCCGCCGTCCGCCTGAACCGCCGGGCGGATCAGGTTGATCACGTCCTTCACCCGTTCGTGAAGGGTCGGCTGGCTGGTCGGGGTGGTGGTGGGCATCGCAAAGACATTATAGATCGCCCCATGGAAGCGGGCAATGGACGCAAATCGCCGTATACTCCCCCGGCATGTCGATCATCGGGCACGGAATTGACGTGGTGGAAACCGAGCGCATCGACCGGATGCTGCGCGATCATGGCCAGCACTTTCTGGACCGCTGCTTCACGCCCGGCGAGCAGGCGTACTGCGCCACCCACCGCAAGCGATATCTTGAACACCTGGCCGGGCGATTCGCCGCCAAGGAAGCGGTGCTCAAGGCGCTGGGAACCGGCTGGCGCGGCGGGATCGCGTGGACGGACATCGAAGTCCTGCGCCACGAAAGCGGCCGGCCGCTTCTGTCGCTCACCGGGGAGAGCGGGCGCATCGCGCGCGAGCTGGGCGTGAAATCCTGGCACCTGAGCATCTCGCACGTCTCCGCTTACGCGACGGCCAGCGCCATTGCGCTCGGCGAATGAGCTATTGTTGAGGAGAACCCGCGATCTCCAGCGGCGTTGTCGCTTCGGCGACGCGATGGGCCTGCTCGTCGGTGACGGACAATTTCAGCAGATACCGCCCCGCCGCCAGATCGTGCGGCAGCGTGACAAGCTTGGCGATGAAAAAATCGTGGCGACGCTGGCGGCACTGGTCCGTCACCGCCTGTGGTGTGCCGTGCGTGGGCCACACCGGCAGGCCCGCCTCGGTGTAGAGCGTCATCTCCTCCGTCATTTGCGTCTGCCACTGATTGTCGGCCGAGAGGCGCGATTGGAAATTCTGCACTTCGCAATACACGATGACCTGCGTGTCCTGGCCCGCCTTGAACCATCCGGCCTCGACCGGCTTGTAGACGCCGTAGCTCTTGACCTGCGCGCAAAGCGCGACATTGGTCAGCGTGAGTTCCGCCTCCGTGCGCAGCCGGTCGGCCATGTCGATCAGCGGCTGGGTCTTGCTCGACAGAAGCGCGTTGTTGTCGGAACGCACGACCGAGCGGAAGTTGCTCAGCCCGTCCATCACGGCCGAGAGGACTTCGCGATCCTCGTCGCGCAGCCCCGACAGCGCGGACATCTGCGGCACCGGCTGGCCCTCAATGAACAGCAGGAGCTCATAATCGAGTTGCCCCTCCATGTCCTGCGGATCGTCGCGCAGGCGCTGGGCGAGATTGTGCTCAAGCTCGTCGGCCGACCAGACGGGCGTCTGCGTCTCCGATGCCGCGCGCGCCTGCGCAGGAGCGGGCTGGTCCGCGCCTTCGGGCAGGGAGAGCGGAAAATTCGCCGCCGAGCCGGCCCCCGTCGCCGCCCCCTGCGTGTCCGCCGCCGCCTCGGCCGTCGCCTGTTGCCGCGGATGGGACGCGGACTCCTGCGGATAGGTCGTCAGGCTGACGGGATTCATCTTGATCCAGTCGGCGTTGGCCACTGAGGGGATCGACGGCTGCGTGTCGGGCGCGGCGGCCTGCGCGTTGTTCTGCTGAAGCTGCGGCTCCACGTCGTGCCGGTAGGACGCGACCTTCGCCGCCAGCGCGTCGGCAGTCGCGGAATCGGCGGGCGCCGCTGGCGCGCTCGCCGCCGGGGCCGGCGGTGGCGTCGCCGTCTGGCCGCCGCCGAACATTGAGCAGCCGGGAACCAGTGCGAAAAGTGCCAGAAGAGACAAACGGAAGGCGAAGGGGGATCGCATGACATCCATCCTTGGATTTGTCGCGCCCATGGCGCGGTCTCGGCGGCGCTCCGCGCCGCCACGTTCACTCGCAGTTTAACCCGGCCGCCGTGCTAAGCAATGCCGTCGGCCACCGGCGCGGTCACGTCGCCGGCGTCACGCACCGCGTCGCGCACGCTCTGGGCGATCCCCGCGGCGTCCAAGCCCACTTCGGCCAACTGCTGCGGCCGCGTGGCATGGGCCACCAGCCGGTCGGGCATGCCCAGCCGCCGCAGGTGGGCTGTCGGCAGACCCTGCGTCACGGCGAGTTCCAGCACGGCCGAGCCGAATCCATTGGCCAGGGCGTGATCCTCCACCGTCAGCACCGGATGGCCCGGCCGCAGCGTGCGCCGCAGCATTGCTCCGTCCAGCGGCTTGCAGAATCGAGCGTCAATCACGCCGACAGACAGACCTTCCTGCTCCAGACTCTCGGCCGCCGACACCGCCGCGGCCGCCAACGCGCCGTAGACAATCAGCGTCGCGTCGTCGCCCGATCGCAGGACACGGCTGCGTCCGGCAACCCATTCCGCGGCGGCGGGCGCTCGCAACTCCGGATCGATGATCTCATGGAAATTCTTCACCGGCACATTATCGCGCGGATAGCGAAGCGCGCTGGCGTTATCCAACGACACCGCGAACTTCAGCGCCCGGCGCAGCTCCGATTCGTCGCTGGGGGCCATGAGCACCATGCCCGGCATCGGACGCAAAAAGGCCTGATCCATGAATCCATGATGCACCGGCCCGTCGTCGCCGACGTAACCGGCCCGGTCCATGGCAAAAACCACCGGCAGATGATTCAGCGACACCTCCTGCCAAACCTGATCGAACGCCCGCTGGATGAATGTGCTGTAAATCGCCGCCACCGGCCGCAGTCCGCGCTTGGCCATGCCCGCGGCCATCGCCGTCAGGTGGCTCTCGCAGATGCCCGTGTCGTGATAGCGGCTGGGGATTTCCTTCTCGAACTTGCTCAGTCCCGTGCCGTCCGGCATCGCGGCCGTCAGGGCAACCACGCGCTGGTCGTGCCGCGCCAGGTCGATCATGGCGTCGGCAAAAGCCGTCGTCCAGCTTCGGCCCGATGAAGTATTCATCTCCACCCGGCAGCCATTGACCTGGAAACCCGACGGGCTGTGGAACCGCGTCGGTTCGCTCGCCGCCACCTCGTATCCATTCCCCTTGACCGTCTTCACGTGCAGCACCACCGGGCGATTAACGTGTTTGATCTCGGCCAAAAAGTTGATCAGCCCCGGCAGATCGTGCCCGTCAATCGGCCCCATGTACTTGAACCCGATGGTCTCAAATATCTGTCCCGGCCACATCGCGCCTTTAACCCCGTCGCAGATGGCATGCCAGGCATTCTCAATGGTCTGCTGCATGGAGCCGGGCAGGCGATGGACCAGCCTTTCGCTGAACCGCTTGAACTCGTCATAGGTGGTGCTGACGCGCACCCGCTCGAGGTATTGCCCGAACGCCCCCTGCGGACGGCTGATGCTCATGCCGTTATCGTTGAGGACGACCAGCAACTGCCGCTTGAGCGTGCCGGCGTTATTCAGGCCTTCAAACGCCATCCCATTGACGATGCTGGCGTCGCCGACCACCGCGACAACATGCCCGTCTTCCTTGAGTTGCGTCCCCGCCCGCGCCAGCCCGACGGCCGTGCTGATGGCCGTCCCGGCGTGGCCGACGGCGAACAGGTCGTAGTTGCTCTCCTGCGGCGACGGAAACCCGCCGACCGAACCCTTCTTCCGCAGCCGCTCGAATTGCCCCGCGCGGCCCGTGATGATCTTGTGCGGATAGCACTGATGCCCCACGTCAAACAGCAACATGTCCGGCCCGGTCGGGAAGGGACCGAAGTCATAGACGTAATGCAGCGCCAGCGTCAACTCGGCCACGCCGAGATTGGAGGCCAGATGTCCGCCATTGGCGCTGACCGCCTGGACGATGGTCTGGCGGATTTCTCCAGCCAGTTGAGCCAGTTCGTCAAGGGACAGCTTACGGATGTCTGCCGGGGAGCTGATCGAGTTCAAAAGAGACATAAAACTAAATGCCTCGCAATCCGGAATGGCGCGAAACGACGCGCCGGAGCCGTGGGCACCGGGAATTTGTACCTCCAAACGCCTCTGGAGTCTATGCCTGCGGCGGATTGGCGGCTATCAGGATTTGCCGCACATCCCCGAATTTGACCTTCTACGCCCGTTTTCGCCTGCGCCGCCGCAGCAGACCGGCCGCGCCGGCGGCCAGCAGACTGACGCTCGTCGGCTCCGGCAACGTGGCGGTCGTAGTTACGATCAACGCCGTCCCTGCCAAAGAGCCGCCATTGCTCACGTCAATCCATTGCGGCATCCCCTCGTTCCCGGCGAGGTAGCCTTCCAGATCGAAAATCGTCCCGGTGGGAACGACAATGTTGGCAAATGGAGCCGCCGTCGTGTTGTCCAACACGTCGCCCGCCGAGATCACCTGCAGCGAATGCAGATCGCTGAACGCCGCGTCCAGCGCCCCAAGCGACGTTTCATAATTCATCGGCGCGACCAGCGCGGCAAATGAATTGGCCACCGTTTTGCCCGTTGCCGACGCGGGAAGTCCCAGGAACGTGCCCAGCTTGCTGCCGAAGGTGGGAGTGAGATTGCCAAAAGTCAGATCAGGCGCGCCAACCACGTTCGCGTCTGCTTTGCCGTCGCCGTCGATGTCATCGGACTTATCCACCAGCATCGCTCCGCTGGCCCCGGTTCCCGGCGTGATCACAACGATGTCCAGCCCAAGTATGCTATTTCCCGTTCCGCCCGCTCCGTTGTTTATCGCCGAAACCACATAATCTGAGTAACCGCCGGAATTCACCGGGTTGGTGACGGTCACCTTAAAACCGCTGGGCGCACTACCGCCATTCTGGCTCACCGAAAGAGCGGTTGGCGCTGGATTGTTTTTCTTCTGCGCGCTCCTTGCATCGGCCTGAAGCTCGCTTATCTGCTGCGCCGACAACAGCGACGCCACCGAGGACGAACGAGCCACCATAGCGGCGTAAGTGCTCCTTGGAGGTCGTACCGTAAAAAGTCGAGCCAGAAAGAATCATGTCTATCGGCGCAGAGCCATCGCCGCTGCCGTTGAACGAATGAAGCAAGTGGAAGTTCGATCCATCCGTGCCGATTTGGAAGATCG
>Ga0182024_10008598_pt1 | contig 21433 bp, 20 predicted proteins | sample P32metaG_FD_120480 | JGI IMG/M metagenome (GOLD analysis project Ga0182024, IMG submission 120480) | Permafrost microbial communities from Stordalen Mire, Sweden - P3-2 metaG (Illumina Assembly) | ecosystem: Environmental > Terrestrial > Soil > Wetlands > Permafrost | place: Sweden: Stordalen...
CAGATCGCGGCTGAATTCGGATAGCAGCGAAGCTTCCTTGGGTCGATTCACCGGAACCTTCTCCCCCGCGCTGCGCTGCAACTCCTCGCGAACCGCAGCCAGCCGCAGACCTCGCTCTTGAAGAATTTCCGCTCCGAACGATTTCTCTTCGCGCAGTACTCCCAGCAGCAAATGTTCCGTACCGACGTGCTTGTTTCCCAGCCGCTCGGCTTCCTCGGCGGCAAAGTTCAGGATCCGCTTGCATTCCTGGCTGAGCGGCACTTCCACCGAGGTGGAGATGCGCTCGCGAACGGTGATGCGCGACTCGATTTCCTTGCGGATGGAATCGATCGATCCGTGCGTGCGCAGAAATCGGTTGGCCAACGCTTTGTCTTCGCGCAGCAGACCCAGCAGCAAATGCTCGGTCTCGATATAAGGGCTGCCGTACTGGCTGGCCTCATACCGCGCGAAGAAGATCACCCGACGGGCTTTCTCAGTGTAGCGTTCAAACACGGGTCATCCGCCCTTCCGGGGTCTGGGACCCTGGACCTTCCGCAGGCACTCCATAAATTCGCTCTGCGTCTGTTTTCCCGACTGGACCCAGGCTGCCATGTTCTAAAACCAGCATCCGGTCCGCCCGCCGGGCCAAAGAGAGGTTATGTGTCGCCAGGATGGAAGTGAGCTGATTGGACCGGTGGAGTCGCCGCATCAATTCGAAGATAGCCTCGGCATTGCGCTCATCGAGATCTCCGGTCGGTTCATCCGCCAGAAGAAGCTGGGGATGGGCCACCAGCGCACGGGCAATCGCCAGGCGCTGTTGCTCTCCGCCGGACAACTCCCCCGCTCGATTGTTGGCTCGGTCGGCCAAACCTACTTCGGCCAGCCATTCCCGAGCACTCTCCAGCGCTGCGCTGCTGTATCCGCCTTGGATCAGCAGCGGCATCGCTACGTTCTCCGCGGCCGTAAAATCCAGCAGCAGATGGTGGCGCTGCCATACAAAACCGATCTTACGGTTGCGGTACTCCGCCAGGGTCCTTTCCGGAAGCGCTTCCAGAGAATTTCCGGCGAAGTATACTGCACCACTTGTTGGCGTGTCCAGCGCGGCCAGAAGATGCAGCAAAGTACTTTTGCCCGCGCCCGAAGGCCCCAGCACCGCGATCATCTCTCCCCGCGCCACGCTCAGGTCCACGTTGCGAAGCGGCTCGATCGCCGAAAGCCCCGAGCCGAATTTCTTACCGACGCCCGCCATGCGCAGCAGTTCCCCACCGTTTTCCACAGGCTGGAACGCCGCCGTTTGCGGCTGCGACACATCCAGTACGCCGGAGTCAGTCACTGGTGTCATTCCGTGTATTCACTACTCACGTTAGATGCCGAAGCGTGCCTTGGTTATGTTCTTTAATTCCAGTCCCCTTGCTTCCAGCACCACCCTTGCAGTGCTAAAGACTTTCCCATAGTTCCGAGGAACTACCACTCACGTCATTTGCCTCCCAGGCACACACCGTTAGGTAGTTTGATTCTAGCACGTCCGAAGGTACCAATTTGGGTAAGCGTTGCTAGTAAATTCGTACCTGATACCACCGCGCGCCCCGTTGCCCGGCCGGCGTCGGTTTCGCTTCCAGCGGTTCTTCCTACCCTACTCAAATCGCAGGATTTCTACCGGTAAGATTCGTGCCGCCGCGCGCGCGGGGTACAGTGTCGCTGCGGTACAGATGGCGATCGAGGCGCCGGCAATCCACAGTGCGTCCCAGCCGTTGGAATGAAACGGTACGTACGGAATCGCATACACTTCCGGGTTCAACGGGATCAGTCTCCAGTGGTCGGAAATCCATGCGAATCCATATCCCGCGGCCAGCCCGGTGATGGTGCCGGTGAGCCCCACCGCAAGCCCTTCGAGCATGAAAATGTTGCGGATCTGCGGCTGGCGCGCTCCCATGGCAATAAGGATGGCGATGTCGCGCGCCTTGTCAGTGACGGTCATGGTGAGCACCACCAGGATGTTCAGGCCGGCCACGAAAGTGATCAAGCCGATGAACAGCGCGGTCACCAGTTTTTCCAGGCTCAATGCCCGAAATAGGGCTTGGTTTTCGTCGCTCCAGGTGGTGGTCATAAAACCGGGCCCGGCTCCCTCGCGCAGACGGTCGGCCACCACGCCGGCGTCGTCGATGCGGTTGGCGCGCACTTCTAGCAGGCTGGCGACGTCTCCCGTGCCGGCCAAACCTTGCGCCGAGGGCAGCGTCACGAAGCCCCAGTTGGCGTCGTAGTCGTAAAAGCCGGAATCGAAGATGCCCGTTACCCGGAAGCGCTTCGACCTCGGCACCATCCCGAACGGAGTCAAGTTCCCTTGCGGACTGGTGAGGGTTACAAAGTCGCCGGCGGCAATGCGCAGGTCGCTGGCGAGAATTCTCCCCACCAGCAGCGCGGGGAAACCATCGCGATCGGTGGCGAAATCGGTCGATCCCGCTACGATCTGCTGCAGCGCTTCGCTCGCCCGCACCTCCAGTACCGGATCGATTCCCTTCAGCACGATGCCCCGGGCGCGCCCGCCGCTCGATAGCAATACCGTGTCATACATCGCGGGGGTGATGGTGCGAACTCCAGGGATATCCGTCAGCCGCTTCATCAGCTCGCGATAGTCGGGAATTCCTTCGGCGTCGATGGGTTTGAGGTTGACGTGCGCGGTGACCCCCAGCAGGCGGTCGCGGATGGCCTGGCGGAAGCCGGTATTCATGGCCAGCGCAACCACCAGCGTGCCCACCCCGGCCGCGACGCCCACGATCGATAGCACCGTCACCAGCCGCAACACCGCCGGCCGCGACGGCGACCGGAGGTAGCGCAGAGCGACCAGCCACTCGAGTGTCATTTAGTCTCGTCGGGTGCCGGGTTGTCATCGCCCGCAGGGCTATCCGGGGCCGCCGGCCGCAGCAGTGGGAACAGAATCACTTCACGAATGGAGTGCGAATCGGTGAGCAGCATCACCACCCGGTCAATGCCAATGCCTTCTCCCCCGGTGGGGGGCAGACCGTGGGCCAGCGCCCGAATGTAGTCTTCATCGAGCTGTTTAGGGACTTCATCGCCGCCGTGCTCGATCTGTTCACGAAAGCGCGCTTCCTGATCGGCGGGATCGTTCAATTCCGAGAAGCCGTTGGCGATCTCCATCCCGGCGACGTAGAGCTCGAAACGTTCGGCAATTGATGGATCGTCCAGCCGGCGCTTCGATAGCGGGGAGATCGCCGTCGGGAAATCATAGATCATCACCGGCTGGATCAGCTTTTCCTCGGCTACCGCTTCGAATAGCGCTCCGATGCACGCGCCGTCGGAATCCGTCGCGCCGATGGCCACTCCCTCGCCGCCGGAACCGCGCGTTGCGGCGTCCCAATTCTCCAGGAATTTCCGCGCACCACCCGGCGCGCCCAGGTCCGCCAGCGATGGAGGAGGCCCCGCATACCCCGGCCAGTGCCGCACGATCGCTTCGCGCATCGACATCCGTTCGATGCGCCCGAAATCGAGGGCGTGCTCTCCGTACCGGACGGTGGTGCTACCGCAAATTTTCTGCGCCAGCAGGGCCAGCAATTCCTCGGTCAGCACCATCATGGATTCAACGTCGCTGTACGCTTCGTAGAATTCCAGCATGGTGAATTCCGGATTGTGCTGGGTGGAAATGCCTTCGTTGCGGAAGTTGCGATTGATTTCGTATACCCGATCGAGCCCTCCCACCACCAGGCGCTTCAAATACAGCTCCGGCGCTATGCGCAGGTAGAGCTTCACATCCAGTGTGTTGTGATGAGTGGTGAACGGCCGGGCGGTGGCGCCGCCGGCGATCGGGTGCATCATCGGCGTTTCCACTTCCATGTATCCGCGCTCGTCGAAAAATCGGCGGATCTCCCGCAACACCGCAGCGCGTTTGGTGAAGATGTCGCGGACCCGTTCGTTGGAGATCAGGTCCAGATAACGCTGGCGGAAACGCGACTCAACGTCGGACAGACCATGCCATTTCTCGGGCAGGGGCAAAAGCGCCTTGCTCAATAGTTCGATGCTCTCGACCCAAATGGTGAGCTCGTTGGTCTTGGTGCGAAACAGGTGCCCGGCTACTCCAATGGTGTCACCAAGATCCAGCCGGCGGTACAACTCATAACCTCGCGGGCCGACGATGTCCAACTTCACATAAATCTGCAGGCGGTGGCCCTGATTGAGTAGGTGCGCGAATCCCGCTTTTCCATGCCCGCGCATTTGAACCAGGCGGCCGGCCACCCGCACCTCTACCCGGTGGGCGGCGAGATCCTCGGCGGACTTTTGGCCGTACTTTTCGAGGATTTCGCCTGCGGTATGGGTCCAGGCAAACCGTGTGGGATAAGCGACGTGGCCGGTCTCGACGATCTCGCTTAACTTCTTAACTCGCTGTAAATATTGGTCGCGCGGCTCGAATTCCAAACGCAGGTCCTTTCGGCTCAGTCGACGGGCAGTATAAGGGCCGGGTTGGGACGCGTCAAGGAAACCCCGACTTCCCTTCCAATTCCTGCTATACTGCCGCTCTCCTCTCGGAGGCGTTATGCGTTTTGCGGGCCTCTCAAAGATTTTCGCATCGCGTAGAAGTGTCGAGGAACAATGGGCCGCGCGGCTTCCCGCGAATAAGGTTCAGGTCTTCGATAGCGCTCTGAAGTTGTGGACCCCGTCATTCTACGTTCTCAGTGTGTCCCTGAACGAAGCGATCTCGCTGCGCAGCGATGGACAATTGGAAATGGCGCGGCAACAAGCGGCGCTCTCCTCTGAGCTGATCGCTCCTCTCACCCATACCCTGACTACCGCGCTCGCGCGAATCTACGACCAGGCTCGGCACATTCCAGACTTGCCGGTGGTGGATGCGCTCAACCCATCTTTTTTTCGCGGCGCCACCGCCCAAGATGCTGCCGGTTGGAATAATCTTTTCTTCCATATTCTATTTGGCAGCCGCACCCGGTTTTTTCTGAAGATTCGGCTGCTGTCCGAAATACTCGAAAAAATCGCCCGGGAGTTCTGCATTTCGGCGGATGAAATTGCGGGCGGCGCTTGCGCCTGGCCCGACCGTTCCTGGTCCACTTTGGAATGCCTGCATGATGATTTTAATACCTGCCTGCGCGAGTCGGAGATTCTCTTGAAGTGCTTCCTGGGAACCCTGCCGGCCGCGAAGCTGCCGCAATTTGAGCAGAGTCTGCTGGTTCACGCGCCGGCGGTGGCCGCTGCGCACGGGCGGCCGGTTTCGGATCGCGTTTAGTTCCCGGCACTTCCGCGCAGCTCTCGAACTCCACTGGACGAACCTGAATAATCCGCACACAATGGTCCGGTTTGCTGTAGGGGTTTGCGTACGGCGGCCAAGGCTATTTCCACAGGCGAATCAACAGTGCCCGCATCGCCACCCCCTCCTCGCAGACCAAGTACAACTCTCAGAACACGGGCTGCATCCGAAGTTTAAAGATGCGTCCCGACCGGGATAGTGGCCCGATTGCGACGACTTAATGACGGAGAGATGCCGGAAGCGGAAGCCATCCGGCTCGCCCAGCAAGGCAACGCAGAAGCCTTCGAGCGCTTGTACCTACTGCATAGCCGCAGGGTTTATTCCCTGTGCCTGCGGATGGTGAGCAACACGGCGGAGGCGGAGGATCTCACCCAGGAGGCGTTCCTCCAGCTCTTTCGCAAGATAGGGACCTTTCGCGGCGAATCGGCTTTCTCCACCTGGTTGCATCGCCTGGCGGTAAACGTGGTGCTGATGCGCCTGCGCAAGAAAACGGCGATCGTCAGCTCCCTGGATGAGATTACCGAACCGGACGATGAGTCTTCCGGTCCGCGCCGGGACTTCGGCGGGCCCGATTTGCGGTTGACAGGCTCGATTGACCGCATGAATCTGCAGCGGGCGATCGAACAATTGCCGGCAGGATATAAGTCGGTGTTCGTGCTGCACGATATGCAGGGCTACGAACACAACGAAATCGCCGAGATCATGGGTTGCTCGATCGGAAACTCGAAATCACAGTTGCACAAGGCTCGCATGCGGTTACGCGAGTTGCTGCACGAAAAGCTGCGGGATAAAGCACGGGAAGAGCGTCAGGCGGAAAAGCAAGATGCCGCCACCGAAGGTGAATGACGATGCGAACCTTGAACTGTTCTGAATTTCTGGATCAGCATCTGGAATCCTGGTTGGATGGCGTGCGCCCGGCCGAAGCTGAAGCGCACGTTCGCGGTTGCCGGTCATGCCAGAGCGTGGCTAGCGACGTTGCCGCGATCTCCTCATTCGCCCGCACTATGGCCGACCAGGATCCCGAGCCGTACTCCCGGGTTTGGGTGGTGCTGCGCGCTCGCCTGGAAGAAGAGGGGCTGATCGTTCGCGAAACGGCGATTCTCGCCGCACCACGTGGCCACGCCGTCGGCTGGGCTGCGCGCTGGTTTGGCTGGGTACCGGCCGCCATGCCCCGCCCGGCTGTCGCGGTGGCTTATCTGGCACTGATGGCCGTGGGCGGCTTCATGATCGGTTCCCACACATTCCTTAAAACCAACGACTCGGCGTGGTATGACAGTATCCGCGGGAGCGCCACGCCAGTGAGCGTCGCTCTGGATACCGCGGAACAGGACACCATCTCCGACCTGCATGAGCCTAATCCCGTAGTAGCGGCTTCGTTCCACAAGAACCTGGCGCTGGTTGACAACTACATCCAGCTATGTGAAAAAAGCGTACGCGAAGAACCCCAGAATGAATTAGCACGCGATTATCTATACGACGCCTATCACCAGAAGGCGGATTTGCTCGATCAGATTTCCGAGCGAGGGGACGAATCACGATGAACGCCGGACTTTCACCACGGATAACGAAATCCGCCCCAGCTACGGCCTGGATCGCTGCGGGAGTCTGCCTGTTCGCCGTGCCCGCTTTTGGGCATCATCTGGAAAAGCATTTCACCGTGGACGGCCACACCGTGGTCACCATCCACAATCCCAACGGAACGATCACTATCCACTCCTGGAATAAGCCCGAGGTGATGGTTACCGCCGATCACGATAGCGAACGCGTGGAAGTGGACGCGACCCAGATGGGCAACCGCATCGATCTAGTGACCCATACCCTCACGAATAGCGTCAGCCCCGACGAGTTTCACGCCGACTATAAAATTTCCGTGCCGCAGGACGCCGAGCTTCAGATTCATGATGATTCCGGCATAGTGGACGTCAATCAGGTTTTCGGCAACATGGCCGTCGAGACGGTAGGCGCGAACGTCACCCTGGCCGATGCCGCGGGCTACGTTACCGTGAAGACGGTGGGCGGTAGCTTTCAATGCTCGCGTTGCGCTGGACCGGTTCAGGTGAATTCGATCAGCGGCAGCGTGAAGCTGGTGCAGATGCGCAGCTATAATATTCGCGCGTTCACCTCCAACGGGGACATCCTGCTGGACGGCGAATTTCTCCCCAATGGCGTCTATTCCCTCAAGAACTACAGCGGCACCATCGACGTTCGCTTCTCCCCCGGCGATTCGTTCGATCTGAATGCGCAATCGGTGCACGGAAAATTGAACAGCCAGGCGGACCTCAAGCCGCATGACCATGACCATCCGCAAAATAATCAGCAGCCGCGCTTTGGAACCAGCCTGCTGGGCACCTACAATCTGGGGCGGGCCAAAGTCGACGTGAAGTCGTTCGATGGTACAATCAACATCCTGAAGCGTGACTAACCCACTAAGCGCACGACCGATGTATAGTTAACGCTGATGCCACCTGCGGCACAGACGCGGCCATCCCCCCTGATATGTCTTACCGGTTTTATGGGCACCGGGAAATCGACGGTGGCGCGCTTGCTTGCCCGCCAGATTGGCTGGCGGCACGTGGATCTGGATCAGCGCATCGTCGACGATACCGGCCGCAGCATCCCGGACTTCTTTGCCCAATATGGTGAAGCCGCGTTCCGCGAGGTGGAGCGGGATCAGTTGCGCCGCATCGAGGGCGAAGCCCGAGAGCAAGGCGCACCCGCCATCCTCTCGCTGGGAGGCGGCACCATCGCTCAACCCGGCGCCCTTGAATTCCTGCGCACCAATGGAGCGCGACTGATCTGGCTGCATTGCCCGATCGAGGAACTTCTCTCCCGCATCTCGCGCATGAACGATCGCCCGCTGTTTCGCGACGAGGCCAGCTTCCGCCAGCTCTACGACCAGCGGCTTCCTTTCTACGAACTTTCCGATTACCGCGTGGAGACCAACATCGAACCATTGCGAGTTGTGGAACAGATTCTAGCCATCTCGATTTTCGACCGGGTACAAGCGTGACGGTCAGAACGAGAACTCCTCGCATCGTCTCGCCGGTAATTTTCGCCGCGCTGGCCGTTGCAGCCACCGCGATCCTAGCCGCACCCTGGCTTCCGGGCTTGGCTGCGCGCGCCATCCCCTCCCCCCGAGCCGCGGCTACCTCGTCGTCCGTGCTGGTGGCTGACAAGGGAAAATTGCGCATCATGGTCAACGGGCAAGTCGCCGGGAAAGAGGATTTTGAAATCGGGCCGTCGGGAGGCGAATGGATCGCTCGTGGATCAACTGACGCCAAGCCGGCGGAGGGAGCGAGCACGCGAATCATGGGCGCGCTTCGCCTCACCAGCGACGGCGCGCCGATCGCCTACGAATGGTCCACGGTAGGCGCGAAGAAAGCTTCCGCCAATATTACATTTCAGAATTTGACCGCGACCATCGACCTGCACCTGGACGGCGCGAAACCCTACACCCAACAATTCACCTTCCCCGGTCCGCGCGTCGCTGTGCTCGACAACAATATGTATCACCAGTACGCCGTGGTCGCTCATCTCTACGACTGGCAGAAAAAAGGACCGCAAACGGTTTCCGTGCTGGTGCCTCAGTCCATGACTCCCGGCAGTGTCACCCTCGAACCAATCGCCGCGCCATCCGCCGGAAACTCCTCGCAACAAGCCCTCAGCGTCAAAACCGAAGACCTCGAGGTGGATGTCTTTCTCGGAGCAGGCAAGCTGCAGCGCATCGCTGTTCCCAGCGCTAACGCCGAAATCGTTCGCGAATAGCTGGGTTTTCCGTTGGGGCAGGCGGTCTAGCGGCGTGGTTGAACTAAATCGTCGGCGACTGCTGTGGCATGTAGTGCGGCGTGAATTTTGTCGTAGGTAGTGGTCAGGTCTTCGGGCTCCACGCGCGTCTCGCCCACCGTGGTCATGAAGTTTGAATCCCCGATCCATCGTGGCAGCACGTGCAGATGGATGTGCCCGACCACTCCCGCGCCCGCGGCGCGGCCAATGTTCATGCCGATGTTGTAGCCCTGCGGATGGTAGATGCTTTCGAGCGCGGTCTGCACCCGTTGCGTCAAACGCAACATTTCCGCCAGGGTCTCCGCGTCGCAGCCGGTCAGATTGTCGGCATGCACGTAGGGCACAACCATCACGTGACCGGTGGTGTAGGGATAGCGATTCAGAATGACGAAGTTTTTTTCACCGCGGAGGACGATCTGCGCCGTCCGATCGTCTTGCAGCGACAGCGCGTGGCAGAAGACACATTCCTGGCTCTTGCTGGTGTCTTCTATGTACTTGTAGCGCCACGGCGTCCACAGGTAATCCATGCCTGGCGCCCCACTCAGCTCTGTACGGCGGGAGGCGCGGCCGCAGGAGGTGCATCCGGCCGGGCCGACGTATTGACGTAGTCCTTCAGTTCCTTGCTGGGCTTGAAATAGGGGATTTTCTTCGGCGGGACTTCCACTTTCGCTCCGGTCTTGGGATTGCGTCCGGTGCGTCCGCGGCGCTGGCGTGTGCGAAAACTTCCAAAGCCTCGGATCTCGATCTTGTCGTTCGTTTGCAGCGCGGTGATGATGCTCTCGAAAATCGTCTCGACGACGGTTTCGGACTCTTTGCGCGCCAACTCAGTTACCCGCGTGACCTCCTCCACCAGGTCCGCCTTGGTCATCGTGTGATCTTTGTCTTCCCTGTTCACGGTTGGAGCATTAGTCATCGGCAGGCGGCCTCCTCGTCAATTCTGTCACACATAGGGATCGGGCTGCAAAGGGCGGGGGCCAGGGCAGTTCCCTGAATAACACTATTGAAACGATAGGTAAATGTATTTTTCCCCGGGGGCCCGTTGAGACGCCCCTTAAGGCGACTGACGCTTGGCCATGATCGCGTCCCCTATCGTCGCCTTCGAAGTGGACTTCGTAGACCGAAATACTTCCATCTCCTGGCGTTCCACCTGTTTTTGAGCGGCCCGATAGCTCAAGCTGATCTTGTGCTGTTCCGCCTCGATGCGAATGATCTTGAACTCGTATTCCGTGCCCTGCGCCAGAACCGAAGCCGTTCGCTGCCCGCGCGGCAATTTTTCACGCTCGCCCCGGTCACCCTTGGACTTCCGCTCTTCGATTTCCGAAACGTGGCAAAGCCCTTCGATTCCTTCCGCCAGTCCCACGAACGCGCCAAACTCCGCCAGCCGCGTCACCTTGCCCTTGATCAGATCGTTGACCTTGTGCGCGCCGAACCAATTCGCCCAAATATCATTTACTTGCTTCAATCCCAACGACAGCCGGCGGTGCTCGGAATCCACTTTCAGCACCTTGGCTTCCACCACTTCGCCCTTCTTTAATTTCTCGCTGGGGTGCTTCACACGCCCGGTCCAGGTCAGATCGCTGACGTGGATCAGCCCTTCCACTCCCTCTTCCAGCTCGACGAACGCTCCGAACTCCGCCAGGTTCCTTACTCGCCCGCTGACCAGCATTCCCGGCGAATACCTGGCGGCCACCGCTTCCCACGGATCGGCTTGGGTCTGTTTCAATCCCAATGAGATGCGGTGCTGCTCCGGCTTCACTTCGAGCACCACCACTTCCACCTCGTCGCCCTCTTTCACCATTTTCGATGGATGTTTCACCCGCTTCGACCAGCTCATCTCGCTGACGTGGATCAATCCTTCAACGCCCGGCTCCATCTGCACGAACGCGCCGTAGTCGGTCACCCCCACCACTTTTCCCTTGGTGCGGCTGCCCGCTGGAAAGCGTTCCGGAACGGTGGCCCATGGATCCGGCAGAAGTTGCTTGCGCCCCAGCGAAACGCGCATTTTCTCTTTGTCGAACCGCAGCACTTGCACCTGAATATCGTCGCCCGGCTTCACCAGCGCCGAAGGGTGCTGCACTCGCCCCCACACCAGATCGCTCACGTGCAGGAGTCCATCCACTCCGCCCAGATCGACGAACACACCGTAGTCGGTAACGTTCTTCACTTTTCCGGTAACGATGGCGCCTTCCACCAGCGTGGACATCAGCGCGTCGCGCTGCGCCTTCTGCTCTTCCTCCAAAATCACCCGCCGGCTCACCACGATGTTTCCGCGCTTGCGGTTGACCTTCAGCACCCGAACTTCCAGCTCCCGATCTTTCCACGCGTCCAGATCGTGTACCGGACGCAATTCGATTTGCGACGCCGGCAAGAACGCTCGCAAGCCAATATCCACCACTACCCCGCCCTTGATGCGGTCTATCACTTTCGCCTTAATCGAAATGTGTTCGCGATTGGACTTCTCGATCGTTTCCCACACCCGCCGTTTGTGCGCTTTGGTGTGCGACAGCAATACGTAGCCGTCTTTGTATTCGTGGGTCCGTTCCACTGCGATGGTCTGCCCCGCGCCAAACGGGATCGCCCCGCCGGACTCCAGGAACTCCGATGCAGGCACCAGCCCTTCGAATTTTCCGCCGACGTCAACCACCACACCTGCGGGGGTGACGCTCAGCACCTTCCCTTCGAAAATCTCGCCCTCGGCCGCCGCCGCTTGTGGCGTGGGATATTGGTCGAGCAGCTTGCTCATGCCTTCAGCGGTTACTTCCTCCGCGGCGCGGTCCGCTTCCAATTGCGCGGTATCAGCAGCAGATTCGGCATTCGCGGGCGAGGCGTGCGTTGGTGCGGGCCGCGAGTGTTCCGCAGGCTGGGAATCAAGGTATTCGTGAATGGCAGCAGGGGCATCAGGCGGCGCGGACGCAGCTCTCGCAGGCGCCTGGGTGGACGCTGACAATTCGTGGTTCTCGGGCCCCGAGATCGCGGGCGCCGTGGCTACGGCGGACTGCGGTGGCTCGAGGCTCACCGACGAAACGTCGGCGTCGATCGCAGCCAGCGCTTCAGCGGGAGAATCCACCGCTAGTGCTTGTGTGCCGGAAGGCCCCGAAGTTGAAATCGGAGGGTTTTCGGCATCGGGTTGATCATGATTAACTGACATACGCGTCTCCCTGCGGGCTTGCGGCTAACCGAAGGATTTCCCTCGGACTCCAACCTGCGGGGCCAGAGAATAGAAGGGATAGGACAGCTACTCCGGATTGCTTATCTTGCGAATGATACCCGCCCGGCTTCCGGGTTGTCAACCGCGCGCGGCGGTGGTGGTGCCACCCATGCTTACCCGCGCCAACACGGGCGCTCGGCGATGTATCAACATCCTCGTTCCTCATGATCCTTGCGTGACCGGTGGTGCGCGTGGGTTTGTTGCTGACTTCTCTCTCCGATGCGCCCGCGGCGTCTTGAGTGGCCTGCCGGGGCACAGGTTGCGCCGGTAGCGCTCACCGCGGGGCCGAAAGAAGTTGCCTTTGCCCGCGGGTCGGTGCTAGCGTTGGCCTTCAATGGCAGCCCCCGAGACATCCAAACCCAGTTCCGAGCGCCGGACCGCCCGGCGGTTTTCCATGGCGCTGCCGATGAAAGTCCGCTTTGACACCGGCGCTCAAACCTACGTGGAGCAAACCGGGGAAACGCGGGACGTCAGTTTCCGCGGGCTCTACTTCACCAGTCCCGCTCCGCTCCAGGCCGATTCTTCCATCGAATTCGTTCTGACCCTGCCGCAACAAATTACCCTGGCAGGAGATGTCCACATCCGCTGCTATGCTCGCGTGCTGCGGGTCGATTCTGTGGCCGGCCGGCAAGGCGTGGCGGCCCGGATCGAACGATACGAGTTCCTGCCGGCTTCGGCCTAAAAGCCATGGCATTCGTTGAGTTTTTCCGCACTGCCGTTTCCGCCTCACCCCGCATCTTACTGCCCAGCGGGTACCCTGCGCATATTGCGCCGCCCGCGCGGCGCGGTCTTCGCTTCCGCGACGGTTAACCTCCCGAGGCCTCGCCCGGTAACCTCGCCCATGGCCCGCCATACCCTGCTCATCGACGCCGACGATACCCTTTGGGAGAACAATATTTTCTTCGAGCAGACCATCGAGACGTTCATCGACCTGCTCGAGCCGCTCGGTTATACCCGGGACTATATCCGCTATATTCTGAATGAGACCGAGCGCCGCAATATTCGCCAGCACGGCTACGGCGTCCGCAGTTTTCGCCGCTCCCTCGAAGACACCTACCTCAAGCTGGCCGCCAACGTGGCCCGGCGAGAAATGGTCCAGCGCATCGAGCAGATGGCCGCCGATCTGGAGGGAACCCCGCCGCACATCCTCGACGGCGTGCCGGAAACCCTGGCCTATCTCGCCGACCGCCACCGCCTGATCCTGCTCACCAAGGGAGAGCCCGCGGAGCAAGCGGCCAAAGTGGAGCGCTCCGGCCTGCAAAGCTATTTCGACGCCATCGAGATCGTGGTCGAAAAGAATTCCGAGGTCTACGGCCAGATCATCGATCAATTCAAAATCGTGAAATCACATGGATGGATGGTGGGAAACAGCCCGCGCAGCGACATCAATCCCGCGCTGCAAGTGGGATTGAACGCCGTCTTCATCCCCCACTCGAGTACCTGGGAACTGGAAAAAACCGCAGTAGAAAGCGGAGCCGGCAAGCTGGTAATCCTGTCGCAGTTCCGCGACCTCCGCCAGCACTTCTAGTTCCCGGCAGTTGTGGCGCCGCCACTCCTGGGGGCGGGGAGCCACAAAATCAGAACGATCTCCAACCTAGAACGCGATGCAGAAGTCTTGGGAGATCGTGATCGCGTTGGCGAGTGCAGAAGTATTTAGCGTTTCTGGTCCCCGCCGTGAGCAGTAGCGGCGCTATGGCGGCAGACGCAGCCGCTTCTACATCTGCGCACGGTGCATAACGCCCAGAGCCGTAGTCGACCGAGGCCTCTCCACGGTCACCGGCAGATTCATCTCCGCGCCTCGCCGCACAATAGTCAACTGCACCGGTTTGTCGTCGCTGGCCTGGCGCATCTGTTCGCGCAAATCGCTCAAGGTCTTTACGCTGCGCCCATCCACCTTGGTGATCACGTCGCCGGCCTTCACGCCCGCCTTCTCCGCGGCGCTGCCGGACCGCACATCCCGCACCAAGACGCCTTCGCCATTCGGCGCTCCAAAGTATTCACCGAGCTGCCCGCGCAATTCCTCCGCCTGGATCCCCAGCACCACAGAGCGCCCACCGAAAGTCTCCGAAAAGCTTTCCGCCAGGTCTCCATCCGGCACGGAGAACGTAAAAATCTCGGGAAACGAGTCCTGCTTACCGGAGAAGATGCGCGGCTCGATTACTTCCATCGCGCTGCGGCGCTCCGCCACGGTAACGGTGACGGATTGTTCGGCGCCGCCGCGGATCAGTTTGACCGTCACGCTGCGCCCCGCCGGCGTCTCGCGAACCAGGCGCCGGAATTGCGTCGTTCCCTCCACCGCTTGCCCTTCATATTCCGTGATCACATCGTTTTCCTTTAGGCCCGCCGCAGCCGCCGGTGACTTTTCTTCCACGCGCTTCACCACCACACCGCGCACCGCCGGCAGCTTCAGATTCTGGGCGGACTCCGGCGTCACCTCGGCAATATCCAGGCCCAGCCATCCGTTCGATGAATCGTCCAGCAGGCTCATTCGTTGCGCCAGATCTTCGGTCGCCGCCTGGTTGACACCATTTCCGGCAGCTTCCTCGGCACTCTGTGCCGCGGCAAGCGCGGTTTCTTTGCTGGCAAGCCGCGATGTAGCCATGGCCACCTGGTCGGCGATCTCCGGCCCGATCGCGGCGGTTGCGCTCTCAATTTTGGCGCGCATCGCGTCGATTTCAGATTCCAGCTTTGCGGTATCAATGTCACCCAAGTCTTGCAGTTGTTCGCTGAGTCCTTGCAACTTCTCGCACGGCGCGTCGAGGGTATCGAGCGGCGCCACGGGAGCGACAGGAGCAATCGGTGCGACTTGGGGCAGAGGTGCCGGTTGGGCCAACGGCGCGACCGGAGCAAGCGGTGCGGCCTGAGGCACGGGCGCAGGCTGTGCCACCGGAGCGACCCGTTCGGCTGGCGGCAAAGTCTGCGCGGGGCTGCCGCCAGCAAATAAAATGAGGCCCAGGGACATAGCCGCCGATGATGACTTCCGAACATACACTTCGATACGCATTTCGCTCCCTCCGTGTTCCCCGAAAATTACTCGCCCCTACGCCCCTGCGCCCTTACCAGCCCCCGTGCTCGACAAATACGCGAACCACTCCATTGATCGTCCGGACCGACACTTCACCCCCGCCGGCGCCCATTTTCCCGTGAAAGCTGCGCGCCGACAGCGTTCCCTGAGATTGCAGCGGCAAGTCCGAATAAAGATTCCCGTTCATGCTCAGCATGCGCAGGTCCGCTTGTGCGTCCGCGGGCAGACCGAGCGATACCGAACCGTTGACCGTCTCCATGGCCATCGGTCCGCCGTCCGCTAATTTCCGCAGCTCCATGCGCAAATCTCCGTTGGTGGTGCGCTCGTTGAATCGCCCCGAGCTATCGACCACTTCCACGTTCCCGTTCACCGATCGCAACTCGCCTGAACCTTCCACCCCGCGCACTAGCACGCTTCCGTTCACCGTCGCAATGCCCGCGAGCAACACCCGGTACGGCACATGAATGTGGTATTCCACGGAAACCTGAGCGCCCTCGCCCTTGGGATATTTGGTTTTCACGTTCACGTGCTCGGGAGCACTCTCCACGTCGATCTGCACCTGATCCACGTCCTTGGCGTTGTGCTCGGCCACCTTCACCGCTTTCACCTCGACTTCTTCCTTCTGCCAGCCGTCCACATGCACCGAGCCGTTTACATTTTCCAGCGTGAAGCTGCCGCCGGAAGCCAGCGGAAAGCTCTGTTCGAAAGTCTGCGCCGTGTGCGCAAATCCCGGCGCGGCCGCACCGCTCGCCGCGAGCAGCACGAAAAGAGCCTTGCCGAAGTGGGCGCCACGCAGAACTCCCCAGGGAAACACGGACTTCCGGTGCTCGGCCGCGCTATTCACGTTCGCCCCTCCTCCGCCGGATTTTCTCCGCCGGTGTGCTGCGTAGCAGGCTGATGCGTGTGGCACCCGCTGCCCCAACTTTTCCACCTGCCGCTTCTCCGCTTATCCTTGCCGCGTTCCCCCGTGCGCATGCCGTCCGCGTGAACTACTGCGGGGCAGCATCGGCGGATGTGCCGTCCGGATGCAGATGGACCTTACGCTGTTTCTCCAATTCGTCCATTTGCTCGCGATAAATTTCCAGTTGCTTCGCGGTATCGCTTAGAGCCAGGCGGATATTTCCGGCCGCCGCGCGCAACCTCAAAACCTCTCCGCCGCCGTTCAGCGGGCCTTCGGCATGGATGGTTCGCCCACCCTCGGGTGGACCGTCGTAGCTCACCTTGAGCGGAAATGCCGGGTCCACGATCAGGCTGTGCTCATCCCCCAGGCGCACCAGCGCATCGATGGTCACCGGCAACGCGCGCGGGATGTACACCACGATATCGCCGTCGCTCGACTGCAAATCGCATTCACCGGGGAGCTTGGCTTCCGGGCCGAGCCAGGCAGTGATTTTCCCCAAGGCGGTGGTCGCGCGCACCGCTCCATCCACTTGAGTCAAATAAATGCTTCCGCCGCCGGTCTCCAGGTTCGTGGAGCCGGTTACTCGCACCACGCGAATTCCGCCGCCGACGGTCCGGGCCCGCACCATGCCGGACGCCTCGCCCACGTCGATTTGTCCACCCGACGTTCCCGCGATCAACTCCCCCCCAGCCTTCTCCACCGAAATATTCCCGCCACCGGTGTCAAACTTGGCCATCCCGCCAACCGAGGTGATCCGGATGTGTCCGCCGCCGGTGTGCAGAACCGCGCTCCCTGCAATCGCGCCGCCGGTGATGTGCCCGCCGCCGGTCGACGCAACCAGATCGCCCGAAACATCCTTCACCCGAACGTGTCCGCCGCCGGTTTCCAAGTGCGCCGCGCCGCGGATCATCCCGGTGGTGATGTTTCCTCCGGCGGTGGTCAGCGTGGCGTGGCCGTTGACGTCATCGGTCTCGATACTTCCGCCGCCGGTGCTGACTTCAACGCTGTAATTCCGGGGAATGCTGACGTCGAAGGTCACCCACAACCTGCCACTTGACCCCAGGTTCGAAGTGGCGCCCTTCAGAAGTACTCCCTCGCCGGTGTTTCGTGCGTAGACCGTGAATTGTTTCAGTAATTCCTGGGCGTGGGGCTGGCTCGAATCGGTGTTTAGCTCTACTTTGTAAGTCACTTGCTCGGCATCTTGCGGGTGGACGCGGATGGTACCCAGATCGGTTCCCAGCTTAAGTCGCATTCCCTCATGCGTAGGCACCTGGCCGTTGAGCTCGGTGGAAATGCGATGGGACTTGCCGCTGTCCTTCGTGGGCTTCTGTTGCGCCACACCCGGAAGCGCCACCAGCAAGCCGCTCATCGCTGCCCGCCGCACCAATCGCCAATAGAATTTCCAATTGGTCATTCTGAATTCCGATTCCTTCCCGTTGCTTAATATTTCTCGCGCGGTCCCAAATCCCGAATCGCCGCGGCGCTCTGCAAGCGGATATATGTGCTGGGATCTTTTCGCATCCGCTCGCGCAGGATCGCCATCGTTTCCGGATCGGACTCCATCTCCCCATTCTCCGCCATGGCCCGTAAACTATTGATCGCTTCGATGCGCACGCCGGGATTCGCATCATTCACCAGCGCCACCAGCAGCGTCTCCTGCACATCTTCCTGCGCATCGGCTCCATTCAACGCTTCCAGCGCCTTCAACCGCACTGCGGCGTTCCGATCGCTGCGCACCGTCTGGCACAGCGCCTGCCGCACTTCGGGGTCCTTGCTGCGGGTCTTGAGCAGTTCCACCGCATCCAAACGCACATCGGGATCGTAGCGCTGGCTGTTGTGAAGGACGTTCAGCAGCACCTGCTCGACGTTGCCGTTGCTAACCGTTCCCTCTAGCACCAGCGGCCGCAACGCTTTCAACTGCACTTCCACCTGCGGCAGCGTGTTGTCCCCGGAGGAAACCCAATTGATCCCGGTCACATCCGCAGTGCGCCAGTCAGGCTCCGCCGCCGCGTTCGCGGAATTCACCGCAGCGCCGCTTGATCCAGCGGCTGATGACGCCCCGCCCTGCGTGCCCGCTTCCTTTCCCCCGCCAGCGCCGCTGTGACCGAAGCGCAGCAGCACTCGCGGGGCGATGGTTCCGATCGAAATGCCGATGGCCACCAACAACGCCGCGGCCAGCGCGGGATGCGGTTCCAGCCACTGCCCCGGCATGATCGCGTCCACCCAGCGCCGCAACAACCCTTTTTCCTCTTCGCGGTCCAGTGCATCTTCCAAACTCGCCCGGCAACTGGCCAGCAACGCCGCATCCGGTTCGGCGCGCCGTGCTTCGGCGAGCAGTCGCGAAAATTCCCGATCCGATCTCAGTCGCAGCGCGCAAGCCGCGCAACTGGCGGCATGTTCCGCGACGCGGATGCCGCCCTCGCGGTCCAGCTCATCGGCGGCGATTTGTTCCAGCCGCTCCGCGAACTCCGCGCAAGGTTGCGGCAACATGGAATTGTTTTCTTCCTGCATTCCTCTTCCTCGGTATCGAGCTATCGAATCGCTTCCAGCCGCGCGCGCAGCTTGCGCGTCGCGCGAAACAACGAGTTCTTCACCGTTTCTTCCGACGTGCCCAGCATGTCGCCGATCACCCGCAATTTCAGCCCTTGATAGTGCTTCAACTCGAAGACCATCCGCTCGCGTGGTGACAACCGATCCAGCGCTACCGCGATGTGCTGGCCCAGCTCCTGCCCCAGCAATTGCCGTTCCGGATTCGAAGAAGCACGCTGTTCCGGCTGGCGATCGAAAAAGTCCCGCGTTCCCGCTTCCGTCTCGGCTTCGCCGGTTGGTCCGGGGGCCTGATCCTCGCGGCGGCTGGTTCGCCGGCGCAAATGATCGAGCGCCACGTTGGTAACAATCCGGTAGAGCCAGGTGTAGAAGCTGCATTCGAAGCGGAACCGGTGCAAATTGCGGTAGACGCGGAGGAAACTCTCCTGGTAGATGTCCCGCGCGTCCTCGCTTCGGTGCACGAGGTTCATCGCCAGCCGCAGGACCTCGCGGTCGTAGCGGCGCACAAGCTCCTCGAACGCTAGGCGGTCCCCTGCCTGGGAATTCCGGACCAGGGCCTGCTCCTCCGCAAGTTTCACTGCTGCCTGGCGTGCATCTCCTGCGAGTGCAACGCTCATCCCCATACCTTGCTCGATCGGCGGTTTGTGGCCTGCTGCCAAATCATCCGGCTATTCCCTTCAGTTTCCGGGCGTTCGCTGGCAAGCACCCTCTGTTTCTGCCTTCCAAAACATATAGACGCGGCCGGGATGCCCGGGTAAGCAGATTTTCGCCGAACAGTGTTCGTTTCCGGTCATTTAGGTTGGATCCTATGTAGACTGCCGGCGTGGCTTGAAAGCCTTATCGGCGCCGCTCCCGATCCGACAACCGCTCTGTATTCTGCGATTTACTGGACAACGATAATTTTATGCCCAGGCGCATTAGCCAATACACTCCGACGCAAATCGCAAAATCAAGCAGCATGCCCGGGTCCACATTGTATTGGTCATGCCGGAACGCTGGCGGCAGGTGCGGAGTCAATGACAGGTAGTAAATCGCATTCCCGATGAGGACCGCCACCAAGTACTCGATCCACCGCCGCCACCCTATCGCGGGAAAAACGCTGGCCATAAGCCCTCTCGGCTGCTCCAAATTTCTAAGATGCGGATAGCGCACAAAAGAACCACCGCGCTTCCGCTACCCCTAAAAAAGCTGCAACGTTACCGCGCGGAGTGAGACGCCAGCAAACCCTAAAAAGTGCCCAGGGGTTGGTGCCGGCAGGGCGGCCACGCCGCCGGCCCCGCCGCATTGCTCGCTTCCCCATTCTGGCGCGATGATATAAATGAGGATCATCAGGCGTTGTTCAGGCAGCGCCGTCGCCGATGCCCGTCGCGATCTCCAATCCGGTTAAATATGTGAAGGGCATAGGCCCCGAACGCGCCGCTGCTCTGGCCGAAGCCGGCATCACCACGGTCGGCGATCTATTGCATTACCTTCCCTTCCGTTACGAAGATCGCATCCGTTTCACCAAGATCACCGAAACGCTGCCGGGACAGGTGGCCACGATTCTCGCCGAAGTCGTCGAAGGCTCGGCGGTTCGCTTCGCGCGCGCGCGCAAAGCCATGTTCCACCTGACCGTCCAGGATGGTTCCGGCCGGCTGTATGCGCGCTTCTTCCACGGCGGATATATGGAGGGCCGCTACCAAGCCGGCCAACGGCTGGTCCTGCACGGCAAGATCGAAATGGATCCGCGGCGCCCAGGCCGCAAAGGCATGGTGAACCCGCAAATTGAGTCCGTCGGGATTGCCGGGCCGAACCAGCCCGTCGATTCCACCGAAGTAGGCCGGATCGTCCCGATCTACGAATCGGTGGGCGGGCTCAGTTCACGGACGCTGCGACGAATTATTTATTCCATCCTCATCAATCTCGATTCGAACATCCCGGACATCCTGCCGCCGTCCATTTCCCAGCACCACAGCTTTGTATCGAAGCGCGACGCTCTCCTGGGCGTGCACTTCCCAGCCCGCGATGCGAACCTCGAGACGCTGAACACCTTCCGCACGCCGGCGCACCAACGGCTGATCTTCGAGGAATTCTTTTTCTATCAGTTAGGCGTCGCGCTGCGGCGGCGCGATCAGCACCAGCAAGTCGGGATGGCCCTGCGCGTCCGCGAGGACCGCGTGCGCGCGGCACTCAAGCGCATCCTGCCGTTCAAGCCCACCACGGCCCAGAAACGCGTGCTCGCCGAAATTGTCGCCGACCTCGAAAAACCCCAGCCAATGTACCGCCTGCTGGAGGGCGATGTAGGTAGCGGAAAGACGATTGTCGCGCTGGAAGCCGCGGTGATCGCCATCGAAAACGATTGCCAGGTGGCGCTGATGGCTCCCACCGAAATTCTCGCGGTGCAACATTTCCTGTCCGCGCGACGCATCATGGAACCCGCCGGCTACCAGATCGAATTGGTAATCAGTGCCATGACCGCGGCGGAAAAAAGAAAAGCGATCGAGCGTGTTGGCTCCGGAGGCGCGCAGTTGGTGGTTGGCACGCACGCCCTGATCGAAGAACCGGTGGCCTTCCGCAAACTCGGCCTGGTGATCGTCGACGAGCAGCATCGCTTCGGGGTGATGCAGCGCAAGCGCCTGATCGAGAAAGGCGTGGCGCCGCACGTCCTGGTGATGACCGCCACGCCGATTCCCCGCACGCTGGCCCTCACGATCTACGGCGATCTCGATCTCTCGGTGATCG
>Ga0182024_10008599_pt1 | contig 21432 bp, 22 predicted proteins | sample P32metaG_FD_120480 | JGI IMG/M metagenome (GOLD analysis project Ga0182024, IMG submission 120480) | Permafrost microbial communities from Stordalen Mire, Sweden - P3-2 metaG (Illumina Assembly) | ecosystem: Environmental > Terrestrial > Soil > Wetlands > Permafrost | place: Sweden: Stordalen...
CAGGGGCATTCAATTCACAGCCCAAGTGAGTCAGTCGACATTTTTAACGCGACGAACGATTATGTCGGTCACGTCAATCAAAATGGAGCGTACAACGCCCGCGGCGAATATGTTGGCACTTCGGCGTTCAACCTTTTCGACTTGGACCATGACGCCGAATAGGGAATTGCCTCCCGCGCGTGGAGCCTTAATATGTACGAACGACCCGAAGCACGCCCGATTTACCCCCCGGGTACCCCCGGGGTGCCCGTGCTCTCACGCTACGCCAACCTTTTGTTTCCGCGATCACATCGCAGGTCTTCATTAACAGAGAACTCGCGAACCTACAAATCGCATTTTCTTCCTCACTGCAAGACGAATATGACGAACAATGGGGACCGCGGTATCTTCGCGACTCCTTTTTACAGAAGGCTCTTTGACGATATTAGTCGGTAAACTGTTCGTAGACTCAAAATACCAATGCTCGGGGCGCCATTCCGACGACCGGATGGTGAAGACGACGTACCGGGTCGTGAGCGCAGACGAAAAGCGTTCCGCTGGAACCGCCTTCTCGAAAGCCGTCGAAGCCCTCCGTGCTGCCCGAGCCTCCTAGCCTTCCGTTCTGACTTAGGGGTACTTCCAGGGGTACCGGCGTCCTCGGACGCACCGCAAGGCGGCAAAAGCCGCGCCGTATCGGGCTTTGAGGTTCAACCTCCGTCCACGCTGGGGGACTGGGGGTCGCAGGTTCAAATCCTGTCTGCCCGACCACTAACGACAAGGGTTTGCATGACGCAGACCCTTTTCGTTTTCCGCGAGCCACCGTGAAACGCGCGCGGAGCTATTTGGCGTTCACGGCGCCTTCGACGGCTTTCTCTACCAAGGCCCAGTAGGCTGTTACCTTGTCTGGACAATTGCACTGCGGGTAACTCGGCACGGCGACGATCGGAGCGCTCGGGTGCGCTTCCTGCCACCGGCGGCTCGCCGCGGCCCAATGGAATTGCCGAGCGCGAACGTGGTTCAGCTGCGTGCGCGGTTCATTCCCGACCGCGACGAACTCCGCGACGTCCAGGTCGCTGAGCGCGCCCGACGCGCACCGCGTGAACGCGCGCATTCCGATCCCGTACTTCGCGTCGATACGCTGCGTTACGCTTTGGCGCGTTCCGACCGCCGTAACCACGACGACCGACGTAACTCCGGCGCTTCCGCCGGTATCGATCGGTTTGATTTTGACATCAGTGCACCGCGGAGATCCGCTCAAGGCGACCACACGCGGAGCGTCCGTTCGGGCGGAGGATCCGAGCACGCCGAGCGAGATCGCGAGTGCCACGAGGATACGAGCGGGACGATGCATGGCACGGAGTACGACGAGCACGCCGACAGACCCCGCGCGTCTAGAAGCAATCAGGAATTCGGATGTTCATGAGATAATCGGGAACGTATGGATCGCTTAGCTGGAAAGGTCGCAATCGTCACCGGCGCCGCGAGCGGGATCGGGAGAGCTTCTTCGGAGCTGTTTGCGGCGGAGGGCGCGCGCGTCGTTGCAGTCGATCTCTCGCCGAACGTCGACGCGGTCGTTCGCGGGATCGCCGAGAGCGGTGGTCAGGCCGCCGCGTTGACCGGCGACGTTGCGGATCCTGAGTTCGTGGCGAAGGTCGTCGCGACGGCGCAGGAACGGTTCGGTGGACTCGACGTCGCGTTTGCAAACGCCGGCATTTCCGGCGGGCTCGTTTCGTTTTTCGATCTCACCGCGGAGGATTGGAACAAGATTCTGCGGGTGAACCTGGTCGCGACGTTCCTGATGGTCCAAGCCGCTGCACGCGTGATGGCGAAACAGGGGCGCGGCTCGATCATCTGCACAGCGTCGGTCGCTGGGTTGCGATTCGGCGCGGGCGGGATGCCCTACAGCGCGAGCAAGGCCGGCGTAATCAGTCTCGCGCAGACCGCGGCGAACCAACTGACGGGGACCGGCGTGCGGGTGAACGCGATCTGCCCCGGCCTCACCGAGACCGGCATGACGCAGCCCGTGTTCGATGCGGCGCGTGCGCGCGGTACCGATCACAAGCTCGGCCAATTGAATCCGCTCAAGCGCGCGGCCGGACCGCGCGAGATCGCGCAGGTCGCGCTCTTCTTGGCATCCGACGACGCGTCGTACGTCAACGGTCAGGCGATTCCGGTCGACGGCGGTCTCTCCAGCTCGCACCCGGTGGTGCCCGGAAAGATGGCCTGAGCGACGTCGCACCAGCGCGGAAGCGCTCGCGTTAGACGGCTTCGAGCGCACCCGGTAAGCGGACCGTGAAACGCGCGCCGCGATTCGCGACGTTCTCGACCTCGATCGTCCCTCCGTGCTCCTGGACGAAGCGCTTCACGAGCGCGAGGCCTTCGCCGCTGCCGTCGGTCTCCGCCGACGCGGCGCCGCGGAAGCCCGCTTCAAAGATCTTGACCAGCTCGTCGTTTCGTACGCCGGGACCGCCGTCGGTCACCGTAAGGGTCAGCGCATTTCCGGCCGGCCGGCAGTCGACGTCGATCCGTCCACCGCGCGGCGTGTAGCGAATCGCGTTCGAAACGACGTTGTTCACGATCTCGGCAACGCGCACGGGGTCGCCGGCAAAGTTCAGGCATGCCGGCGCGTGCATGCTGCACTGCTCGACGCAGAAGTTGATCTGATGCTCCGCAGCGGCTGCCTCGAACGCGAGCACCTCGTTGCTGATGACGTCGCAGACGTTGATAGCACGTGAACGTGTTGCAAGCGCTGGTCGCGAAAGGGCCTTTCCTGGGCTGAGCTCACGCAACAGAACCTCAACCTCGCCAAGCGCCTGTAGCACCGCTGCCAAGCGCTTCGGCGACGGTTCGAGAACACCGTCCCGGAACGCTTCGACGTTGGCGATCGCGACCGCGAGGTGGTTGCGGATCTCATGCAGGACGCGCCTCATGACGGGTCCACCATCTTGTAGCCGATACCGAACACGGTCACGATGTAGTGAGGATTTGCGGGGTCGGGTTCGACGCGCGCGCGCAAGTTCGCGATGTGGCGATCGAGGGTCCGATCGAAGACGTCGCCGTCGGCACTCACCCGCTCGATAAGCTGGTCTCGCGTCAGCGTCTGGCCGATGTGCGACGCGAGGGCATCGAGAATCCTGAATTGCGTCGGAGTGAGCGTCACCGACTTTCCGTCAACGTGCACTTCGTGCGCCCGCACGTCGATCGAGATCGCGCCGATGCGCTTCTCGTGCGACGGCGCGCTACGGTCGCCTTCGGTCCGGCGCAACACGCTCTTGACGCGGGCGACGACTTCTCGTGGACTGAACGGCTTGCCGACGTAATCGTCGGCGCCGAGCTCGAGGCCGACCACCCGGTCGACCTCGTGCACGCGCGCCGTCAGCATGATGACTGGGACGTCGCGCACGGCCCGGACTTGCCGCAGTACTTCGGTCCCGGGAAAACCGGGCAGGTTGAGATCGAGCACGACAATGTCCGGAAGATGCTTCTTGAAAGCCGCCACCGCGGCCGGCCCGTCGCCCGCCCTCACGACCGCGAAGCCCTCGTCGCGGAGGTATTGCTCGAGAACATCAAGCAAAGCCGGTTCGTCGTCGACGAGAAGAACTCTCCGGCTGAGCAGCGTAGGCACCGCAAGCGAGCCTTCTTGCCGGTAGCCGACCCCTCCCGTATGCTACATCGTACTCATGTGATTTCTACGGTTTGGCCCGCGCGATGGGCATGGTCCACCAGATGAACGCGCGCCAGGCAGGCGTTCCGATCCGGTCCACACCGTTGCCGGGGTTCGATCCGGACAGACCCACCTCGGTATAGAGGTGCAGGTACTTGGCGAGCTGGATGGTCAGGTCGATGTTGCCGTAGTGGTTGACGTTCCCCAAGCCGTCGTCCGTCATCTCGCGCCGGAAGCCGATGACCACTTTGTCCTTGATGATGGGCTCGTAGATGTTGAGCGTATAGTCACGCCCGTTCGCCGGACCGACGGCTCCCGCCATCGGATGGTTGTCGTGCGTCGTCTGGTAGACGAAGAACACACCGGGAACACCGTTTGTCGGATCGCGCTGTACGTAGCCGGCGATCGCCGAGAAGCGATCGGTCAGGCCATCCGAGATCGGGAACGTTCCGGCGGCTCCGTATACGCCAAACTCCAGCGGGTTCTTCGGACGCATGAACGCGGCACGATACTGCAGCGTTTTTCCGGCGGCGGGGACGAAGTCAGTTGCGCCGTTGAGGTCGGCGTCGCTCCCCACATAGGCCGCGTCGACGCTGAGCGAGTTGTGCAGATATCCCATTTTTGCGCCCCAGCGATTGGCGTCGAGCGCATAAGCATGCTCGCCGACCGTGACCTCGGCCGTCGCGAACGGCGCGACCTCAAACCACTGGCTAAACGGCGAGGGCGCAGGAACCTCGAGCTTGCCGACCGCGAGGTAGCCGTTGTGCTTGAACAAGTTGTTGAAACTCACCCAGGCGGTGTCGAGCGGGCCACCCTGGTTATCGCTCACGAGCCATTGCTGCACGTGATACGACCAGTTGTCGCCGGCCATACCGTCCAGATGAACGGCGAGGTTTCCCCAGATCACGCGGTGGGTGTCCGGAGGCCCCGCTTGGGAGTCGTAGTTCGCTTGATAACCGACCCAGACCGGGACGGCCTTCTTGAGCGTCGCGGCGTCCATATATGCGTACTGCGAGCGCTGAATGTACCGACCGTACGCGTTCAGCGTCGGCACCGCGGTGTGGCACGTGGAGCACTGGACACCGTAGGCCTGCGCGAAATTCGGCATCGCGAGCGCCGGCGCACGGCCCAAGACGAGCAACAGTGCGCAGAACGTCGCGCCGGCAACGCAGCGCAGTGCCGGCGTCAAGGCTTCACTTCAACGGTCAGCGCCATGTCCGCGTGCCCGGGTCCGCATACGATCGCGCACGGAACCTTGAACGTTCCGGCTTTCTGAGGAGTGACCGTCACGGAGACCGGCGTCCCCGGCGTGATCGTCGTCGAGGGGATGCCGAGATCCTTGGATACGACTCCGTGAACCCCGCCCGCGGACGTAAAGCGCAGCACTTGCGGCTTACCGACGTGCAAGACAAGGTGATCGGGCGAGAATTTCTGCTCTGCGGTCGCCGTGATATTGATGACCGGGACCGCCTTCGCCGCTGCGACGGGGACGGCAAAGGCGGCAAGTGCGAACCCCGCGAGCATAATGGCTGGCAAACGCATGAAACGGTCTCCTTGGCCTCATCGTACGGTCACCATAGGAAAGGCGTGTGAACGAAACGCTCCTAGCGTGAGGCCCCCGTTCACAGGAAACGCGCGAATCGGGTTGGCCGCAGGCATGTGTCGCGGTGACGTCCTACAATCGTCGCAACGCCACCATTCGGACCTTCCGAGCCCTCCGGAGGACATCGCGTGAGCCGACGATCTTCGAGCACACTCGCCTTCGCCTTCGCCTTCGCCTTCGTCGTTTTCGCCGCCGTTGCGACGACGATGCATGCTCGCGGGATATCGGCGGCCGCCGCGGCCGCTCCGGACGGCAAGACCATCTTCACCTCGAAATGCGCGGCATGCCACCAAGCGAACGGCGCGGGCGGCGGCCCGTATCCGCCCCTGGCCGCGAACGCGGATCTAACCTCCGCCGACACCTCGGGCGTGATCGCCATCGTCCTCAACGGCCGCAGTGGTCCAATCCAAGTCAACGGAAAGACGTTCAGCGGTGCGATGCCCGCCTGGAAGGACCAGCTCTCCAACGATGACATCGCCGCGGTGCTCACCTACGTGCGCTCCGCCTGGACCAACAAAGCTGCGGCCGTCACCGCCGCCCAGGTCGCGGTCGCCCGCAATCCCGTCGCGTCCAGCGGCGGGCAGATCTTCGCGACGAAGTGCGCGGGCTGTCATCAAGCCGCCGGTCAGGGCACGAGCGCGTATCCTCCGCTCAATGGGAACGTCCACGTCATTGCAGCCGACCCCAAAGAGATGATCGCGACGATCGTCAACGGCCGTTCCGGACTACTGGTGGTCAACGGCACGAGCTACAACGGAAAAATGCCGACCTGGAAAGGTCAGCTCTCGAATGCGGACATCGCAGCGGTTGCGACGTTCGTCCGCTCGGCCTGGACGAACAAGGCTTCGGGGGTGACGGAACAACAGGTGGCCGCTGCGGGAGCGCCCGTACTGACCGCCGTCGGAGCCTCGATCTACAGCACGAAGTGTGCGGCCTGCCACGGCGCGAGCGGTCAAGGCGGTGGTCACGGCACGTTTCCCGCGCTGGCGGGCGACACGCTCGTCAACTCGGCGAGCCCTGCCGGGATGGCCGGCGTGATCGAGCACGGGCGCAGCATGATGCCGTCGTGGAAAGGTCAGCTCTCCGCCGGAGACATCGCAGCCGTCATGACGTTCGTCCGCGCCGCGTGGGGCAACAAGGGCGGCCCGGTCACTGAACAAGACGTCAGCGCCGTCAAATAAAGCGCTATACTCGCGTAGCGTTGCATTCTCCGCGCCTTCGCCGGTCCTTCTCAGGAGTGTGGGACCGTGCGGTTGTGAAACCTGTTTTCCAGCACATCACGGTTCCGGTCGACGGCTCGACGACCTCGGGGCGGGGAGTCACCTTCGCGCTCGAACTTGCACGTGATGGAGGCCAGGTTTCCTTTTGCAGCGTCGTCGATCCGATGTTGGCGTACGCCCCAGCAGCCTACGGCGTCGCCCTCGACCCGGGTCCCATGATCGACGCGCTCGACGAGGATGCGGACGGGTTTTGCCGCAGCGCACACGAGGAAGCCACGCAGTGCGCGGTCGTTGCCGACATGACGATCTTGCACGGGCAGTCGATCGGTGAGATCGCGTCGTTCGCGGCGCACAACGGTTCCGATGCGATCGTCCTCGGCACGCATGGCCGGTCGGGCGTCGTGCGCGACATACTGGGAAGCGTCGCCGAAGGCGTGCTTCGGCAAATGGATATTCCCGTCGTCTCGGTTCACGAGAACGACGTGATGCGCACCGGGCCGATCGCGGTGGCGATCGATCCGTCGCCTGCGGCGCAGGCGGCGCTGGAGTTGGCGATCCGCATCGCCGGCACTCGCGGCATGCAGCTTCTGCTCGTCCACGTCAACAGCCGTGCGCCGAACGGCGCGGACGTAACCAGTCTGCTCGACGAAGCCATCGTGCGCGCACGTTCGCTCGGGATTACGGCTCAGCTCGTCGTCGATGAGGGTGGGGCCGCCGAGGAGTTGCTCCGCGCAGCCGATGCCCATGATTGCTGCATGATCGCCATGGGGACGCACGGACGTGAGGCGGTTGTGCGACTCGTTCTGGGCAGCGTTGCGGCCGCAGTCGTCGAGCGCGCGCGGATCCCGGTCGTCACGGTGCGCTGCGCGGCGTAAACGCACGCGCGAACACCGCCGCAAACAAGGCCGCGATAACGGCCAGAAGCGCGAGCCCGGCCCCGACGCTCAGTGGAGTCGCACCACGGCCACCGCACAGCGCGCTCGCGCTGCTCGCAAGCCATGATCGCAAGCGGCGCATCGGGTCGTCCGGTATCGACGCGACTTCCCGCGCCGTGCCGAGCAGATCATCCGGCAACCACGTCGATCCGTCGACGAACCGTGCGACGCGCCCACGCCCGTCGATGATGACAGCCGCCTCGGTGTGGAGGATGACGCCCGGCTGCGGGCGTTCAACGATGACACCGAACCGGGCGACGAGTTCGTCGACGGCACGCGTCGACCCGGTCAACAGCGACCACACCGCCGGATCCGCACCGTATACGGCACCGTAGCGCGCGAGCACGTGCGGTGTGTCGTAGCCGGGATCGAGGGTGACCGTGACAAGACGGATCGGCGTTCCTCGCAATTCGCGTTGCATTCGTGCGAACTTCGCTGCGATGAGCGGGCACATTCGGGCGTCCCGACAGCGCGTGTAAACGAACGACACGATCGTCGTTCGTCCGCCGGTGGTCGAGAAGTCGAAGCGGCGCCCGCCCTGATCGACGAGCGCGAGATCAGGTACCGTGTCCCCCTCGCGCAGCGGTGGGACGAACGGCCGCTGGCGAGGCGCCGGCATCACCATCGCGGGCGGCGCGGACGCTACCATGTTCGCATTCCCGGTGCGAGATAGGCGTGCGCCTGGATCTGCTGGGTGACCGGTCCCGCATAGGCGAGCACCGCGAGTCCAAGCGCGATGGCGCCCCAGCGCCCCAACCTATCGAGCGCCGCCGGCGTCTCGAGCGCGTCTTCGTTCGTCGATGCGAAGTCGAACGTTGGTCGCTCCGCCGCGGGGCTGTTGGCGACGAACGTCCCCGTCGCCACGATGATGAACATCAGCACGGAGATCGCAACGATCGTCCCGCCGGCCGCCGCCCACATCATCTGCGGATGCCACGTCGCAGCACCCTGCGCTCCGAAGTAGCTGACGTCGGCTGTGCGGCGCGGCGATCCTAGCAATCCGGCCCAGTGCATTGCGGTCGACATGATGCTCATTCCGACGAACCACGTGTACACCTGAACGAGCGCCAGCTTCGGCGCGAACAGGGCGCGTCCGGTCAGTGCCGGGACGAGTCCGTACGTGGCGCCGATGAACGTCAGCGCCGCCGGCCCGCCTACGGTGATGTGAAAATGGCCGACGATCCACATCGTGTTGTGGACCAGCACGTCCATCGAGTACGAGTTGTTGACGATGCCCCCAAAGCCGCCGAAGATGAACAGGATCATGCCGAGCGCGGGTCCGGCGAAGACCGGGTTCTTCCACGGTAGCCAACGTACCACGGCGACGAAGCCGCGCTTCCCCGATTTGCGCGCTGCCAACTCGAACGATGCGAAGATCGCGAACGCGGTCATGAACGATGGGACGACGACGCCATAGGTCGTGACCGTGTGCAGCCACTTCCAGCCCGCCGAGATACCGGGATCGAGATACTGGTGATGCAGCCCAACTGGTGTCGACAGCAGCAGCAGCATGATGAACGCTAGGCGGGTCAGCCCGTCGCTGAAGATGCGTCCGCCGAACGTCGCCGGCACGACGGTGTACCAGATCGAGTACGCGGCCATGATCCAGAAGTATACGAGCGGGTGACCGAAGTACCAGAAGAACATGCGGGTCAAGCCGACGTCGATGCCGCTCGTCCAACCCAGCGACCAGGGGATCAGCAAACACATCTCGGCGACGACGCCGAGCGTCGCGATGATCCACATCGTCAGCGTGCAGGCCGCAATGAACGCCGGTAGCGGGATACGGCGCCCCGGGTTCTGAGTTCTGTACCACGCGACGTTCATGAAGACATCCGCCGCGACGAACCACGTCCCGGCCACCAGCAGCGTCGCTCCGAAGTAGAACACTGGACTCGCCTTGAGCGGTGCGTAGAACGTGTACAGCACGCTTGCGCTGCCATCGAGAATCGCAATGGCAGTCATTACCGTCCCGACCAGCATCACGCAGTATCCGATCCAGCCGAGCCTCGTCGACCGAACCCGCGGAATCGTGTGGTAGACGCTGTACGTGAAGAACCCGGTGATGAAAAACGTGGTGAAGACGAGCGCCATCAGCACGCCGTGTACGGTCAGCATTCGGTAGTAATCGAACGACGGCGGCATGACGATCAGGTTCGCGCGCGAGAAACCTTGTAACATCCCGAAGAGCGCGCCGATACCCAGCACGAGCGTCGCGGTGTAGATGTGCGTAAGCGCCAGCAGATCGCCGTTCGCTCGGGAGAGCTCGAGGGCGTCGTCCGCCATGCGCGTCCCGCCGATGGCCGTCGCCATCACTTCACCTCAACCTTCGCCGCCATCAGTTGGTGGCCGGAACCGCAGTACTCGTTGCAGACCAGCAGGAATGTGCCGCGCTCCTTGAACGTGTGCGAGATCTGGCTGACCCAACCCGGTGTCACCATGGTGTTCACGCCGGTCGCCGGAATGCTGAACCCGTGCTCGACGTCGGCGCTCGTCACATAGAACGTGACGCGAGATCCGACCGGGACTTCGATCGACGCAGGGGTGAACGAGAAAATACGCGCGACGTAGTAGGCCTCGTACGCGCCGGCGGCGACTTTTCGCAGGCCCGGATGGTCAAACGGCGGGGTTTGCGCGACCCTGGTCGGGTCGATGCTCTGGACGTGGCTGGGCGGTACGAATCCGTCGACGACCGCAGCGGTGGTGATGACGGCCAAAAAGATGACCAGCATTGCCAGCCCGAACGCCATCCAAATCCGTTCCTCCCGCTGGATGTGCACGCTCACCAACGCGCCCGAAGCAGCGCGTACATGGCAAACCAGCCCACGAAAATGAGCACGCCGAGGACCGAGACGAAGACGAGCGTCGCCGGAAGCGGCTCGTCGCGCGGAGGTTCCATTGAGGCGATAGTAGCGATACGGAGGCCCATGACCCGTGAAGGCCGCGTGAACGCGCGTTCCCCGAACGTTCACGGGAATGCCCGGACCTCCGTGCGACGATATCCGCATGACCGCCGTGCAAGAACGCCTCTACGTCGAAGCGCCGTACGTCCAAACGGTCGGCGTATTCGAACGCCGGCTGGGTATCCCATCCGGCGCGGATCACGGGGAGTGCGAACTCACGCTGGGCCTCCCGGTCGGAAAGGATCGCGAGATCGCTCGTGCCGTCCAGGCAAACACGCAAAGGCTTGCGAGCACCGGAAACTACACGTCGCGCTATCGCGTCGCATGGGAGGCCGGGCGGACCGTGCGCGGCATTCCGACGCCGGCATTCGAAGGGACGCTGACCATCAGCGCCGGCGAAGACTATGACGAAACCGCGCTGCAAATCGACGGAAGCTACGATCCGCCCGGTGGACCCGCCGGACGGGCATTCGATGAGTTGATCGGGCGGCGCATCACGCACGCGACCATGAGTGCCCTGCTGGCCGGCATCGGTGATGATCTGCGCGCGGCGCACGCGCAGATCGAAGCCGACAAGCAGCCCCACTAAACACCGTGCCGGACATTACGATCGACACGAGCGTTCCGAGTCCACAGTTGGTCGTGACACCACGGCTTGTCACCGTACTGTGCGGCTACGAGGATCGCACGGACGTCGCGCTGACCCACGATCTTCACGTCGGCGGCGCAGCGGTGACGGTGCCCGTCACCGTTGAAACACGCGGCGCCGACCTGCACACGCCGGGCGCGATACCGCTCTCCCTGCACGCGACGAACCACACCGCGTGGTTTCCGAGCTTCCGCGGCCAAATCCGCAGTGAAGCCGTTGGGCCGTTGGAGTCGATCCTCCGCCTCGCGGGGACATACCAGACGCCGCTCGGGGTGCTCGGCGAGCTCGTCGACGCCACGGTCCTCGGCCACGCGGCCGAACGAACCCTCCGCTCCTTTCTCGACCGAGTCCGTTCCGACGTGATCGACGAGATTCGGCGTGCCGAGCTGAGCGTCCGAGCACGCGAAGGCCGGTAGCGGCGTTTGCCGGATCCGGCGCTAGAAGCGCCGGGACGCGCTCAACCGGCGCTGATGCCGCGGTTGGTGAACTCGCCGCCGGGCCGCACGACGAACTCGCCGCCGACGCCGCCCGCGATCATGAGTGCACCGTCGATCGTCGCGTCACCGCCGACCTCGCCCGCGACATACGCCGCACCGCCGGAGCGCACGAGAATGTTGCCGCCCAGGTCGCCGTCGATGCGCAGTCGCGCGCCGGGCTCGACGATCACGTCGCCGCCGATGTCGCCGACGACGTGCGCGTTCGAACGCGAACGCGCGCTCAAATTACCGCCGACCTCGCCGTTGATGCGCAGCGCGGCACCGGGCTCGACGACGACGTCACCGTCGACATCGCCGTGGATCTGCGTTTCAGCACAGTCGGCGTCAGCCGCGCGCGGCTGGGCGCCGGTCGGACGCGGCGCGCGCCGCAGGTAACGTTCGAAGAACTCGTCGACGTGTGACGGCATGCGGACTCTCCTTGGCTCGCCCATACCTACGCACGAGCGCAAGCGATGTTTCGCCGCCGAGAAACGAAAACGGGCCCTCGACGCCGAGAACCCGCAACGTGCAGTGCCTGCCGGCGCCTATTTCTTGCGGCTCGACTTCTTCGCGCCGCCGCCGCGCTTCGCTCCCCCGACCGCGTCCTTGAGGCCCTTGCCGGCGCTGAACGCCGGAACCCGGCGCGCAGCGATCTTCAGCACCGCGCCCGTCTGCGGATTGCGCCCGGTTCGCGCTTTGCGCTCGCGCACGACGAAGCTCCCGAACGGAATCAGTTGCACCTTGTCGCCGGCTTTGAGCGCGCTTTGGATTTCGTCGAGGATGAGATCGACGATCTCTCCGGCTTGGCGCTTCGACAGTTCGTGTTCGTTGGCGAGGGTCTCGACGATATCGGCTTTGGTCACTGCTTGAATTTACCTCGAGAAAACGTCGGATCGTAACGGCTCCGAACGAACTTCGCATCGCCGCTTACCCGGGGGGATACGCTTGCACGCGGCCCGCTCCTTCCCGGCGCCGGGTTTTGGCCGCAACGGCAAATGGGAGCGCGCGGTTATTGCAAGCGAATGGATCGCATCGTCACCGCCTCGGCCGCGCGCGGTACCGTCTCACTCGTCGCAGGCATCACGACGGAGCTCGTGCGCGAGAGCCGCGAACGCCACGATTTGGCGCCGACTTCGAGCGCGGCGGTCGGCCGCCTGCTGACGGCCGCCGCGCTGCTCGGCGCGTCGCTGAAAGGCCGCGAGCGGGTCACGCTGCAAATCGCCGGTGACGGACCGATCGGCTCGATCACGGCCGACGCGTGGAGTACCGGAACGACCACGATCGGCGCGCGCGCCTACGCGCGCAACGGCAGCGCCGATCTGCCGTTGAACGAACGCGGAAAGTTCGACGTTGCCGGCGTGGTCGGCAGCGGCAAGCTGCAAGTCACCAAGACCTACGAAGTCGGTCAGCCGTTCGTCGGAATCGTCCCGCTGGCGACGGGCGAGATCGGTGACGACGTCGCGCACTATCTCGCGAACTCAGAACAAATCCCGAGCATCGTCGCCCTGGGCGTGCTCGCCGATCCACGCGGCATTCGCGCGGCCGGGGGCGTGATCGCGCAGGTGCTCCCCGGCGCCGACGACGCCGTCATCGCCGCCTTGGAACGCAATGCGGCCGCGATGGCGCCGGTGACGACACGAATTGTCGACGGCGCCGATGCCGAAGCGTTGCTGCGCGCGGTCGCCGGAGGCTTGGACGTCAAGCTGTTCGAGACGTTCGATGTCGCGTTCGATTGCTTGTGCACGCGCGAGAAGGTCGAGACCGCGCTGATGGGACTCGGCAAAGACGAGTTGGCGAAGATCGCGCGCGAGCAGCCCAAGACCGAGGCGACGTGCGATTTTTGCGGCGAGACGTACGTGTTGAGCGCGGACGACGTCCGGGGCCTGGCCGAACGGCTAGGCTGAGCCGGGCTCGGCGGCCTTCTCGGGACCGGACGTCGCGGCGCCGCCGATCCGCGGGCGGAACTCCTCGACGACGCGCCCATGGCCGAGGTTGGTGTACCACCAGCCGCATTCACAGCGCACCGGCGAGCCGTGATCCTGCGGATACGGATAGACGCGCTCGCAACGCGGGCAGGTGAAGATCGGACCGACGATCGCCGGCGCGGGAGTGTAGGTGATCGGCTCGGCCGGCGCGGCTGGATGGGGGTGTGCCATGACGTGGTCTTTCCTTCTACGGGAGGATGCGAACGAACTTGCGCGAGCCGACCTGCAGCACCGCCGGGCCGGATGCCGCCCAGCGCGCGCCGGGGTCGGTGACCGGGGTACCGTCGATCTTGACGGCACCCTCGCCGATCAAGCGTTGCGCCGCGCGCTTGGATTCGGCGAAGCCGGCGGCGACGATGAGGTCCACGAGCTTTTCGCAATCGCCCCGCGCCATGTCCGGCATCTCGGCCGGAATCTCACCGCGCTGAATGGTGTGTTCGAACCAATCGCGCGCGGCGCGCGCCGCCGCGTCGCCGTGATAGAGCCGCACGACGTCCTCGGCGATGCGCTTCTTCTCGTCCATCGCGGCGAGCGTTCCGGCAGCGAGCGCGCGCTCCACCCGCTCGACCTCGCTCGCCGGCCACCACGCGGCCAGCTTGGCGTAGCGCGGAATCATCGCGTCCGGAATGCGCATCGTCTTGCCGAACATGTCGTTCGGCGGGTCGGTCAACCCGATGTGATTCCCGAGCGACTTTGACATCTTGTGCTCGCCGTCGATGCCTTCGAGCAGCGGGACGGTGATGCAGATCTCGGGCTCTTGCCCGGCATGGACCTGATACGGGCGGCTGATCAACAAATTGAAGAGTTGATCCGAGCCGCCCAGTTCGACGTCGACGTTCATCGCGACCGAGTCGTATGCCACGGCGACGGGGTAAACGAACTCATGAAGCGCGATCGGCACGCCGTTTTCGAACCGCTGCTTGAAGTCGTTGCGGTCGATCATCTGCGCGACGGTCGTCAGCGAGAGAAGCTTGTAAATCTCGCTGAAGGTGAGTTTGGAGAGCCACTCGCTGTTGTAGCGCAGCGTCACCCGCGACATGTCGAGCACCTTGCCGGCTTGCGCAGCGTAGGTCTTCATGTTCGACTCGATCTGCTGGTCGCTGAGCGCCGGGCGCAGCGCGTTGCGGCCGCTCGGATCGCCGATGCGCGCGGTGAAGTCGCCGATCAACAGGATCACGTCGTGGCCGTCGTCGACGAAACGCTGCAACAGCCGCAGCACGACCGCGTGCCCGAGGTGCAAATCGGGCGAGGTCGGATCGAGGCCGAGGTAGACGCGCAGCGGACGGCCGCGTTCGAGCCGTTCGACCAGCTCGTCGAACTTCTCGACGTGGTCGCATCCGTCGACGAGCGCCGCCGCGCGCTCCCTGGCGCTGAGGGTTGTCATGAGGTCGGCGACCGCAGTTCAAAGACAGTGACCCCGCCGCCTCCCTCGTCGGCGTGGCCGTAACGGACGTTCTGTACGAACGGATGCGCCTTGAGATACTGCTGCAAGCCGCGGCCGAGCAAACCCGTTCCCTTGCCGTGGATGAGCCGCAGCGGCGAGTGCCCGAGCAAGATCGCGTCGTCGATCCAGCGGTCGACCAACGGCTCCGCTTCGACGAAGCGTTTCCCGCGCACGTCGATCTCCGTCTGCGCCGTCGTCGCCGCCTCTAACGCTGCGGCGCTGTCACCCTGAGCTTGTCGAAGGGCGCCGCCGCTCCCACCAGCCTGCGCTGCGCCCTGAGCTTGTCGAAGGGCGCCGCCCCGCCGTCGAAGATCCCCCTTCGGCACCGTCAAGCGCATCGCACCGATCTGCACCAGCGCATTGTCGCCGAGATCCTCGAGCATGGTTCCGTCCTGGTCCCACGACGTCACGTGCACGCGATCGCCCGCCGCAATCGTCTGCGCAACTTCGTCCTCGCGCGTTCGTTGCGGCCGCTCCTCGAGCCCGAGCTCGCGGTGCATCTGGTCTAGCGTGCGCGCCAGCAGATCGGCCTGCCCCGACGTCACCCGCGGCGCACGCGCGGCACGCTCGCCACTCTCCAACGCGCGCCGTTCGAGCTCGGCACTGAATCGCCGCAACGTCTCGGCGAGCTGCCCATCCGCGTGCTTGGCCAGCTCCCGGCGCTCGCGCTCCAACGACTCACCGCGGCGCCGAGCATTGTCCTCGAGCGAACGCAAATGCGTCCGCGCGCGCCCCAGCTCTTCACGCTCGCGCGTCGCCCGAATCCGCTCCTCGGCAACTTCCGCCAAGGCGCGTTCGTAGTCGCGTTCCTGGGTCGACAGAAGTGCTTCGGCGCGGGCGACGACCTGCGGATCGAGATGCATGCGCCGGGCCAGCGCAAATGCCAGCGACTGCCCCGGCGATCCGACGTCGAGCTGATAGGTCGGCTCGTACGTGTCGGGATCGAAGCGCACGCTCGCGTTCGCGACGAACGGATGATCGGCGCCGAACAGCTTGAGCTCGGTGGCGTGCGTGGTCGCGATTACGCGCGCGCCGCTCTCCAAGAACCGCTCGAGCACCGCTACCGCGAGCGCCGCACCTGAGTTCGGCTCGGTCCCGCTGCCGATCTCGTCGATGAGAATGAGGGTTCGCGCGTCAGCCGTGCCGACGATCTCCGCCAGGCGGCGCAGGTGCGCCGAAAACGTCGACGCATTCTGTGCGATCGATTGCTCGTCGCCGATATCGGTGCAGACCCGCTCGAACCGTCCGATCGTCGCCGCCGCCGCCGGAACGTGCATGCCGCACGCGGTCATTGCGACCGCCAGGCCGACCAGCTTGAGGGTGACGGTCTTGCCGCCCATGTTCGGCCCGGAGACGATCAGTATCCGGATCTCGTCGTCGAGCCGAATCGACTGCGGTACCGCGCGCTCGTCGAGCAGCGGATGCCGCGCGTCCGTCAAGCGAATCACGGCCTCGTCGACGAGCTCGGGTGCCACGGCCTGCATGCGATGCGCGATCGCGGCACGCGCGGCAGCTAGATCGAGGTGCACGTAAACGTCGACGTCGATCCCGACCTGAGCTGCCTCGGTTCCGACCAGCGCACTGAGCTCGGCCAGGACGCGCGCGACCTCGACCTCCTCTTGCACGCGCAGGGCGCGCACACGGTTGTTCGCTTCGAGGCTCTCGAGCGGCTCGACGAACAGCGTCTGCCCGGTCGAGCTCGTGTCGTGAACGATGCCGGGGATCTCGCCGGAGAACTCGGCCTTCACCGGCACGACGTAGCGTCCGTTACGGACAGTCACGATCGCGTCTTGAATCGCGCGCGCGTAACGGCTCGAGCGCGTGATCGCCGCCGCGCGATCGCGCGCATCGTCCTGCGCTTGGTGCATCTGGCGCCGAATGCGCGCCAACGCCGTTGACGCGCGATCGAGCACCGTACCACGCTCGTCGATCGCGTCGGTGATCCGGTTCACGATCAGCGGCAACGCCCGAAACTGCGCACAGCGCTCGCGCAAGAGCGGCAGCTCGATCTCCGCTTCGCGCACGACCCGCACCGCGGCGGCGGCGGCGCCCAGCGCCTCTGCCACCGACCGCAGGTCGCGCGCCGGCAACGGCACGCCGCGCGCCGCCGTCTCGACGGCATCATCGACTTCCTCGATGCGCTGCATCGAGAAGCCCGCGTCCTCGATCAGCGCCCGCATCTCGGTGGTCTCGCCGACCAGCCGCCGCCCGAGCGCAAAGTCCGCCGACGGCTCACAGGTAGCGGCGACCGCCGCCGAGCGCGGCGCATGCGTCTGCCCCGCATACCGCTCGCGGATACGCTGGAAGTCAAGAACCTCGAGCCCCCGCTCGTCGATCAACATCGGTCCAGTTGGGTTCAACCCGATCTAGCTCCCGAGCTTCTCCTTGAGGAGCCCTTGCGCCAGCGTCGGGTTCGCTTTGCCCCGCGACGCCTTCATGACTTGGCCGGTGAGGAAGCCCATCACGTTGGTCTTGCCCGCTTTGTAGTCGGCGACGACGTTCGGGTTCGCGGCGAGCACCTCGTCGACGATCGCCTCGACCGCGCCACGGTCGCTCATCTGGGCGAGGCCTTCGCGCTCGACGATCGCTTTCGCCGAGCCGCCCTCGGCCCACAGTGTTTCGAGGACTTGCTTCGCGGCTTTGGAGTTGATCGCGTTCGACGAGGTCAGCGCGACCAGCTCGGCGAGCGCCTCGGGCGTGACCTTGCCGTCGGCGAGCTGCACGTCGTTCTCGTTGGCCAGTCGCGCGAGATCGCCGAGCACGAACGCGACGACCGCCGAGGCCTTCCCGCCCGCGGCCGCGACGGCACGGTCGAACCACGCCGCCAAGCGATGGTCGTCGACGAGTTGGGTCGCGCGCTTGGAGTCGATGCCGAACGTATCGACGTACCGCACGTAGCGCGCGTACGGCGTCTCGGGCAACGTTGCGCGCACGCGTTCGACCGTCTCGGCCGTCACGTCGATCGGCACGAGATCCGGGTCGGGGAAGTAACGGTAGTCGTGCGCTTCTTCCTTCGATCGCTGGCTGTGCGTGACGCCGGCCGACTCGTCCCAGCCGCGGGTCTCCTGGATCACGCGGCCGCCGCCCTCAATGACCTGGATCTGCCGCGCGATCTCGCTTTCGATCGCGCGCCGCACGCTGCGAAACGAGTTCATGTTCTTGATCTCGGCTTTGGTGCCGTATTCGGTCGCGCCGCGCCGGCGGATCGAGACGTTGGCATCACAGCGCAGCGAGCCTTCTTCCATCTTCACGTCGCTCACGCCGAGCTCGCGGAACGTGCGCGCGAGCATTTCGAGGAATGCGACCGCTTCGTCGGCCGAACGCAGGTCGGGCTCGCCGACGCATTCCATCAACGGAACACCCGCGCGGTTGAAGTCGATCAGCGACGAGGTTGCGCCGGCCAGACGGCCGTCGGCACTTGCGTGCGTCGACTTTCCGGTGTCCTCCTCGAGGTGGATGCGCGTCAAGCGGCATTCGCCGCGTGTGCCGTCCTCGAGCCAATAACCGACTGCGCCGCCGACCGTCAGCGGCATGTCGTACTGCGAGATCTGATAATTCTTGGGCATGTCCGGATAGAAGTAGTTCTTGCGGTCGAACTTCGAGTGCGACGGAATCGTCGCGCCGAATGCGAGCCCGGAGCGGATCATGTGCTCGATCGCGAGCGCGTTCGGTACCGGCAACGCGCCCGGCAGTGCGAGACACACCGGGCACACCTTCGTGTTCGGCTCACCGCCGAAGGCGTTGGGACAGCCGCAGAACATCTTGCTGGCCGTCTTGAGCTCGACGTGGCATTCGATACCGATGACCGCTTCGTACGTTTCGGACGGGTTCACGATTTGGCTCATTGCGCTCGTCGTCATGCGTTGCAGACCTCCGGCGCGGCGATCTTTTCCGCGTGCAGGGTCGACTGTTCGTACGCATGCGCGTACCCCAGCAGCGCGCGCTCGGTGAACAATGGCGAGGTCAGCTGCAATCCGAGCGGCATCGGGCGCGTTCCGTCGAGCGGAACCGACGCGCCGCAGGGCACCGACAGCGACGGCAAGCCGGCCAGCGAACCCGGGATCGTGTAGTAGTCCATGAGATACATCGTGACCGGATCGCTCTTGGCGTTGAACCGGAAGGCCGGCGCCGAGACCGCCGGTGCGGCAATGACGTCGCAACGCTCGAACGCGCGCGCAAAGTCCTCGCCGATCCGCGTCCGTGCTTTCTGCGCCTTCAGGTAATAGGCGTCGTAATAGCCCGACGAGAGCGCGTACGTCCCGATCAGGATACGGCGCTTCACCTCAGGTCCGAAGCCGGCCGCGCGGGTGCGCTCGTACATCTCGCCCACGTCGGCGCCGTCGACACGCAGCCCGTATCGCACGCCGTCGAAGCGCGCCAGGTTCGACGAACATTCCGCCGGCGCGATGAGATAGTATGTGGCCAAGCCGTACTTCGCGGTCGGCAGCTCCACCTCGACGAGCTCGGCCCCGAGCCGTTCGAGATCGGCGTATGCGCGCTCGTAGCACGCCGCCGTCGCGCCGTCGAGATCGCTCAGGGCAAATTCCTTGACGATGCCGACGCGCACACCGCGCAGATCCCCACGCAGGTGGTCAGCGGCGGATTCGATCGCCCGATCGAGGCTGGTCGCGTCGAGCGGATCCTTTCCGGCGATCACGTCGTACGCGAGCGCAGCGTCCTCGACGGTGCGGCCGAACGGCCCGATCTGATCGAGCGACGACGCGAACGCGATCAACCCGTACCGCGACACGCGTCCGTAGGTCGGCTTGAACCCGACGACGTTGCAGAAGGCGGCCGGCTCGCGAATCGAGCCGCCGGTGTCGCTCCCGAGCGACAACGTCGCGATGCGCGCCGCCACCGACGCGGCACTGCCGGCTGACGAACCACCGGGCACGCGATCGAGGTCGTAGGGATTCTTGGTCTTCTCGAAAGCGGAGTTCTCGCCGGACGAACCCATCGCGAACTCGTCGAGGTTCGTCTTGCCGATCGGCAGCGCGCCGGCGTCGAGCAGACGCTGGACCGCGGTCGCCGTGTACGGTGCGACGAAGTTCTCGAGAATCTTCGAACCGGCCGTCGTGTGCGTCCCCTCGAGGCACATGTTATCTTTGATCGCGACCGGAACGCCGGCCAGCGGAAGCCGCTCCCCGCGCGCGATCCGCTCGTCGACGTTACGCGCGTGGGAGCGCATGAGCTCGGGCGTGAGCTCACGATACGCTCCGATCGCTGCGTCGACCCGCGAAATCTGCGGTACCAACGCGTCGGCGATTTCGACGGCCGCGACGGCGCGTGCGTTAACCTCCCGGGCGATGGCGCGGGCCGAGTCGTGAATCGGATCCACGCTAACCCTCCTCGGCGATGATCCGCGGAACGCGGAAGTACGGCCCTTGGACTTGCGGCGCATTGGCCAGCGCAGCTTCCCGCCTCAGGATCGTTGCGGGCCGGATCGCGTCCTCGCGCTGAACGTTGCGCGATGGCACGACCTGGGCGGTCGCGGCGACGTGCTCGGTGTCGAGTTCGGTCATCGCGTCGACGTGCGTCATCAAGCTCCCGAGTTGCGGCGCGAAGGTCGTGATCTCCGTGTCGGTGAGTGCCAGACGCGCCAGGCGCGCGACGTGTCGGATGTCGATCCGGTCGGTAGGCATGACTCGTTCGGATTCGCTTCGCGACGCCTCAGGTCCGTCCCGAAATGCGCCGACGTACAGGGGACGCCGTTACCTACGACGTACGCTGGATGACACAGCTCGTGAGAATTTTCTTGCGGGCTGGAACTCCGATGGGGGTCCCGGTGTGCCGCTCTGACGATTTCGGTTCCGCCGCCCTTGCATTTGCGCAGGCGAAATACGCCGTGAGCCTTTTTCATGTGGTGACTGCTCTTGGTTGAGGATTTCGCGTGAGACGTTTCGCTATCGCCCCGGTGCTGGTCTTTGCAGCGGCCGCCGTGCTCGTTGCTTGCGGAGGCTCGAGCTCCGGCGGACCGCCGCAGCAACCGGTCTCCCAATTCTGGAGCGCCTTCGTCCAAAACGTGCTTGCTTTGCCGGCAGGGCAGGCGGTCACGCTCCCGCTGCCGTCATCGCACGGCTTCAGCGGCACGGTGACGTTCCCGGCGAGCACCCCGCAGCAGCAAGTGAACCTGACCGAGACGCTCCAAAACCTTCCGCCCCAAGACGGAACGCCGGCGCTTACCAAAGATCGCGTTCCTCAGGGCGTCCGCCAAGCACTCGCCCAGGTACCTCACCAGACCATCGTCTACCTGAAGCTCGTTTCGGACGGGTCGATCACGGTCTCGAACAGCCCCACGTTCACGTTGACCGTTCCGGCCGACGTGATCACCCCCAACACGTCATTTTACATGGCGTTCTTCGACAAGACCGGCATCGATGATTGGATTCTGGCATGGGAAGGGCCGGCTTCGGTTAGCGGTGCGACACTGACGTTTCCGACGAACAACTTGGGTCCGTTCCCTCTGCAGGCGAACACCAGTTATTGGTTTGCGCTCGTCGCCGTGACGACCGGCACCATCACGCCCTCGCCCTCGCCGACTCCGACACCCAGCCCCACCCCCCCCCCCACCCCC
>Ga0182024_10008600_pt1 | contig 21430 bp, 33 predicted proteins | sample P32metaG_FD_120480 | JGI IMG/M metagenome (GOLD analysis project Ga0182024, IMG submission 120480) | Permafrost microbial communities from Stordalen Mire, Sweden - P3-2 metaG (Illumina Assembly) | ecosystem: Environmental > Terrestrial > Soil > Wetlands > Permafrost | place: Sweden: Stordalen...
GGGCCACAATCCGACCACATACATTACAGGTAAGCATGATGACACGCATTCAATGTAAGGCAATTGCCGCGCGGCTTGCTAAGGAGCTTGACGCCGAGCTGCTACGATTGTTGCGCCAAGCAAGCGCATTCCAATTCGGGCGATAGGCAATGACGCAAGTCGACATCACGATCCACAAGCATGCCGAATGGTTGATATCCTACCTGACGGAGTTTCCGTCGACCACGTTCACCACGCAAGACCTAGCTAATGGCATGTTCGGCTATTTCAACGTGACCAACGAGACCGAGCGACGCAGGATATACCAGCATTTGCGTGGTTTCGCCGCCAAGGGTATCGTTTCCCGCAAGGGCGTGCGCAAACCCGGTGAAGGATATGCCCGAGGGAAAACGATCCAGCCGAACTTGTGGCGCTTGCCCAAGGGCCGAGCTGTGAAGCCGAGGGACCTATATGTCGAGAAACGTGTCAGCCGATTGGCTGAGGCACGGGCGAAGATCATAGCCTTGGAGGCTGAAATAGTTTTCCTACGAGGTGTGAACGCAGAGCAATTTTAAGTCTTCTGCCTGGGGTAAGGGTGACTAAGGCGGTTGCGGGGTACACTAAACGTTCCCCCCTCCACCCGTCACTCCCCAGCACCTTTTACGGCTTCTGTATATTACTCCAAGTTGTTGATTTAAGGCATATTTTTATGTGCACTGACTTACTACTCACCCCAAGTAGCATAACGACCATGAACTATCATGCTAAGTGCGATTTTATGAACCAATTGTAAATGTCTTGACGGCCATATTCGTTTGCCTATAATGGCGTTGTTACAATGTAAACATGGAGAATGTAAATGGCTTACGATGACAATCTAGACGGCAAGGCCTACCAGCGTATCGCGGCTCGCGTCTCAGCGGCACAGCAAACTCGCGAGCCTCTTTCGGAGACTTTCCGCAATCGCGATATCAAGCTCGTCATATGGGCGGCTAAATGCCATATTCATAGCCGCGCCACTGGCATGCCGCTGGGCAAGTCGCTGATCCACTCGGACGCTGAGATACTCGGCGCCATCGAACGGTTAGAGCGTGTGCCAGGCTACTACAATGAACCAGCCACAGATGAAGGCGTTCGCGCCCACAACAAGGGAGCATGATATGACGCGGAAACTGCGAATTGACGGTCTTGGGCGTGAAACGCAATTCATCATGCCCGACTCTCATATGATGGATTATGGCCGGTTGCAGTGGGAGCACAAGCTCACTGGCATGGTGCTGGGGTACACCAAGATCGCGGCCGCTGGGGGTTGGCGCGGCATCGAGGAGCCAATCACGATCTACCGTGTCGCGGGACTCAACAGCGCTCAAGTCGAGGAACTTGTCGCCTTCCTGCTAGACTCGCGGCACTCCCCGGCAATCGGCAAGCTCATGCGCGACGTGTACGTGGTGCACAATGACGGGTGCGCATGCGGATATAGTTATGAGTATCCCGACGCCACGATCGATTTGCCGATGTTTCACGGCATGGTTCGCCCAGCGGAGGCCGCCAAGGCTGTTGAGCGAGCCTACGGCGCGCCGAGACTGCGCGGCACTCAAGACTACGGCTGGCGGCGCTAAGACGCTTGCGGTGTCCCCATGCTACGGCGTGGGGCATCCGCAGTCGCCTAGGAGGAACCATTGTTCGCTACCCATCAATCACAAATCAGCGCGTTCGCGCGTCGCTCGTCGGATAACTTCCGGCGAGTGGCTACGTTCGCCGTTTGCACCATCCGCATGCCGCTCCTAGACGCGGCCAAGGATACCAAGGCCGCGTGCGCCGGCGCCGATTGCCGTTCCATCTTTGGGTACAAGCACAAGGCGCTATCCTGGCTATCACGGCACGGCGATGATCTATGGCACGAGCTTGAGTACCTCCATCACGAGGGCGCCAGCAATATGATTAATGAGCGGTGTTCGGGACTAGAAATCGCTCGATTGCGCCTCGCCATTCTCCACGGGTCGGAGGTGGCGAGGCGTTTCCTTGCCCGAGCCACTGGCGACGGCCATATAGATCAGCTTGCGCGACATAAGCGCCTTGATCGCCGCGACGGTATCGCGCTCGTCGATGTTCAGCAGCGAGGCGATGTACTGTGGACCGTCGGCGCGCGCGGTGTTGATGTTGCGGTCGATGTAGTAGGTCTGCGGCCGATGGTTCAAGCCATCGATGATAAGCTCCTGGATCGCGCGTTGATGATCCTGCGCGTTGGTACCGGGGTTACCCTCCATGTAGAGCGCGAACTTGTCGAGCCGGCGATAGAACCTGATCGGCTCAGACTCGGGCGCGTGGCGATTGAATTTGGTTTCCAATGTCATGCGCTTCTGGCGCGGCTCGCCGCTCCACTCCTCGGCCTTGAGCGTCAGCACGATCGGAAACGCGGCTTCCATTTGCACGCTGCCCGCCACGTCGCGCCCGCTGTTCTGGCTGGTCACGCTGGGATGGTCGGTAATGAGCAGCGTGGCGTTGGCGCCTCGGATCATGCCATTGCAAAAGTTGGTGACCATGCGGCGCGCGCTCTGGTCGGCGTAGCGATTGAATGATATGAGTTCGCTGATCGGATCGAGGATCACGAGCGGTCGCACGAGCGTCTGCAAGAACGGCATCAGCCCCTCGGTATAGAACCGGCTCAGCAGCACCTCGCCCCGGTCATCTATCCGCGCGAGATAGCCATCCGCGATAGGCTCACTAACAAGACTGCGAATATGCAGACGATCCAGCACCATCCGGTCGGCTCCAGTCTCCTCGCATATCGCGTGAAGATGGTCGCGTAGCGCCCCATAATCGTCCTCGGCCGCGAATAGCACGATGTCCCGGTCATCGCCTGGAGTGCCCGTAGATCGAGTAATGCACGATCTGCTTGCGAGACAGGATACGACGAGGTTGAGGAGGAAGGTGGTTTTGCCAACTTTGCTGCGACCTGTAATAAGGTTTGCGTTTCCTTCGGCGATAAGGCCGTCGAGTACCCAGCGGACGGGTAGGAATTCTCGGTCGCGCCACCACCCGTAAGGGCGAGCGATCTCTCCAACTGGCGTAGGCATGTCTGCGCTTGCCCACAAAACATCATCAGGTCTCGGAGTATCGCTTCCGTAGTCATTCTGCCCGTATTTGAAGGCATTTCCAACCCGGATCGCGATATCGTCCGGCGAATAGCCTTGGTTGAATTCATGCAAGAGTTCGATTGTCATTTCGCGCGAGACACCAAGGTCTTTAAGCCTGCAAGCGTATCGGTAGAGTGTTTCACTGGCTGATCCTTCCGTGGCTGGAGGCTGAACTTGGAGCCAGGCGCGCGCCGCGATGATCGCGGTTGCCGTGTCGATCTCGATGTCGGGATCGGCGTCGCGTTTCTCCCGCTCCGTGCCGGCGAAGCGCTCGGCGAGCCACGCGGGCAGGCCCATGATCGGCACCGCGTTCACGACGCGATACTCGTTGCCGTCCACTACCGACGGCGGCACGAGCACATAGCTGCGCCGGCCGCGCGTATCGACGCCAGGCGCGATCTTGCCCGCGCTCCCCGGCAACGATCCCCGATAGTACCAATGCTCTCCGCCGCTCGGCGTGCCCACCACGTAGGTCTCGGGCATATCCTCGGGCAGTTCGCCGCCGTGCTTGGGATCGATGTCGACAACGGCCCAGCCGGCATCCTCGGGCACGATGGCGATATTCCAGTCCGCTTGAGCGAACCAGGTTTCAAGCTGAAAGCGGTCCGTGGTGCGGTCATCGAGCCCGTTCGCGGTGCCGGGGCGCTTGCCGCCGGGCGCGCAAATCAGCACGCGGATGCCGCGTGCCGCGTAGTCGAGCGCGGTCTGCAGGCGGCTGGTCATATCAAAGGGATGCTTGACATGCGGTCGCTTATATGGGAAGATGCATCACAAGTCAACAGAAAGGACGTGAGATGCCGCAACCGCCCATGTCGATAGAAGAATTTACGGCGTTCAAATCCTGGTTCAAATCTTACTGTGGCGCTCCATGATGATCGAGCTCGACGTATTCGGCCCCAACTACATCCTCAAGGTGCCGCGCGGCGAGCTCGACATCGCGATCCTGCTCAACGAGTACGGGCTCAACCAATCCGCGCCGGACAGCACGTTCGCGCAGGGTGTGCTCTATACCAGCGACCCCTATGCCGCGGTTTCGTTCCTCCCTTTCGCCACGCCGGTGGCACGCGCCAAGCTCGACGCCATCGGCCGCCAGGTCGAGGCGTCCAAGGCGCTGACCAGCGGCCGCCATTTGGATATGCCCCATGAGAAACAGCTCATTCCATTCCAGATTGCTGACTGTGATTATATCCTATCAAGACAGCACGCACTTGACGCGGACGAAATGGGCTTGGGCAAGACACCCACGGCCATTGTGGTTGCAAATGAAATTCAGGCGTCACGAACTTGCGTGGTCTGTCCGGCGCAGCTTCGGGGGCAGTGGGAGAGGCGAATTCACGAGTGGTCGACGATACGTGCTCTTAAGACGCAGAGGGTCATGTCGAGCCGCTACGGTGTCAGCGCTCAGCACCATTATCTGATAATCAGCTACGAGCTCGCGCGCAACAAGTTCATCCTGCGCGCCCTCACCAAGATGCGCTTCGACTTGCTGATCGTCGACGAGGCGCACTACGCCAAAGACCTTGAGGCCGCTCGGACACGCGCCCTATTTGGTTATTTCGACGGGCGCAAGGACGATGGCGAAACCGTGGAAAATATCACTGCCTGTCTCATGGACATATCGGAGAAAGTTCTCTGCCTGACGGGCACGCCAGTTCCCAATCGACCGAACGAGGCGTACGCCATGATGCGCTCCCTCGATTGGGATAGCATAGATTGGATGTCGCAGAAAAGTTTCCGTGAGCGCTTCAACCCACAATCGAAGGGCAAGACCGCCAGCGACAAGGTGTGGACACATGAGGAGGAGGGCCGTCTGCCGGAATTGCAGAACCGCTTGCGGGCCCATATCATGTGCCGGCACTTGGAGAAGGATGTTCGCGGTCAGCTCAATGCCGCGTTTCCTGACCCCCTCTACGATCTGATCTACCTGGAGGAAACCTCGGCGCTCAAGCTCGCGCTTGATCACGAGCGTATGCTGGACATCGACCCCGAGAACCTGACTGGCGCTGATCTTCAGATATTGGGCGCAGTCAGCACTGTCCGGCTGGAAATGGGCGTCGCGATGGCGCCACAAGTGGCTGACTACCTCCAGGTGCTCCTCGAAAGCGGGGCGAAAAAGCTCGTCGTGTTCGGCTGGCATAAGGAAGTCCTTTCCTATATCGAGGATCAGCTCGCGCCGTGGGGCGTCGTCAAGGTAGATGGTTCCGACAGTGGCGCCTCTAAAGAGTTCAAGATACACCAGTTCATTTACAATCCCAACGTCGACGTGATCGTGGGCAACGTCCTATCCCTCGGCACTGGCACCGACGGGCTGCAGGGCGTGGCGCACCATTGCCTGTTCGCCGAGCCCGATTGGGTGAGCGGCAACAACGACCAGTGCGTCAAGCGCCTCGCGCGCATCGGCCAGGCTAGCCGCGTGATGGCGGATTTCTTCCTCGTCGAGAACAGCTTCAGCGAGGCTATCCTTGCAAAATCCTTACGGAAGGGTAAAGTTATTCATAAAGTCCTTGACCGCGGCATCATCGACATGGTAGAAGCGTCGAAGTGGTAGTTTTTTACCCAGGAGAGAGCAATGTTTCAAATCGTATCCGGCGAAGTCGAGTTCACGACGCCCCGCCCCTTCGAGAGCAAGTCAGCCCGCGTCAAGCTGTCGTTCACCGTCGACCCCGGCGTTGACCCGGAGCTCGCGACCGCGCATGTAGCTGACATCGCTCGCCGCCGCGCCGAGGGTATCGTCGCCCAGGATCACGTTGTCCAGGCGGCCACGCCAGTCCCTCCTATGGTGCAGCATCGCCGCGCTGCCACTGCCAATGCGCCCTCGCCTGTTGTCCCCACCCCGGCTTCTGCGCCACCCGCAACCCCGGCCGCCGACCCTTTTGGCTCGACGACGGCGCCGAGTGCCCCGAATGCACCGACGGCCGAGCCTGCGTCAACGGCTGTCGCCGCCGTCGTGCTCAGTGACGATGCGATGCGGGACGCTTGCGCGCGCAAGGTCAACGGTGCCGACCCGACCCAGCGCCCGGCGGTCACCGCCAAGGTTCGCGACCTGATCGCGAAGTTCTGTGGCGGCGATCCCAAGAGCGCCATCGGGGTGCCGATCGAGCAGCGCCAGGCGTTCCTCGCCGAGCTCGCGGCCGTGTCGTTAGGAGGAACCAAATGACCGAGAAGTTTGATTTTCAAGACGGCAATGGCCCGGTTCCCGCTCATAGGCATGTTAATGGTAGAGGATGGGTAGCGGATACCGCGCGGGTCTATGACAAGGCATGGGTCTCCGACGATGCGCGGGTCTATGGCAAGGCGCGGGTCTATAACAATACGCGGGTCTCCGGCAATGCATTGGTCTCCGACGATGCGCGGGTCTATGGCAATGCATGGGTCTCCGGCAATGCGCGGGTCTATGGCAATGCGCGGGTCTATGGCGATGCGCGGGTCTCCGGCAATGCGCGGGTCTATGGCAATGCGCGGGTCTCCGGCAATGCATGGGTCTCCGACGATGCGCGGGTCTATGGCAAGGCATGGGTCTATGGCCAGGCAGGGGTCTATGGCAAGGCATGGGTCTATGGCGATGCGCGGGTCTATGGCAAGACATGGGTCTATGGCGTCATGCGAAGCGATGGCCATTGTTTTACTGCGGTGCGATGCGCTGACGGCAAGAAACGAGTTATAGCTGGATGCAGATACTTTACTCGCGCAGAAGCGCGTGAACATTGGGCACGGACCCGAGGGGGGACTAAGCTCGGAAACGAGACAATGGCAATTCTCGACTACTTCGTGGCCATCGAGCAACTTTAGCAAGCGCCATGCCCAAAGTCCCTGCACCGGCGCCTGCGCCGCGACGTCGAATTGGAGGCGGAACATGAAGTCGTTTGATAAGACGCTAGCGTCCGAACTCGGGAAGGTCTTTGGCGCGCGTCTCAGCCAGCCAAGAAAGCCATGCCGCCAGCGTTCCGGTATAGGATTGGTGGACGAGCCAGGCAGGGCGCGGAAGAATACTACGGATGCTGAAAGGAACCACGATGCCCAAGAGGAAAGCTGCACTAACTACGCCTGCCGCCAACACGGATGCCAAGGCGGTTGCTCCGTCGAGCGGCGGGCACTCTCGGCTCGGCGGGAGTTCCGCTGACCGCTACATTCATTGCTCGGGCTCGGTCTACCTGCGCGAGAAGTTCGGCGTCGAGGAAGTCGAGAGCGAGTTCGCCACCGAGGGTACCGTCGCGCACGCAGCGGCGGCGATTTGCCTGCTGAGTGGTGAAGATGCCTGGACCAGCATCCCCGATGTCGAGCAGGCGCGCGCGGTGCAGATGTACCTCGACTATGCCCGTGGCCTCGATGGTGATACGATGGTCGAGCTCGATGTCCGCGCTCCCGCGTTTCACCCCGACGCCTTCGGCCGCCTCGACCTGGCGGTATTCAACCCCGACGGGTTCGAGGATGTCGCGCTGGAGATCGTCGACTACAAACACGGCATCGGCGTGCAGGTGTCAGCGATCGGCAACGCGCAGACCCGCTCCTACGCGCAATGGTTCATCGACGGCGAAACCTGGCCGGCGCACGTACCGCGGCTGGAGAGTGCGCAGCGCGTCAAGCTGACCATCGCGCAGCCGCGCGGCTATCACCCCGAGGGGCCGATCCGGTCGGAGATACTGACGGTCGGCGAGCTCAGCTCATGGGTATATGGCACGCTGCGCCCGGCCATGCAGAACGCCGGCAAGCCGCAGTACGCGATGGGCGACTGGTGCCACTTCTGTCCGGCCAAGCTCATGTGCCCCGAGCAGCGGGCCTTGGCCGGCGACGCGATGGTCGCTGTCGCGGAGATCGAGGCGATGGTGCAGCGCGCAGAGCCGGCGGAAGCTGCATTTGGCAAGGCGGCGCAGCTCGCCAAGTTAGATAACGAGTGGCTCGACGCCTGGTACGGCCGGTTGGAGCTGCTCGATTGGTTCAAGAAAGCAGTACGCGACACGGTGGGCCAGCGTGCCAAGCTCCGGCCCGAGGCATTCAAGAATGCCAAGCTGGTCTATGCCATCGCCGATCGGCAGTGGAAGTCGGAAGCGAAGCCTCAGGATACCTTTGGCGACGCCGCCTACACCGAGCGCAAGATACTCTCCCCGGCGCAGATCGAAAAGCTCCCCGGAGGCGTGGATTTCTGCGCGGAGTGGGCCTTCAAGCCACCGACCGAGCTCGTCGTCGCGCCGATCAACGACAAGCGCAAGGCGCAGACGCAGAAGACCGACGCCGAGGTGTTCGTCAACGCGGAAATACCCTTGACGGCGGAGCAGTGGTAGCGTACATTCCGCGTACTTGTTTCACTGGTTTCATCTTTTTCACTGGAGAGTATCATGGCCACACCTACTGAAAGTTTCGTTCTCAACCACGCCGTGCCGATCATCTACACCGATACCCTGATCAAGCCGAAAGGCTTCAAGGGCTCCGACGGTGCGACGGGCAAGCCGCAGTACGGTTGCACCGCGCTGATCCCCCCGAGCCATCCGCAACTCGCGGCCATCCAGGCGTTGATCCTCAAGGCGGTCACCGAGAAGTGGCCCGGCCGCGACCCGAACACGGTGAAGCTGCCGATGAAACACGGCGACAAGCTCAACGCCGAGCGGGTCGCGCGCGCCAAGAAGCCGATCGACTTCTACGCCGGGGTCTACGTGCTCGGCGTCGGCAAGCCGGAGCAGGACATCAAAGGTACCATCCTCGCGCCGCCGAGTCTATCCGTGATGCAGGGCGGGCAATGGAAAAACTACAGCGACCAGCGCGAGATCGCCAAGCCGTTCTTCTACAACGGCGTCGAAGCGCTCATGGAGCTGCAGTTCGTGGCCTATGACCTGCAGGGCGGGCTCGTGAAGTGCTACCTCAGACGCGCCGCCTCGTTCAACATCGGCACGCCGATCCCCATCGGCCGCAGCGATGACGAAGTGTGGGGCTCGGCCGACAGCTACAGCGAGTACGTCGGTCGCGTCACCGCCGAGACGGTCATGCCGCCACAAGCCGGGGCTGCTTCGCCCTGGTAAACGACAACCCCTCCGCCCTGTAATAACTGGCGCTAATGCTGAACGGGGCGGAGGCCCCCACGGGAGAACCCGATGCTTATTATGATCTGCATGCCGATCGGCGGCGGCGTCATCAAGGCCCGCACCCATGAGGATTACGTTGGCCTTTGGGACTTCACCACGGCCATGTTCCGCACCGCGCCCTACCGCGGCACCCAGCTCGGCCGAGTGCAGCTCTGCGGGCCCTACGTCTCCGCCAACCGGCAGCGCATGGCCGACGGGGCGCTCGATGCCGGCGCCGACGCGCTCATGTGGCTCGACGCCGATCAGACCTTCCCCAAGGAAACCATCCTGCGCCTGCTCAAGCACGATCTGCCGATCGTCGGCGCGACCTACCGCAAGCGCGAGGCGCCGCTCTACCAGTTCATGCTGCCGTGTCTCGACGGCAAGATACAGGAAGACCGGGACGTGGTTGACAACCTGGCCTACCTCCCCGGCGGCTGCCACCTGGTACGCAAGGAAGTCTATCAGGTGATGGAGTGGCCCTACTACCGCGCCGACTTCGGTGTCGACCCCGCGAAGCCGCGCATGTTCACCGGCGAGGATGTCTTCTTCGGCCTCAAGGCGCGCGAGGCGGGGTTCAAAATCCACTGCGACATGATCCTCACCGACGAGATCGGGCACATGCTAGACCATGAGTTCAAGGGTGGCGCGCATGTCGCAACTTAGTTTCATCCTCTCCAAGCAAATGCTCGCGCTGGCAGTGGCGCGGCAGGCGCACAAGGATGCGTACGAGAAAGGCAAAGCCGCCTGGCATCGTGGCGCGTCGAGCCGCACTCAGGCGAAGCGCCGGTGGAAGAAGCGGCGCGCGACGGGCTATGCCTAGATTTATTTGGGACTTCGAGACGGCCTCGGCCTGCAGCCTCAAGGAAGCCGGCGCCGCGGCCTACGCGCAGCACGTCACCACCGAAGTTCTATGCCTGGTGTGGAAGCGCGAAGGCGGCAACCGGCATGGTGTCTGGTCGCCCTGGCTGCCGGAGCTGGCCGATACCGCGGAGCTGCACGGTCTTGTGGCGCAGCCGGAGAACCGCTTCGTCAGTCACGCGAGCTTCGAGCAATTCATTTGGCTCTACCACATGACCCCGCTCTACGGCATGCCGCCGATCCCGATCGACCGCTGGGATGACACCCAGGCAGTCGCCGCCTGGCGCTCGATGCCGCTGGCGCTGGACAAGCTCCTCAAGGTGATGGAATGATCCCGCAGAAGGATATGCCCGGCAGCCGGCTGACGGTGGGCCTATCCAAGGCGAGCAAGAAGACCGGCATGTTGGATCGTAGCCGGGCTACGATTGAGCGCGTCATCGAGTATTGCAAGGTCGATGTCGACTGCGAGGAGTATGCCTTGGGGAGATTGGGCGACCTATCCTCCGCGGAGCGCAAGATTTGGGAGCTCGACCAGACGATCAACCAGCGCGGCATCCTGCTTGACCTTGACTACGTGCGCCAGGCCCTCCTCGTGGTCGAGCGCGCCAGCAAGCCTCTGCTGCAGGAATTCCGCGATCTCACCGGCGGCATTGATCCTGGTCAGGTGGCGAAGGTAATCGAGTGGGCCGCCGGGCGAGGCGTGGCGCTGGAGAGCCTGCAGGCCGCCTACATCGACGAGCTGCTAGGAATGGAGGAAGACGATGAAGAAGAATTATCCGCCGAAGGGGAAGCGTACCCAACGGTGCCGCGACAACAAGACCTGCCTGATGGGGTCCGGCGCATGCTGGCAATCCGGCGTATGCTTGGATCAGCCAGTATCAAGAAGCTCGCCCGCATGCAACTCAGCGTCTGTGACGACGGCCGGGCCCGCGGTCTCCTGCAGTACCACGCCGCGCACCCCGGCCGGTGGGGCGGGCGCCTTCTCCAACCCCACAACTTTCCGCGTGGCGGGCTGGTGGACGAGCTCGGGAACAAGGTTCCGATTGATACCGTTCACGCAGCAATTATGTCGGGCGATCCGGCGCGATGCTCAGTCTATTTCAAGAAGAATTTGGCGGGCATGCTCACGCGGGTCGAGGCGATAGAGTGCGTGGCGTTCAGCCTGCGGCACGCGCTGATCGCCGGGCCGGGGAAGAAGTTCATGGCGGGTGACTACGCCGGCATCGAAATGCGGGTCAACCTGGCGCTCGCCGGCCAGCACGACAAGTGCGAGCTGCTCGATGACCCTGAGGTGGACGTGTACCTCGACATGGCCCACCTGATCTACGACGCGCCGCCTGGCACGATCAAGAAAGACGACGTGGCCCGCCGCACGATCGGCAAGAGCACGGTGCTGGGCTGCGGCTTCCAGATGGGCGGGCCGAAGTTCAATATGCGCTACTGTCCCGACCAGTCCCCGGAGTTTGCCGCTGGCGTGGTGCGTACCTACCGGGAGCGCTGGGCGCCCAAGGTGCCGGTCATGTGGCGAGCCTTCAAGTACGCGGTCGAGGATGTCATCGGTCGGAAGCGAGACACGGTGACGGTGTACGGATGCACCTTTCGCATGGACGGCGAGTTCATGCGCATCGACCTGCCGAGCGGCTGGCAAACCCTATGGTTCTACCAGGCCAAGATGCGGCTGCGCATCAATCTGGTCACCAAGGCCGAGAGTTGGCAGCCGTCCTACAAGGTCACCAAGGACGGCAAGTGGAAGACGGTGTTCCTCTACGGTGGCATCCTCTGCGAGAACATCGTGCAGGCGCTCGCCCGTGGCATCCTCTGCGAAGCGATGGGCCGGCTGGAGTACCAGGAAAAGATGCCGCTGGTGCTCAGCGTCCATGACGAGGCGCTTGCCGAGGTGCCAGAGGATACCGACATCAAGCGCTTCGTGTCATGCATGGAGCAGCGGTCGGACTGGATCGCGCGCATGGGTGTGCCGATTTCTGTTGAAACCTGGGAAGGTCCGTGCTACAAGAAGTGAGCATGGAGGGCGTTATGACACAGGAAGATCGAATTGAGCGGGTTACCGAGGCGGTGCTGCAGGACGAGTTCGTCACGGCTGCCGCCGAGTATGCCTTCGCTCTGATGGGCTTCGGCACCGCCCTGGATACGGACACGCTCCGCGGCCTGATGGTCAAGCGCGAGAAGTTCGTCAACGCTTACGCGATGTTGCTGGCATGATAGTCGTCAATGTTTCCCTCTTGTCGGCCAACGGGCCGCACCGTGACCGGGAACTAGTGACGCTTCATATCTCCAACGTCGGCGGCACTGACACGCTCGGCAACTACTTGGTTCAGGTGATCCACCCCTCTGGCCGCAAGGGTAGGTCGGGCCGGGTCGAGAACTACCCTCGGAAAGCGGTCGCGGTTGGCAACCTTATACGCCAGTCGCTTGAGGCGGTGGGCTACACGAAATGAACAGCCGAGCAAAGGGAGTTGTTGGCGAGCGTGAGCTCGCGGCGCTCCTGAGGGAATATGGATTTGAAGCGAGACGCGGGCAACAGTACAGCGGCGGTGGCGATAGTCCTGACGTTATCGGCTTGCCTGGCTTTCACGTCGAGTGCAAGCGGGTTGAAGCAGGCTCGCTCTATACTTGGCTCGCTCAAGCAAAGCGTGACAGTGCTGGCACCAATCTCGTGCCCCTTGTCTGCCACCGGCGGAACCACAACGAGTGGGTCGCAATACTAAGGCTTGAAGATTTCTTGAAGATGATCCAACGGGAGCAATGGTAATGCCGCGGACTGCAGAAGGCATGGAGCGGGAGCGGCGGCGGCAGCGGGTTGCCAACATGACGCCGGAGCAGGTGGAGCGGAAGCGGCAGCGGAAGCGGGTTGCCAACATGACGCCGGATCAGGTGGAGCGGCAGCGGGATCGGCAGCGGCGCGCCAACATGACGCCGAAGCAGGTGGAGCGGGAGCGGGATCGGTGGCGGAAGCGGTTTGCCAACATGACGCCGGATCAGGTGGAGCGGCGGCGGCGGCGGAACGCCGCTTACGTTTCGGAGGCTTATTACAATGCAAGAGGAGGAATGTGATGCAAATAGCTGATGGACAAGACGGGGACTACTATCTTAACCTCGCAGATGAATGCGAAGGTGAGGCGAAGCGGTCATACAAAAGTGTGTGCGAGTGCTACAATCATGCTTACGCCGCAATGGGAGCCACCGCTTTCTGGATGGAAATAGATCGTCGAGGAAAGAAACGGTTCGCGGTTAAAGCCTTCTTGAAAAATGGTGGTTGGGTTGATCCGGTCCCCCCGCCAGCACGGTCACCAGTCGGCCCGATGAAGGCGGCCATTCGCAGGTTCTTTTTTCAGATGACGGACGAAGAAAAAGAACAGGTCGTATCATTTATGCTTGGAGAAAAAACATGAATTGGCGAGATAAACTACGCGGCTCCCCTGCGGTACCTGAGCCCGAGGCTCCCGAGAAGCCGCTCCTCGTCTCCGAACGCAAGGAACTTGAGGCGCTGCGTCGCGCGCAAGAAATCTGGCAGGAGGTATCGAACGCCAGGTTCACGCCGCGGCCGGTGCCGGTCGAGGTGCATACCGCGGCTAGTCCGGGGTATCCGATGACGATCTGGTCGGACTGGCATTGGGGCGAGGTTGTGAACCTTGAGGAGACCGCGGGCAAGAACGAATTCAACCACGACATCGCCGTGGCTCGGGTCGACAATCTCGTCAACAACACGATCAATCTCCTCGCCAACTACGGCGGCATGAACCCCTCGTACCCCGGCATGACGATCTGCCTCGGCGGAGATATGATCTCCGGCTTGATCCACGACGAGCTGGTCGAGACCAATTGGGCGCCCGTCGGGGGGCAGTTGTTCCAGGTCCATGAGGTTCTGTCCGGCGCGCTGCTGCGGATGGCCGACGTGTTCGGGTCGATCCACGTTCCATGCGTCGTCGGGAACCACGGCCGTAACGCCAAGCGCCCGCGGGCCAAGGTTCGCATCCGCGAGAACAGCGAGTATTGGCTGTACAAGGCGCTGGAGAAACACTTTGTTAACGACAGCCGGTTCCGGTTTGAGGTAGCCGAGCAGACGGATATCGCGATCCCGGTCTACAACCACCAGTTCCTCCTGACCCACGGCGACGCCCTTGGCACCAACGGTGGCGACGGCATCATCGGCGCGATCGGCCCCATCAAGCGCGGTACCGTGAAGATCGGGAACAGTCAGGACAGGGCGGACAAGTTCGACACGATGATCGTCGGCCACTGGCACACTGCCCAGCCTCGCGGCGATCTGTTCCCATGCATCGTCAATGGCTCGCTCAAGGGTTATGACGAGTATGCCCGCGCGTTCCTCCGCGCTTCCCCCAGCCGGCCGTCGCAACAGCTTTGGCTCGTGTCGCCGAAGCACGGTGTCGCGGCGCAGTGGCCGGTGTACTTGTAGGAGCTACCAATGCAGACCTTCGATCCCGATATTCTCAGCGACGAGGATCGTGACATCGCCTTTGATATCGTAGACGGCGCCAACCGATCGTTGGCCTGCCCTGACCTGGTTATCGCGCCAGACCGCGGCGAGCCGTATCTCTACCGCTGGCATATCCTGCGGGACAAGGCGGTCGCCTCGGTCTACTTCCATATTCAGACCCGGAGCGACCCGGAGCGCCCGCTGCACGATCATCCGTGGGACAACACCAGCATCATCTTGTCCGGCGGCTACGACGAGATTTATGATCCGAGACCGGATATGCCCAACATCGGTCTTGGCGCTTTCCGTGGGTCGAGTATGCTGCGCTCGGCGGTCAGGCCCCTCGCACCAATGGAGCGTTCGCTACGCAAGGGTGATAGCGTCTTTCGTCCAGCCGTTCTCGCGCACCGGCTGCTGCTGCCCGATGGCGTGCCCTACTCCATGAGCCTGTTCGTCACCGGGCCGGTCAAGCGCGAGTGGGGGTTCTGGTATCCTGACGGCTTTCATTCCTACCTGCGCCATGTCGCCGACCGCGACGGCCAGAGCGTTCACGTTCACGAGGAGAAGACCAATGATTGACGCCGCGAAGCAGAACCGGGCGCAGGAAGCCTATGAGCGCGCCGTGCTCCCGACCGATAGCCTCGCGCGCAAGGAAACCCCCATGGCGACCGGGTTGCTCGACTACTTCCCGCTCGCGCTGGCTTACGTGGCGCAAGTCTCGAAGGTCGGAAACGACAAGCACAACCCCGGCGAGCCGCTGCATTGGTCGAGGGAGAAGTCGAACGACCATGCCGATTGCATCGCGCGGCACCTGGTCGACCGCGGCAAGATAGCACCCGATGGCGTCCGCCACTCCGGCAACCTCGCTTGGCGCGCGCTAGCCCTGCTGCAGCTTGAGCTCGAAGACGATAAGGGTTGAAATCAGCCTCGCGCGCGCGCATGTTAGCGAGGCACCGTTATCGTGGAGATCGTCATGCCCGTATCAGACGCAGCCATCGCCACCCTCAAAGCCGGGGTGCCGGCGCTGCAAGCCGCGGCCGAAGCGTTCTCCGCCGCCGTCAAGACGCATACCGACCTGGTGGCCGCGATCGAGATCGACGCCGCCAAGGCGCCCACGATCGCCGACGTGAAGGCGATGGTCGACAAGCTCGTTCCGTAGGCCCGTGCGATGGGGGGCCAGGAGTACACGGACGCGGAGAAGCGCGCGAGGTTTCACACGATCTTCGACAGCTACGCCAAAGCGGCGGCTATCCTCGTGGCGATCTGCGGCTGGGGCTTCGGCATCCTGGTCGTCCTGGAGAACAACATCGTGGTGCAGTCGTCGACCCTGATGCGATTGTCCGAGCGCATCAATGACCAGGAGAAGGTCATCGGCGACATCAAGACCACGATGGGCAGCATCGACGATAAGCTGACCGACCTGCGCATCCAGGTAGGAGGAAAGAAATGATGCGGACCATCGCCGTCCTGGCAGCCACGATCTCCCTGCTGGCCTGCGCTGCCGACGAGCCCCGGCAAGAGCCCGTGAGGCATGTTGACACGCAGTTGCAATCGCAGTATCATCCCCACCAGCCGCCTCCTCCGAACACGGACCCGGTGCAGAAGATTGACGAGATCAAGACGCAGCTACACCAACTGAACGATCGCATCCCTTGGGAGCAAGGGCAACACTAGGAGAGTGGCATGAGTGGATCAGCTTCGGAACCTAATCTTCCAGGTAGCACGGTGGTTAATGTTGATGCGGCTCCAGCAACTGCACCAGCGGTTACCCCGGCACCATCCGTCACTCTCACCGAGGCGACGTTCCTCGCGCTTCTTAAGCAGGCGGGCGCGACGGGCATCAGCGATGTTGAGAAAGCTCCGTCGAAGCTGCTCGTCGCGGTGAAGGCGCTGCCCAGCGAGTTCGGGCGGGGCGTCAAGTACGTCAACTGGCCGCTCGTCATCACGATGGTCGTGGCCGGCGCCGCGTTGGCCCTGCACTTCGTCAAGCTGCCGCTATGAGCTTTGTCGACACGATCGCAGGGCTGTTCAATGCCCCGGCACCTACCCCCGCGGTCGTAGCGGCGCGCGCGGCTATCCCCATCCCGACCCCCGCTGTGGGGGAGCTGGAGCTGACGCAGAGCGTCGTGCAGCAGATCATCGAGCCGGGCGAGGGCTGCGTCCTGCACTCCTACCCGGACCCCGGCACCGGCGGCGACCCCATCACCTGCTGCTACGGCCACACCGGCCCCAGCATAGCGATGGGTCAAGTCTTCACGCAGGCTCAGTGCGATATGTTCTTGCGCGTAGACCTGGCTCAGTTCTCAAACGGGGTCAGGATGGTCGCATCCACCGGCACCCTGCTGACCCAGGAGCAGCGGGACAACCAATTCTCGGCGATGGTCAGCTTGGCCTACAACATCGGCTTCGGCGCTTTCCGTGGATCGAGCGTGCTGCGCTACCACAACGAGGGCAACTTCCCCGCCGCCGCAGATGCCTTCCTCCTATGGGATAAGAGCGCCGGCAACGTCATGCCCGGCCTCGTCCACCGCCGGCACCAGGAGCGCGAGCTTTACCTCGGCCAAGCGATCGAGGCATGAACGCGCTACGCTCCCTGTTCTCCGGGGACGAGAAGACGGTCGACAGCGTGATCGTCGCCGGGATCGGAGCGCTCGTGATGCTCATTGTCTACGCCGGCTACCAGCTCGCGCTGCACCCGGAGCTGTTCAATCCAATCGCCTACGCCGGCGGCGCCAGCGGGCTCGTGGCATCGATCGGCGGCAGTAAGCGGTTCCGCGACGGCCCCTCGAACCTGGCCACTGGCGGCCCCGCGAACCAGCCTGGCGGCGGCCCCGCTTCCCCGGATGCCGTGGTCCAGCCCGCGCCGCCTGATACCGTCGTGATAACGCCGTGAGCATCTACGAGATAATTTGGCTTGTGCTGGTGGCCGCGTTCGTGGTCTACTGCTTTTCCTTGAGCAAGGATGACTGACATGGGCGAGATTGTAAACCTCCAGAAACCCTACACGGTCGAGCAATTCAAGGCGGAGTTCACGAAGCTCTGCTTCTTGTTCGCGCGGGATACCGACTTGACCGAGGAGGATATCTCCCTCATTGTTTTCCAGGTCGTTCACAAGGCTGGCGCCCGCGGCCTCTCGTGGCCGGTGGTCAACGCGGCCGTCCTTGAACTCGGGTTGGGGAGTAAGTAATGTGGACGTTGATAGGCGGCCTTGCGTCTTCCGCATCGGGTATTATTGCCCTCTTAGTTGTAGTGGGCGGCTTAGTAGCGGCCGGTGCTTTCGGTCAGCACAAGCTCGACGAGAGCACGCTGGACAAGCTGAAGCTGTCCTACGCGACGGCGGAGGCAACGGCGGTAGCCCAGGCGGCGGCGCAGCAGAAGCAGGTCGACGCGGTTGGCTTGGCCGCCTCCTCCAGCGAAGCCGCGGCGCAGAATAAACTCGCAACCACGCTACGCCAGGAACTTGCAAATGCCCCGACTTTCAAAACTGTGGCTTCCGCTTGCGTGCCTTACGGCTTTGTCCGCGTGCTCGACGCCGCCGCCAGTGGTCGTCTCTCCGCAAGTCTTACCCTCCCTGCCGGGAAATCTGACGACGCCTGCGCGCCCACTTCATGGGCTGCTCTGGAGCGATCCGTCGTCACCAACTATTACGCCGCCGGCGCCAACGCCGAGCAACTGAACCAACTGATCGCCGTCGAGAAGGCCGAGCAGAAGGTGCTGACGAAATGACGCCACGCTGGCAGGCGCCAGATATTGTCCTGGCTGTTGCCTTGATAGTGCTGGCCGCCTGGTGCATGTGGGGCTGCTCGCCGCGGTCGAGCTTCGACTGCAACCAGGACAGCGACAACGACCCCGGCTACTTTTGCAAATGGGATCACCGATGATTACCCTGCAGCTCTCCCACATGCACGGCATAGCTAGCGACATGATCGCCGAGTTCACGCACGGCTGGCCGAGCCACGTCGACACCGTGATGTCGGATGGTCGGCTCCTCGGCGCACGCAGCGATGTCTGGAGCCCGGTCCCCGCCGGTGTGCAGCTACGGCCCGACCCCTATGCGCCGTTCTCCAAGACCGACCGCCTCGTGATCCCCTGCACGCTGGCCCAGGAGGGGGACTACTACAATTTCCTCATGGCGCAGATTGGCAAGCCTTACGATAAAGAAGCCATCATCGGCCTTGCCATAGGGCGCAACTGGCGCAATCCCGACATGTGGTTCTGCTCGGAGCTGGTAGCCGCCGGGCTCGAAACAGCGAAGATAATCCGGCCGATCGCTCATGGTATCGAGTTCATCAGCCCGCGCGACATTTGGATCATCGGGAGTGCCATCGTATGAGGGTTCACATACTCGGATTGGCTCATACCGTATCGACGCCCGCGTACAGCCAATGCGCCTTCACGCAGAAGGTCGTCAAGATATGCCGGATGCTGACACGCGCCGGCCACGAGGTCTTCCACTACGGCCATGCGCAGAGCGAGGTTGAGGCGCAGAACATATACTGCGTCGGCACTGTTGACCATGATGACGCCTACCCTGGTTGGGACTGGCGCACGCAAGGGTTCCCACCGTTCAAGGTCGACGATCTCGCTTACAGGGTATTCAATAGTTTCGCCATCAGTGAGATCGGCAAGCGCAAGCAACCCGGCGACTTCCTCCTCGTCCCCTTCGGCTACGCCCAGCAACCTGTCGCCGACGCCCACAAGGACATGCTTGTGGTCGAGAGCGGCATAGGCTACGGCGGCGGCATGTTCGCACCGTACAAGGTCTTCGAGAGCTATGCCCTCATGCACGCCTACCGCGGCCTCGACGCCGTGTGCCATGCCTCGAACGAGCACTGGTACGACGTGGTGATCCCCAACTACTACGACCCCGACGAGTTTGTCTATCAAGAGGTGAAGCAGGATTACCTGCTGCATATGGGCCGGCTCGGCGTTGGCAAGGGCACTCACATAGCGATCGACCTGGCGCGTAAGACTGGACACAAGCTGGTGGTCGCGGGTCCGCTCGGCGACTACAAACTTCCGTCTGATGTCGAGTACGTCGGCGTGGTAGGGCCTAGAGAGCGGGCGAAGCTACTGGCCAATGCCAAGGCCCTACTCTGCCCTAGCACCTACGTCGAGCCGTTCTGCGGCGTCATGGTAGAGGCGTTTCTCTCCGGCACGCCGGTAATCTCGACCGACTTCGGCGCCTTCGTCGAGTACAACCCCCACGGCTACACCGGATTTCGCTGTCGTACATTCGGGGACTTTATGCGCGCGGTCGAGGAGATTGGTGAGATCAGGCCGGAAGACTGCTACAATCACGGCATGTGGTTCTCGTTAGACAGCGTGTGGCCACAGTACGAGCGCTACTTTCAGGACATCCAGAACGTCTACTCAGGCGCCGGATGGTACAGCACTAGCGGTAGGTAGGCCGGAGACGGCCTGAGCATGCGCGGTCGCCAGCGGGTTCGGTATCGCCGCAGCGGCAGCCGCCACTATAGCATCAGCCGCGGCCAGCGCCACCGGGGTCTGTGCGGCCAAGAGCTTCGTAGCCGCCGCGATCTGCGCTGGAGTGGCCACGGCAGTAGGCCAGAAACCCCACGTCGCCGCGTTCGTCGGGTCGCCGATCCAGATGCCGTCGATCGGGCAGACCGCGGCGATGGCGGTGTGCAGGACAGCAGGAGCATAAAACAGGGTCATTAGAATGCTCCAAACATGCTGAGAAGGTAATACGGAGCACCATACAGGGTAGTACCGCCAGCCGCTGTCCCCTGCTCCATGGCTTGTAAATAGTTAAAGCCAAGTGTAGGAACAAATGTATTTTGGATCGTGCTGCCGGGGCCTAGTGTTGATGCAGTAGTCCCATATGTGGTAGGAACGCCTGTTGTTGCATTCAAGTTAACGCCCCATGAACCATTGCTTGATGCTTCTACTATTTGAGTGAATAAGATAAAAACACTGCTGGTACCTAATCCGTCGACATAGCTTATGCGGTTGCCAGCACTGGCATCGCTCGGCCGCCAGGTGTTTGAATTGTACGTCCAGCTTGCGGTGCTGTCTTGGTTGTTAACGCTGATTGGCACCTGGTTGTAGGCATTGAACAGGCCCATGATCGTCGCTGCTCCACCGGCAGCCGGTGCTGGATGATACTGGCAGGTGCATTTGCCATTGGCGCTGGCGTACATGGTGCCGACATAGAGCGCGGTGCCGGCCGTTGCTGAAACTGTGCTCGGCGTGGCGTTGTAAGTCAGTATGACCGTGGCGGTGTTCGTCCAGATACCCGGCACCGTGGTCTGATCGATCGCCTGGCTGCGCGCTACTAAGCTCGTCCAAGCGGCGCCGGTGCCAAGAACAAGGGTGCCGCTATTATTGAACAGAAACAGATCGTATAGCTTGCCGGATAGTTGTGATCCAGCGGCTAGAGCAAGGCTGACCCCGGTGCCGAGCGTGAGGCCAACGACGGGAAGCTGGTCGTGAATGTACGGCACGTAGTAGATCGTGGTGCCGGCGACGACATCGGCTGTCTGCACGGCCACGGCAGAGGTGAGACTGAGCCGGCCGCCCGGTGCCGCCGCATAGGTAGCCGCACCGCCAGTCGCACCCGAGACCCCGGTAGGCCCTGTCGATCCTCCAGCCCCCGTAGCGCCGGTGACGCCCGTTACGCCGGTGGGTCCGGCTACGCCCGTGGCTCCAGAAACACCCGTTGGTCCCGCTACTCCCGTTGCCCCTGTCACGCCAGTGGGTCCAGCTACTCCCGTCGCACCCGAGACACCGACGACGCCCGTGGCGCCAGTCACCCCCACAGCCCCGCCAGTGCCAGTTGCGCCGGTGACGCCTGTTGATCCCACCCCGGTTGCTCCGGTCACTCCAGCCGCCCCGCCGGCACCCGTAGCCCCCGTCACACCGACGACCCCGGTAGGCCCTGTTGGTCCCGTTGGCCCAGCTACACCCGTTGCCCCCGTCAC
>Ga0182024_10008601_pt1 | contig 21427 bp, 17 predicted proteins | sample P32metaG_FD_120480 | JGI IMG/M metagenome (GOLD analysis project Ga0182024, IMG submission 120480) | Permafrost microbial communities from Stordalen Mire, Sweden - P3-2 metaG (Illumina Assembly) | ecosystem: Environmental > Terrestrial > Soil > Wetlands > Permafrost | place: Sweden: Stordalen...
CCAACTCCTGCCAGCTTCACATCGAGGACAGCGGAATCCGTCCGGCCATCGGAGATCGAACAAATACTTCCGGCAAGCCTGCTCCGTGCTGAAGCGCCGCTCAAGCTCCAGAAGCGTCCGCGGATAATCCTCTTCCATGACCCCGAACACTACAGGTTGGGTCCACCTGAGTCAAATGGATACCCAGTTGTGTTGGATTCTCAGGAGCAATCGGATGCGAGTGACTCTCAAATGGCGACAACGGCTCAATGTGCTCATCGAGGCTGGATGAAGAATGTTAATGAGTTCCAGGCGAACGGTAGCCAATTCGTACAGAACCCCGATTGCTGAGTTCTATCCAGGTTGACCGTGATTCAGGCATTACTCGGCATTTGGATAGTTTCAGCTCGAGGTCATATTTGCCTTTACTGCGTCACGGTTGCAAGAAGAGTATGCGGCCAAATCCAACGCATCTTCCCTTCTGAACCTATGCGCTAACTCGTCTGAGTTATCCACCACCCTATTATTAGTAGATAACATCAGCACGAATGGGGTCCAAAGCGATGTGACGGCCATCACGGGTTTGCTAACTAATTAGTTCTCTGCAAAAGCTTAAGCGCTCTCTGGAATCCTCGCGGGACAGTGCCGATAGGAGTCAGCGGAACGCATGCTTCCACGGGACCTTCTCCTACCGTGGTCGCGACAAATGCGCCGCTGAGGAAAGAGAAAACTGTCATGGAGAAGATCTGCCCCGAAGATCTAGAGACGATTCGCGAGTTTGTGGTCGAGAGTTATGAGAACCTCACAAGCCTGGATCAGTATCTAGTCGAACTCGAGAAGCACCCCAAAGATACTGCCCTCCTTTGAAGCATCTTCCGAACCTTCCACACGATCAAGGGAGCCTGCGGCTTCCTGGCGTTCTCCGCCCTCGAGAAAATCACGCACCAGGCCGAGAGCCTCCTGAGCCAGTTGCGCGATGGGAAGCTGGAGTTAAATCCCGGGTTGGTGTCTCTGATTCTGGAAACAGTGGACGCTACTCGGACCGTACTGGCCTCAATCGAGACGAGCGGATCGGAAGGCGACCCACATTTTGAAGAGCTGACCGAACGCTTGCGCATCGCGGGGCAAGCGGAAGTTGTCCCGGAACAACCGTCCGCACCGAGCGTGTCCATTTCTGAGGAGTTGCCTCAATCCAGCGTGGAGCCGCAAGGCGGCAAAGAGTCTTGCGAGGTTCTTGAATCGGTCCCGCCGGGAAAGCAAGAGTTAAATCCGGAAAGGCGAAAAACACCTAGAGGCGAGGACGAGGAACTTGTGCGGTCTTCCGCCGCAGCGGACGCGAACATCCGTGTGGGAGTCTTGCTGCTGGACAAGCTCATGGACCTGGTGGGCGAGCTGGCACTTACCCGCAATCAGATTCTCCAGTTCAATGCCGAGCGTGAGGACGTCAAACTCAACGCGACCTCGCAGAGGCTGAATCTGATCACCTCAGAGTTGCAAGAGGGCGTCATGAAGACGCGCATGCAGCCGATTGGAGTGGTCTGGAACAATCTGCCGCGCGTGGTCCGTGACATGAGCGTATTTCTTGGCAAGCAGATCGAGCTCAAGGTGCACGGAGCAGAGACAGAACTGGACCGGACGATTCTCGAAGCTATCAAAGATCCGTTGATCCACCTGGTTCGCAACTCGTGCGATCACGGTATCGAGTTGCCGGATGTCCGAATCGCGGCTGGGAAGCCGTGCCAAGGAACAATGACTCTTCGTGCCTATCATGAAGGCGGCCAGGTCAACATTGAAGTTGGCGACGATGGAGCCGGTATCAACGTCGCACGGGTCAGACAAAAGGCCGTAGAGAACGGGCTTATGCGAGCCGAACAGGCCGATAAGCTGAGCGACCGGGAAGCACTGAATCTCATCTTCCTGCCTGGCTTTTCTACAGTGCAAAAAGTGACCAACCTCTCGGGACGCGGAGTTGGCATGGATGTGGTGAAATCCCACATCGAGAAGATCGGCGGCGTGGTTGATGTTTTCAGCAGACCCGGCGAAGGCACTACGGTCAAGATCAGGATTCCGCTCACATTAGCCATCATTCCTGGGCTAGTCATCACGAGCGGCGGCGAACGATTCATCATTCCTCAAGTGAGCCTGCTGGAATTGATTCGACTCGATGACGAATCCTCTGGCAAACACATCGAGTATGTGCATGGGACGCCTGTATATCGCCGGCGCGGGAGCCTCTTGCCCATCACCTATCTAAACCAAGTGCTTGGGTTGAAATCGGACGATCGGGCAGAGACGGCCAGCCTGGTCGTTCTGCAGGCAGAGGACCGGCAGTTCGGGCTGGTGGTGGACGGCATCAACGACACCCAGGAAATCGTGGTCAAGCCCTTAGGGAAGCAACTTAAAGGTCTCACTTTATATGCAGGCGCCACGATTATGGGGGATGGCCGAGTTGCTCTCATTCTGGATGTGCTCGGTATCGGCCAGCGTTCCGGCGTGTTTGGCGAAGTACGTGAATCGGTCCGCGCTGCGGAGAAGCAGAACGCGCAGGCGGAGGTCGAGAAACAAAGGCTTCTTCTTTTTCGGGCCGGCTCATTCGACCGCCTGGCCGTTCCGCTTTCTCTTGTCGCAAGGTTGGAGGAGTTCCCCCAATCAGCCATCGAACACGCGGGCGGCGGATCGGTTGTGCAGTACCGTGGCCGCATCCTTCCACTGGTATCCCTGCGGTCGGTGCTGGAACCGGACACGCACGAATGTGGCCAGCGCCCCGATCCAGTGCAGGTGGTTGTCTTCAATGACGGCGACCGCAGCGTAGGCATGGTGGTCGATCAGATTGTCGATGTTGCCGAAGAGGCTGTCACGGTGCGTCAGCAATCGCGCCGCAGAGGACTTCTTGGCTCGGGTGTTGTCGGCAAACTCGTCACCGACTTTCTGGACCTCGGTGCGGTCATCGATGCGACGAGCGAAAAGTGGTCTCAGGATGGAGACGTAAGCGCCCGTAGCAAGAGAGTCCTCATCGCCGATAGTTCGGAGTTTTCGCGGGGCATGATTCGCAGCGGCCTGGAAATGGCGGGTTACGCCGTCGTTGGAGCCGCGAATCTGGATGAGGCGATCCGCACACTGGAACAACAGCCAGTGGACGTCGTGGTGACGGCGCGCGATCTTCCGCCCGATGGCAGTTCGGCTCTGTGCTCGGCCTTGCGATGCCGGTCGGGTTGGGAGGGAATCCCTGTCCTTTTGGTTACCGAATCCGCGGAGGAGCTTCGCGCATTCGAGAGTCGCGCAGCTGGATTCCAGGACTGCCAGATGAAGTTCGATCGCCTGGCCATCCTGGAGTCGGTAACGAAGCTTTTCTTGTTGAATACGAAATCTGAAGCGGTGCCCGAATTTGCTGGAGAGAAGAGATAGTCATGTCGACGGATATCACCACGATTACGCCCGAAACAGCTGAGACGAGCGGACAATTCGCCACATTTTTTGTAGCCGATCTTTTCTTCGGTGTCGATGTGATCCACGTGCAGGAAGTCCTGCGATTCCAGCAGATGACTTCAGTGCCCCAGGCGCCTGAAGTGATCGAGGGCCTGATCAACCTTCGCGGGCAGATCGTGACTGCCATTGATATGAGGCGCCGCCTGCGACTTCCACCCCGGCCGGAGGACCAGTCGCCAATGAACATCGTAGTGCGCACTGCAGACGGTGCCGTCAGCCTGCTGGTTGACGAGATCGGCGATGTGCTCGATATGGAAGCCGCCAACTACGAGAAGCCCCCGCAGAATCTCGATACCGCGGCGCGAGAACTGATTCGGGGGGTCTATAAGCTGAACGGCCGGCTGCTCCTGGTCCTTGATGAGGAGCAGACTGCAGACCTCGCAATCGGAAGGACAGTCCAGTAGCCGGAGAAGACTTAGACACTATCGCAAGACGGGCGATCATACGCCCGTGATGGACCAGAAACAAAATACAACTTCACGCAGGAGAATGAAATGGCAATGCACACAGTGAACGACCGGCCGGAAACGTCCCGCCGAAACTCTTACCGGGGCGGCAACAGCTTCCCTCGGAGAACTACCGGATGTGAGGCTCCGCAAAGAGGGGCTTCCCATCGCATGTCGAAGGGCATTCTGGCGCTCAGTGTAGTGTTCTTGCCTTTTGTCTCCCTCGCGCAAGGCCCGAGCCCTGTTGCTGCCCTCACACGAAGCATTCCGAGCCCTGTCGTTGAAGGCAGAACACCACCCACTTGGTCGGTGAACTTGACAAGCGGATTCACCAACACTTTTCAGTTGATTCTGGGTGATCCATTCGGCCCGGGCCATGACTTTCAGGACAAGATGACCGCGAGCATCAACAACGCTTTCCTCCGCGGCGACAGCGTGAGCGCGTTCGGCTGGAGTACAACCGATCTTTCCAACATGACTCCTAATTGGCAAGCCGGCCTTCTTTATAAGTTACCTATAGTGCGCCGCAAGGACCACACACTCTCACTGACGGCCGGCGGCCAGCGCTGGATCCTGCCGTTGGTCGGACCCGGAACGAAAGATTGGTTTGTTACGGGAAACCTGACCTATGGGACAGTTGTGAAGCGAATACCGGTGTTCGTTTCCGAGGACGCCTATAACCTGGTGAAATCCAACCTGCCGACAGGCTCAGCGCTCTATTCCCAGATCTACACGCAACAACCGTTGACCAAACGTCATGGAGTTCTCCTGGCTTTGCGGGAAGGTCCGGCCTACACCTACTCGTGGGGGCTCTACGGTGCTTCCGGAAACCGCGTTGTGCGCTACAGCGGAACGTTGGTCTCGTCGTGGAAGGGAACCACGTTGGAAACAGGATATAGGAAGCAATTTGGATTGCAAGACGGGATCCCCAACAACGGATACTGGTCGATCCTCTTCACCAAGCAATTCACTGGGCGTCTTCACACCGAATAAGTAATAAGTGTGGTGCGAGCGACGCACGCTGCGCCCCCACAATGCGATGAAGCGACTAGTCCGGAACTAAAAGCAATCTCAGCGAAGGCGGTGAGTCTTCGCAAAACAAGAACCAGCCTGAGAATCAGGCGTCAGCAACAGCAGATCAAAGCAAAGGTCATGCACCAAGGAGCGAAGGAAATGGCAACGCACACAAGCAAGGCTCGGCAGGTACCGTCCGGCCGACTTTCGTCCAACGGCGCTGCCGTTTTGGATCATCCAGAAACTCATGCGTCAATGGCCCATGACGCGGGTAGCCTTCATGACGAAGTGTTTCGGTTGGTTGAGGCCTTCAAAGAGGGGCGTCTAACCGAACGCGGAGATGCGCGTGCATTTGAGGGGAACGACCGCGAAGTTCTTGACGGCCTGAACAGCATGCTTGATGCTGTCATCGCTCCGCTCAACGTCGCCGTCGACTATGTGGGTCAATTCTCGAAGGGCGTTATCCCCGAGAAAATCACAGCCAGCTACAACGGAGACTTCAACCTCGTCAAGAACAACCTGAATGCCTGCGTTGATGCTTTCGGCGGCCTGTCAGAAGCGGAAGCAGTCCTGCAGAAGATGGCGATCAACGACTATACCACTACAGTCAACGGAAGCTATCAGGGCGCATTCGCCACGGTTGCCCAATCCGTTAACCTCGTACATCGGAGAATTTTGCACGTCACCAGCACTATCAAGAACGTCGCGCAGGGGAACCTTGAAGAGCTTGCCGAATACAGGAAGATAGGGCGACGGTCTGAAGGCGACGAGCTGGTACCGTCCATTATCGCAATGATGGAGAACATCAAGGCACTAGTCGATGACATCGAAACACTTGGATCCGCGGCTGTGGAAGGCAAGCTGTCAACCCGCGCTGACGCATCCCGGCACGCTGGGGAGTACGGCAAAGTCGTCCAGGGTGTGAACGACACGCTTGACGCGATCCTGCTGCCAATCGGGGAAGCAAACCGGGTTCTGGGCCTGATTCGCGGCGGCAATCTCAGGGAGAAGGTTGAAGTTGCCTGCAAGGGCGACCACGAGAAGATGAAGAACGCGGTCAATGGTGTCCATCAGTGGCTGACCGACCTGATCGCCTATGTGACCAGAATTGCGAATGGCGACGTTAGCGCAACGATAGCCAAGAGCTCCGATCAGGACCAGGTACACGAGTGGCTCGTGCTGCTGAAGAACAACATCAATGACCTTGTGGTTGACACGAAGACATTGGCAGAAGCATCGGCGCAAGGAAGATTCGATCGCAGAGCCGATGCCTCCAAGCACCACGGAGAATATCGCAAGATCATTGAAGGCGTGAATCAGACGCTGGAAGCGATCGTTGCCCCTCTTCGGGCTACTGCTGAAAGCGCAAGCACGCTGGCCACATCCTCTGAAGAGCTCACAGCGGTCAGTCAAGTTATGGCGAGCACTGCGGAGGAAACAGCGGTCCAGGCCAACGTTGTATCGGCGGCGAGCGAACAGGTTTCAAGGAATGTGGCCTCGGTAGCTTCTGCCTCCGAAGAAATGCAAGCTTCGATCCGCGAAATATCGAAGAATGCCAACGACTCGGCGCGGGTGGCCAAGAATGCGGTCAGCGTAGCGCATTCGACCAACGACACCATGAAGAAACTCGGCGAATCGAGCAGAGAGATCGGCAACGTGATCAAGGTAATTACCTCGATCGCTCAACAGACCAATCTGCTAGCGCTCAACGCGACTATCGAAGCTGCGCGCGCCGGCGAAGCAGGTAAGGGCTTTGCTGTTGTAGCCAATGAGGTGAAGGAACTCGCCAAGCAGACGGCCAAAGCCACCCAGGAGATCAGCCAGAAGATCGAAGCTATCCAAGGTGACACCAAGGGAGCCGCGGGCGCAATCGAGGAGATAGGCACAATCATCAACCAGATCAATGACATCTCCAACAGCATCGCCACTGCAGTGGAAGAACAGACGGTAACGACCAACGAGATCGGCCGCAGCGTAGCAGAAGCAGCACAAGGAGTGAATGAGATCGCCAAGAACATTGGCGGTGTAGCCACTTCGGCAAAGAACACCACACAAGGAGCAAACGATACGAAGACGGCGTCTCTTGACCTCAGTCAGATGGCTGCTCGTCTCCAGGCATCGGTTTCGAAGTATACGTTTTGATCGGATCGACATTCATGGTTCTGTCCGGCGGGTGGCCAACCAGCCCCCGCCGGCCTCGCCGCAACCAAAGAAGGAAATTGAACAATGAACACGGCATTAGTTGTGGATGACTCCCGAACCATCCGAATGATCCTTCGCAAAGTGTTGGTAGAGATCGGTTACGAGGTATGCGAAGCCTCAAACGGACGCGAAGCCCTACAGGTGATGGAAGCGAAGAAGAACGCCGTGAAGTTGGTTCTTGCTGATTGGAACATGCCGGAAATGAATGGGCTGGATCTTCTGAAGGAATTACGCCTGAATCCAGAATTGGCTTCACTGAAGGTGGTCATGGTGACCACGGAAGCTGAATTGAGCCACATGGCAGCAGCTTTGGCGGCGGGCGCAAACGAGTATGTGATGAAGCCATTTACGAAAGACATCCTCAAAGAGAAGCTCGAACTCATTGGGATTCTCCCAATGACAAGCGTGGAGCCATGACAACAATGAACCGGCGGTTGCTCCAACCAGGTGAGCGAATTCGCGTGATGGTTGTGGACGATTTGGTCGTCATCCGCCGTCTGGTCACCCAGGCGTTGGAGCAGGATCCAGTGCTCCACGTGGTTGGAGCCGCATCGAATGGCACGATCGGGTTGCAACGCATTCCTTTGTTAAACCCAGACGTGATCATGTTGGATATCGAGATGCCGGAGATGAATGGCCTGGAGATGTTGCGTTGCATTCGACGGGACTATCCTCTAATTCGAGTTATCATGTTCAGCACGCTCACTGAGCGTGGCGCCACGATCACATTCGAGGCCTTGGCTGCGGGGGCGGACGATTATGTCACCAAGCCGACCAGTGGGACATCGATTGCAGGCTCGATGTCTCGCTTGCAATCAGAGATGATTCCCAAGGTCAAACAGTTCTTCCGCTTCCCCGGAGAAACGGGAAGCACGAATTCTGCCGTGGCCGCACCCGACTGGTCGAAGCCTTCTGCAACGCAGCCGATGGCGAAAACGACAACCATGAAAGTGGCGCCCAAGGTGGTCGTGATTGGGGTTTCGACCGGTGGGCCTACCGCCCGGGGAGCGATCCTTCCGCAGCTGCCGGCGACCTTTCCGTTGCCGATCCTGATCGTGCAGCACATGCCACCTCTCTTTACGCGGATGCTGGCCGAGCGCCTCAACTCGACGTGCCAGTTGCGGGTCGCGGAAGCAAGCCATGGCAGTCTGGTTGAGCCCGGCAGGATGCTTGTTGCTCCTGGGGATTTTCACATGAGGGTTGTTGCGGGCGGAGGTCGTCCTTGCGTAAACCTGGATCAATTGCCGCTGCAGAACTTCTGCCGTCCAGCCGTCGACGCACTCTTCGCTTCGAGCGGCGAGGTATTCGGCGGCGCCGTGCTGGCAGTCATTCTCACAGGCATGGGCCAAGACGGTTTGCGAGGTACGGGAATCCTACGGGCACAAGGGGCAAACGTTCTTGCACAGGACGAGGCATCGAGCGTCGTTTGGGGCATGCCGGGTGCTGTAGTGAATGCGGGGCTCGCCGATCGCGTGCTCCCGCTTGACGATGTTGTGCCTGAAATTTTGCGACTTGCGGGAAGGGTTTAGGAGGAATCGATGGCTAGCCAGACACTCATCGCGGATATTCTCCCGGAGAACTACCGATTCCTGCAGGAACATGTGTATTCGACGGTGGGAATCGTACTCGAATCAAATAAGCATTACCTGTTCGAAAGCCGTCTTGCGCCGATCGTAAGGCAACTCGGTCTCTCCTCGATCAATGATCTGTGCGCTTTCGTGAAGGCCGGTTGTCACCACGACGTTGCCCTGCAGATCGCGGAGTCCATGACAACGAACGAAACCTACTTCTTCCGCGACCCTGCTCAATATGATGCCATACGAAACCAGCTGTTACCGAGGCTGAAGAAGGAACGGCAGGACTCGAAGAAACTGCGTTTCTGGTCTGCTGCGTCGTCGACTGGGCAAGAGGCCTACAGTCTGGCCATGTTGCTCCTTGAAGACGGATTCAAGGATTGGAACATTCAAATTCTCGGCACAGATTACTCTTCAAAAGTTGTCGAACGTGCGCGCTCGGCGACCTACCAGCAGATTGAAGTAAACCGGGGCCTCCCGGCGGACTTGCTTGTGAAGTACTTCAAGCGCTCAGGGATGAACTGGCAGTTAAGTGAATCGCTGCGGCGGCTGGCTAGTTTCGAAACGATCGACCTGCGCAAGAGCATGCGCTCGATCGGGCCGTTCGACTTGGTGTTCTGTCGAAACGTGATGATCTATTTTGATTCTGCGACAAAGCGCAACATCATGAAAGAAATTCACAGCACGTTGTTCCGCGGGGGCTGGCTATTGTTGGGAGGCGCCGAAACCGGCCTCGATATCAACGAGTGGTTTGAGAGACAAACGATGGGAAACGTGACGGCTTACGTTGCGCGGTGAAAGGAAACCTATGCAGAGCGAAGTAAGTATGGAAGGCGTCAACGAGATTGTCACATCCGTCTTTGGAACAATGATGGATATTCCCATCTGGCAAAGCGAGATTCCGTGGCACCCTGGGGGCGATCGTGTGACGGCTTCGGTATTTCTTGAGGGCAAGTGGAATGGAGCGATATCTCTTGAGTGCAGCCGCGATCAGGCTCGCGAGTTCGCAGGGCGTTTCCTTTCGATGGAGCCGCCAGAGACCATGGACGACGATGTTCGAGACGTCCTCGGCGAGCTAGCCAACATAATCGGTGGAAACATCAAGTCCGCGATGGCGACCAGCGCACGTCTTTCCATGCCCTCGGTGATCGATGGCGGTAACTACGAGTTTCGAATTTGCGGATCTGAGGTGCAGAACAAGGTTGCGTTCTCGTTCTCGGGTGGCACTTTTTGGGTATCACTCATTAAGAAGGGTGGACCAGACGGGGAAGAATCGCCGGGGGACGACGCATTTCAAATCACAATCTGAATCATTTCTTCACTCGTGGTGCGGCGTCCGCTCCGAGGAATTGAAAAGCAGGACGCTGAGTTATACGCCTGGTGCGACATTCAAGATCTGTGAGGGTATATTCGCTTCGTTCAGCAAATCCGGCAGATTGGAATTGTTGTCGACACCATCGAGGAGAAAGTTGTTATCGAGCGAACGGGATCCGCTTGCGCTGAAATCGAATCATCCCGAGTCGCGAGAGTCTCCGGGCTCGTTGGTCGTCACACCGACGCTAAGCTGAGCGAGTTGGACAGGATTGCGGCCATTCAGCGGAAAGCCGACCATTGAGACACTGTCGATTACCTGACCCGTCTCAGAAGAGTCGGTTTGGATAAAGGGCGAGGATCCCTGAACCTCAATCCGCTCGCTCACGTCGCCCAATTGGAGTGTCACGTTCGCGCGCTGACGCTGCTGCACGTCGAGTGTGATGGGGCCGACAATCGCCTGCTTGAAACCCGGAGAGGATATCTTGACCGAATACGTTCCGATGCGCATTGGACTGATAGTCCAAGCGCCCGTTGCGTCGCTTTGCACGTGGTAGACAAAATTGGTGGCCGTATTCACGGCTACAACGGAGGCATTGGCGATTACGGCTCCGGATGAATCGACGACTCGTCCTTCCAGTGAGGCTGCGTCGCGTTGTGCAGAGAGGGGAGAAATTGACGCCGCGAGCAGCGCCAGACGCGCGAAGTGCCGCTTACCAAGAAGAATCAACATCTGAGAAAGCCTCCTGAATGTAGTTCCGTCGGCCGCTGAAAGACGATCCGTGATTACCTGACGCCCAAAAAGTCGACAAGGCCCTCTCCCGCGGGGAACGGGAGCATTTGAGATAGCATTAAAGAGCAAAAACTGAAACCAACCCTAAGGAAAGGAACAGAAACCGTCGTTTGTCTTCGAATTATTGCGACCATTAACAGATTGTCAATTTATATTTTTGTCCCTCGTGTAGGAGAAATTGGCTCGAAAGTCCGCAATTGGTCGACCTGAACTGAAAAGTTTGACTAGCGTTCCCCACAGATGAGGGACCAGAAATTCCGCGGTTGAACCTGTCGATCTACCAAATTGACGGTTACGTTATGCCTATGTACACTTACGAATGGTTTCTAATTAGATGTATATTTCTAACCATCTGCAGCTGGGTGGTCTTTTGCGGGAGCAAAATTGTAGTGGAGTTTGCATGCGAAAGAATCTGAGTGGCTCTGCACAGACGGATGTCCAAACCGCGGGCCACTTCACATCGCAGGAGATCGCTCACCAGCCTGAACTTTGGTCCGTGGTTTGCCGAGAGGTCCGTTCCACTGCAGAAGAGCTGCGAATTGATCAGAAACTTCGGAAGAAGAGAGTCCTGGCGACCGGCGCGGGAAGCTCGGCTTACGCAGCCAGCGCCGTCGCGGCGGCGTGGCCTGGGGCAGTCGCAGTCCCCACCACCGACCTGCTTCTGGATACGGAGCGCTACCTCACGGGCGTAGATGCCGTAATTTCCCTGGCGCGTTCGGGCGAAAGTCCCGAAAGCGCGGCTGTAGTTGAGCGAATACGGAGCCTGCACGCTGAGATGTTGCAACTGGCCATCGTGTGCAATACAGACAGTGCCTTGGCGCGGGCAGGAGTGGATGACCTGATTACTTTGGATCCGCGAACGAATGATCGCAGCCTGGTGATGACGAGTTCATTCTCTAGCCTCGTGATTGCTGGTCTCGCGCTGGCTCAGCCCGCTGCGGTCTCGGCCAGGGTGGACGCTCACAGCGCGCGTGCGGCCGCACTGTTCCCTGAAATCGAGGCAGCTTGCCGGCTCGTGTCCGGCCGAGTGAGCGATCGAATCGTCGTTTTGTCGTCCTCGCCCCTGATCGGTTGGGGGCGTGAAGCGGGCCTCAAGACGCTGGAGATGACGTCAGGACATTTCACAGTGGTGACAGAAACCTTCCTTGGTCTGCGGCATGGACCCATGTCTTTTGTGAAGCCCGACACGTTGGTTCTATGCCTGCTCTCGAGCGACCCGCTGCGCCGCTCCTATGAAATCGATCTTATCGATGAGCTGCGCTCCAAGAAGATCGGGTATCTGGTAGGAATCGCGGATGCGGATGGCACGGATCAGTTGTTCGATGAGAAGATCCCTGCGATTGCGCCCGAGGAGGACGACTCCTTGCGCACTCCCTATGAGATCGTCGGCCCGCAATTGCTGGGATATCACCTGAGTCTGAGAATCGGATTAAATCCGGACAATCCGAGCCCGGACGGCATCATTCATCGCGTGGTCCGCGGCGTCAAGATTCATTCGTAGAAAGCTTCAACCGAAATTATGGCGGATGAGCCGATGAGCGAAACTGGCGAAACTGTCGTCGTGGACAAATTTGTCGATCTGGTGAGCGCAACAGCCGAAGTCGATCTTCGCCTCAGCGATTTCCATCCTCGCTCCGCATTGAAGATTCCGGTCGTTCGGATCGAGCAACCTCGCTTCCCGGTCATCGACTATCACAATCACCTGGACTCGATGCGTCCTGAAGACGTGCTCGCCATCATGGATCAGTGCGGAATTGAGCGCGTCGTGAATATCACGATGCAGGTCGGCCAGAAGGCGCTCGATATCATCGATCACTATCATGCCGTAGCGCGCGACCGCTTTTCCTCCATCGGGTGGATGGATTGGAGCGGGGTCGAGCGAAGCGACTTTGTCCAGGTCACGCTTGAACGCGTACATCGGTTGGTCGCGCATGGCGTATGTGGCATGAAGTTCTGGAAGGATTTTGGTTTGACCGTGCGTGATGCCAACGGCGAACTGCTGCGCATCGACGATGAACGCTTTGCGCCGATCTTTGACGAGTGCGGCAAACTGGGTTTGCCGGTGATGTTTCACACCGCCGATCCAAGCGCATTTTTCGACCCTGCAGATCCATCGAACGAGCGGTTTGAAGAACTCGCTGCGCATCCAGATTGGTGCTTCTCCGCGTCGCCAGTTTCCAAACGAACGCTCCTCGAGCAGCGCAACCGCGTGATCGCTCGCCATCCTGCGACAACCTTCGTCGGCGCGCATTGTGCCGAGAGCAGCGAGGATCTCGGATATCTCGCCGAGCAACTCGAAGCGCTGCCGAATTTGCTGGTCGATATCAGTGCGCGCGCCTCTGAACTGGGGCGGCAGCCTTACATGGCGCGCTCTTTCTTTTTGAAATATTCGGACCGGATTCTTTTCGGTGCCGACCTGCTTCCTGATGTCGAGATGTACCGGCTCTATTACCGTTTTCTCGAAACCGCCGACGAGTACTTCGAATATCCTTCGCACGCATCGCGGCAAGGTCGTTGGAACATCTACGGTATCTTTCTTCCCGACAATGTTCTGCGTAAGGTTTATCGCGAGAACGCACTGAAGCTCTTGCCACGCGTCCACTGATGGTGACCGATCGTTTAAGAAAGTAAGCTTTGTGCGACGATTCCAAAGCAAGAGCGCGGATATGGACCTTTGTTGAAGCATGGAATCGCACATCACGAACTGGGAGGGGCAATGAAAGAGACTGAAACAGAGCTGTGGAGCAGGCGCAGGTTCATGCAGGTAAGCGCCGGAGCGACAATTGCAGCAAGCGCCGCTGTACACGCGGAAGAACAGAGCAGCAAACCGCACCGCTCCATGATGGATGTTGCCTTCGAAAAACGCGAGCCGCGCATCGGCATTATCGGCACCGGTGGTCGCGGAACGTCTCTTCTACGCAACATTTTCGCGGCAGACGGGAAAGTGGTCGCGCTGTGCGATATCGTCCGCTCCAAAGCCGAAGCGGCTGGGGCGCTGGTGGTCGAGAAGGGGCAGAAGCAACCGACTCTCTTCACAGACGGCGACCATGCTTACGAAAAGATGCTCGCCGGCAACGACCTTGACCTGGTGATTGTTGCCACGCCTTGGAAGTGGCATGCGCCCATGGCGCTCTACGCCACGCAACACGGCAAGGATGTCGCAATCGAAGTCCCCGGCGTGACCACGATCGAAGATTGCTGGAACATCGTGAAGTCCTCGGAGCAGACCGGCAAGCATTGCATGATGCTGGAGAACTGCTGTTACGGCTATAACGAGACGTTGCTCCTGCGTATGGTGCATGCAGGAGTTCTTGGAGATCTTTTATACGGCGAGGGAGCTTACCTGCACGATCTGCGGCAGGAGCTTTTCTCGAACGCTGGAGAAGGCCTGTGGCGCCGGACGGAACACACATTGCATACCGGCAATCTTTATCCCACACACGGACTGGGGCCGGTGGCGAACTACATGGGCATCCAGCGCGGAGATCGTTTCGCCTACATTGTTTCGATGAGCAGCCCCGAGCGCGGTCTTGACGCATATCGCAAGCAGCATCTCGAGGCCGGCGATCCCCGGATGCGTGAGCGCTATTTGACCGGCGACATGAATACGTCTCTAATCAAGACCGCCAATGGGTTGACGATTACGGTGAAGCATACCGTTTCTACGCCGCACCCCTACGATCGCATCAACCAGATAGCCGGCACCAAGGGAATTTTCCAGGATTACCCGCCGCGCATCTATATCGACGGGCAAAATGCAGATGAATCATGGGAGCCGGTTGAGGAGAACCCACAGAGTAAGTGGAAGCAGTATGAGTATCCGTTGTGGACGCGGGAAGGCGACGCTGCCGGAAAGAACGGCGGTCACGGCGGAATGGATTACATCATGATCTACCGGCTATTGCAGTGTGTCCGCGAGGGCCTGCCACCTGATATGGATGTGTATGATGCGGCGGCCTGGTCATCGATCGCGTCACTGAGCGAGCAGTCCGTGAAGGCCGGAAGCGCGCCGATCGAGTTTCCCGACTTTACGCGTGGAACGTGGAACAAACGGAGTGCTTCGGCGATCGCGACACTCGCGTAGAACGCGTCAATAACGAGTGCGGCACCCCGTGTCGCTCTTCACTTCAATGCTTAGAAGAAAAGGAGCGCACTATGAATCCTGCATAGCGCGCTCCTTTTGCATCCAGAGATCGACGATCAGATCTTGATAAAGATCCTTTTCCGATACATCCAGAACAGCATCAGCCAGTACACCAGCATTACGGCTATGCCCAGCAGCAGCGGTTCCAGTCCCGGCCCAAGCATCTGGAACGGGCGATAGCCAAGATTCGTATGCAAAGAACTGATAATGAAATCCTCGCAGAGATGAGCGATGAGATAAGCGGCCATCGAATTGAGCCCCACGACAACCAGTGGAAATGCCCAGCGGCGATATCCCTTCACATCGATGATCCAGGCGAACGCGGAAAGAAAGAAGAAACACATGCCGCCGCTGAAGAGCGTCCAGCCCGGGGTCCAGATGCGCTTGACGATGGGGCAGATGCCGGTGACATGCAGCAGCAGCGCGAGCGCGGCGAGACCGACGCCCGTGAGCATGAATTTCTTGAGAAGGGTGTGCTCGGGCGATTCACGATACCAGCGGCCGGCAACGAGCCCGAGAAGCATAGTCCCGAGAGTTGGAATAAAGCTCAGCGTGAGGTATCCGCCCTCATTGAAAGCAAATTGCGATTCGCGCGGGAATAGATTTAAGAACCACACGTCGACGGCCTGGCCGAGATTGCTGTTCTTATTCCAATGCGAGGCGAATCCGGTGAAGTTATGATGCCAGTCCGGAGGAACGCCTACCGCGGAGTAATCAAATGCCGGTCCCGGAGCCGGATAGAGCGCCCACGCCGCCCAATATCCGATGAGGATCGAAGCGAAGGCGATCCACTGCCAGCGGGGACGGCAAAAGTAAAGAAGAAAGGCAAAGGTGTAACCCAGACCAATCTGCGTGAGTGTGTCTTCAAAGGTGAAATAGGTGATCGGTTTGCCGATGGAGCGCAGGAAGATTCCCAATACGATCAGCAACAGAGAGCGCCACAAAGCATGCCCGAGCTGATGGGCGAATGTCTCGCCTTTGCGAACGCGTGACGCGATCGAGTAAGGCAGAGCAACGCCGACCAGAAAGGTGAACGAGGGCTGAATCATGTCGTGCAGTCCCATGCCCGCCCATTCAACGTGCGTCTGATTGAAAGCAAGGACGCGCCAGAACAGGCTGGTTGGAAATGCGCGGTAGACTGCGGCGAAATGCATCACCTCGCCCATCATCAGAAGCATCACCAGCCCGCGGTATGCGTCGACAGCAATGTTTCTTTGAATTGGCTTCTCCGCGGTTTTATCCGGGACCGCGGCCGACGGAACGTTGAGACTCGTGTTCTGCTTATTTGTTGCGACGACGGTTGTGGCGCTCATGCCTACCTCTTGCATGGGGATTCATTGACCGCTGACTGTGAAAACGTCGAGCGGAAATTGCGACGGAATACTCTCAGTTCGGTATTTCTGGAGTGAAGGATTGCTTGCAAAGCACTCTCAGTTCGTCGGACATCTTTCCATCGCTAACGAATGCTTTCCTATTTCTCCGTATTCTGGTCGCGCTTGTCAAGCAAGAAATGAAGCCAACCGAAAGTGGCATGCGCAGCTCAGAGGCCGCATTGCTGGCGATTGGCTACCTGACTCAGTGTTTGAAGCTGCTCAAAGCCCGGTCTTCCGTAGGACAAAGTGAAACTGGGCCTGGCTCATTTGCCGCCCCAATTCCACTGATCACGCCTCTCTATCTGGTCATAAGTGTATTTCGTTTTATTTCCTATGATGTACACTTGATTTCGTTGAGCACCTGCAAGGTTGTCTCGGTTGGACATTCAGTGCTCGCCCGGAAATGAACGATTCAAAGGAGCAAGTTTCGGTGCCGAATGCCCTTGAGCAACTCGCTGTGGCCCGTCAATTGAAGAATCCCCAAGGACTCTACTCAGTGTGCTCGGCTCACCCTTGGGTTCTCGAAGCAGTCGTTGAACAGGCACTCGAGGATGGTTCGCAGATCCTGATTGAAGCCACCTCCAACCAGGTCAATCATCATGGCGGCTATACAGGCATGCAGCCGCAGGATTTTCGCAAGCTTGTCCTCGATATCGCGAAGCGCACGGGGCTCGATGAAGCCCGGATCATTCTTGGAGGCGATCACCTGGGACCTAATCCTTGGCAAGAGCGGCCGGCTACAGAGGCGATGGCTGAAGCCGAACGGATGGTCCAGGCTTACGTGCGCGCGGGATTCGAGAAGATCCATCTCGACGCAAGCATGGCTTGTGCAGACGACCCGCACCCGTTGCCGGGAGAGACTGTGGCCAAACGCGCGGCGATTCTCTGCGCAGCCGCGGAGAAAGTGGCTGGTGAGCGGAAGCCCGTCTATGTTATTGGCACCGAAGTCCCCGTTCCCGGCGGAGCGACGGAGAGCCTGACGGGGTTGACGCCTACAACGCGCGAAGACGCGGCCGAAACGCTGGCCGTGCATCGCCGCATCTTCGAAGAGTCGGGACTCGCCGACGCGTGGCCGAGAGTCATCGCTGTGGTTGTGCAGCCGGGAGTCGAGTTCAACCACGATAGCGTTGTCGACTACGAACCCGAACGCGCAGCACAACTAGCCGCGTTGCTCGAGGAGACAATGGGCCTGGTGTTCGAAGCGCACTCCACCGACTACCAGCGGCCTGAGGCTTATCGAGCGCTTGTGCACGATGGCTTCGCTATTCTGAAGGTCGGCCCGGCCCTTACGTTTGCGATGCGCGAAGCTCTCGAAGCACTCTCGTTGATCGAGGTCGAGTTGGTTGCGCCCGAGAAGCGTTCGGACCTCATGAACGTAATGGAGCAGGTGATGCTGAAGGACCCGCACAATTGGGAACATCACTACGTTGGGAATAAACACGCGCAGAGTCTGCTTCGCCGGTACAGCTATAGCGATCGCATGCGGTACTACTGGAACGACCCTCAAGCCAAAAAGGCTGTCGATACTCTTATTCTGAATTTGCGCCAGATCAGGATTCCCGAGACGATGCTGAGCACGTTCCTTCCCGACGAATATCGTGCCGTCCGTGCTGGCGTATTGCAGCCTGATCCGGAGTCACTGGTGAAACATCGAATCCGGCAGGTGTTGCAAGTCTATGCGGAGGCCTGCAAGCCGCAAGCGCTCTGAACATTTCGTACAAAACGACCACAGGCACCGCACTGCTTTTAGCGTTCGCCCACGAAAAGGCTCTCCACTAGAGAAGGATCTCGGAAAGACTCTGTGCCACCGGAGCGCAGCGTCGAGAGAGCCGCGGTCCTATTGCCGAACGCGGCACACACCTCGAGGGATTCGCCGCGCAGGTAGGCAGACAAAAATCCAGCATTGAAGCTGTCGCCGGCGCCAATCGTATCCACCGGGATGACAGGTTCCGTCGGCACTAACCAATGCCGATCTTCCGTCTGAACAAACGCCCCGCGTTTTCCGCACTTCACCACAACCACCGGCACGCGCTTCGCCAACGCAGCGGCGGCGCTTTCCGCGTCCGACGCGCCGGTGATCCGACGGGCCTCATCTTCATTGGGCAAAAAGATGTCGACGAGCCCAAGCAATTCATCCAGGCCGCCCTCCCAGCGATCCTCTGGGTCATCGTTCGTGTCGAGAGAAAGAGTTAATCCGGCAGCCTTCAACTCCCGAAAGATCCTCGGCAGATCCGGTTGCAATGCCTTGTGGAGAAAAAGCGAGGAGAGGTGAAAATGACGGCCGGATGCCAGATAGTCCATGTCGAGATCGGAAGCACTCATCTCGAACATCGTCCCGGGATAAGTGAGAATGTGCCGGGTCGCGCCATGATGCAAAAGGATCGTTACTCCAGTCGCCGTTCCTCGTGTCACCGTTTTCACGCTTCTGAGGTCCACTCGCTTTTCCGCGAGCCGCTCCAAGGCAAGCTTGCCCAATGCGTCGCTGCCCAAACGCGTGATGAATCCAACAGAAACGCCAAGCGCCGCCAGATTGTGGGCCAGAATCGCCGACGAACTACCGAGTGTCATGCGGAAATCGTTGGCTAGCAGCTCCCGTTCTACCGGCATCTCTTCCGGAAGACCGTAAAGGATCAAGTCCAGGTTGGTTTCGCCCGCGATTGTGACATCGAAGCGCTTCTTCATCAATCTCCCTTTCGGCGAATGCGTTCGCCCGGCTTCAATCCGCGCAGAGAGAGGCCAATCGAGCCAAAGTGCCGAGACGGATCGAGGCCTTCGTATTGCTTCGTGTCCAGTCTATACGAAACAAAAAGGAAGGACTATCTTTGCGGTTTTAATATACGTCGTAAATCATTCAGTCCGAAGCATACAATGGCCTGAAGAGTGGGCGCGGTTGATCGCCAACCTTTCACGGCAAGTTGGTGTGGAGTTATTGGATTCGCACAGGCATGCCCCTGGTGCAAGCACGTCGCTGGGTGCGCCCCATGAGTCGTCGCGGGTCTTTGCCCCCGGCATCGGTTGGCACTTCCGTATAGTTACTATTAATCTCTAAAAATTAAGAATATACAGGACGCTTCTACTCAAGCAAGCTGCTACAACCTCCCGCAAATTCAGCTAAATCTTTGAATTGCATCCACTGGACGCAAGGCGCGTGACTTGTTCTGGAGATTGTTGTAACCTTCGAACGGAAAGCAGGCGAAACTGGATGGCGCGAGCGCAAGGTGTAGCCCCTGTGGAGTCCGGTCAGCTCCTGATTGAGGAGCGGCGGCAGCACATTCTCTCTTTGATCCAGAACGAAGGACGTGTCCTGGTCGGAGATCTCTCGAGAAATCTCGGCATCTCGCAGATCACGATCCGAAAGGATCTAGAGTATTTGCAGTCCAAAGGATTGGTCCAGCGCACACATGGCGGAGCTCTTCGGATCCAATCCAGCGCCTTGTTCGATCCATCCCTCCAAGAGAAGCAGAGGCAGCACTCGCAGGAAAAGCAGAGAATCGCCGAAGCAGCCGCAAAGATGGTGGAGGAAAGCCAATGCGTGATGCTCGACTCCGGCACAACCACGGCGGCGATTGCCCATGAGCTGCGGAGATTTTCTCAACTCACGGTCATCACCAACGCCGTGAATATTGCCGCCGAGTTAGCCAGCACTAATCTGGAAGTGATCCTGATCGGTGGAAGCCTCCGCAAGAATTCGTTCTCGCTGGTTGGGCCGCTCGCCGAAGATGTGCTTCAGGAGATGCACGCCGATATCCTCTTTCTCGGGGTCGACGGATTCGATATAGAAGTGGGACTTACGACGCCGAATTTTCTTGAGTCGCGCGTGAATCGAGCCATGGTCAAAGCCGCGCGCCGCGTTGTTGCGGTTTGTGATTCGACAAAATTCAATCGCCGCAGCCTGTCCCGCATCGTGCCCCCTTCGGCAGTCCATAGCGTCATCACGGACCGCAATCTCCCGAATGAGACTGCGGATGCTCTACGCGCGCAGAATATCGAAGTCGTGCTCGTCTAGAGTGCTGCGCTCTTACTTGAGGATCTCCGCTGAACAGGTCCTAATCTGACTCGAATCGCTTCTTCGCCGACGGAGTGAAGACCGTAGGCAGATGGCCGGTCACGTGCACCTTGCAGATCTTCTCGGTGGGCATATTGTCCAATCCAACCGCAGTCAGACGAACTTCGTAATCACCCAATTCGGTCCATGCGTGAGCTACACGCGATCCATCGGCCTGCACGCCGTCTCCAAAATTCCAGTGGAAAGTAAGTGCTGGGTTCGCATCGTTGGCCTGTGCTGAAGAGTCGACGCTTTCTCCCGCCACTGCGGACTCCCGGCAATTCGCACTGATCTCCGGCGCCGCGGCGGGCACATCGGTGTCGATGATTTTGAGCACTTGCACAGAGTGCGCAGGCCGATCGAGAGAGAGCGAGCCTGAAGAAGAATCTAGTTCCTTCTGATCCAATACATCACTGATCGTGTACCGGCCTGTTGCCTTCAGCCTAAGATCCGACAGACGGATCGATTTCGAGAGGGGCTTTTCCGTCCAGTTGAAGACGGTGAGAATGCTCTGGCGATCAGACTCCTTGAGATAGAAGACGCTCGGCTGCCGATCGGACGATTCATAACTCATCAAATCAACGGGGACAGAAGCTTTGCCAAGCCGCACCATAGCGATCAGGTCGCGATTCTCGATCAACGCCAACCGGTCCGGCGGGCCTTCGAGAGAGGGAAGATTGTCTCCGATCTCCAACGTGCCGCCGGAGACAGCTGACAGTGCGATGGAGACCCGCGCCTCATTCAACGTAAGGTGTCCTTTGCCGTCGGGCCACGGCTGATCGCGGATTTGCTGCGTGGAAACCGTGAACGCGTCGGGATCGGTTACATAGAAATTGCGATTCATAAAGTAGCGCGCGGCAATGCCTGTGGCCGCATCACGGCTCTCAACAAAATTGTGCCCCGTATCCTGAGAGATTCGTCCGTAATCCACATAGCCCACGGGATTCAACATCGCGCTCCCATCCTTATCCAGGTACACGCCGTCTCCCACCGTGTCGCGGATGATCTGTAGTCCGATCCTCTGTGCCTCCATCGCAGTCGTGTGCGGCTTGTAGTAATA
>Ga0182024_10008602_pt1 | contig 21426 bp, 26 predicted proteins | sample P32metaG_FD_120480 | JGI IMG/M metagenome (GOLD analysis project Ga0182024, IMG submission 120480) | Permafrost microbial communities from Stordalen Mire, Sweden - P3-2 metaG (Illumina Assembly) | ecosystem: Environmental > Terrestrial > Soil > Wetlands > Permafrost | place: Sweden: Stordalen...
ACGCCAGTGATGCTAGCTGCCCGGCCGGACGCCAGGAACGCCCTGCGGGCATCGGTTTGCCCCCGGCGCCGCGCCGCTGGCCTAGACGCGTGCGCGCAGACGGCAATATCCTTTGACTGAACAGTGGATTGAATTGAACTCTGAAATCATTGGGCCAGGTCAGAGCGTTTTCCGGGTGAAGCCGCATCGTGATCTTGCCCCGGGCGGGAGGATGCTCCGGTGAAGGTGCTCGGCGCGGTGAGGCTATCCCGGCACACCGACGAGAGCACAAGCGTGTCCCGCCAGCGGGAGCAGATCAGGACATGGGCGAGCCTGTACGGGCATGACGTGGTTGCTATTGCCGAGGATCTGGACACGTCAGGTAAGACGGCTGCGGCCGAGCGGGCCAGCCTTGGCCCCTGGCTCAGCGACCCCGTCCTGGTCACCAGGTGGGACATTCTCGTCTGCGCCAAGGTCGATCGTATCTCGCGGAACGTACGGGACTTCTGCGACCTGATCGCCTTCTGCCAGGCGAAGAAAAAGTTCGTGGTGTCGATCGCTGAGTCATTCGACTTGTCCAAGCCAGAGGGCCGGATGGTGGCCCAGATCATGGCGAGCGTGGCCGAATTCGAGCGCGAACGCACAGGGGAGCGCCGTCGCGAGGCGGCCGGGGCGCTGCGGCAGGAGGCCCGGTTCGGAGGCGGGCGAGTGCCCTACGGATACGCGGCGGTGCGGACTTCCGGCGGATCCGGCTGGATTCTCGAACCCGACCCCGTTACCGCCCCGGTTGTCAGGGACCTTGCCTCCCGGATGATCACGGGCAGCTCGGCCAATTCGCTGTGCGCGGAGATGAACGAGAGGGGCATCGGGAGCCCTGGCGGCGGCCGGTGGCACGCGCAGAACCTGATCAGGATCCTGAGGTCCCCGGTGCTCCGTGGACTTGTCACCACCGATGCCGGGGTGGTCCGAGATGACGAGGGCATGCCGGTGCGGCGCCAGCCGGTGCTGGACGATAACACCTGGGCACGCCTTCAGCAGGTGCTGGACTCCGCCAGCCACCCGGTATCCGGGCACCGCTCTGACGCTGCACTGCTGCTGCGCGTCGCGTTCTGCGGTGCGTGCTCAAGCCCGATGTACGCGCAGCGGGGACGTAGGCAAGGGCGCGATTATGAGTACTACGTAGATTCCGGCCGCAAGGACGGGTGCCAGGCCGGTGCTGTCAGGATGGCATTGCTGGAGGACATGGTTGAGACAGCGCTGCTGCACGAGCTGGGCGAGCTGCCGATGCTGGAAAAGCTCTCGCTGCCCGGCGATGAGGATCATTCCGGGGAGATCAGGGAGCGCGAGGAGTTCCTGGCCGAGATAGACGCCGATTACGCCGATGGCAAGATCTCCGCCGAACGGCATCATGCCCTGGCTGCAATACAAGAGGCACGCATTGCGGCGCTGAGAGCGCTTCCCAGCCGTCCGGCAACCACGGGGTGGGTTGAGACGGGCGAGACGTTCTCTGAGCATTGGGCGCACCTGGGCAAGGCGGAGCGCCATCTGCTGCTGCTTGATTACGGAGTCCGCGCCGACGTTTACCGGGACGCTGGCGGGATACGCGAAGGCGTCCGCGAGGTGCCAAGCGCCCGGGATGACGGGACAATCGTCCGGCAGAACATTCTTGCCGTCCGTGGTGATGTGGTCGCGCTAGTCCGGCTCGGGGATCTCGCCGTGCTGGAGGAGAAGGCGACCAAGCTGGACTCCTAGCCTTGCCCGGTTTTTCATCGCGGATACACGGCGCTCCGCCCCGGCGTTTCAGGATAACGCTCGCATCCCGCTCGGTTAGGGCGGAGAAGCACCTCAGCTGCATGTGCATGCCCCGGTCCACGTCGATGGCGTACCGCACGATCTGCCTGGCCACGGCGGAGTAGTCGGCCGGAAGCGACTCGTGTACCTCGGAGAGGAGATCAGCAAGAATACGTCGGCCACGCACCGTGATAGTGCTGATTACTGGCAGTAATATCTGCTGGCCGGAGATCGGCATCATTCACAGTTCGGGCTGATTTCCCCGGGTAGTTCTGATCTGCCCGGGATGTCATTTACGCGCGCTTATACGTGACCGACACGCCGATAGCGCTCCGCCCGCTGGAGACAACATGTCCCTAGGCTTGCCCCTGCCTTCGTGCACTCGCAGGCCAGAGCGAACGATCCGTCGGGGGTCGTTCGACCGGCTCCGGGTCATTACCTTGACCTGACCTGCGAGTGAGGAAGGTGTCACGTTGAAACCCGATGTGGCGCGCAACCGAAGAACACCCCGCAAGGGTGCCAGGCTCGGCCGGATGCTGGAGTCGCCTGTACTGGCGGACCTCGTCCGGTTCGTCCTGAGCACCCTCACGTGGTGGCTCTGGAAGGCTCCAAGGTAGGAAACTTCCCGGGGCTTAGAGGCTCTCGTTCCTGGTGTCCGGCCGGGGGGGCCTTTAAGCTTCTCAACTGCCTGTATCCAGTTGCGTCACGCTGAGTCACGTTGCAATAAACTGTCGCTTGTAAGGGACAGTTTTATACGGTGCCCGCCGGGGTTGCAATCATAAACGCTGGCGAGTTTCGTACCACGTGCATATTCGTGCACGTTCGTCCTGTTCGGACACTCTCGCTGCCTGGCTTCAACACCGAACACGTGTTCTAATCGCCAGATGGATCAAGCCTTCCGCGTTGCGATCGAACCGCCTGACGGGTGGGGACCGAGGAGGATCCTCATGACGGAGCTTCGCAGGCTCGGCTACACCGTGACCGAGTACAGGATCATGGGCAGGAGCGTGCTAGAGATCACCGGCAGCGCGGAAACGGGGAAGTGTCCATCATGACCGATCAGCGCGGCTACGTCGTGTGGGGCGTTCCAGGTCCATCCCGCTCCGCAAGGACCCAGTACGTGTCCAGCCGTTCGGGCTGAGCGGCTCTCACTCGCCCGCTGAACCAGCAGGGGTGGCCATGTCAGTTCCCCTGGTGCTTGATGTGCTGGACCAGCGCCACCAGACCGACGGCCAGGAAGAACAGGAGGATCAACCCGTCTATCACGAAGAGGTCTGGCAGATCCTGCCTCAGCGTAAGGCCGGGGCTGAATTGCCCGGGAATGGTATCGATTAGGTAAAAGCTCACGTCAACAACGGTGCACACTATGGCCGCTACCAGCGTGAGGGCCAGCGTGACTGCCGTGACTTTCAGTGCCCTGCTGATGGCCTTGTGTGTCCTGGGCCGTGCTGGCTCTGGTGCTGCGACCTTCGGTGCCGGAGGCTTAGCGGTGCGGTCGCCGTAAGCAGCTTGTGCATCAGGGGACCTGATCTCCCCGTAGATCTCCATCTCCGCGTCAGCGGTCCGCAGCAGACGCTCAGCCGGGGTCATGTGCTCCCATGCTCGTTGCGGTGTCATTGCTGCCAGCCTGGCGGCGCGCTTGGCTGCCTTAGCTTCCTGGGCGGCTGCCTGTGCCGCAGCCTGGCGAGCTTGAGCGGCTTCCTGGGCTGCGATCCGGCGGGCCTGGGCGGCTTCCCGCTCCTCAATCTTCTTCTTCGCCAGCGCGGCTGCCTGCGCTGCCTGAACAGCGGCCCGCTGCCATACAAGGGCAGCCATCTGGCGGGTGCCGGAGGAATTTGCGCAAGTGATCGCGGCGGTCTCGGTCCGGTGATTGTGCTCGCACTGGTAGAACTGCCCGGCGGGGCCACGGACCTGCCCGTGGTAGATCATGGCGACACCCTCAGTTGCCTGCCAAATTCGATCCAGTTGCGGGCAATGGCTGTTGACGGCCTGATTCTCTGAGCATCCTGTCCGGCAGCCAGGGTCTGGACCGTACCGGGTTTGGTGCACACTTGGACTTGTGTGAACGGCAGGTATTTGGTACCTGCTCTTTTCCTACTCTACCTGGGTTTTCGGATGCCGGGATCGGCCTGGGCGTGGCGGCCTGCGTGAGCCGGGCTTAAACGGGGGGGCCGACCCAGAGCTGACCACTCTGTCCCCAGGCGTCGGCCCAGGGCTGGGGTGTACCCGTACCCGTTGCGGACGTTGAAGCCCCACCTCTCAGCACGCCGTGCATTCGCCGGATGGGCCGGGCGCGCGGACTGGTGCTCATGACGGGCTGGTGACGAAGCTGTCGCCGTCAGCCGAGACATACGCAGTGACCGAGCCGGTACGGTACGGGCCGCCACCATTGCCCAGGAACACCTGCCAGTCGCACACATCCTGGTGGCTACCTGATGAGACGCAGGTAACGCGGGTGCGAAGCGGACACTGATCCCCGCAATACCACGCGCGATGCAGGTTCGCTGAGATCTTCGAGGCTACTGCCTGCGGGTTTGCATAGGGTCCGCCCGGAGATGCGTGCGAGCTGCTGCAAGCCCCCAGGCCGACTGCACCCGCGATAGCTACTGCCCCGAGCATGGCTGCCCGCCTCATCGGACGGTCTCCAGCGCTGCTCCTGCATCCTGGCGTCTGTATTCAGCAACCGTGCCCGTGAAGGACTTCGGGGCGTGTGCCTGGGATCGTGTGATCATCGGTGTGGCCTCCCTTGCTAGACCCTCCGGACCTGATTCCGGGTGGGTAGGGGGGCGCTGTCACTCGATGGGTGCCGCGTTAAACCCTCAGCCGATACAGATGTGCGCGCTGTCCAGCCGCACTGTCTGAGCTGCGCCTGCGTGACCGACAGTATCGCATCCGGCACAGAGCGTGCCGCAGGGGTGTCCCGCCTGGGACACCTGGCCGTAATTCCCGGGCCGAATAAAAGATGCCCAGGCGCAGGTTCGCTGAGCGCTTTCCAGGGCTTCCGGCATGGACAGTGCACCCCCGCGTCCCGGCCTAGCTGTCCTCGTCATGGTCCCGGCCCGGTGGCTGACGGGGCGCCCGTATTTACGGACGGCACTCTTCGGCCCGGAAGTCAGCACTGTACGAAGGACCAGCGCGGAGTTACGTTCAGCCCATGAGCCGACTAATCCGTTACTGGGGTTACCTCGCGTTAGCGCTGGCCATCGCCGGATGGTTCGCGCACCTGTTTACGGCGGCAATAATCCTGGTCCTGTCGATTGCTGCTGTCGGCTACTTCCTGCTCCAGGCGCCTGTCTGGTGCGGGGCGATCACTCGTGACGGGAGGATGTGCCGCCACAATTCGACGGGCCTGCTGCTGGGCTGTCACCTCCGCGAGCACAAGTGGCAGAAGATTAAGATGACGTTCGCGCCCAAAGGGTGGCGCGAGATCAACCGGGGTCTCTGGGCCTCCCCGCGTGAGGGCGTGACGACAATGTCGGGTATCGCGGCGGTCATCTCCGCCTTAGCGGCGGCGGTGGTCGCACTGAAGTGAAGCGGGGACTCCAGCAGGTCTCCTGTTGAGATGCCCGGCCAGTTTCCGGCCCGGATCGGGAGCTGTACAGGCCGCTGAGCACCTCGCAGGGAGTTCCGCTTAGCGCAGGAACAACCAGCCGGGACGTTGTTCTCGTGCTGGTCCTCATAGTTCTCCTTGCTCCAGTCGGCTGGTGATCGTTCACCAGGCCGTGATCCTTGCCAGGGGCGCTCCTGTCATTAGCTACCTGTGTCCTGCGAATGTTCCTTTACCGGGCCGGTACCCCTGTCCAGGCGCAGACCCCTGTTCATGCTGATACCCCTGTTCACGCCGCCAGGCGCACGGCACGAATCCCGGGCGCGGGCACCTCACCGGAAATCACCAGGCAAGAGGCGCAAACCCCGTGCCAGTAAGGGATCCAGGCTCCAGGCATGGCCGCAAGTTACTCACTGGTATTACCTACCCCCTGTCAATATATTGATGATGACATGGGGTATGAACAGGGGTAGGTGAACAGGGTGTTCAGCATTGGGACATGAACAGGGGTCAGTCCCTGTGCCCTGGCAGGCTCCACAAGGCGTGCCCTCCCGGCTCGGGTACGGTGGAGTGCCGTTTGTCGAACGAGCGCCAGGCACGGTAGAGGGTCGCCTCAGAGATGCCCCGGGCTTCTGCCATGGCAACGATGTCCGGCTTGGGTACCTCGTCACCGCCCGACAGCAGCTCCAGCAGCAGAGCCCGGGCCTGGGCTACCTTGGTCTCCGCGTCCTTCAGGTGCTTACCGGCCAGGATGTCGTCCACGTCGTGCTCGGGGCCGTCCTCCAGCCACCTGACCCTGATGGTTTTCACGAGCGGGGGACCGTAGCCGGGCAGGATGTGCGACTCGATGAGGAATGCCCTCGGCTCCGCTGGCGGCGACCAGGAGTGCTTGTTCAGGCTGACGACGAAGGTGCCATTCTCCCCGTTGTGCGCGCAGGCGATGATGCAGCGGAGCCGCTGGCTGAACGCCGCCGACCCGGTGATGCGGTCTACAGCGTCGTGCACCGAGGACATCTTGTTGAAGTGAGCTATGCCGATTATCAGGAGTTGCTCATCCTCAGCGAGGCTGCCGACCACGGCCAGTGCCTCCCGCACAGCGATCTGCTCTTTGTCCTTGAGCCGGGGATTCAGGGTGTCCAGCAGAGGATCAAGGACGATCAGCCCGACGTTGTCTGCGCGGATCTTCTTGCGGACGGTGCTGATGTAGGCGACATCAAAGATGCGGATGGACCGGAGCGCGGGATCGGCGGACGACCCGATGTGAACAAACTCGATCATCGACATGTCCGCCCCGGCGGCCTTCAGGCGGGGAACAACTTCCTTCGCCGGGCTAGCCTCCAGCGTTGCCCAGACAACGCGCCTGGGCGTGCCGTAAAAGCACCCCGGCAGAGTGCCCCTAGTCATGTTCGCTGCGATCCACACGGACAGCGCGGACTTGCCAGAGTCGCCCCTCCCGGCGATAAGCGACAGGCAGTCGGCGGGGATCCAGTCGCTGTCTTCCGGTGCCCAGGCCCACCGAACGCCTTCAGGCATGATGTCCTCGCCTTTGGTGAAGATGACAGCGCTGCCGGAACCTCTCGCAGGCTGCTCTGCCCATTTAGTCAGTGCGGCGGCAACTTGGTCGTATTCACCCTGCTCGTGCAGGGTGAGGACGGTATGCAGCAGCTCGAACTGCCCGACGCCAAGGATGTCCTTGTCCGCCGCTTCAACCAGTGCCGCCAGCGGGGTCTTGTCACCCTTGACGAACTTGAAGGCCGGATAATTTCTGCGGAAAGCCGTGGTAGTAGGCGCTTCGCCGTGTTTTTCGTGGTAGTCCTCGATCCACTGCCACACCCGCTTATTCAGATCCGTCACGTCAGCCGCGAAGATCTTGCGGACGGCGAGCACCTGGTCGTACTCGTCACCCGTCGAGCCGATGACGCGCTGGATCAGCAGCTTGCAGATGTCGTAGCCGTGCTCATCTGGCTTCACATCGGGCTTGCCATCACGTCCTGCCCGGCGATCCTGCCCGTTAGCAACAGCCTTGGCGGCGTCGTCCCGCTCCCGTGCCTTCCGCCTGTTTCCGGTCCTGCTAGGGCTTGCCATCAGGATGCCCCGGACTTGAGGTATATTGGTTTAGAGTTCAACGTCTTGCTTCCTTAGGTAGTTGTTGTGCCGCGATAGATCGCGATTACCCCGCTCGCAAGGCGGGGTTTTCTGCTTGTCATACGGGGATCAGCCCGAGCAGTTCAGTGGCAAGCTCAACAAGACGGTGCTTGCCTGGTCCGTGGCAGTTCCCTGAGCATCCCGAGCTATTGATGCCGGTGTGGTGCCGCTCGGCTTCCTCGGGCGTCTCGAAGAGCTGGATTTTGGAGTACTTGCCGGGTCTTGATTCGAGGCACGTTGAAACAGAGGCGAAGCGCCAGGCTCCCCTGATATACAAGGCTTTTCGCCAGATGCACCTGGCCAGGGCACGCGCCGCGCGATGGTTCACCGGGCAGCCGCACCGGCTGTAGATCGTGTACTCTGTCTCTTGCATCGTTTACCTAGCTTCATCAGAGGCACCGGCTGATTCCTGTAGGAGGGGCGGCCGGTGCTTTTGCTTTACAGGTCAGGTTTTCGCGGGGAGTGCAAATCCGATCTGCTGCGGTCGTGCTAGCGCAGCCCGGAGCGCACCCTCGTTTGCCCGGACCAGGTCATTCACCAGCCAGGACAGCGGCTGGTGCTGATGGACCGCGACTTCCCTGAGCAGGGTGTCCAGCTCGATGTCGATGGTGGCGGTCATGTTCGCTTTCTTGAGCGGTCTCATCGTGATCTCCCCTTTCAGGAGGCGGAAACTAACGCAACACAAGCTTAAAATATGTAGTTCGCTGAATGGTAACCTTGACACAGCAGGAATTCATTCCGGGTTGCACGCGATAAACTCGGGGCAGGGTAAGAATCGGGGGCACGGTGAACGATAAGGAAAAACAAGTAGCTGCTGTTGTCTTGCTGATGCAGAAGGTCATCCCTGGCAGCAAGGGGAGGCGGCCGGTGGTGCAACAGTCCCTGGCACGGGCGCTGGTACAGACTCCCGCATCGAGCACGCACGGTAAATTGCTTAAATCATCGATCCAGGCAATTGCTTCCCGGCAGAAGATTACCGATCCAGCCGTCCGCACCGTGATCTGGCTGTCCGAGCGCGGCATCACGCCCACCGCTGGCGCTGTCTCAGGTCACCTCAGCTCGCAGGCGATCAAGCGGTCAGGCCAGAAGTTCCGGGCGAAGTCAAATGCCGAGAGCATCGCTCTGGGCGTCGAGCAGGGGGCGCACGTGGCAGCATGGGTCGCGTCGTATATTGCCGAATTCGATAAGTGCCCGCTCTGGTCCGAGGTGGCACAGCAGTTCGGGTGGTCGCGCGAGATCCGGGGAATCATTATCCACCGCCTTATCCGCGATTCCGTGCTGGTGTCGGCAACCAAGGTGCGGTCGCTGCGGCCTGGACCACGGGCAGCATCCCTCGCACCAGTTTTGGCGTCGGCATGAGCAGTTGCGACCGCTTGTCTGCTGCGCTCGAAGCAGCTCCTCCAGGAAAAGCTGTGTCTGGTCCGGGTAGCCGTCCGCAGCCGCAGCCCGGCAAGCACGCGGATCTTCTGTCACGGCAAACGGCCGACCAGCACCTGGCACATGCTGCTAGCGTCCATCGCCTGATGGATCAGCGTGCGTTCGGCGGCAGCACCGCACTCGATGCGGCCCTGACGGACGGCGAGGCTATCCAGCCAGCGCGGACAACCCGCGATCCGAACGTGATCCGGGCTGTCCCGTGCCACGAAGCCTGGTAACTGAAACCGAGATGATCAGTAATGCCTGACAACTGGGATACGCCCCTTCCCGAGGTTCCTGAGGATCGCAGCCCGGAGGAACTGACAGCAGCCCGGCACCGGCAGCAGCACGATGCGCAGGTCCGCGACCTTGAGAACCAGCTTGCCGCGTGGCGACGGACGCTGGCGATGGAGCTTTCAGGCAAAACCCGGCCCGACGCAGAAGCAGAAGACCGGGGCAGGATCGCGGGCCTGGAAGAGCAACTGGCTGCGCTCCTGGACGAGGAAGACGAGTAACCATGCCGCGCATGGGAGGTTCCAATACGCGCAACTGCGATCGTGGCGGCGCGATGGGTGGTGGCTCCGGTGCGATGGGCGGCGGCACGCGCAGGTCATGTGATAATCCGCGCTGGGATAATGATGATCGCGGGGAGACCGGGGCCGGGGATAACGACGAGGACACCGAAGAGCAGCAGGCACGATCAGCGCTCAGCCATTTTGGCGCGAAGCTGCGATCTGCCCTCCGTGATGCTGGCGGCAAGTTCACCAGCTCGGACCACGTCATCACCCGCAGCCGCATCCAGCAGCTCCGGGACGAGGAGAGGCTTGACCGTGCCTGGGGCACGAACCACGACCCGGCCGCGAACGCCAGGCGGCAGGCCCGGATCCGGATGCTCGAAGCACGGGCAGAAGCCGAGCAGGCCATGGACGACTGGGTTGCCAGCGTGTCCCGGGACCGGGAACAGCAGGCACACGACGCGGCGGCACGCGAGGAGTTGCTGGACAAGCGGGCGCGGCAGAATCAGCAACTCGAAACCCGCGTCCGGCGGGCGATGGGTGACCTCGGGCAGCCGGTGATGATCGACGGTGAGCCGCATGTGACCCTTCAGCAGCTAGGGCAAGTTCTCGGGGCGGGCAAGAGCACCCTTCAGCGCTGGCGTCAGAAGGGACGCATGCCACGACCAGATGTGCCTGGTAAGCGCTGGCAGCCGCACCTGTACCTCCTGGCAACGGCGGAAGACGCCCTCCGCAAGTGCCTGGCTGAGGATTCCCGGGCTTAAAAACGAATTTCGGGGGGAGTACAGACCACGGTGCTGACGTAACCAGTAGGTAAGCAGCACAGCACTAATACCTGGACAGCAGCTAAATGACACTGTGTACCTGCTGAAACACCTGTTTTCCACGCCTGTCAGGGTTCCAGGGGCCTCACCTGGAGCTGGTACACCGTCGCCTGACCTGGTGTCATGAATATAAATTCGCCCCCCGAATATAAACCAGTGGCATTAGTGTCTTAATCTTTCCGGGCAATATCCATTGCTTAATGCGTAATCATATTCGGCCATATTCATTTAGCCGAACTAAACGACCGTTCAGTACCCCGGGACCCTGACCGTCACCAGTTCGCCCGTGCTGCACTGTCTGCACCTGGTCGCCCGCCTCTGCCCCGGAATCTGTCCTCCCGCAGAATGATCTTGCTCAGATGCACGCTGCCAGCCATCTGGGCCGGGGCCGGTACCAGGTGACCCTGCAACAGCCCTGGCCGATCTCAGCGTGTGGTGCAAACGACCGATTCTGCCACAACCCCGGGTCAGGGCCGGTGGCCCGGTCAGGGGCGTCGCGAAACTCGTGTGATTAAGTATCTGTGGCGCTGGCGGTGCCTCACCGTTTGCACTACACTCTGGGGTATGAGCAGAATCGGGTACGCGAGGGTCAGCACTAAGAAGCAGGACGCCGAGGGGCAGGTCAAGCGGCTGATCGAAGCCGGATGTGACCCGCAGCACATGTTCATCGACCACGGCGCGAAGGGAAAGCTGGCATCACGGCCAGAATGGGACAAGTGCCGCCAGTACCTGCGCAAGGGTGACGTGCTGGTGTGCGTCCGCCTTGACAGGCCCGGCCGCAGCGCGAGGCACCTGCTGGAAATGTCCGACTGGCTGAAGGCCGAGGGCATCGACATCGTCTGCCTGGACCAGCCGGTGGACACGACGACCGCTATAGGCAAGTGCTTCTTCACGGTCCTGGCCGCTTTCGCGGAGTTCGAGCACGACCTGATCGTTGACCGGACGATGGACGGGCTGAAGGCGGCGTGGGCGGACGGGGCCAAGTCCGGGCGGAAGCCGAAGATGAGCCCTGAGGACGCCGAGCTGGCGCAGGGTCTGTATGACCGGCACGGGCCAGCGGGTGACCGGACCAAGACCGTGGCGCAGATCGCGGCTCACTTCAAGGTGGACCGGACCACGCTGTACCGCTACCTGGGCAGGGAGAAGGTGAAGGCGTCATGAGCACGTTCCCCGAAGTGATCGAACTCGGCCAGAGTCGCACCTGGAACCTGGAGGAGTCATGAGGTACCGCGTAGACCTGCGCAGCACGTACGGCACCTGGCCCGAGCGCCGCGCTGCCATGATCGCCAGGATTGAGGGATCGAGCTGGCTTCACGATGTGATGCTGGCGGCCGGTGAGGCGTGGCCGTTCAACGCTGATTCTGAGTACGGCCCGGACGAGCCCGAGCTTTGCTGTGCGGCGGAGATGCTCAGCCAGCTCTCGACGGCTCCGGACGAGGCTGCCTGGCGGGCGACCCTGGAGTATTTCAGCAGCCTGCTCGAATATGACCGGGTGGAAGTGATCATGCCAGAGGTGAGGCGGCTCAGCATCGTGCGCTAGACGCACACCTATCCGGATAGCAGCTCATACCTTAATTGGTGCGGGCTGCTTTTCATTCGGCCAGAATCAGTAACCAATATCAATGGCTATTGGTCGTGACCGATAGCCATTCTCATTTGAAAAAACGACCCCCATAGCATTAACTCGCTAATGGTCACAGGATGAATGGCCAGGTCGCATTTTTACGTTTGGTGATATTACCCGCAGGCAGTGGTCTTTTTTGCGCCGTGACCCCCGGCAGTATCGCCGGACAGTGCCCATATCAGATAATCCCGGTTTCATATTGCAATAAGCGATTAACCAGCATCCGTGCAGGTCAGGAGCATGCTGCCACACCATGCTGGTGATACCTGGGATACTTGAGATAGGAATTCCTACCCGCTTCTACCCCGCTTGAGCGTGCCCTATGCCTCTTACCCTGCCCCGGAACTTCTGATGTCGCCTACCCTGGTAACCACGTCCCGTGGAGCCCTCGGGGGAGGGGGTTACGCCACGTCCATCCCGTTCACATGCAACGTAGGCGACGTGTTCGTGGTCCGGGCAACGTCTGGCGGTGTCGGCATCCCGGCGACACCCACAGACAGCTCCGGAACCCTGACGTTCTTCTCCCAGGCGCTGTCGGCCGATGCTATCTACCATGTGTGGACGGCTACCTGCCTAAGCCCTCCAGGTGGCCCGATCACGATCACCGTTCTCAACTCTTCTGGCAACGGTTACACGATAAACATTTTTATCGAGCAATGGCGGGGCGGGCAAGTTGCCGAAAGTTCGCACGGGGCGAACACGGATGTCGAATCCGGCACCGGGACTGCGTCGGTGTGCAGCATCACGAGCGCAGTTGCGGGCTCAGTTATCTCGTGGGGCGCGACAACTGCCGTCGCTACCACCGCGAACAGCTTTGTCACCAGCTCGGCAACGCCGACCGTGATCCGGAATGGGCATGGCGACCTGTGCTGGGCGTACCAGGCCACACCAGGAGGGGCGGGCGTGCAAGCCTATGGTGTCACGTCCTGGGACTCCTCGGGGGCCTGCGAAATGATCGCGGTCGAGATCCAGCCTGGGCCGGTCGTCATCACGGACGCTGATACCGGCTCGGGCACCGAGGCCATGGCTGCTGCTGCCGCCCTGCCTTCATCCGACACAGGTTCAGGTCTCGATGCGGCATCGGCTCTTGTGGCTGTCCTGGCTTCGCCCGACATCTGCACTGGGGTCGAGGCGGGCGCTGCGGCAGCGACGCTGGTAGCACCGGACATCTTCCTTGCCACCGAGGCTGTGTCTCTTGCGGCAACCTTGTCTTCGCCGGACAGCTTCGCGGCCAGCGACACAGGCGCGGCGCTGGCGACCCTGTCCGGGGGCGATGCTTCGCTGGGGCCGAGACGATGTCCCTGGCCCTGTCCGACCACGACCTGGCGACCTTCGCGGACGCCCTCCTGCTCCTGTGGCAGGGGGTCATTGACGGAGACTTTGGCTCGGCCGAAGACCATGCAATTTCCCTGATCCGCCATAACCAGCCGCCTCAGGTGGCCGCGCTGCCGTACGCGGTGGCCGTGGCAAATGGCGGATGGTCGGCCTCTGCTGTCGGCATCAGCCCGAACGGCTGACGTGATCACCGGCCATTAGCCGGCAAAACGCTGTGGTAGCCGTGGCGGCGTCGCGTGGCGGCCGGTAGGCCAGCAGCGTCATCGCAGCAGCGCCCGCACGACGAGGTCGATAACTACCGAGGTGCAGGCGACCGGCACAGTCAAGATCACAAGCAGGCGCAGCGTGCGGGGCCAGGTTTCCAGCGCGTAGCGGATCGTCTGCCATCTTCCCGGATCCCGCGTGTGCTGCGAAGGTCGGCCAGGGCCTGGTGTTAGCGTTTCCACTAGGTGCCTTTCCTTGGGAGGAGCGGTTCCTGATCGTTCAACGGCCCCCTGTTAGCCGCAGGGGGTCGTTGTTCATTCTCGCGCGTTTACCCGACTGACGCGCCGACCGCCACCGGCGTGTTGCTGCGCGTTTGATCTAGCCTTTGCATGACGACGGTTAAGCACGCGCTATACGCGCTATAGGCCGGGCTGCTGCCTTGCCCGCACCGTCTCCGCACCCTGGCTGCCGCTGGGGATCTTGCTCGCGGTAGGTGGTTGCCGTTGCCACGCCTTGGACACTGCCTAGCGGCGGTAGGTGATCTTCAGCACGGCGTGATTCTGCCGGGGCCAGTTAGACTGGCAATGAGAGACGGTGATCATGATGGGCCTGTACATCAGAGGGCCGCACCTCGGCCCGATTCACACCGGAGTGCGGGTCCGGTCACGGCGCGGCCGAGGTGACGGCAAGCTCGGCCCGGCGCTCCTGGCGCTTGTCCTGGTCGGTGCCCTTGTGGTCGCGTCGGTCAAGTACTGGTACATCACGCTGCCGGTAGTCCTGGTGATCGCGGCGCTGGTCATCTGGCGCTACAACTCGAAGCCAGCGAAGGCTGCACGAGCCGCCGTGACTGCGCAGGCTCTCGTCTCCCGGCGCGAGAAGTACGAGCAGCAGTTCCTGGACCTGAATAAGTGCACGGCCGGGATCCGCGCTCACGTTCGCGCGACCGTGCCGGGCACTGAGACCCTGGCCGCTACCGGGTGGCACTGGACCCCGGATAACTTCCTTGAGCCGGACGCCAAGCGTTAATTCGCGGGGAGATCAAAATCCTGGCGCGAGTACGTACGTACAAGGCCATAATCGCGAAGCTCCAGCTTCCGGGCCGGGGCAGAAGCCTTTCACGGCCAGGAGCGGCATGTCGTCGTCAGTGCCAGGCTGCCAGCGCGCGGCATCGGCGGCCTGCTCCCACCCGGGAACTGAGTCCTCGGCCCGGACGGCGGCTGTGTGCCATCTGACGTAGGCGGGCTGGCTGACGACAGGCCATCTGGCAGGCTCTCGTCGCGGCATGCGGGCGATCCTACCGGCGGACAGGGCGCAGGGTAAACGGCTTAATCCCCAGGCCGGTAAATGATTATCGGGGGAAGACGAGGCGTACAGGTCAGGCGTACGACTCCCGGGAGTTAGCTTAATATTCACCGGACCCGGCGGGAGGCACGGGTGCCCCGGGACGTCTTCACATGCCGACCAGGGGCGACGAACAGGCCCGGGGGCACACCTGACTATGGGTGTGCGGATCTTGGACCTACGGTGAAGCGCAGGGATACGCACCAGTCGGCGGGCATAAGCCTAAATGCTTAATCCGGGGCGGAATATGAGGCCCGCTGGCCCTACGGAAGAGTGCAGGAGCTAGTGGAGGGAGGGAATGCGCCGCGATGCGGTCCGCCTGGGCCGCAGCGGCCCGCTCGTCTGGCTTGACCCGGTACTTGGCCCACTCAGCGAACCTGCGCCCTGGGCATCTTTTAATCCGGCGCGAGAAGCGTAGGAGAAGTGAGCAATGCCGTGCAACCTGCATGAAGAGATCGAGAAGTTGGAGAAGTTTTCCCCGGGCCTGGATGACCAGTCATTCACTGCGGCGCTCCTGCCCAAGCTACTTACGGCGATGCGCGAGGAATCCCCTGAGGAAGTTATTCACCGTACCGTCACGGGAGTACAGGACGGTCCTCAAGGCACGTAACCCTGACGAGGTACGGTTCGGCCGTGGCGAGCAGTTCAGCGGCGAGCAGTTCCCGCCTGGCACGCCTGGCCGGGCTTGCTGCAAAACACGAGGCTTCGCCCAGGTGACACGACATTCCCCGAGGCAGCTCACCATGCGTGGGCGTCAATTGGATGCCACTGTCACTGATGGCCACGGGCAGGGTGGTCACGGCCGGTAACGCGGAACGAGGCTGGCCACGGGGTGGTCACAGGGTGTCCGGACGCGGAACGGGAGCGTTCTCGTGTCATAGCAGGTTCTCGGTAGTAACTGATCTTGCCGGATTCCCGTGCTGGCAAGGCATTCCGGGCCGGGTGAGAGCTGTCTGGCGAGTTGATATAAACCGCCCGTTCGTACCCTTACGTGCCAAAGTCACTATGCCATGCGCCTGTAGGCTGGCTGCGAGAGGCGATGATTTTCGATGATCCGGAAAATTGTCAACACAGCATTCGCGCTGCTGGTGCTAGCAGCCGTAGTGTCGGTGGGACTGGCCGGGCTGGTAATGGTCAGGTCGCATTCAGCACCGGGGCAGGGGGTCGCTCCCGTGGCCGCGAGCAGCACGGCTCCGCATAGCACCCACGCTCCGTCCCCGCCGAAGGTCACCACACCGGCCCCGGCCGCGAGCAGCCCGGTCCCGGCCCCGTCCGGAGCCGGTCCGCTGGTCTGCACTGACCCCAGCAGTGGCTGCCAGACTCTCGTGGCCAGGCCATCAATCATCACCCTGACTATGGAGGGATCGGAGCAGATAGTGAACCTGGTCTGGTCAAGCTGGGGAGGTCCCACTGCCACCGCACAGGGAACATACGTCGAGTACGGAATCGCCGAGCACAGCGTCAACGGTTCGTTCCCCGAGATAGTCAGCAGCTCCATCGTGACGGTCACGGAATCCGAGCCACAGTGTGACGGTCCAGGTCCCTGCCCAGGAAACTACTGGGTCTACACACTCACCACGACCACCGCCCCCGCACCGTGGCAGTCGTTCAATATCAATTCCTAGCAATCAACAAGGACGGCAAAGGCAAGCCGTGACTTCCTGGGCAAGGACAAAAGAGCCAGCCCTGACGATCCAGAGCTGGCCCCTCGTGCCGTACTGAGGGCTACTGCATTGAGGCTAGCTCACCGAGCGCACCGGCAAATTCATCATCGGTGAGGCGCTCGCGGCAGAAGACCACATATGCGCGCTGGGAGCCTAGTACGGCGCTACGGGCCATTGAGTCCGAGCGGCCATGTATCCGAGGCGAACCCGGCGGTGCCAGCGGAGTTGACCGAAAGGGAGGTATAGCGGTAGCCGGTCCCGTATGGCACCAGCCCGGTCACCAGTGCAGTCGCCGGGTACGACTTGAAGGTTCCGTCAGCGCAGTCCGGGGTGCAGCCGTTGACCGACAGCTCACCGGACCCGTATGCGGTAGCAGCGCCCCACGATGACCATGTGAGGCCCTGGAGCGAGATACCGCCATCGGCGCATGCCAGATCATATGAGGAGGGGGTGACGACCAGGCTGGCCTGGCAGTTCAGCATTACTACGTCACCAGCAGGCGTGGCAGCCGGGGAAGCATGGTGGTGGTGCCTGCGGCGATGCCCCGGGCGCTGGCTCTGCGCGGGACTGGGCGTTGCGGAATGGGCCGGTTTAGCAGAGCGCGTCGTAGCGACCGCAACCGTGGTATGGCGGGTCGCCAGCAGCACCCACGGCACCGCGATGGCCGCTGCGATGATCGCGCCGACTGCCGCCGCGATGAGTACCGGCTTAGAGAGCATGGCTGACTATCTCACGGAAGATCAATCAGGCCAGGGTAAATAGCGAAACTCCAATTTCGCGGGCGAGGCTAGTGCCCGGAGCCGAGTGCTCCTAACATAGGGGAGCAGGATATCTATCCACCTTGTACCGCCTCCGTATGCCTGGCCTAGATTAATCGTTAAACTCCAATTCCGGCGGGGAATAAGCGCTCTGGATCAGGAAGCTCCTCCTGCTAGGGGAGCGGACAGCTATCTCTTTGGTGCTGGTTCCAGGCTGGTGACCTTGCTCCTGGGCCCCGCCCCAGACCTTGCAGGGCTGTGTTTCGGGGGCCAAATGAATTTCGCGGGGGAGATAGGTCTACAGAGTCTGCTACTCCCATAGAGAGGGAGGCAGGTATCCATATCCTGGCCCCCGTCATATATTCAGAGCTACTCCAGTTTCTAAATTTCCGACCCTCTCATATTCAGCCCCAGTTATCTAAAACCCGTCCTGCCTACCCTCTCGCCTGGCACGAGCTATATTCCTGGCCCGAGTTAATAACTTCCGACTCTACCCTGCCCCTGGCCTGGACCCGAGTAAACCATTACGCCAATTTGCAATTAATGCAGTAGCCATTACCGATTAAAAGACCACTGCATTCCCGTTACCTATCGCCTATGGTCCCATATTGCTTTTTCCTCCCCGAATTCAATTGGCCCATTATCCTTCCCCGCGATTAAGCTCGATCCGGTGATTGTTCCTGGCCCCGGGATCTTACCCTGCCGCACGGTCACCTCGCCAGGCCGTGTATTTCAGTGTCGCCTGGAATAGCCTCGTTGCCTGGTATGCACCCTCCCGGCGTCGTGATTAACGTAACGCGCCTGGATCCACCCCCGGGCGTTCGCAGGCTGGAAACCCAGGGCCTGCACTCGTTGCCGCTGATCTCGAACTGAAGCGCAGGAATGTCATCCCGGCCGAAGACCAGATGAAGAATCAGGAGCCTGAAGGCATGGTTACCCCCTGGGGCGCGATGATTCTGAGACAGTTGCCTCACGCGACCAGGAAATACGCCGCGCGCTCGGGATCGACGGAGACAGTAGTCCGGGCGGGGGGAGGACATCCCTGGAGAGTAGCGGCAACCACAGACGATCCGCGTGCGGCAAAGGATAATGCCCGCCACTCCCGGAGGAGGACGGGCAGGAATGAGATCAGGTTAGCACACAGGATCCTGTGAGTCCCTGCTGTAGCGTGCGCTAGCGTACCGACTTGGCAGCACTCGCACGAGACGGACTTGGCCAGCATCTCAAGCCTGAACTTCCTGGTCGGACGAGCTGGCGGAGGTTCGCCGGGCCAGCCCCCAGTGATGCAGCGGTGCTCTAGCGTGCGCTAGCGCACCGACTTGGGCAGCAGCACCTGATCGGCTGCCTGGAGTTCCCTGGCTAGCGCAGGCGCTGAACGCCAGGCTCAAGGCCGCGCCAGAGTGCCAAAGGCCGGTAACTGCACGCATTCTGGTCAGAATTGCTGAGAATGTCTGTCACCGCCGATCAGTTGGCAGCCTGACCATCACGGCCCATTGCCCAGGGCCGAGTCGCGGTCTACCGGCTGAGCTGCCAGCCAGCGCTTAACGAATTCGCGACCAGCTTCGGTAAGTACGTATTGCTCCGTCGCAAGAAAGGCACCCCCGCCTATTGCCAGACTCAGGTTAGGACGTTTCTCAAGCAAGCGGTCTCTAATCAGGTACATGAGAAGCAGGGCGAGGCCGCCCGGAAGATAGATACTCTGCCGGGCAGAATCCTCGGCGAAATGGAGAAGCACTCTCCTTTCCAGATCGCCGTATCGGCTATTCAGAACAGAGAGGTTGGCCTTGTACTGGCGCATTGAGGGACGGTCGATCTGCTTAGCGTCATAACGGGTATGGCAAGTAGGGCACAGTGCAATCAGGTTCTCGAAGGTGTGATCTTTGACCGTCTTCCATGGCACTATGTGAGCTATCTCAACCGGAATCTGACGGCAGGTCGGTATCGCGCAGCGGTGCCCGGCCTCCACGAGCACCTCTCGTTTCAGCGCTATGGATATGTCGGGACGGTGCTCGGCTGGCATGGCGGCAAGGCTACTGCGCGGGGCAGCAGGATGAGGGGTGGTCAGCAGCGGCCAACCCGCTTGCGTGTTGCCCGGTCAGCGTAGTCGTCCTGGACTAGTCTCGTGCTGGCTCATGGTCCCCCGGAGGCTTCCTAGTCGGGTGAAGGAATGGTGGCGGAGGTGCTCGCGGGAGACAGGACAACGGCGGATACGCCTTCCGGGGCAAAATCGGCCAGGTAGTCACGCAGCAGCCGGTGCGCGAACAGGTACCCGCTGCCGCTGCGGCGGAGTAGCAGCCGCTCAGTCATGGCATCCAGGAACGAGCAGTAGCGCAGCGGTGCTATTTCTCCTGGCAGCACTGCCCGCACGAAGTAGTGCACCAGGCAAGCGCCCCCGCCGAAGATCATCCCGCCCACCAGTCCGAGGATAAACGCACCCCGCACAAGGCCGAGCAACTGTGATGTGAACGTGCCGCTGCCGTGAGTGCCAGGTATAAGCGAGTTGAGTACTTCGATCAGCATCCACCACAGCGTCATTACCAGCCCGCACAACAGCGCGTTTCTTGCTGACCGCCGGATGCCCTCGTTCGGAGCGGTTCGCTCGTCGCGCATCTCGGCGGTCAGCCCGGCGAGGGGGAAGATCATGGCCCAGCCGATCATTTTGAAAAGATCTGACCCACTCTGCCCAGGGGCCGCCACCCTGGAGCGCAACGTCTTACGGGACCAGTGCAGCTCCTCGGCGGGGCGGGCGACCGCTGCTGTTATGCGCGATATCCATCGCATTACGCGCGGACTTGCTGGTGCGACGGGCAGCCAGCTTAGATCCAGGCGATCGAGGTGGAACTCTGTCTGATCATGATTCCGGAGACCCCACGCCAGCCACACCAGCCAGTCGATTGCCTGGTTAGCGTCGTAGCGGCAGGTGGTGTCCAGAGGACGCTGCTCGAACATCCGCAGCACGTACGCTTCCCACAGTCGTTCCCGCCGCTGATCGGTGCTGCCGGGCTGGTAGAGGGCCGGGGCAGGGCGTCCGTGATAGGCCAGCGCGATTACGTGCAGCATTAGCGGGGAGCGCAGCAGCTCCCGCAGGCCCGGGTCGGCGGCCAGCTCGGCTCGCACGTCGGCCAGCGGCGTACCCGTCGCCTCCAGATGCTTCAGGTAGGAGTCAATCTGGGCGTCGGTTGGAGGCTCAAGCTCAATGGCCTCCTCCAGTTCCAGGCGGACGCCAAGCTGCTCAAGTTCCTGGGTTCGGCTGCATACCACCAGGCCAGTCAGGCCATACTCACGGCGGTAGTCATTAATTGCGGCAGCGCACGCAGCCCGGTGCCGTTCGGCAACTTCGTCAAGGCCGTCCAGCAGCAGCACTAGCGACCTCTGCCCGATCCAGGCTTCTGCGGTTCGTTGCGGCACCTTGTAGCTATCCCACAGTTCGCCAGCTAGCCATGCCGCCAGCGGCTGACGCTGACGAGCCCAGGACGCGAGGTTCACCACGGCCGGTATCGGCTGGTCCGGGTCGCGCTCGGCACGTTCCAGCAGGTCATCAGCGAGCTGCAACAGCAGGGTTGTCTTCCCCCCGCCTGGTGCGCCGACGATCAGCAGGCCGCCTCCGACTTCATCAAAGACCCGGACGATCGGTGTTGCGTGTGGGAGTATCTCTGGCTGCTGGCCAGGGCGGCGAAGCGCTCTCGTTCCAAGCTCTAGAATCTCCGGACGGCGCTGTAGCCCGAGCGCGAGCAGCGCGGCCTGAGACAGCGAGTGATCCAGGATGCCCGTGATCCAGTTGTAGCGGACCCGGTGCAGCATCGCTGTCCGCTCCCCGGCCGTTGGCGTGGCAGTTGCACCGGGACTGCGGCGGTCAGCCCGCCAGAGGATGAGGGTCACCAGGACTAACGCGATGGTTCCCATGGCCGTCAGCGCAAACGGGTTCAGCAAGTGCTCTCTGGCCCAGTGCAGGCCGCGCACTGTACCTGGCCTGGCGAGCAGGACGAGACCTGTCGCTGCGACGAGCAAGACTGCCACCCCGGCGAGCAGCAAGGATCGCCACTTCCGCCGACCTGTCATGCCAGGATCGTCTCACCCCCGCACTTCGTGTGAGGACCAGTCCAGAACGTGCGGTCGTGACTAGACTAAGAAGGAATCTTTCAGGATCCGATTTAACCGAGCAATCAAACAAATGATGAACGAGCACTAAACGCCGGTCCTACGACAATGGCCACCACGTCTGGGAGGGCACCGCGATGACGCGACCGATGTGGTCTCGCACGGCCACGATTCTCGCGGCGGGA
>Ga0182024_10008603_pt1 | contig 21421 bp, 15 predicted proteins | sample P32metaG_FD_120480 | JGI IMG/M metagenome (GOLD analysis project Ga0182024, IMG submission 120480) | Permafrost microbial communities from Stordalen Mire, Sweden - P3-2 metaG (Illumina Assembly) | ecosystem: Environmental > Terrestrial > Soil > Wetlands > Permafrost | place: Sweden: Stordalen...
AAAAGTGGTATGGATACATCCGCATTATCGTCAAGGATTCTGAAACAGGCGAGCGCGTCACCGACCGAATCTCGGTCATTCTCGGCGAGAGAGCCGGTATGACCAAGAAGCAGGCCAGGGAAGCTTTGGCGCGTGAGGGCGCGAAGCGCAAGGGTTGGTTCACTGCGAATGCTCCGGTTTTGAACGACAGTCGTGTGACCTTCGATTGGTTCGTTCGCAACCGTTACATCCCCCTGAAAAAAGGAGACTGGAAGGAAGAGACTGCGAAAAACAAAATCGCCCTGATCGAATCGGATCTGCTGGAGGACCTTGGAGACATTCCCCTGCGCAACTTCACACGCTACGACCTGCAGATGCAAGTGAACAAACTCGCCGAGACTCGGTCCCGGGACCGAGTTCTGCAGATGCGTGCGTACTTGCGCGATATATTCTCCGAAGCGCTCGACCAGGACTTCTTGGTCAAGGATCCGGCGCTGCGCGTGAAAGTCCCCGGACAACTCAAGCAGACGGACAAAACCATCCTCACCTGGGAACAGCTTCGCATGGTACTGGATGAACTGACCGCAATGGAACGCATCCTGATCGAACTGGACATAACGGAAGCTCTGCGCCCCGGCGAACTGTTTGGACTGCGGTGGAAGTGCTTCGACCCGAAGCGTTCGAACCTTAAGCTCCAGGAGACGGTATACAAGGGCAAGATCCGGAACTGGGGCAAGACTGCAAAAAGCCTCAGTACGATTCACCTGCCGACTGCTCTTGCGGTCGATCTCGTAGCTTGGAAGAAAACATGTCCGGATTCCTCACCCGAAGCCTTCATCTTCCCCAACCAGGATGGAGGATTTATGGACGCAGACAATTTCCGCAAGCGCGTGCTGCATAAAATCGCCATAAAGCTCGGATTGCCGAAGGTGACTTTCCAGGTGATCCGGCGCGCAGTTGCGACGTTGGCCCAGCATATGGGATCGGTTAAGGATGTTCAGGGGCTACTGCGTCACGAAAAGCCGACTATATCGGCTGAGGTTTATATGCAGGAGATTCCGGAGACCGTGCGCAAGACCGTCAACTCCATTCACAAAGAATTGCGTAAGCGGCGTCCCGTACCCAGCCCTAAGCCGCGGATTGTGCGCACGGCATAAACCGAGCAGCACTGAAGGCCCCAACGAACATAAACACAATTGGCGCCAATTGGCGCCAAACGGTCTTAAGCAGCCTTAGGAGGACCTGCTGCAACTCATTGAATATTAGGAGGTTAGTTGGTGGACCTGACCGGGATCGAACCGGTGACCTCTTCCATGCCATGGAAGCGCGCTCCCAGCTGCGCCACAGGCCCACACTGAAGGGAAGACTTCTCTCCTATTCTCCGGCCTGTGGGCTGCGGAGTCAAACGCGAGCGGGACGGAGCGCGCCTGCCGGCGACTTTTCGAGGCCGCGGCAAACTTATTTGTATGGAACGGGAACCAATTGTGCGGGTTCCGGTGTCTATAGATGCAGAGTAAGCGAGCACTCGGCCGCCGGCGGCGCAGTTTCTTTCCCTTCGCTCCTCGTGGATTTCGGCCCTGGGCCCCAGGGCCGGTGCAGCGGTCGTTGTTTGCAACAGGTCTGGCGAAGCGCGTAGTTTAAAGGACACCCGGAATGCAGGCGGGCAGCGTAATGGGCAATCTGGCGAGCGCGATCAACCTCCCAAGCGAAGAGGCGGCCCTTATTGCCGAGTTACGCGCGGGGTCGGAACAGGCGTTCGCCGAGCTGATTGCGCAGTACCACCAGCCGCTGTACTCGCTGATTGCACGCAACCTGCAGGACCCGGCCGACGCCTCCGACATTACGCAGGAGGTCTTCCTCAAGGTCTTCCGCAACATCCGCAGCTTCCACGGCGACGCCAGCCTGCGCACGTGGCTCTACCGCATTGCGCTGCACGAGGCCTCGAACCAGCGGCGCTGGTGGACGCGGCACAAGCGGCAGGAGATCACGATGGACGCGCCCTGCTGCCAGCGCTGCGAGGCGGAGGCCGACGGCGAGGCGCAGCCGCTGAGCGCGACGCTGGCCGACGGCGGCGCCTCGCCGTTCGACCAGGCCGTGCGCGGGGAGGTCCGCGAACGCGTGGAGGCGGCGCTGCGCGAGGTGCCGGAGGTGTTCCGCACGGTGGTTGTGCTGCGCGAGATTGAGGGTTTTACGTACGAGGAGATCGCGGAGATTCTTGAGGTGAACCTGGGCACGGTGAAGTCGCGGCTGATGCGCGGGCGTGCGGCGCTGCGCGTACTGCTGGCCCCCGCGGTCCACGCCGAACACTCAGCCCATCCTGCTGGAGCGCGTGCGGTGCGCGGCCATACAGTTCTGGAATGTGCGATCTCGTCGGCGGAGGTGTCGCGATGAACCACAGGCCGTGCAAAGAGATCCAAGCCTGCTTCTCCGCGTATCTTGACGGCGCGGTGAGCGGCCAGGAGATGCTGGGGATTTCGCGCCACATTGAAGGCCAGGGCGATGCGGCGGGGTGCGAGGCCTGCGCGCGCGAATTCGCAGCGTGGCGGCAGACCCAGAGCGCCGTCTCTGCACTGCGCCCGGTAAAAGCCCCGGGGAACCTTGCGCTGCAGCTGCGGCTGGCGATCTCGCATGAGCGGGCGCGGCGCGAGTCGCGGCTGCTGGACCGGCTCTCGCTGGCGTGGGACAACGCGCTTCGTCCGGCGCTGCTGCAGGTCTCGGCGGGGCTGGCAGGCAGCGTGGTCCTGCTGGGCACGATCCTGACGCTGATGGTGGTTGGCGCCCCAACGGCGGTGTTGGCCAACGATGAACCGCTGGGCGCGGTGACCGCACCGCACTATAAGTATTCCATGGTCTCGCCCGAGGCCATCGTCACTCCGCATGACAGCCCGATCGTGGTGGAGGCGGCGGTGGACACTGTGGGCCGAGTCTACGACTACACCATCGTCGAGGGCCCGCAGGACGATGCGGTGCGTGCACAGGTCGCCACACAGCTGCTGGGCAGCGTCTTCGAGCCGGCCAGCGCCTTTGGCGTGCCCATCCGCGGGCGCGTTATCCTTACCTTCGCCGGGATCTCTGTGCGCGGCTAGGCGGGCGTCGGCGGCCCTCCGTGGGGCAATGGGCGCTAAGGGCCGACGGATGCAGATACGCGGCCGTTTGCTATCCCTTCGCGGCTCTCTTAAACTCGATGGGAACGTCGAATCCCTATTGTGCCTCCTCTGAGCCGTCCCTTTCGATTCGCGCAACTCCAGATCGCCGCTGCCGCCGCCGCGCTCTTCCTGCTCGGCGCCGGTGCGCCGCGCGGCTTGTTCGCGCAGTCGTCTGCGTCGAGCCCGCGCCCCAGTTCGTCGTCCTCCAGCAACCCGCAAGAGATCGATATTGCGCCTACGCCGCGGATCGCGCAGCCGGAGGCGGCCGGCTCGGCCATTACGCTGGAGACGAGCGAGCCGCTCTTCTACATCGCCACCGCGCTGAATATCTGCGGCTACAACAACGGCCTGGCGGAATCCAGCCCGGTCCGCGCCAAGGTGCGCGACGAGATCAACGACGAGCTCGCCGGCTCCGCGCCGGCACGCGACGCACGCGATGCGCTGTGCACCTTTATCCGCGAACATGCGCTCAACGACAAGAGTCGCGACCTGGCGCAGTACGTGTCGCTCTCGCTCTACCTCAGTCCGCCGCCCCTGTTGACCCCCACGGTCGAGCTCACGGAGCTCCCGCCCGACTCAACCCAGGTGGTGGAGGTGCTGCCGCTGCTGCGCACGTTCGCCGAGGCGTTGCATCTGAATGCGCTGTGGCAGGAGCATCACCCGGAGTACGAGGGCTTCGTCGATCGCATTCACAACCCGATGACCAAGATGGTGCTGGACACCAACCTCTATCTGCATCTGCCAGTGAGCAGCTACGAAGGGCGGCGATTCCTGGTGCTACTGGAGCCTATGCTCGCGCCGTCGGAGACCAACGCGCGCATCTACGGCAACGACTACATCGTGGTGGTGTCGCCGGCGGCCGCGCCCGCGGCCAGCGTGCCCATGGAGCTGATCCGGCACACCTATCTGCATTACCTGGTGGAGCCGATGATCTACTCGCGCCCGGCCGCGATGGACAGGCTGCAGCCGCTGCTGAGGCCGGTGCAGGATGCGCCGCTCGAGTTCTCCTACAAGTCCGACATTGCTTCGCTACTGACCGAGTGCCTGATTAAGGCAATCGAGGTGCACCTGATGGACGTAGGCATCGCGGAGCCGGTGAAGCCCTCCGCGCACAGCGACCGCCCCGAGCTCGAACACTACGAAGAGCTGAGGCAGGTCTATGACCGCCAGGCGGAGACTGTGCGGCGCAAGGCCGTCGACTTGGACATGCGCCAGGGTTGGGTGCTGGCGGAGTACTTCTACGATCAGCTGGCCGCGATGGAAAAGTCGGGCATCGGACTGAAGGACAATATCGGCCCGATGGTCTACGGCATGGAGGTGGATCGCGAGCGCCACCACGCCGAGCAGATTGTCTTTCTTCCGATCGGCTCCGGCGGCGACCCGGCGTTTCGCGACCTGCCGCGGCACGCGCCGCGCCAGCCGACGGGGCTGGACCTGGCGGAGCTGAAGCTGAGCAAGGGCGATGCGGCCGGCGCCGGTGCGATGGCTGATGCGGCGCTGAAGGCCAACCCGCAGGACGCCGCGGCGCACTACCTGCTGGGGCGCCTCGATCTGATGGAGGGCGACCCGGACGAGGCGCTGGACCACCTGACCCAGACTATCCAGCTCTCGCACGACCCGCGCACCATCGCCTGGGCGCACATCTACCTGGGGCGGATGTACGACATCGCACGCGACCCCGACAATCCGGATGCTGTGCGTCCGCAGCGCGACAAGGCGGTTGCGGAGTATAAGGCGGCGCTGGCCAATCGCGATAGCCAGCCGGACACCAAGGCTGCGGCGGAGAAGGGCATGAAAGAGCCCTTTACCCTGCCCAAGTCCGCAGCTGCGCCGCCCGCCGCGCAGAGCGGCGACCCGGCGCTGGATCCGACGGGCAAGGCGGAAAAGGAATCCTATACGCCAACGCCAGCGAAGTGAGTAGACGCCGGCAGGCCGCTGCGCTGTAAGTAAACTTGAAGGCGAGAGGCACGCGGGGAGCTGCGATTGACGACGCGCCAGGACAATGCCGCGAAAGCGGGCCGCACGGCGGGCCAGCGGGCTACAGTCCGCCCCAACGGCTCGGCCGGCCACGCGGAAAGGCCGCAGTCGGAACGGCCCGATTTCTCCGAAGACCGCTTCTTCGACTACAAGTTCAAAGACGCCGGGCTGCTGACGCTTGCGCTGACCCACAGTTCGCTGGCGTACGAGCGCAATCCGGAGGGCGCGCCGGACCCCGGCTCCGACAATGAGCGGCTAGAGTTTATCGGTGACGCGGTGCTGGGGCTGCTGGTGGCGGAGGCGCTGTACCGCCGCTTTCCGGCCTCGCGCGAGGGCGAGTTGACGCGGCTGCGCGCTTCGCTGGTGAACAGCCGCAACCTGGCCCAGGTGGCGCAGCGCATCGAGCTTGGGCCAATGCTGCGCATGGGGCGCGGCGAACAGCACTCGGGCGGGCAGAAGAAGCCGGCGCTGCTGGCCAATGGGCTGGAGGCGGTGATCGCGGCGATGTATCTGGACGGCGGCCTGGCGCCGGCGCGCGACTTTGTGCTGCGCCACATCGTGGAGCCGGCCGAGGCGGAGCTGGCGGGTGCGCTCGACTCCAAGGAGCCATTCTCCGGCGCGGTGGGCGACTACAAGTCGGCGCTGCAGGAGCGGCTCCAGGCCAACGGCGCGGGCCAGCCCAAATACGTGCTGACCGACCAGACGGGTCCCGACCACAAGAAACATTTCCGCATCGAGGTGCGTATCGCCGACGGGGAGGGCGGTACGCGGACGCTGGCCGAAGCCGAGGGGACCACCAAGAAACTGGCCCAGCAGGAGGCGGCGCGGCTGGCGCTGGTAGGACTGGTCGCTCCCGCTGCGCGCGAAGGGAGACAGAAGACGGCGCGCGCGGTGGAGGGGGATGCGCGATGAACGCGGCGACCGGAGCCAGCGGCGACCCGGCGCCGCGCGAAGCGGCTGCCGTTCCCATCGCGACAGACATGACGGCTGCCGCTGCGCCGGCAGTGGCACAGCACGATGCCGACTGGCTGCTGCCGTCGGTGCAGTCGGTGGCGTCTGTGCTGGTGGTTGCGCTCTTCATCCTTACCTTTACGGTGCAGCCGTTCCGTATCCCGTCCGAGTCGATGGAGCCGACACTGCTGGTGGGCGACTTCCTGCTGGTGGAGAAGCAGGTGGGGCCGGAGACTACGCCGCACATCTTCGCGCCGCTGGGCGAGATCCATCGCGGCGACCTGATTGTCTTCCACTATCCGGTCGATGCTTCTCTGCATCTGGTGAAGCGCGTAATAGGACTGCCCGGCGACCGGCTTCGCCTGCACGAGGGGCGCGCCTACCTCAATGGGCGCGCGATGGCCGAGCCCTACGCGGTCTATCGGCCCGCGCCTGAGGACAGCTACCGCGACGAGTTTCCCCGCATGGAGCGAGCCGACCCGGGCGTGGCCGCGCGCTGGTGGGTCGAGATGCGCTCACTGGTCTCCGGCGGCGAGCTGACCGTGCCCGCAGGCAGCTATTTTGTGCTGGGCGACAACCGCAACGACAGCGAGGACAGCCGCTACTGGGGCTTTGTGCCGCGCGCGGCGATTGTGGGCAAGCCATTTCTGGTCTACTTTTCGCTGAAGGACGGAGACGCCGATACACCGGGGCAGAGCTCCGCCGATGCGCTGCCGGGCAGCGGTGCGGCCCACAACCAGGGTGAGTCGCTGATGGGCTTCGCCCGCTGGGACCGCATGCTGCGCATCCTTCGCTGAGCAGACCATCGACTGCATGCACTGAGCGGTCGACTGACTGCTTGCGCGCCTATAGATCTAACAAGGGAGTTAGCAAGAGAAAGGCCGCGACGGATGCCGCGGCCTTAGGTCCGAAGACTTCTGTCTGCGCTGCGTCAGACCCCGACCGGCTCTGCTGTAGCAATTGGAGCAGCAACCTTGACCGGCGTAAGCCAGCCGTAGCGGTCGGGCTTGGTGCCATTGACGATCGAGAAGAACTCGGCGTGGATGGCGGAGGTGATGGGTCCCATCTTTCCGTCGGCGACCAGGATGCGGTCGACCGAGCGCAGGTGCGTGACCTCGGCCGCGGTGCCGGTGAAGAAGGCCTCGTCGGCGATGTAGATCATCTCGCGCGGCAGTGCCTGCTCGACGACGGGGATGTCGAGTTCTTTGGCGATGGTGAGCACGGAGCTGCGCGTGATGCCACTGAGCACCGAGTTGGCCAGCGGCGTGGTGTAGAGTACGCCACCGCGCACGATAAACAGATTCTCGCCCGAGCCCTCGGAGAGGTAGCCGTTCACGTCCAGCGCGATGCCCTCCGAGTAGCCGTTGATCTCGGCCTCCATGCGGATGAGCTGCGAGTTCATGTAGTTGGCGCCGGCCTTGGCCATGGAGGGCATGGTGTTAGGCGCCAGGCGGTTCCAGCTGGAGATGCAGACGTCCGCGCCGTCGTTGCCGGGGACGTATTTGCCCCATGGGAAGTTGGCGATGTAGACCTCGACCGGCGACTTGAGCGGGTTGACACCGATCTCGCCGTATCCGCGGAAGGCGATGGGCCGGATGTAGCAGGGCGCGACGCCGTTGGCCTCCACTACGTCGACTACGGCGGAGCAGAGCTCCTCGAGCGTGAAGGCAATCGGCATGCGGTAGATCTTCGCCGAGTCCAACAGGCGCTGCATGTGCTCGGGCAGGCGGAAGATGCCCGGGGTGTAACAACGCAGCCCTTCGAAGACCGAAGAGCCATAGTGAATTACATGCGACATCACGTGGATCTGGGCCTCTTCCCACGCGATCATGCGCCCGTTGTGCCAGATGTTTTTCGTCGTCTGTATTGGCATCGCGAACTCCTTGCCTGACCGTCGAATTTCGCCGGAGAGTGCCCCGGTTCTCCATTATACCGAGACGCTGTCAGCAACCCGACACACTGTCCAACGCTGGCTACATCAATGGATCTCGGCCGGAGCGTGGTTCTGCGACGACTGAAAGATGGCCTGGGCGCGAAGGATGGCCGCGGAGACATGCGCGCAGATATTCTCCGCGCCCACATGCTGCTCGAACTCGGCCTGGCGCATCAGCTGGGTGGGCTGCGCACGCGCGCCGCAGAGGATCAGGCTTCGGCCGGAGGTGTGCACCGCGTCGGCCAGGCGTTCGAGTGCCTGGAGGCCGGTGGAGTCGATGGCCGTCATGTTGCGCAGGCGCACGACGACAACCGGCGGCAGGACGGTAAGCTGCTTATAGATCGCGTCGAGCTTCTCCGTGCTGCCGAACAGGAAGGGCCCGTGGATGCGGAAGATTGCGACGTAGTCCGGAATGTCCTTGTCCTGCAGCACATGCAGGCGGCCCTCGGCCACGTCTTCGTCGGTGACGCGGGTGACGGTGGTGGTGACGGTGACCTTGCGCACGAAGATGAGCGTGGCTAGGATCATTCCTGCTTCGACCGCGACGGTCAGATCGGCGAAGACGGTGAGCAGCAGGGTGGTGAGCCAGACGCCGATCTCGAGCCGCGAGAGCTTGAGGATCTCGGGGACCTCGTGCCATTCGCCCATCCCGTAGCAGACGACCATCAGGATGGCGGAGAGCACGGCCAGCGGGATGAAGCGGGCCAGAGGCGCGGCGAAGAGCAGCACCGCAAGCAAGGTAAACGAGTGCACGATTCCGGAGACCGGACTCTTCGCGCCAGCGCGGATGTTCGTGGCGGTGCGCGCGATGGCGCCGGTGGCGGGCAGGCCTCCGAAGAGCGGCGAAAGGATGTTGGCCACGCCTTGCGCGACCAGCTCCACGCTGGGGTTGTGGCGGTCGCCGCTCATGCGGTCAGCCACTACCGCGCTCATCAGGGATTCCACCGCGCCCAGCAGGGCGATGGTGATGGCCGGGGAGAGAAGCGTGCGCACCAGGGAGTAGTCGAAGACCGGCGAGTGGAAGCGGGGAAAGCCGGAAGGGATCCCGCCGAAGCGCGAGCCAATGGTCTCAACAGGCAGGTGCAGCGCGAGCACGGCGACTGTGCCGAGGACCAGCGCCACGATGTAGCCGGGCACGCGCGGCGCGAAGCGGCGGACGAGGATGATGACGGCGAGGGCGGCGAGGGCGAGCAGTGTGCTCTGGGCAGAGATTGTGTGGGCTGAAGTGGCCAGCACGCGTATGCGGCCGAGGAAGTCGCCTGGCACCGGCGGCGTGCGCAGGCCGAAGAAGTCCTTGATCTGGGTACTGGCGATGAGGATGGCGATGCCGTTGGTGAAGCCGACGATGACGGGTCGCGGGATGAACTTGACCGCTGTGCCCAGCCCGGTGACGCCCAGCAGGATCAGCATGACGCCGGCCATGAGCGTGCAGACCAGCAGGCCGTTCTCGCCATAGCGGGCGAGGATGCCGAAGATGATGACGACGAACGCCCCGGTGGGACCGCCGATCTGGCAGCGCGATCCGCCGAGGGCCGAGATGGTGAGGCCGGCGACCACCGCGGTGTAGATTCCCGCCTGCGGCGTGGCGCCGGCGGCGATGGCAAACGCCATGGCCAGCGGCAGGGCAACCAGGCCGACGGTAATGCCGGAGACCAGGTCCGCGGAGAACTTGCTCGCGCTGTACTCGCGCAGCGCGAGGACGGATTTCGGCAGCCTGTCGGAGCGGGTCAACGAGGCAATCCTTTCCTGAAAGGGACGCTGCTTCCAAGCCTATCCTGTGGCGATGCGCACCGCCGTGACCGAGGCACAATTCACATCGAGCGAATGCGAACGGTGAAAGAATAGACGCGTGGCCTTCGATCCCCATCTTGTCAGCAATCTGGTCAGCATCCAAGGGCTGCAGCATTCGGCGATTGTGCGCTTCTCGCTGCTGGCGCTGAGTTCGATCCTGTTTCTGGTCGACCCGTTCGCCGCGCTGCCCACGTTTCTCGCCATTACGGAGGGCGCGGACCCGGCGCGGCGCAAGCGCATCGCGCGCAAGGGCGCGCTGACGGCGCTGATTGTGCTGGGCGCGTTCGCCTTTGCCGGCGAGACGATCTTTCGCATCTTCGGCATTACGCTGCCGGCGTTCGAGATTGCGGGCGGCGTGATCCTACTGCTGATCGGGCTGGACATGCTGGAGGCCAAGCGCTCGGCCACACAGGAGGCGGTGGACGACACCGTCGCAGCGGCACAGAAGGAGGACGCGGGCATCGTGCCGCTGGGTGTGCCCATGCTGGCAGGGCCGGGCGCGATCACGTCGGTGATGGTGCTGGTGGGCCAGGTGCAGAGGCCGTGGCAGATGGCGGCGATTCTGATCTCAATCGTGATCACGGCTGCCATCTGCTACCTCGTGCTGGGCCACTCGGACAAGGTGGTGCGCCTGCTGGGCGAGACCGGCATCCGCATTCTGGTGAGGATCATGGGCCTGTTGCTGGTGGCGCTGGCGGCGCAGTACTTCGTCAACGGGCTGACCGATCTGGGGATTATTCCGCATCCGGGCGGATAAACTCATCGGTCTAACTTATCGATCCAAGCTCGCAGTCTCATCGGTCTTATTGGCTCTCGACGATCTGCGGGGCTGGAGGCTGGCAGGGCTCCAGGGCTCTGCCGATTCCGACGCCGAGCGCCTGATCGACCGAGGCGCCGAGATCGGCCAGGCGGTAGGGCTTCTGCAGCACCAGCGAGTCGGCCAGCGCCAGGCTGCGCCCCGAGAGCGCGTCAGCGGGAAAGCCGGAGGAGTAGACGACGCGGGTGCGCGGGCTGATGCGATGCACCGCCTGGGCCAGCTCCATGCCGTCCATTCCGTCGCCCATCAGGATGTCTGTGACCATGGCGTCGACCGGGCCGTGCGCGTCGAGAACGGACAGCGCTTCGGCGGCGTTGCTCGCGCTGAGCACGGTATAGCCGCGCGCCTTCAGATAGGAGACCGAGATTTCGAGCAGCTCGGCCTCGTCGTCCGCGATCAACACCAGGCCGCTGCGATCTGCGACGACGGTCTCTGCCGGCCGGACCTTGGCGACCGGCGCGCCGCTCGAGTCGAAGGGAAGATAGACGATGATGGTGGTGCCGTAGCCGGGCTCGCTGTAGATGCGGATGCCGCCGCTGGAGTGCTTGACGAAACCATAGACCATGGAGAGGCCCAGGCCGGTGCCGCGGCCGCGCGCCTTGGTGGTAAAGAACGGCTCGCAGGCGCGATCCAGGACCTCGGAGGACATGCCGGCGCCGGTGTCTGTAATGGAGATGCAGGCGTAGGTCCCGGGCTGGATGGCCCCGGTGAGGGTGCGGGCGACGCTGGCATCGAGTTCACAGGTGCGGGTGCTGACGGTGAGCATCCCGCCCTTCGGCATCATGGCATCCCTGGCGTTGACGATCAGGTTGAGCACGGCGCTCTCCAGGCCGGCCGGATCGACCAGCACCATAGGTATGGAGTCATCGAGCTTAAGCGCGACCTTAATCTCCGGCCCGAGCATGCGCGTTGCCATCTCCATGGTGCTGCGAATGGATTGGTCGAGGCAGGTGGGGGCGAGCTTAAAGGGCTCCATGCTGGAGAATGCGAGCAGGCGGCGGGTGAGTCCAGCGCCGCGCATGGCAGCTCGATTGGCCACCTCCCAGGAGTGCAGCGCGTCCGGGTTGCCGGCGATGGACTGGTGCTGCAGCTCCAGCGCGCCCAGCACGATGGCCAGCAGGTTGTTGAAGTCGTGCGCGATGCCGCCGGTGAGTTGGCCGATGGCCTCCATCTTCTGGCTCTGCTGCAGCTGCTTCTGCAGCTTGAGCGTCTCGGTGATATCGTGCGCCACCTTGGAGGCACCGACGACATTTCCGGCGGCGTCGTGGATGGGCGAGACGGAGAGATGGAGGTGGACGGTGCGGCCGTCCTTGGCGACGCGTGTGGCGTCGGTGCGCTTGACCTTCTCGTTGCGCAGGATGCGCTCGATGATCTCGTCCTCTTCGTTCTCGTGGCCCGGGGGCAGCAGCAGGTACGTTGGACGGCCGATGATCTCCTGCGCGGTGTAGCCGAAGATGGTCTCCGCGCCCTTGTTCCAGCTGGTGACAATGCCATGCACATCCTTGCCGATGATGGCCTCGTCGGCAGCGTCGACGATGGTGTTCAGGCGGGTGGTGGCTTCGTACAGGTGGCGCTGCTCCTGGGCGGTCCGCTGCTGGCTGGTGCGCAACTCTTCGAGCGCCTGGTGCATGCGCCAGGTACGGCCGCGCAGGGCGCCGGCGACGATGCTGACCGCAATGCCGGCCAGGACAAAGAAGGCGATGGCAACGCGGTCGCCGGTGTTGGTGATGGCGAGGCCTGGGCCGCGAAGGAAGAAGTAGTCCACGCAGAGAGCGCTGAGAAGCGTGGTCCAGATTCCCCGGGCGACGCCGAAGACCGAGGCGACGATGAGGATGGTGGGGAAATAGGTGAGGTAGGGAGGGGTGACGCCGAAGCGGACACCCAGCCAGGCGCGGACGAGGGTGGCGAGGGCGATGGCAAGGGCGATGATGACGGCACGGAGGAACCAATGCCGCCGGGGAGGGCGCACCGCCGGCGATTGCCGCGCGGGATCCGGCGCGCCGGAGGCTTCCTGAAGGGGAGGGGTGATAGGAAGGCTGGCAAGGACAGCTCGTGCATCTTCTGCTGGATCGAAGCGTCGCATGGCCCTCACCGCGGAGTGCCAGTGTAGTGCGCGGGCCCGGGCCCGGAGGGATTTATCGATGGAAGGCGGCGAAGCGGGGTTCCGATTTGGAACGGGCTGGTACCCGCGCGTGGCGGGTGGTAGATTGGGGCGCATCGGTGCGGGGACGTGACTCGCGTTTCCGGCTGCCGCGCGGGCGCTCTCTTGCCGCCGCGGCTGCTGCCGATAAAGATTTGCGCGTTTCTGCCGATCAAGACGCAAGGGCCCCTTCCAACAGCACCCGCAGAGCATGCGTTGGGTGGCCCTTTTCCTTCTGCTCGTCCTTGTCCGGTGCCGACCCACTCAGCCTCCGCTTGCCGCATCGAGGACGATGCGGCGTGGAGTGGGCGAGCGCCGGGCCGATTCTGCAGAGCTGTGTCGAGGTCGGCGATGGTGCGGGTCAGGTCTTTGGCTGCAAGGTGCTGTGTCGGGTTGCTGTGCCTGGTGGCGCCGGTGTGCGCGGCGGCGCAGAACACGCCTGGGCAGATGGCAGCTTCGAGCATCGTTGCGCCGGGGGGCACTCCAGTTGTTTCCGCGCATGTGCTGCGCGCGCGGCGGTTCCTCGCAGGCCGGACGTTGGCGAATGGGGCGTTGGCCGCGGCGGCGCTGGATGCGGCGCGCAAGCAGCATCTGGCGATGGTCGAGGCGCAGCAGGAGATTGAGCGTACGGAAGAAGCAGGCGCGCGGGCCGCTGGGGTCGGAATCGCAAAGCCAAGAATTACTCCGCTGAACACTGCGTGGCAGGCGGTGGGGCCGGCGCAGGTGGCCAGCCAGAGCTTCGGCGATGTGACCGGGCGCGTGACCTCGATCGCTGTCGACCCCGCGGACCCCACCGGCAACACCGTCTACCTGGGCGCTACGGGCGGCGGAGTTTGGAAGTCGACCAATGCGGCGGGGCCAGCTGCTGGCGTGACGTTTGCGCCGCTGACTGACACGCTGCCGGTATTCAATCCGAATGCCGGCGCGGCCGCGATTCCATCGCTGAGCATTGGCGTGGTGAGCGTCAGTCAGGTGAGCGGCGCGGATGTAATCCTGGCCGGGACGGGCGACCCGAACGACGCGTCGGATTCGTACTATGGCGAAGGGATTCTGCGCTCCGTCGACGGCGGCGTGACCTGGACGCTGGCGCGGGAGTCGCTCGACGGTGTGGCCGGCAACCACTTGTTTCTGGGTCTGGGCGTGGCCGGGTTCGCGTGGAGCGGCACGACGCCAGGACTGGTGGTGGCGGCCCTCTCGCAGGCGGCGGAGGGCGTGCTGGTGAACACGCCGAACGCGAATGAAGCCGTGATGGGGCTCTACTACTCGACCGATGCGGGCGTGACCTGGCAGATGGCGACCATCGAGGATGGCACCCAGGTGGTGCAGGCGCCGGTGAACGGCGGCGCGCCGGGCAATGCGGCGACGGCGGTGGTGTGGAACCCGGCGCGGCAACGCTTCTACGCAGCGGTACGCTTTCATGGATATTACGAGTAAGCCGATGGCGTGACGTGGACGCGGCTGGCCAGCCAGCCGGGGGTGGGGCTGACGCAGGCGGCGTGCCCGACCAATCCGGGGACGATGGGAAGCACAACCTGCCCGATCTTTCGCGGCGCGCTGGCAGTAAATTTGGCGACGGGCGATACGTTTGCGCTGGCGGTGGACGTCAACAATCTCGACCAGGGGCTGTGGCAGGATATCTGCGCGCTGAGCGGCGCCAACTGCACGGCCAATGAGATTGCCTTCGCGACCAGATTAAATTCGGCGCCGCTGGAGGTGGGCGGAAACGGGTTAGGGAGCACGGAGATTCGACAGGGAGATTACGACCTGACGCTGGCCGCCGTAGCAAATGGAAGCGACACGCCCCTCTTCGCCGGAACAGTGGACCTGTATCGCTGCTCGATCGCGGCAGGATGCGTGCTGCGTAACACCACTAACGCCGAGAATGGATGCGCGGCGCCGGCCATGGTCTCGCCTGCGCAACATGCGATTGCGGTACTGGCCGGTGCGGGGACGGGCGGGCTTCCGCTGCTGTATATCGGCAATGACGGCGGCGCGTGGCGCAGCGTGGATGGCGTGGACCAGCAGCAGACGCCGTGCTCGCCGGATGACAAGACGCACTTCCAGAACTTGAACGGCGGGTTGGGATCGCTGGCCGAGGTGGTGAGCTTTGCCCAGGATCCCACCAATCCGGCGACGCTGCTGGCGGGGCTGGGTGCGAATGGGACGGCGGCGACCAGCGCAACGGTCAGCGGCACGGCGTGGCCGCAGATCGCGGCCGGCGAAGGTGGCACGGTAGCGATCGATGCCGCGGACCCGCTGAACTGGTATGTCTCCATCGCGGCGGGCGTGAACCTGACTTACTGCGGCGACGGGAGTGGGTGTACGGCGGCGAACTTTAGCGGTGCGCCGACCATCGGTTCCGCGCAGGTGGATGGCGATCTCTCACTTATCGATGCGCCGTTCCTGCTGGACCCGCAGCTGACGACGGATGTGCTGATCGGGACCTGCCGCATCTGGCGCGGCCTGGCTGAGAGCGGAGCGGTGTGGCCGGGGACGAATGCGATCAGCGCGGAGCTGGGCTCTGGATCGACCGGCGTATGCGACGCGACGAATGCGTATGTACGGTCTCTGGCTGCGGGCGGCCCGGCGAGCGGCGCTGTGGCCGCGCAGGATGCGGGCTCGACCGTGTTGTACGCAGGGATGGCGGGCGCGCTGGATGGTGGCGGCAACTACGGTGGACACATCTTCGCGAACTACGTAGCGGGGAGTGCGGGCGCGAGCACAGTGTGGACGGATGTGAGCGCACCAAACCCCAGGGGCTTCGACATCTCATCGATTGCGGTGGACGCGCACGACGCGACCGGCATGACGGTGTATGCGACGGTGATGGGTTTTGCGGGCAATGGGGAGAACGCGCCGCATGTGTATCGCTCGATCAGCGGCGGCGCGAGTTGGACGGACATCTCGCGCAACCTGCCGAATGCGCCGGCCAACAGCGTGCTGGTCGATCCCAATGATGCGAACACCGTGTACGTGGCGATGGACACGGGAGTGTATGCCACGCAGCAGGTGACGACCTGCGCGACGACGAACTGCTGGAGCGTGTTTGGCACGGGGCTGCCCAATGCGCCGGTGGTGGAGTTGCAGGCCAGTGCAGGGATGGCGACCGGCGACGGGCGTTTCGGCGAGCTCCGCGCGGCGACGTATGGGCGCGGGATATGGGAGATTCCTCTGCTGACGGCCGCAGGCGCGGCGGCCCCGGCGATCACGCTCCAGCCCACGAGCCTTACCTTCGCCGCACAGCAGGTCGGGACGGCGAGCGCGGCGCAGACCATTATGGTTACAAATTCCGGCAACGCGACGCTGACGGTGACGCAGGTGACGGCGTCGGGGGATTTTACCGAGACGGACAATTGCAGCGGCGGGATTGCGGCAGGCGCAACGTGCACGGTCAACGTGAAGTTTCTGCCGACGGCGACGGGCGCGCGCTCCGGCGTGGTGACCGTGTATGGCAATGTGGCAGGCGGCCAGGCGACCGCGCAGCTGAGCGGAACAGGCGTCGCTGCGGCAGCGATCGTATTGAATCCACTTTCGGTTACATATTCAGGGACGAATGTGGGCTCGACGAGCGCTGCGCAAAATATCACCGTATCGAACACGGGCGGCGTGACGGCGAGCCTGCAGACGCCAGTGGTGACGGGAGATTTTACGATTACGGCGAACACCTGCGGCGCGTCCCTGGCGACGAATACGGGCTGCACGGTAGCGGTGGCGTTTGTGCCTGCGGCATCGGGGACGCTGACCGGAACGCTCAGCATTACGGACAGTGCAGGCACGCAGACGGCGCAGTTGAGCGGCACAGGCGTCGAGCCGGCGACCGATGCGTTAGCGCCGTTGAGCCTGACGTTTGCGGCGCAGCAGTTGAGCACGAGCAGCGCTCAGCAGCAGGTGACACTGACCAACAACGGCGACGCGCCGCTGACGCTGATCGCGGCGCAGATCACCAGCGGCGACTTTACTGTGGTGAACGGATGCGGCAACTCCTTGAACGGCCACTCGAGCTGCGCATTACTGGTGGCGTTTGTGCCGACGGCGCTGGGCGCGCGCAATGGCGTACTGACGGTGGCGGATGTGTTGCGCAGCCAGACGGTGTCGCTGAACGGCACGGGGATTGCCCCGCCGGGCGCGTCGCTTGCGCCAGTCTCGCCCGTGGCGTTTGGCGTGGTTGGCGTCGGGCTGACGACGGCAGCGCAGACGGTGACGCTGACCAACAACGGCGGAGCGGCGCTGGCGATTGCGAGCATCACGGCGACGGGTGACTTTGCGATTGTGGCGGGCAGCAATACGTGTGGAGCTTCGCTTGCGACCGGTTTGGCGTGCACGATGCAGGTGGAGTTCACACCGACGGCGGCCGGCGCGCGCACGGGGATCTTCACAGTCGCGGACAACGTGGCCTCTTCGCCGCAGACCCTGCAACTGACGGGGACGGGCGTTGATTTTTCCCTGACTGCAAACGGCGCGACCGCGGCGACCATCTCTGCGGGGTCGGAGGCGGTATATCCGCTGCTGCTCAGCTCGGCCGCGGGTGTTCCGGGGACAGTGACGTTTACCTGCGGGCCGGTGCCGCTGCATGCGACTTGCTTAGTGACTCCGGCGACGCCTGCGCTGGGCGGGACGACGTCGATTACGGTGACGGTGGCGACCAGCGTGGCAGGGGCGAAGCTGGAGTTTCCCGGTCTTCCGTATGCACAGAGGGCGATGTGGTTTGCGATGCTGCTGCCGCTGGGGATGTTCAGGCTGGTGCGAAGAAGGCTGAGGAAGGTGAGCGCGGCGGCGATCTTCTGCGGCGTCCTGGCGATGGCAGGCTGCAGCGTATCCAGAATCATTCCGGAGACGACGCTGGGGGGCGGCACGACGGCGAGCCCTACGCCGAGCGGGACCTACAACCTGACGGTGACGGGCGCCAGCGCGGGACTGACGCGCAGCGTGGGGCTGACACTGGTGGTGCAGTAGGGCAGTTGCAATCCGATTCGCACAGATGAACTGCGACTGCGATGACAGATCTGCATCCATACAATCTGCATCCATACAATAATGGGGTTGAAGCTGCGGCAGATGAATCGCCGAAGGATGGATGGATGACGGTCGGCCGTTCCAACGGAAGGAAGAAGCATGAAGATTGAGACGAAGGAGTACCTGGTGCGCGCGGGCGAGAAGGTGAGGCTGAAGGACCGGCCGACGCACTGCGTCCTCTGCGATTTGAAGGAAGAGTACAAGCAGGTGCTGGAGAAGCACGTGAAGCAGCTCAGCGAGCTGCAGCAGCTTCTCTATGGGGCCAACAAGTATGCGCTGCTGGTGGTCTTCCAGGGGATGGACGCGGCGGGCAAGGATGGCGCGATCCGGCACGTGATGTCCGGGGTGAACCCGCAAGGCTGCGAGGTCTCGAGCTTCAAACAGCCGAGCGCGGACGAGCTGGAGCACGATTTTCTCTGGCGATCGACGGCGAAGCTGCCGGGGCGGGGAAGGATCGGGATCTTTAACCGCAGCTACTACGAGGAGGTGCTGATCGTGCGCGTGCATTCGGAGCTGCTGGCGAATGAGGGCCTGAAGGCGAAGGGCGAGGAGTTCTGGCGGGGGCGGTATCGCTCCATCGTGGATATGGAGAAGCATCTCGACCGCAACGACACGCGCATCGTGAAGATCTTTCTCCACCTCTCCAAGGAGGAGCAGAAGAAGCGGTTCCTCGAACGCATCGACGACCGGGCGAAGAACTGGAAGTTTTCAGCGTCGGACATCCATGAGCGGCAGTATTGGAAGGACTACATGACGGCCTTCGAGGAGTGCCTGGAAGGGACCAGCACAAAACACGCGCCATGGTACGCGGTGCCGGCCGACGACAAGGAGAGCGCGCGGTTGATCGTCTCGCAGATTGTGGTGGACACGCTGAAGGCAATGAAGATGAGCTATCCGAAGGCGACGCCGCAGCACCGGCGGGAGTTGCTGGCGGCGCGCAAGGAGCTGGTGGGCTGATTCCGGCGGGATGGATTAAGCTGGGCGCCAGAGCATGTCGACGCGTACGGGGATGTTGTTCTTGATGGGGATGGTAAGGAAGGTGGGCGGGTCGATCTTGAAGTCGGTAAGCGTGGCGGGGACGACGCCGATGATGTGGTGGGCGCTGCCGTCGATCACTTGATGGAAGGTGACGTGGGCGTAGTGCGCGGTGTTGCCGGCGAACTGGACTTCGAGGTCGCAGTCCAGCGTGGGCGAGTTGAGCGCTGACTGCGGCAGACGGAAGCGGACCTGCACGATGGGGAACTGCGCGCCGCGCGTGACCTGGAGCATGTGCAGGTCGCGGTTCGAGTCGCCGGAGTCGAAGGACTTGACGGGCGCGGCGATGAGGAAGTCGCACTCACCGGCGTGGCAGACGCCCTTGCCGCGGGCGGCGCGGCTGACGCCGTCGACCTCATGCATGGGGTGGGACATGTGGTAGGTGAGCGTGGATTGATCGAGGTTCCAGTTCTGGTCAGGCTGCGCCTGGCCAGCCTGCACTACGCGGAGGTTGAGCGCGAGCGGCGTGAGCAGGACAAGCGCGAGTACAGGGAGCTTCTTCATGGGAGGGCCTAGAACTTGATGTGGATCGGCCAGGATACCGCGACGATGGCCGCGCCGTAGCTGGCTGCGGTGACGGCCGCGACCGCGCCGTGAGCAGAGGCGATGCCGTGGACCTTCTGGCCGCTATTGATCTGGTTGAAGGCCATGGCGCCGAGGATGGGCGTGAGCACCATACCGGGCGCGTGGACGTAGATGAGGTACTTGTGCCACTTGATGCCGCCCCGCGCGGGCGCGTTCGATACTTTGGGCGCGCGGATGGCGTAGGAGGCGGTGATGGCGTACATGGCGACGGCGGCTGCGCCGAGGCCGACATGGATGTCGCGCGAGGCGGTGTTGCCGTAGTTGCCGTGCTCGGGCGGAGCGCCGATGGAGCTGATGCAGGCCGCGGCGACGGGGATGACGGTGATGAGTCCCCAGCGCTGGTGCAGCTTGAGCATGTGTGTGCGCCGGTCCAGCAGCGCCTGTTGTTTGGCGTTGCCATCGGTCTCGGCAGGAGTGAGGCCGAGGTCGCCAAGGGATGGGCCGGCGCCGGGCGCTGGGTTCTGCGCGGGTGGCTGCTGTTGGAGCAAGACCGCTGTGCTTAGGTCCAGCGCATCGCTGCCGCCCGTGGGAACAGGAGCGTTGGGCAGAGCGGTGCTGGCCAGGTCGGTAGAAGGCGTGCTCTGCGCAGAGAGCGGTTGATACGCAAACAGGAGCACAAGGCCCGCAAGGCTGAGCATGTTCCTGGAGCGACGTGCTCGGGGTGACTCTAGGATCGCCATGCAGACAAGAGCTAGCGGATTTAGCTTAAGCTGCGCTGAAGACTCTATTGGTGCGATGAAAATAATGTGGGGACTGGTGGAGGAGAAGGCAGTTTGGGAAGACGCAACCGAGGCCTGCTGGCCGACCGCGATCTTCGCGGCGGCCTATTTCCTGCGAGAGCCGTTGCCATTGTGGCTTTTGCCTCCGGCTTTGTGGATGCGCTTCAGTATCTGCGCCAGGGTGGTCTCGTTCATGGCGAGCACGCCCTCCTCTCGCACGCGCTTCAGCAGGCCGGAGATGGCCGGATCGTCGAGAACCAGCCAGTCGTTCTCGGTCGCGACATAAACATCGCCCAGGCCGATCTGCTTGGGCGCGAGCTTCAGCCGCGCGCCGCCGTTCGGCCCTTTGCGCTGTTCGATCAAACCTTTCTTGTGCAGCAGCAGGAAGCAGCGGCGCACCATCACCGCGCTTTCTTTCAGGCTTTCGGCGATCTCGGCCGAGGTGTGCATGGTGCCGGGTTCTGACGCTAATACCGTCAGGATTCTAAGACTTAACGCGAAACGACCGCTTTGTGCCATGCAGAGCAAGCTATCACAGGGAGGGTTACACCGACTACCGCGAAAAGAGCGTGCAGAAGGCAGGCGCAAAGTAAGTGTGTGGCGGCCGATTCAGGTGCGCATTCGCGACGGCGCTGCGCGGAATGCGATAGCCTCAACGGGTGAAGATTCTCTTTGTCGGGGACGTGTTTGGGTCGGCGGGACGGCGCATTGTGCGCGAGCATCTGCCCCATGTGATGGAGTCGAACGAGGTCGACCTGCTGGTGATCAACGGCGAGAACGCCGCGGGCGGCTTTGGACTGACGCCGTCCATCGCGGAGGAGTTGTTCGACCTGGGTGCGCAGGTCATCACCACCGGCAACCATATCTGGGACAAGAGAGAGATCTTCGAATACATGAGCGTGCCGGAGGAATCACATGGGCGCGGTCGCAGGGTGCTGCGGCCGGCGAACTACGCGGCGGGCACGCCAGGCTTCGGCGTCTATGAAGGCGAGTTGCCGACGGGACAGGCGTACGCGGTCATTAACCTGCAGGGGCGTGTGTTCATGTCCAGCTGCGACGATCCGTTTCGCAAGGCGGACCATTTGCTGGCAGGGATCTCGGCGAAGGTGATTCTGCTGGATTTCCATGGTGAGGCGACCAGCGAGAAGATGGCGCTGGGGTGGTATCTGGATGGGCGGGTGACGGCGGTGCTGGGGACGCACACGCATGTGCCGACGGCGGATGAGCGCATCCTGCCGCAGGGCACCGCTTACCAGACGGACGTCGGGATGAGCGGGCCGTACGACTCGGTGATCGGTGTGGAGACGGAGCTTGTGTTGCAGCGATTTTTGACCG
>Ga0182024_10008604_pt1 | contig 21420 bp, 21 predicted proteins | sample P32metaG_FD_120480 | JGI IMG/M metagenome (GOLD analysis project Ga0182024, IMG submission 120480) | Permafrost microbial communities from Stordalen Mire, Sweden - P3-2 metaG (Illumina Assembly) | ecosystem: Environmental > Terrestrial > Soil > Wetlands > Permafrost | place: Sweden: Stordalen...
CGCGGCGCCATCGCGAAATTCGGCAATCTCCCGCCCATGCACGTGTGGATAGAATCGAAAAAGATCGGCAACTCCGGCTATTTCGCGTTCAACATGTTTCTCGATCCGGAACGCGTGGGGGCGCGCTTTGAAGACGCGGTATCCAGTTGCCTTAAGTGCGATGGGTTTATCATCGATTTGCGCGGCAACCCGGGCGGGATCGGCCCCATGGCGATGGGCATGGCCGGATGGTTCATCGATAAGCCCGATGTGCGGCTGGGAGACATGTTTATGCGCTCCGTCACGTTGCATTTTGCCGTGAATCCGCGCCTCGACGTGTATACCGGGCCGTTGGCCGTGCTGGTGGACGGCTCCTCCGCGTCGACTTCGGAGATTCTGGCGGCCGGCCTGAAGGACCTGGGCCGGGCGCGCATCTTCGGGGAGCGAACCGCGGCGGCCGCACTTCCGTCTCTTATTGAGAAGCTTCCCAACGGCGATGGATTCCAGTATGCGATCGCGAATTACATCTCGGAAGGCGGCAAGCCGCTCGAAGGAATCGGCGTCACGCCGGATGTCGAGGTCGCGCCGACGCGCCAGGCGCTGCTCGCCGGCCATGACCCGGCGCTCGATGCCGCACTCGAATGGATCGGGAAACAGAGGACACACCAATGAACCGTATCGTAATCAGCAGGAAATGGGCGGCGCTCGCGTTAGCGCCGCTTCTATTCAGCGCCGGAGCAATCCTGCGCGCCGACGACGCTCTGCCCAAAGCGGAAACCATTCTCGACCGGTACATCGAGGTAACCGGCGGCGCCGCGGCCTATAAGAAGCATAAGACCGAGATCCGGACCGGCACGATGGAGTTCGCGGCGCAAGGGCTCAAGGGCAGCATCACCATATACTCGGCGGAGCCAGATAAGAGCTATGCCGTCACGGAGATCGAGGGAATCGGAAAGTTCGAGCAGGGAACCGTGGACGGCGTCGCCTGGGAGAAGAACGCGCTGACCGGCGCGCGCGTGAAGAGCGGCACGGAAAAAGCGCAAGCGATGCGCGAGGGCACTTTCAACGGCGTACTCAACTGGCGGAAAATGTACACCAAGGCGGAAACGGTGGGCGTGGAGACCATTAACGGCGAGCCGTGCTACAAGGTGGTGATGACGCCGAACGAAGGCAAACCCGAGACCGGCTATTATTCCAGGAAAACCGGCCTTGAGTTGAAAGCCGAGGTCGTCGTGGATAGCCCCCAGGGCGAATTGACGGCGGAGGTGTTCAGCTCCGAATACAAGACCTTCGACGGCGTGCTGACCCCGTCGAAAATCGTCCAGCAAGCCGCGGGGCAGGAGTTTGTGATCACCGTGCAGAGCGTGAAAATGAACGAAGAGATCCCGCCGGGTCGTTTCGACCTGCCGGCAGACGTGAAAGCTCTGGTAGGCAAACCCGCGACGAAGCCGGTAGACAAGTAGACAGCGACGGAGTCCCTACTCTTCTTCAGGCGGCGGCGCGTATCTATAGAATTTGGAGCGGCAGCTCCGGCAGCGAAACGGCCAGCGGCCGAACGCTCGCGCGACCAGACCTACCAAGCCCTCGCTCCGTGAGCGCCGCACGTCGCTCGACCCGCATTTCGGACACGTGAGACGACGCGGCTCGGATTCCGTTTCTTCCGATATCGGCAAACCCGAAGAATAACATGGAATTTTTTCTCAATCCGGTCTATAACTAGATCTTGGCACCTTTTCTCGACGCGATCCTCCGGCGCGGCGCACGCAGAGCCGGAGTAACGGTGGTGCTCGTGCTGGTCGCCGCCTACGGATGTGTCGCGCTGCGTGGACCGCAGGGGGTCGAGGCTCTGCTGGCAAAGCATCGCGAGATGCGCGCCCTTCAGGAGCGGAACGCCGCCGCCGCCCGCGAGATTGAGCGGCGCAAGGAGCGCATCCGCAGGTTGAAAGAGAGCCAGAGCGAGCAGGACATGGAAATCCGCAAGCAGTTGAAGCTGCTTCGTCCAGGCGAAACGACCTTCATTCTGCCGGATGGCCCGAAGGACGGGGCAAAGCCGGATGCGGCTCAGCCGGATTCAAACCAGCCGGAGCCGGATACCGTCAAGCCCGATCCGCAGTAGCCGATTCGAAAAGATCTAGCGTCGGAGGGCCTTCTCGATCCGGGATGCTATTATTTCGAGCGAGTCCATATCGTGCTCCCAAAGCCGTAGAACCGTCCAGCCTTGACGACGAAGAGCAGTGGACGTTGCCTTATCCCGTTTGCGGTTTCGGGCAATCTTGCCCTCCCAATAGGAGACGTTGGAAGTCGGCACTTTTCCGCAACGCGGACAGCCGTGCCAAAAGCAGCCGTCCGTGAAGATCACGACCCGTTGGGCAAAAAAGACGAAATCCGGTGATCCCGGCACGTCTTCCGGATTCACCTTCCAGCCGCGCAACCCGCGACGAACGAGTAATGCTCGAAGCCGCCACTCCGTTGAGCGATTACGCTTCGACTTGACCCTCGACATCACCAGGGAGCGAACCTGACGGCTAACCGTATCCATTGTTCGATCTCAGACTTCGCGTTCGTCGGGTGGAGGCGACTTAAAGCGTCAGTGCGCTGATTCGTCAGATGGCGGCTAATCCGAGATCGGAGCGGGCCTGTCAGCGCGGGCGGACAGGACGATCGCTTTGCCGCAGGAGTGTGCCGCTGGCGCAGTCCTTCAGCCTGCGATACCAATTCGGTTTGGGGCCCCTCAGCGTCTGTGCGCTATCGAGCATCGCGAGGGCTCGCCCGATGTCCGCCGCGAGTTGCTCAGCCAGAACGATTTCACAGCGCTCGCCGGACGGGTCGAACAGCACCAACTGGAAGTCGCAGTCTTGAGGCCACGTGGGAGCCTTTAACCTCATTCCACGGTTGGTTTCAACAACTGTTGTTCCTTTCGGATCGGTATTCGTTGAAATTGCCAAGTCAAGCATGGGCGGTATTCTCCTTAAACCCCTTGCGGATGCTATACGCTAGCGAGCCACGACACCTGAACTGTCACCCTCTCGGCTCGTCTAAATTGAAGCGCGCCGGAAAGGGGATCCTGGAAGATCTCGTGAAATGGTGTTTCCTGAAAATTTCTCACGACAAACAGAAAGAATCGGTGTCGCAATTTCGTGGCGACCTCGTGTTCCTTGGGAGTCAACGATAAGCTTCCTGTGCGTTCCCTCAGGCCCTTGACCTCCACAGCTAGGAAATCCTTCTGCGCTTCGGACCGAAGCCGAAAGTCATAGCCGCACCCGAGCCGTGTCATGTTCTCCGCGCCGTAGCCGCTAAATTCAGGAAGGATAGATTGAACCGATTCGAAGTATTGCTCCGCGGCCATGCCCGTGATCAGCCTCTTCGCAAACTGCGATTCGCTCTCGTTCGGTTCCTCCGTCGCTTCAATTACGCTCCAGCTGTTTTCGTTGTAACCCGCGAAGGATTCGATCAAACCGGTGAACGCCTCGAAGTCAAGGTCTTTGTACTCCTCAAAAACCTTCCGACAGTAGTCGCGGATTGGGCGCTTGTGCCAGCCCTTTCGGCGGTTCGGGAACAGCGGGTCGAACTCGTCGCGGTAATTCTTTATAGACGCGGGCCTCGATCCCATCGCGTACCCGATCACATTGAACGCCTCCATGAAGCTTGCAAATCCCAGCGCCTTCAGGGCGATCGAATCGTACTTCGAAAGATATAAGCCGGCGAGGATCAGCCGTTCCCGTTTCGCGATTCGTTGCGGAGTCAGCACCATTTTTTCAGAGCGGTCTTCGGACCCTCGGTGCTAGGAATTGTAGCCTCTACCCGCGATCGTGTCCATACCACTGCGCCGTGCAAGGGCGATGCTCGCTCGCGCCCTACCAAACCCTGCACGCCGGATAGCGCACCATCGGCTGTCCCACCTTGCACGCGAACGCCTGCGCGAACTCCGGCATATTTCCTACCACCCCGTTCACGCGATCCTTGCCCGGTGAGTGCGGGTCCACCTGCGCCTGCATTCTCGCCGCTTCATCCGTCCGATTTTCGCACCACACCTGCGCCCACCCCAGGAACAATCGCTGCTGCGCCGTAAATCCGTCGCGCTTGGGCGGCTCCTTCCCCGCGAGCGTGTCCATCAGCGCCATATAGGCGAGCCGCAGTCCGCCGTTATCCGCGGTGTTTTCGCCGAGCGTCAGCTCGCCGTTCACCTTCACGCTATCCACCGCCGTGAAGCCCGAATATTCCTTCACCAGGCACGCCGTCCGCTCGCCGAACGCCTTGGCGTCGGCCTCGGTCCACCAATCCCGCAAATTTCCCTGCGCGTCGAACTGCCGTCCCTCGTCGTCGAACGCATGCGTCAGCTCGTGCCCGATCACCGCGCCGATCGCGCCGTAATTCACCGCGTCGTCGAGCGTGTTATCCCAGAACGGCGGCTGTAGGATTCCGGCGGGAAAGTTGATGTCGTTTTCCTGCGGATCGTAGTATGCATTGACGGTCGGCTGGCTCATCCCCCAGTCGGTCTTGTCCACCGGCTTGCCGATCTTCGAGAGCTGCCGCTCGAACTCAAAGTCGCTGGTCCGTTCGGAGTTGCCGTAGGCGTCGTCGCGCGCGATCTTCACTTTCGAGTAATCCACCCAGTGCTCTTTGGTGCCGATCTTGTTGGCTACCGCGTGCAACTTGATCAGCGCCTGCTCCTTGGTCTTCGGCGTCATCCAGTCGAGCTTCTCGAGGTCCTCCTGCATCGCCTTTTCGATCGCCTTCACCATTTGCTGCGTGCGCTGCTTCCCCTCCTCGCCCAGCGTCTTCTCAACAAATATCCGCCCCAGTGCGTCGGGAAGCTGGCCGTCCACCTGGTCGACGCATTGCTTCCACCGCGCGCGCATCTCCTTCGCGCCGGAAAGCGTCTTGCCGTAAAAGTTGAACGTCTCGTCCTGGAATTTCATCGGCAAAACGTCGGCGTTGTCGTGCAGCAGGTGCCACGCCATGTAAGTTTTGAGATCGTCGAGGCTGCTGCCATTCAGAACCGCCTGGAACGCCTGGATGAACGGCGGATAATCGACATTCAAGCCGTCGATGCGCGGCGCGCCGGCGAGCTCGAAGAAGCGCGGCCAGTTGAACCCTGGGGCAAGCGGCGCGAGCTCGGCCACCGTCAGCTTGTGATACACCTTGTTCGGGTCGCGGCGCGAAACCTTGTCGAGCGACCCCGTCGCGAGCGCGGTCTCGATCGCCATCACCGCGTCGGCCTTCTTCGCCGCATCCGCCGCCGAAAATCCCGCCAGTTCGAACATTTTCGCCACGTGCGCGACATACTGTTTCCGCAGCTCCACCGATTTTTCGTCGGTCTTCAAATAGTAATCGCGATCCGGCAGCCCCAGGCCGCCCTGATCGAGATCGGCGATCTCGCGCGTCGAATCTTTCGCGTCCTGCGAAGATGAAAAGCGGAAAAACGGCGCGGAACCGGCGCGGAACATCGCGCCCACGGCATCGGTGATCCCGGCTTTGCCGCGCATCGCATTGATGCGGTCGAGATCCGCCTTCAGCGGGGCCAGCCCCTTGGCATCGATCTCTTTCTGATTCATGCACGCGGCGTAATAGTCGCCGATTTCGCGCTCAACCGCGGTGCGGTCCGGCCTGTCGGCCGAAGCGCTTTCGAGGATATTCTGGAGCAGCGCGCGATTGCGCTCCTGCAACGCGTCGAATCGCCCGTAGCGCGAATGATCGGCCGGCAGCGGATTCGCGGCCATCCATCCTCCGCACGCGTATTGATAAAAATTCCCGCACGGATCGGCGGAACGGTCGAGAGATGTGGGATCAAATCCCGTGAATTTTTGCGCGAAACACAGCGCGGAAGCAAGACAAAACCATAACGCGAGGCGCATATTTCTATTGTACGAGCGAAGTCGCGAACGGTGAGTTTACGGTGGTGGGCCGGTTCCGGAAGTAATCAACCCCGCGTCATCCCGAACGCAGTGAGGGATCTGCGTTTCGGCAATGGGATCGAGCGGGCGCGGCCCTTATTCTGACTTCTGACTGCTGGCTTCTGACTTCTTTTTCTACGCGTCGACGGCTTCGAGCGCCCTCGCCGCATAGCGGCGCGCTACGTAGTCGTTGAGGATCGTGATGAATTCCTCGACGATGTGATCGCCGCGCAGCGTGCATTTGAGCTTCCCGTCGACGTACACCGGCGCGACCGGCTCCTCAAACGTCCCGGGCAGCGAAATGCCGAGATCGGAATGCTTCGATTCGCCTGGGCCGTTCACCACGCAGCCCATCACCGCCACTTTCATTTCCTCGACGCCCGTGTAATGCGCCTTCCAGACCGTCATCTGCGTGCGCAAATACGTCTGGATCTGATCCGCCATGTCCTGGAAGAACGTGCTGGTGGTGCGCCCGCAGCCGGGACACGCGGTAACTTGCGGCGTAAAGCTGCGGAGTTCGAGCGCCTGCAAAATCTGCTGGCACACGATCACTTCATCCGTCCGATCGCCGTTCGGCAACGGCGTCAGCGACGCGCGAATGGTATCGCCGATGCCTTCCTGGAGCAGCACGCCGATCGCGGCCGTGGTGGAGACGATGCCTTTCGATCCGAGCCCGGCTTCGGTAAGCCCCAGATGCAATGGATAATCGCACTCCGCCGCAAGCATTCGATAGACGGCAATCAGATCCTGCACGCCGCTGACTTTCGCGGAGAGAATGATTTTGTCGTGCGCGAGACCGTGCCGCTCCGCGGCCTTCCCGGACTCGATCGCGCTGACCACGATCGCGCGCAGAGTCACGGCCTTGGCATCCAGAGGTTCGGGCTGGCGATTGTTTTCGTCCATCATGCGCGTCAGCAGCGCCTGATCGAGCGATCCCCAATTCACGCCGATCCGCACCGGGCGATCGTATTCGATCGCGGCTTCGATCATCACGCGGAAATTGTCGTCGTGCTTCTTGCCGATATTGACGTTCCCCGGATTGATTCGATACTTCGCCAGCGCGCGCGCCATGTCCGGATATTTCTTGAGAAGCAGATGGCCGTTGTAATGAAAATCGCCGATGATCGGCACGCGCACGCCGAACTTGTCGAGCGTATCGACAATCTTCGGCACCGCTTTCGCGGCGTCGTCGGTGTTCACCGTCACGCGAACCAGCTCGGAACCAGCCGCGGCAAGAGCCATGGTCTGGTTCACGGTCGACATGACGTCGGCCGTGTCGGTATTGGTCATGGATTGAACCACAATCGGGCTCGATCCGCCGACCTTTACCGTACCGATCGCGGTTTGCGCCGATCTGCGCCGCTTGCTCGCTGCCATCAACCCTCCAAGAGTCCGAATGAATCTTTATTGTATCGTGGACGTTCACGCATGCGAGGCGAAGAACGGAGCCAGGAACGTAGCGTATCGGCGCACAGCGCGGAATTGAAGCGCCAACTGGGGCTGCCCAACCTGGTTTTCACCCAGATTCTTTTCGTGATGGGGCTGACCTGGGTGGGCGCGGCGGCGAAACTCGGACCCTCGCACACCACCTTCTGGCTGCTGGCGGTGGTTCTGTTTTACATTCCTAGTGCAATCGCCGTCGTGCACCTGAGCCGCAGAATGCCGCTCGAAGGCGGCCTGTATCAGTGGGCCAAAATCGGGTTCAACGAGCGTACCGGATTCCTGGTCGCCTGGAATCTGTGGATCTACGCGATGATCCTCACCTCGGAAATCGGGGTGATGTCGGCGACCAACTTCGCGTACGCCACCGGCATTCCCTGGATCGCCGAAAGCAAATGGTTCATTGCGCTCGCCAGTTGCGCCGTTATCGCGCTGCTCGCGTGGCTGTCGACGGTCGGGTTGGGCGCGGGAAAATGGCTGCACGGCGCGGGCGGATTGACCATGGTGATCGTGCTGGCGGCGATGATCGCGCTGCCGGTGGTGTATTGGGCGCGCGGTGGAAAACCGGTCACGCAGCCGTTCGCGCTCGCCATGCCCGCGATGACGCTGCTCAATCTGAATATTCTGGGCAAGCTCGGATTCGGCGCGCTGGGCGGATTCGAATACGTCGCCATCTTCGCCGGCGAATGCAAGGATCCGGCGCGAACCATCGCGCGAAGCGTGATCATCGCCGCGCCCATCATCGCCATTCTGTTCATCCTCGGAACCGCGTCGGTGCTGTGGTTCGTCGGCGACACGAATATCGATCTGATCTCGCCGGTTTCGCAAGTCTTGGCGATCGGCGCGCGGCCCTTGGGAATCGGCGCGCGCATCGCGTCGATTGTGATTCTGACCGTGCTCGGCATGCGTGTCGCGCAGACCAGCGTGAATTTTTCGGCCACCGCGCGGCTCCCCATGGTCGCCGGCTGGGATCATCTGCTGCCGAAATGGTTTACCAAGTTGCACCCGAAATACAAGACGCCCGCGCATTCCATCTTTTTCGTCGGCGCGATGACGCTGGCGTTCGGCTTTGCCGGGATCATCGGCGTCGGCAGCCAGGAGGCCATGCAGCTCTTCAACAATGCTGCGGGGATTTACTACGCCCTGACGTATCTGGCGCTGTTCGCGCTGCCGATTGCGGGAATAGCAAGTATTGGAGTGAAGCTCGCGTCGGCGTCGGGATTGCTGATGACGCTTCTGTACATCGCGCTTTCGATTTTTCCCATCATCGATGTGACCAGCCGGGCGGCGTTCACGTCGAAAATCAGCGGGGTGGTGATTGCCGGCAATCTGGCCGGCATCGCGATTTATAACGTCGCTGAAAGGCGTCGAAAAGCCCGCCGGATCAAGGGGATCGATATTCGCGTCCCTCCCCGATGAGCCGCTTGACGGTAAAATCAGAATGTCTCAGGTAGCCTTATGTTGAAAAAGTCCATATTCGTGTTCCTCGCGCTTGCTTCGGTGGTTTTCGGCCAGCGCCGCGTCGCTTTGGGAGACTGGCCGGAGCAGCGCGGTCCCGATCGCGACGGCGTCTCGAAAGAGAGCGGGCTCCCCGACAAGTGGGCCATCAACGGCGAGAATTTCCTGTGGCGCGCGCCCTTCGGCGGCCGATCCGCGCCCGTGGTTTTCGGCAATCACCTGTACGTGCAGAATCCGTCCGGCCGCGGTGCGGAGGAACAGGAACGCGTGATGTGCCTCGATCCCGATACCGGAAAAGTGGTGTGGGAGTACAAATTCAACGTCTTTCAAAGCGACGCTCCCGCGCATCGCGTGGGTTGGGCGTCGCCCGCAGCCGACCCCGAAACCGGAAACATCTACGCGATCGGCGCCGGCGGCTACATGGTCGCGCTGACCAAAGACGGCAAGCCTATCTGGCATCGATCCATCGGCGAGGAGTTTGGCGCATTTACCACGCACGGCGGGCGCATGACCTCGCCGATGGTCGACGGCAACCTGGTGTTCGTCAGCCTCGCCGTTTCAACGTGGGGCAAGGAAGCCAATCGCGCGCAGCGCATCATCGCGCTCGACAAGCGCACCGGCGATATCGTGTGGGTTTCGAATCCCGGCGGCCGTCCCTACGACACTGCCTACGCCGGGATGAACATCGCGACTATTAACGGAGAGCGCCTTTTGATCATGGGGCTGGGCGACGGTGGCGTTTACGCGATGAAACCCGCCACCGGCGAAAAGGTTTGGGGCAAAGTGATCGCCAAGCGCGGCCTGAACACCGGCGTGGTGGTGAACGGCAATACCGTGATTGTTTCTCACGGCGATGAGAATCTTGATTCCACCGAACGCGGGATGGTCGCCGCGCTCGACGGTTCGCAAAAAGGCGTTATCAAGGATTACAAGTGGGCGGTTCGCGGCTTTTCGGGCGGCTTTTCTTCGCCCATTCTCGACGGCGATCGCGTATATCAGGTGGACGACGGGTCGAACATGGTCGCCTTCGATATCGTGACCGGAAAGCAGTTGTGGAAGCACCAACTGGGAACGGTGCAGAAAGCGCCGCTGGTGCTTGCCGACGGAAAGCTGTACGTCGGCACCGAGAGCGGGAAATTTTTCATCCTGAAACCGCATTCCGATCGCGTGGATGTGCTGAGCGATGTCGATCTGCCGATTTCGAAATATTCCTGCTGTAGCGAAGAGGGCGTTCCCGAGCAGGTGCTCGCCGGCGCGGCGATTTCGCGCGGGCGCGTGTTTTTCGTTTCGAGCGACGCGGTTTACGCGATCGGCCCTAAGCAGCCGAAAAAGCTTACCGGATTCGCGATAGACGAGCCCGCGCAGACCCCGGATTCGACTCCCGCATATCTTCAAGTCGAGCCGACCGAACTCGTGTTGAAGCCGGGTGAGTCCGTCAAACTGCACGCGCGTCTGTTCGATGCGAAAGGAGTTTTCATTCGCGAAGAAAAAGCCGCCTCGTCAATAAATTGGTCGCTCGACGGATTGAAAGGTTCCGTGAACGACGGCACCTTCACCGTCGCGAACGATCCCGTGGAATCGGCGGGATTGATCAAGGCGACCGTCGGCGCGCTTACCGGCGAGGCTCGCGCGCGCGTGGTTCATCCGCTGCCGTGGATCGAATCGTTCGAGGGATTTAAGGACGGCGAGGTGCCACCGGGCTGGGTGAACGCGGTTGCCGGCAAGTTCAAGGTTTCGACGCTCGACGGCCAAAAAGTGCTCGAAAAGTCGCCGGACGAGACGCTGTTCAAGCGCATCCGCATGGTGATCGGGCCGACGAACTGGTCGAATTACACCGTCGAGGCGGATGTGCGGATGAACATGAAGCGCCGCCAGATGGGTGATATCGGAATCACCGCGCAGACTTACACCCTGGTGCTATACGGCAACAACCAGCAGATCAAGATCGAACCGTGGGAGCCGGAGGTGCAGCGCACCGTGACCGCGCCTTTCGAATGGAAGCAGGATCAGTGGTATCACCTGAAACTGCGTGTCGAAAATCTTCCGGATGGTAAAGTCCGGGTGCAAGGCAAAGCTTGGCCCATGGGAAGTCCCGAGCCTGCGGCATGGACCGTCGAGAAAGTCGATCCGATCGGCAATCGCGAAGGCGCGCCGGGCGTGTTCGCCGACGCGCAGTTCGGTGCGTATCTGGACAATCTGAAGGTAACAGCGAATTAGAAGCAGGAGTTAGAATCAATGTTTCGAAAGTATGTAATGGCGGGCGCGTTCGTACTGGCAGCGGCGTATTTTGCCCACGCTTCCGACCCCGGCGCCATAGGCGACTGGCCCATGTGGGGCGGCACGCCGGACCGCAACATGGTCTCCAATCAGACCGTAGTTTCGAGCTGGGACGTCAAGACCGGAAAGAACGTGAAGTGGGTGGCGCAGCTCGGCTCGCAAAGCTACGGGAATCCCGTGGTCGCGGGCGGACAGGTTTACGTCGGCACCAACAACGAGCTGGTTCGCGATCCCAAAGAAGGCGGCGATCGCGGCGTGCTGATGGCGTTCCGCGAATCGGATGGCGAATTTCTGTGGCAGCACACCAACGTGAAGCTCGCCTCCGGCCGCGCCAATGACTGGCCGTTTCAGGGCGTGTGCTCCTCGCCGCTGATTGAAGGCGACACACTCTACTACGTCAGCAACCGTAGTGAAATCGTCGCTCTCGACACGCACGGCGATGGCGCGAAACGCGCGAAGGTCATATGGAAGTTCGACATGATGGAGGAAGTCGGCAGTGAGCCGCACAACATGTCGAATTCCTCGCCGGTCACTTACGGCGATCTGCTGTTTGTCAGCACTTCGAACGGCCAGGATGAGAGCCATGTTCACATCCCCTCGCCCAACGCGCCGTCGATTATCGCGGTGAACAAGAAGACCGGGAAACTGGTGTGGGAAGACAATTCGGTTCACGACAAGATCCTGCATGGACAGTGGTCATCGGCCGCGGTGGGCAAGATCGGCGATGTCGTGCAGGTGGTGATCGGGCAGGGCGACGGCTACGTTCGCGGTTACGAAGCGCAAACCGGCAAAAAGCTCTGGGAATTCGACATGAATCCCAAGGATTCGGTATGGCCGAAGACCCGCAATGAAGTGATCTCGACGCCGGTGATTTACGACAACAAGGTTTACATCGCGAACGGTCAGGATCCCGAGCATGGCGAAGGCGTCGGCCATCTCTACGCGATCGACGCGACCAAGCGCGGCGATATCACCGAATCCGGCCGCATCTGGCACTTCGATAAAATCCGGCGCTCCATTTCCACCGGCGCGTTGAAAGACGGATTGCTGTATTACTCCGATTTCAGCGGCTTTCTGCACTGTCTCGACGCCGCAACGGGCAAGGAATACTGGCAGCACGACATGCTCGCTTCCGTGTGGGGGTCGCCCATGATTATCGGCGACAAGGTTTATTTGGGCGACGAAGACGGCGACGTGGTGGTGTTGCAGCACGGCAAGGAAAAGAAAGTGCTCGGCACGTACAACATGGGTAGCTCGGTTTATTCGACGGTGGTGCCCGCGCATGGCGTGCTGTTCATCGCCAATCGCAACCAGTTGTATGCGTTGAAGGAAGGCGCGATGACCAAGCCGGCGACGGCTTGGTTTTTAAGGCCGGGGAGTAGATCCGCCAGCGGTCTTTGACTACGCGTCGGTATTTGAGCTGACGGTCCTTGGTTCCCCAAGGTGTAGAATCGTCGTATGAGTAAGAGTCGGATGATTGGCGTCGGCTTGGCGTTCTCAATGGGCGTCGTGGCTGTTTTTCCAAAGGACGCAAACAGAACCGAAGCTCACCCTCCGGTGCAAACGCAACAGAGTTTTGCTTCCTCGGTTGTGTCCGGTAACAATAACAATACGGCGACGACGTGGGATGGATGGCCCGTCCAAACAACGACGGTCGCCAGCTTCGGTTTTGGCCGCTTTCTTCGGCCGCCGTATGCAGAACCGCAGAGCCCGTACAGTACGCTCAAGTACTAAACCACTGTCTGAGCATCGCACCCTCAACCTCCTCCAGCTTCGGTTATCACCCGCGCTTTGGTCCTGCGTGCTAGGTCTCCTTGACTTCAAAACCTCCTAGCGATACGCCTCCTTCCGATCGAGGATGCGAGAGATTTCGAGATAGCCGTCCTTCTCTCGAAAAAAGACGCGGTGATTCTGAGAGCGGAGACGAAACAGCGGCGGCTCGATACCCTGAAGCTGTTTGGTGTTGCCCTGACCGGTTTTCGCATAGCGCGCCAACGTCTTGAGAATCTGCAAGGCGGCTTGCTGTTCGATACCGCGGAGATCGGCCTAAGCGTGGCCCGTCCACACGATACGCTTAGCCATTGGGCCAAGGAGCTTGTTCGGGCTCGTCAGCCATCTTCTCCCAGTCGGCCATGGTCAAACCGAACTCGGCGAGAACCTCCTCATGCGGGATCGGCGCGTTGTGCTTGAGCCATTCGTCGGCTTCCGCGATGCGTTTGCGCTCGGCTTCGCTCAGATTGTCATCCTGCTCACGATCGACGATGGTTTCGAGGAGATGAACGACTGCGGCAAACTGGGAGGGTTCGAGGCGGTCCAGCAGGTCGTGCGCGTGCTGCTTGTCGCTCATGCTACTCATTGTAAATGGAGCAGGGGACAGTCGCCGGAGATCCAGGCCGCAATATGCGATCATTGACACGTACGTTTATTTACCGTACACTGATTGCCGATGACGCAAGTAGTTTCCAAGAGACGTAAGAGCTCCACACCGAGAGCCTACCGGTTTGACGCGCGTCTCAATGAAGAGCAAAAGACATTGATTCAAAGAGCCGCCGATCTGGAAGGTCGAACGATGACCGACTTCGTTCTGCATAGCGCTGAATCGGCCGCGGAGCGCACCATCGAGGAGCGGGCCATGCTGATTCTGAGCGCCCGCGGAACCGAGGCGTTTGTGGATGCGATCCTGAACGCCGTTGAGCCCGGTCCCGTTCTGCGTGCCGCCGCGCGCCGCTACAAGAAACCCACCGGCAGGTGATTTCGTACTCGTTCGAACCGCTGGGAGATCACGATCGATCCTTGTTCTCGTGCGGTGTTCGAGAACTGGACGACTATCTCCGTCTGCGCGCAGGTCAGGACGCCAGACGGAAGGTGGCAGCACCGTTTGTAATGTTGGACCCCGCACGCCGGATTCTCGGATACTACACACTCTCTGCTTACGGGATTCGCATTTCCGAGTTACCGCTCCCTTTGGCGAAGAAACTGCCGAAGTATCCGCTCATTCCCGCAACGCTTCTTGGGCGGTTGGCGATCAGCCGCGAGCACCACGGCCAAAAGCTAGGGAGCGTGTTCTTGATGGACGCTCTTCATCGCTCTTGGAAGAATTCGGCTCAGATCGCCTCGGTCGGGGTGGTTGCTGAGACGATCAATGAGTCTGCCCGAAGGTTCTACCTCCATCATGAGTTCGTGCCGGTGCCGGAGCATCCGGATAAACTCATCATCGCTATGGTGACGATTCAGAGGATGTTTGGGTAAGTCGCATCGCGGCCGTGTTACATTGTTGCCAAAAGGTATTTACATGTTTCCAAGTCGAACCCGCGCCGTTGTATGTCTGACGGCGACGATCTCCGTATTCCTTTCAATTCCCGCCCGCGCAGCCGATCTCGACGGCGCTGCGCTCTATAAAACTCGTTGCGCCACTTGCCACGACGGGCCGCCGCAGGCTCGCATGCCATCTCATCAGGAACTCGCCGGCAAGAGTCCGGAAGCGATCGTCAACGCGATGTTCCAGGGCGCGATGACCACGCAAGCGCTGGGGCTTTCGGCGGATGAGGGCGCCGCGATCGCGAAATTCATCACCGGCAAAGCGCCCGCGACTACCACCGCCGCGTCCACGACCGGGCAATGCAAGTCCCCCGGCAAGCCCGTTTCACTGCTCGATGGCGACTTCAACGGATGGGGCGTCGATCCCGGTAATTCGCACTTCCAGACCAAGCCGGGCCTCGCCGCCGCCGATGTCCCCAAGCTCAAATTGAAATGGGCTTTCGGTTATCCGAAAGAGACCTCGGCATGGGCTCAGCCGACCGTTGTGGGCGGACGAATCTTCGTCGGCACCGCCGCCGGAAACGTGTATTCGCTCGACGCGTCCTCCGGCTGCATTTATTGGACCTACGCAGCCGGCGCCGGCGTTCGCAGCGCCATCACTATCGGCAAGCTTCCGTCTGGCAAGTGGGCGGCGTACTTCGGCGACACTCGCGCCAACGCCCACGCCGTCGATGCGACCACCGGAGAGGCGATCTGGAAAGTGAAGCTCGACGAGCATCCGGTCGCGCGCATTACCGGCGCTCCTTCCCTGGTCGACGGCCGCCTGTATGTTCCGGTCAGCTCCATTGAAGAGGTCACCGGCGCCGGCCCCAGCTATTCCTGTTGCACATTCCGCGGCAGCGTCGCGGCGCTCGACGCGGCCACCGGCACGAAGATCTGGCAAGGCTACAGCGTCACTGATCCCGCCAAGGTTTATAAGAAGAACAAGAATGGAGTCGATCTCAAAGGCCCCGCCGGTGCGGCGATCTGGTCGTCTCCCACCGTGGACCTGAAGCGCAAGCTGGTCTACGCGGGCAGTGGAAATTCCTATACCGACGTCGATATCAACACGAGCGACGCCATTCTCGCTTTCGATCTCGAAAATGGCCGTATCGTCTGGGCGACCCAGGCGCAGCCCAAGGACGGCTTCATTGTCGGCTGTCCCCGCGCCATCAATTGTCCGGAGGAGCAGGGTCCCGATTTCGATTTCGGATCGTCGCCGATTCTGCACACGCTGCCCAACGGCAAGCAGATCATCATCGCCGGTCAGAAATCAGGGGTGGTGTGGGGGCTCGATCCGGATGATCGGGGAAAGATTTTGTGGCAGCAGCGCCTGGGCAAGGGCAGCGCGCTCGGCGGCGTCGAATGGGGTTTCGCGGCGGACAATAACGCGGCCTACGTCGCGATTTCGGATCGCACCGTTCGCGAGGGCGGAACGCCGGGCCTCTATGCGCTGGATTTCCTGACCGGTGACAAGAAGTGGAGCACGCCGGCGCCGGCCGTCGGCGGGAATCCCGCGCAATCGGCTGCGATTACGGTGATCCCGGGCATCGTGTTTTCGGGCGCGCTTAACGGGCACTTCCGCGCCTACAACACCGCCAACGGCGAGATCGTGTGGGACTTTGAAACCGCGAAACCGTTTGAGACCGTGAATGGCGTCGAAGCCGCGGGCGGCTCCATCGACGCGGGCGGCCCCACCGTCGCGCATGGAATGGTCTATACCAATTCCGGATACGGCCAGTTCGGCGCGGTCAAAGGAAACGTGCTGCTGGCGTTTTCGGTGGACGGGAAATGAGCCCGTCGAAATTGAGTCCGGCGGGGCAGCGCGTGGTCGGCGGCATCGACGAATTGAAGACGCTGGTTGGCCAGGAACTCGGCGCGAGCGAGTGGCACCTCATCAGCCAGGAATTGATCGACCAGTTTGCCGATGTTACCGGCGATCATCAGTGGATTCACGTCGATCGCGAACGGGCGAAGCGCGAGTCTCCCTACGGCGCCTGCATCGCGCACGGGTTTCTGACGGTTTCTCTGCTGCCGGGATGGATGCGGGAAGCGGTCGACGTCCGCGGGGTTCACAAGATGCGCGTCAACTACGGCTTCAATCGGCTGCGCTTCACCGGGGGTGTGCGGGCCGGCAGCCGCGTCCGCGCGCGCTTCACGCTGAATTCGGTGAAGGACGTCGAGGGCGGCGTCGAGATGGCGTGGGGCGTATCGGTCGAAGTCGAGGGGCGCGACAAGCCGGCGCTGGTGGCTGAATGGCTCGGCCGCACGTATTTTTAGGAACGTGAGGCGGGGCCATGCCCTGCGGCGCTTGGATTTGTGGGGCAGGGCCATGCCCTGCCACTGGGCGTGTCGCGTTTATTCGAAAATCGAATCCACCGCGAGCGTCGCGCCGGCCGCGAAAAACAACGGAATTTGCTGACCCGATTTATAGATGATCGAGTGCCCGTCGGGCGTGAACACTTCGACTTGGTGGCTCTTAGGATCGACGATCCAGAACTCGCGCGAACCGTTTTCGAGACAGATTTTTCGCTTGTCGCGCATTTTTGCTGAACGGTTTGACGGAGAAAGGACTTCGATTACCAGTTCCGGCGCGCCGAACAGATAACGGTCAATGCTGTCCCAGCGCTCCTTGGTAAGATACGCAATATCGGCGCCCCAGCATTCATATTCCGCGAGGGGTCTGTAGGGCAATTCATTTACAATGGCGCCGGATTCTCCGGCGGCACGCTCGAGCAGACGGCGTAACTGCCACTGTGCACGAATGTGAGGGTTGGCTGGAAACGTCACGTTGACCAACTCTCCGTGATAAAGTTCGTAGCGGCCGCCTGGCGGATCGGGAATCTGCAAGTATTCCTCAACCGTCAGAAGCTTGGTTGTAGTTGTTGCCACGGCGCTTATCCTCATTCCAATTATACGCGCCGGCGCCGCTATTTCTTGCGCGCGGATTTGGCTTTTTTCGCGGCCGGTCGCGCGACGCCGTCGACCGGAGGCTCGGTCACCGGAGAGGCTTCGACTGGAGCCGCTTGCAGGTGAGGAGCCGCGTCCAGCGGCATCGCCGTCCCCGCCAGAACTGCATTGTACAGCTCCTTCTGGCGAGCTAATTCCTTCTTCGATGGCGGAGCCTGCTCCTTGCGATAATCGTGATCGCTATAGCAAGTACGGCAGCGGACCTTGGCCGCGGCGCTGTTCAGTAGCGAAACGATGGAGTGGTTGGTGAGCCTGCGGCACTTGACGCAAAAATCATCGATCACGTCCCCCAGTCGCAACTCCGCCATGCTCGCTCCGAGTATATAACACCCGCTTGGTATACAGGTATATAGAATAGTCTGGTGGAGTTGCGAAGGCTGATCACCACATTGTGCGTCGCTTTGACGTTCGGTTGCTCCCATCGCGGCCACGGACCGGCAGCGGCGAAAGCCGCCGAGGCGTCTGCCGCCTCACCCGTGCTGATCACGATGTTCTACGCATCTCCGGCAAATCCGTCGTCGGACGAGAAAACCTCCCTGTGCTACGGCGTCGAGAATGCCACCGAAGTTCGCCTCGATCCCGCCGTTGAATCCGTCTGGCCCTCGATCAGCCGCTGTTTCGAGATTCCTGCGAAAGCGCAAACCTACACGCTCACCGCAGTGCGCAGCGGCGAGCGCGTATCTCAATCGGTGACCGTCCGCCCCGGCGCCCCTTTGGTTAAGATCATCGAGGTTTCCATCAATAAGCTCGATTTCGCGTCCGGCGAGCAGGCGACGGTCTGCTACAAGGTAAAAAATGCGGTGGATGTGACCATCCAGCCCGGTGCCTGGATCGAGCCGCATCGCCCCGATTTGGGCTGTATCCAGGACCGCCCGCATCACACCACCACCTACACCGTCACGGCAACCGGAGCAGGCGGCGATACCGATTCGGAACGGGTAACCGCTCGGGTAAGCCGGAAACCTTAGATCCGAAGACCAGCTCCGCCTTTTCGCCCGACTCTGATTGGGACGATCCTGTAGTCCTGTTGGGGATTGGCCTTAGCCGTTCGGCACAGCCTGTGGAAATTACATAAGTCTTACAAAGCATTGGGCGAATCCCTGGTAAGTTGAAGCTGCATCCTGATTCGATCTGGAGATAAAGTGCCCACCGAAATTTTACGACTTCCTACCCGCCGGCTCCTGAACTGGCCCATCTCGATTTTCATGGCTATCTTTCATTTAGGCGCGTTGGCGGCGCTGTTCATGTTTAGCTGGCGCAATCTTGCCGTCGCCGTTTTCCTGTACTGGGTGGCTACCGGACTGGGAATCAGTCTCGGCTATCACCGGCTGCACACGCATCGCTCCTACGTGGTGCCGCAGCCTCTCGAATATTTCTTCGCCGTGTGCGGCGCCCTTACCTTTGAAGGCGGCCCGATCTCATGGGTCGCTACGCATCGCGTTCATCATCAGAATTCGGATCACGATGGCGACCCGCATACGCCCCGCGATGGCAAATGGTGGTCCCACATCGGCTGGCTGGTGCTCGGCGAGAGCATGCACAGCAACACGCGGATCATGTCGAAATACGCGCCGGATCTGGCGCGGCATAAATTCTACGTGTGGCTGAACAACTATCATTGGGTGCCCTCCCTGCTGCTGCTGCCCATCCTGATGGCGTGCGGCGGATGGTCCATGGTCATGTGGGGACTTTGTTTCCGCGTCGTCTTCGGCCTGCACGCGACCTGGCTGGTCAATTCCGCAACTCACCTGTGGGGTAAGCGCCGGTTTGAAACCCGTGACGATTCCCGCAACAACTGGTGGGTCGCGCTGATCACCTTCGGCGAAGGCTGGCACAACAATCACCACGCCCATCCGACCTCGGCCCGTCACGGCCTCGCGTGGTATGAATTCGACCCGTCCTGGCTCACGCTGAAAGTGCTGAGGCGCTTCGGTATCGCGCGCGCCGTGCGCGTGGCGAAGCTCGACACTTCGCTCGCCGAGCGCGAAGCGGCCTAGATCTTACTGCTGGAGCTGCACCGGTATGACCACCGGTACCGGTCCTGCCGAGGCCACCGCGCTGCTCAGATAGACGTGCGTACCGGTCGAATCGAAGACCTCGAGCGACGCTGTAAGCGAACACGGCGCTGCATTATGGGTTGCGGTCGTCGTGGTTTGGATCACGGCGCGGACCTCGCCCCGCGCGGCTGAGATCCCTGCGCTCGAGAACGGCAGGCTCACCGACTGGGTCACCCCCCCCGCCACCGTAAATGTCGTCGCCGTTCCGATCGCCGTTCCCGCAGCGTTAAAGAACGAAACGTTCCCGCTGCACGATGCCGCCGTTCCGCTTGAGTTGGCCGGATTCGCCGCCAGATTCACCAGGTTGACCTCCATGGTGTCGCCGCTCGCGAGCCCCACCGGCGGAAAGCTGAAGTTCCGGGTGATCGTGGTGGTGGTCTGGGCAAGGCCGGTTTGCGCGATCGCGCCAGCCACAAAAGTAAGGGTGAGAAAGAGTCTGGAATTACGCATACGTCTTACGACGCATCGCCCGCTACTTCGTTTACAATCTTGATACTCCGTTTATACCCTAGGGCTGATCCGATCAGCGTACCGCCCTAGCCCATCCCGAAACTTGGATTACCGGCGCCCGCCGCCACGAGTTCCGCCGCCCGCCGACTGTCTCTGCTGCATCTGTTGCATCTGCTGCGTGTGTTGTTGCTGCATCTGCTGCGTCTGCTGCTGGTGTCGCTGCTCGGCTTGCTGCGTTTGCCCTGGATTGGCTTTCTCTTTCGTCAACTGCTGATGTTCCTTGTCCTGCTTCTGCTGGAGCTTCTGCCGATCCTGGTTTTGCTTAGCGACTAGCTTGGAATGCTCCTGCTGGTTTTTCTGGTCCTGCTTCGCGTTTCCCGTGCGAGCGACGGAGTCCTGGATCGGCGGCAGTTCCTTAGGATGGCTTGCCATATTGGCGCGGGAAGTCGCAGTCACCGGCGGCGCGCCGTGGTTTGCGGAAAGCCTTTGTTGGGGGTTATTGCGGGCAGCCCACGCATGTTGAGTTTGAGCGGCTACCGGTCCAACATGTCTGCCGCGCGCAGCAGCCTCTTCTTCAGACGTGGCGCGTGCGTTGATCCCGCCCTCGCCGCCGTTATAGCTGACGCGGTTCGCGTTCTCGTTCACCCTGGCGTTGTAAACGTTGTGGATGGCGTTGGCGTCGATGCGATTCACCGCCGTGTTGTAGAAAAAATGCCCGTTTTCCCAGCGTCCGCCTTCATAACCATGACCGAAGTATCCGAAGCCGTAATCGATGCCGCCGTAGAACCCCACTCCCAGGCCCCAGTAGCCTTCATTGAAGAAATATCCACCGGCGCCCCAACCCCAATAGCCCGGAGTCCACAGGAACCCGGGTTCGGGAGCCAGCACCCATGTGCCCGGTACCCAGTAATACTCGCTGTCCCAAGCCCAATACCCTGGCGTCCAGATGTAACCGTCGCCGGGGCAAATAGGCTGCTCATAGACGGGCAGTGGAGGGGGCGCGACTCCGACCGATACGCCGACGCCGACGCCGAGTTGCGCAAAAGCCGCCGTCGAAAGAAATACAATTCCTCCTGCCAACAACAATGAACGAATGAAGCGAATGCGCATCAAGTCTCCTCGCGGATCGTAATGTGCACGAGGCGGGCCAACCCGTTCCAGATCCGCGGATTAGCGCCGCAATCTTGAAAATCGCGGTTGGCGTCGATTCCGAACCGCGTTTGTTCTAGTCGACTTTCGCCGGGAAGAGGTTGCAGCCGCGACCGGATTTGGTCAGGTGGCCAATATATATCACGGGCCTGACAGGCGAGCCGTCAGGAAATAACCGCGAGCTCTGGCATTTGATCCCACGTCCGGCCCTCAAGAGTGCGTCCCGTTCTCTTTTTCTGCACGCCACCCCACTGTTTGAAGAAGAACGCCACACCAGCCTTGAAACATTGATCGCGGATGTCGATGACCCATGCGGGATCGACCGCGCGTGCCCCCGGCCCTGATTCTCCACCGACGATGGCCCAGTCGATGCCGCGAAGGTTCATTTTGTGGAGCGGTCCGAGCAACGGCTCCAGGGATAGAAATTTCACGCGAGCGCCGGTTTTCCG
>Ga0182024_10008605_pt1 | contig 21418 bp, 13 predicted proteins | sample P32metaG_FD_120480 | JGI IMG/M metagenome (GOLD analysis project Ga0182024, IMG submission 120480) | Permafrost microbial communities from Stordalen Mire, Sweden - P3-2 metaG (Illumina Assembly) | ecosystem: Environmental > Terrestrial > Soil > Wetlands > Permafrost | place: Sweden: Stordalen...
ACAAAAACCTTTCTAAGAAGGAAAGGCAAGGGAGAGTGCGTGGCGCCTCCCGTTGGTCGGCGACGACCATTTGTGGACAGGTTGAGAAAACAACTGTTGACACGGCCGGCCTTCTCATGGAAGGCGCGACCGTCAGGGAGCGCGTGTCCTATGAGCCGCGACCAGAGGGAGCGGTTAGAGGCGCGACAGGATGGAGCGCTTTTCAGTTACTCCGGTAATTTGTGAATTGCATGTCGATACCGAAATCCGCACCGCGCAGCAACGCGATTACCTGCTGTAGCGTGTCGCGATCGCGGCTGCTGACCCGCACGAAATCGCCTTGGATGGCCGCCTGAACCTTGAGCTTGCTGTCTTTGATCTTCTTGACGATTTCGCGCGCCTTTTCGATGGGGATGCCCTGCTGTAGCGTGATCTCCTGCCGGACCGTGGACCCGGCCGCCGGTGTGATCTCTCCGTAAACCAGCCCTTTGAGTGGCACTTTGCGCTTCACCAGCTTGCCGGTGAGAATATCGTTCACCGCTTTGAGCTTGAACTCATCCTGACTCGCGAGCACGATCTTCGAGTCTTTTTCGTTCAGCTCGATGTTCGAGTGCGAATTCTTCAAATCGAACCGCTGTTCCACTTCCTTGAGCGATTGATGAATGGCGTTGGAGACCTCGGGGATCTCGATCTTGGAGACGACGTCAAAACTGTTATCAGGCATTTTCAGAGCGATTGTAGCAGCAACGCTCGACGTGCGTATGCTGGTGGGTCAGGCGATCTTGTCGCCTGCCAGGAGGCTGCGAAGAGCTGAAGTCGGCGAGAATGCTCACGCCGAGGCCGTAGCGTGACATGGATTTGTCATCTGCCCGTCATCTCTCGCTCCGGCTCACCGGCGATAATCAATCATGCGCAAAGTCTTCCTGACGTTGTTCGCAAGCCTGATGGCGATCGCGGCCGACCAGAAAATCGTAGGCGGCCCGTATCTCATATCTGTAACTCAGCGAACCGCGACAGTGGTTTGGGTTGTGGAGAGTGGCGAGGTTACCGCGCAAGCTGCCGGCGGCCAGTCCGCAGGCCAATCCGCACTCCGATCGCCCGCATTCCGCGTGGAGAAAACCACGCTAACAGGACTCGTCGCCAACACCCGCTACAACTACGAAGTCGGCGGCCACGAATCCGTCAATGGTTCGTTCAAGACCGCCGCCACGCCCGCGGATCCATTTAATTTCGTAGTCTATGGCGACAACCGCACTCGCCACGAAGTCCATAAGCGCGTGATCGGTGAACTCGTGAAGCACGGCATCCCCGATTTCGTCGTCCAGACCGGCGACATGGTAGAGGACGGCGCCAACAACTCGCTGTGGCCGATCTTCTTTGACATCGAGCGCGAGCTCCTGCGGCAGGCGGCTTTCTTTCCCTCGCTTGGGAATCACGAGCACAACGCGCAGGATTACTATGACTTCTTCCCGGGAACGCGCGCGTATTATTCCTTCAATTGGGGGAACGCCCATTTCGCCGTCATCAACAGCGACATCGGGAATGCCGCGGCCACCAAGCTTGAGAAGGATGCATTCTGGGCCGAACAGACGCGGTGGCTCGAGCAGGATTTAGCCGCCACGCAGGCGGCCGAATACCGGTTCGTGGTTGCGCACCATCCTCCGTTCACGGCAGTCGCGAGCCGCCAGGGGAATAACCCGCACATGACTGCGCTGACGCCGATGTTCGAAAAGTATCACGTCTCGGCGGGATTGTTCGGTCACGATCACAATTATCAGCATTATCTGAAGAACGGAGTTCATTACCTGATCGCTGGTGGTGGCGGCGCCCCGCTTTACGACGTGGACAAACCGCCGCGGGATATTCTGCAAAAGGTAGAGCGGATCGAGAACTTCGTCAAAGTGAGTGTCGACGGCAAGACTGCGCATTTCCAGGCGATCGCAATCGATGGGCGCACGCTGGATGAATTCGACATCCACGGCTCGGCACAATAATGACGTTTGGCGCTCCGGGATAGGTTGCGCTACGGCAACGAGCCGATTTTATGCGTGGCTGGGATTTCCCAGCGGGGGCAATGCTTCCACCGGATCGGATTGAGACATGCCGAGGCCGTGCAGGCGCAGGCCGAGCCCCAGCATGAAGATCGCCGCGAAGGCAAAGTAAACGCACACCCACAGAAAACCGAGAGCGTGAAAAGCCCTGCGTTCCAGTTGAATCCAGCCATTCGCCAGTGCAAGAAACGTCAAAGCAACGCCAACGGAGGAGGCTCCGGCCAGACCGAAAAACCATTTGTCCTGAACATGACGCCGCAGGGTTCTGGCGATCGCCAAGGCGAGAATGCCGACGCTAATCGCCATCACCACGATCAGGTCTAGGAAGAGATCAAAGCCAAGCGGGCCTCTCCAGAAGTATCCGATCCCTCCGAATACGCTCAGAGCAAGGCCATTCAGGACCAGAAGCAGCGCCCAAAGCGACGACATGCTCTTGGCTGGTCTCCAAATGCCGGCCGCGATGCTGCAGACGCCTGCCGCCAGTACGAACCTGCCCGAAACCGGAATGATCTCATTCCAAATGTAAGGCGTGGAACCCGGACCCGCGTAGTACAGGATGAAGTAGATGACCGAAATTGGCACGTAGAGAACCCCACATAGCGCCATCAGCCACCAGTTCTTGGTCAGCGTTTGGATCATGAATCACCTCCCGCGTCGCGATGCTCCCAGCCGTTGGGCGAAAGAGCTGTCGCTTAATCGTACACCCGGAGGCCTGCACGCTGGAGCATGCGCCACATACAATAGAACCCTGAGGATTCTCCATATGCCACGATCTCTCACAGCCTTCGCGCTGCTTGTCGTTTCGACTCTCTTTTCGCAAACCGCTGTTCTCCGTGCCCAGCAAGCTGGCGGTCGAGGCGGTGGAGGCGGCGCCGCGCAACCCGCCGGGCGCATTCCCCCGATCGAGGAGCGCACCACCGGCATGCAAAAACTCGACGGCTATTTCCCGCTTTACTGGGAAGAGCGAACCGGCTCTCTGTGGCTGGAGATTCCGCGCTTCGATAGCGAATTTCTCTACACCACCGGACTAGCCGCGGGCCTCGGCTCGAACGATCTGGGACTGGATCGCGGCCAGCAAGGCAATGGACGCCTGGTTGAGTTTCAGCGCGTCGGGCCGAAAGTGCTGCTGGTGCAGTCCAACGAATCCTTCCGTTCCTCGAGCCCCAACGCAGCCGAACGTAAGTCGGTCGAAGACTCTTTCGCCAAGTCTGTTCTGTTTGGATTCACCGTCGCGGCGGAATCGAACGGACACGTGCTTGTCGACGCGACCGATTTCTTCGTCCGCGACGGCCACGGTGCCGCCGGCGGTCTGCGGCCGGGAGCCTATCGCGTCGATCGCACTCGCAGCGCGATCTATATGCCCCGGACGAAAGCGTTCCCCAAGAACACTGAGATCGAGACCATCCTGACCTTCTCGAACGATGCCGCCGGAGGACGCGGCGGCGGAGGCGGCGGACCGCAGCAGGGACCTCCCTCCATCGGCACCGGTGAAGCCGGCGAAGGCGGACGCGGCGGTGGTGGCGGTGGACGCGGCGGCGGCTTGTTCTCAGGCACCGTCGCGAGCGTGACGCCGACCGCGGAAGCCGTCACCATGCGCGAGCACTACTCGCTCGTTGAACTCCCCGACGGCAATTTCAAGCCGCGCGTCGACGATCCCCGCGCCGGCTACGGCGGATTGAATTTCGTCGATTACAGCGTGCCCATCGGCGACCCGATGGTCGTGCGCTACATCCGGCATCATCGCATCGAGAAAAAAGATCCCAACGCGGCCATGAGCGAGGCCGTGAAGCCGATCCAATATTGGGTCGATTCCGGAGCGCCGGAGGACGTCCGGAAAGCGCTGGTCGAAGGCGCGAGCTGGTGGAATCAGGCCTTCGAAGCGGCCGGATTCAAGAACGCTTTCCAAGTGGCCGTGCTGCCGGACGGCGCCGATCCCATGGATATCCGCTACAACATGATCAACTGGGTGCACCGATCCACGCGCGGATGGAGTTCCGGAGGAACCGTCGCCGATCCGCGCACCGGCGAGATCCTCAAGGCCACCGTAACGCTCGGCTCCCTGCGCGATCGCCAGGATTACCTGATTTTCGAGGGTCTCCTGTCGCCCTACTCCACCGGCAGCGAGAAGCCCGACATTCTTTATCAAACCGCTCTGGCGCGTATCCGCCAGCTCGCCGCGCATGAGGTCGGCCACACGCTGGGATTGGGCCATAACTATTACGACAGCACCCAGGGATGGATTTCCGTGATGGATTATCCGCATCCGCAAGAGGAGCTGCGCGACGACGGGACCATCGACATTTCGCACGCTTACCCGCAGAAAATCGGCGAGTGGGACAAGGTCGCCATCAACTACGGTTATCGCCAACTTCCGCCGGGCGACGAGCAAGCCGCGCTCACCAGAATCCTGGACGACGCATGGGCCAAGGATCTGATCTACATGACCAATCAGGATTTGGAGGCGCATCCGAAAGTCGATCAGTGGTCCAACGGCGTGAATCAGGCCGACGAGCTGAATCGCATCATGAAAATCCGGCGCTCGGCTCTGAGCCGTCTCGGCGTAGAGACCATCCGGAAGGGCGCGCCCATGGCCACCGTCGAGGAGCCGCTGGTCCCCATCTACATGTATCACCGCTATTCGGTGGAATCCGCGGCGTCGATGATTGCCGGTATCGATTACATCTACGGGATTCGCGGCGACGGCCGCACGCCGGTGAAATGGGAGACCGCAGTGAATCAGCACAAAGCGCTGGACGCGCTCGCTGCGACGCTCAAGCCGTCTGAGTTGACCGTGCCCAAGAAGGTCCTCGACGCGATCCCTCCGCGGCCGCCCGGATTCGGCAGGCATCGCGAACTGTTTCCGCGCACCACCGGCGACGGATTCGATCCGCTCAGCCCCGCGACCGTGGCCTCCGACGTGACCATCGGCTTCGTGCTGGAACTCGATCGCTCCGCGCGCATGGTCGCGCAGCATGCAGTCGATCCAACTCTGCCGGGTTTGGCCGAAGTGATCGATCGACTCACCAAAGCAACCTTCGACGCGCCGGTTGCGAATCCGTATGAGGCCGAGGTCCGTCGCGCGGAAGAACGCGTGCTGGTCGATCGTGTGATGTGGCTCGCCTCGGCCGCGCCTAACTCACAGGTTCGCGCAATCGCGTGCCTCAAGCTTCAGAAGCTGGCGGCGAGACTGAAATCAGCGGCCGCTGGAAACGAATCCGACGAGGCGCAAAACACACTGCTCGCCTCCGATATCAAACGCTTCCTCGATCGTCCCGACGCGCCCATCCGCTCGATTCACGCGCCCGATTCTCCTCCCGGCGCCCCCATCGGCGGCGATACGGGAATGGATTGGCTCGCGACGCCTCCCATGTCGATGTGCTCCGGCGCGATCTGCTCTTGGAATGAGGGCGATCAGGACTGGCTGGGTTGGTCCATTCGACCTCCGATGTGATCCGATGCGGCGCACGCTTTCTCTTGAGGCGCGCCCGTTAGGGCGCACGTTCCCGATGCGGCGCACGCTTTCTCTTGAGGCGCGCCCGTCAGGGCGCGCGTTCCCGACGTGGCGCACGCTTTCTCTTGAGGCGCGCCCGTTAGGGCGCGCGTTCCGACGCGAAAGTTCTTCGAGGCACGACCGTAAGGGAGTGCGTTCCATCTGGCGCGCGCCTGTAGCTGGTGCCACGGTATCATGGACACTTAGCGTCTGATTTCCGCACAAAGGTGAAACCTGCATGATTGCTCCGCTGATGTTCCTGTTTCTCGCGCAAGCGCAAGCCGAATCCCAAACCCCGCCCGCAGCCCAGCCCCAAGCTTCGTCGCAAGGCCGCGGCGCTCAGACCACCACGACCACTGCACCGGCTCCCGCTCCCGCCGCCACTGAAGGAAGGGGTGGAGGACGCGGACGGGGAGGCGTTTCCGGTCCCGGACCCGCCATCGGCGGGGTGATCGATGAGACTCCGGTGGTCACGCACCACTCCATTCAAGTCGACGGCAAAACTCTGAATTACACGGCGACCGTCGGGCAAATGCCGCTGAAGGATTCCTCCGGCAACACCGAAGCGCACATTTTCTACATGGCCTACACGCTCGATGGGGTCTCCGATTCCAGCAAGCGTCCGCTCACGTTTTCTTTCAACGGTGGACCCGGATCGGCATCGATGTGGGTCCATATGGGCGGCATGGGTCCGCGCAGTCCCAAGCTTCAACCCACCGGCGGAATGCTACAGCCGCCCTATCAGATCAAGGACAACCAGGATACATGGCTCGATAAGACCGACCTGGTTTTCATCGACCCCGTCGGCACCGGCTACAGCCGCGCCAGCACCATTGAAATCGCGCGCCGCATGAACGGAGTGCAGGGCGACATCACATCCGTCGGCGAGTTCATGCGCATGTACGTCAGCCGCAACAACCGCGAGCTTTCTCCGCTGTTCATCGCGGGCGAAAGTTACGGAACGTTCCGCGCCGCGGGCCTCGCGGGCTATCTGATCGATCGCGGCATCGCGTTCAATGGCGTGGTTCTGATCGGAACCACTCTCAATCTCGAAACCATCTGGAGCCGCAGTGACGATCTGGTTTATCAACTCGAATTTCCCACCTACGCCGCCGACGCTTACTATCACAAGAAAGTTGCTCCCGACCTTCAGCGCAAGGACATCAAGGCGTTTCTCAAGGACGCCGAAACCTTTGCGATGGGCGATTACGCGCTCGCCCTCAGCAAGGGCGACGATCTTTCACCGGCCGAGCGCAAGGCGGCCATCGACAAACTGGTCCGCTTCACCGGCCTCGAAGCCCGATATCTGGACGAGACCAACCTGCGCTGGGACGTGCAACATTTCACGCGCGAACTTTTGCGCGACAAGCATCAAACCATCGGCCGTTATGATGGCCGGCTCGCCGGACCCTCTGGCCTGAACAGCGGGGAAACCAGCGAGTACGATCCGTCGAGCACCTTGATCACGCCTCCCTTCACGGCGGTTTTCACCGACTACATTCGCAATGAGCTCGGCTACAAGACCGACATGTTTTACTATCCGAGCGGTGGCATTCAGCCCTGGGATTACGGCCAGGGGAATCAGTTCGGCGACACCACCAGCATGCTGCGCAACGCCATGGTGAAAAATCCTTATATGAAGGTGATGATCGCAGCGGCTTACTTCGATCTGGCGACGCCGTATTACGCGGTCGAATACACTTTCACCCACATGGGCCTGAGCCCCGAAATGCACAAAAACATTTCCTGGGATTTCTATCCGTCCGGCCACATGCTTTATATCGATAGCGACTCGCATTCGAAACTCAAGCACGATTTCTCTGAATTCCTAACCAGCGCCTTGCCCTGATGGCGTTTTCCAGCCCCACCCGTCAGGGGGATAAATACAGTCCAGCCCCACCCGTCAGGGTGGGGGTACTCATGTGACGGCTCGAAGATCCTCGGCCGATCATGGTAGCCTTGGCACGACGTGACGCAATTACGGTTTGCATTTACGACTTTCAGCTTGGCCACCATCGCCTTGTCTCTCGTGTTGTCTCGTGCGCTCTCCGCCCAAGACCCAAACCAGCGATCCGTCTGGGATGGCGTCTACACCGAAAAACAAGCCCAGCGCGGTTCGGACCTCTATGGCCCCAAGTGTGCAGGCTGCCATGGCGACGATCTGGAGGGCGACATTGTCGAGCATCCCGCGCTCGCCGGCGGCGATTTCATGTGGAAATGGAACGGGTCCACGCTGGCGCCCATTTTCCAGAGAATCCATCGGGACATGCCCATCAACAATGCAGGCTCGCTCACGCGAGATCAGAGCGTGGACTTGCTGGCATACATCCTCAGCATGAATCAGCTTCCCGCGAGCCAACGCGAGCTTCCCTCCGATCCCGCCGCCCTGGGCGAGATCCGAGTAGAGGCGGCTAAACCGGATCGCAAGCAATAAACCGCCTGAAAAAGGGGACATACCACTTTGTCCCGATTCGCAATACGTTGATTCCCGGAAACCAACGAGCAAGTGGACAGAGCGGTATGTCCCCTTTTTCAACCAGCTTCTAGGGCAATTTATCGTGCTTTCTCCGTGAAGAATGGAGTCGCGCGTTCTAAAGAAATGCCTCGTGTGCTTCGATCTGTAATCGAGAGGTATGCTGCGTGTCGATTTATGTTGGTTCCGCGCTCTTTGCCTATGTGATCACCATAGCCTGCGCGCTGGTTGTCGCAAAACGAAGCACCAATTGGAGAATTCGTCTCCTGGCCCTTACAGTCGGCATGCTGCCTCTGAGCCAAGCTGTCGTTCTCCTCGCTGCCAATCATCTTTGGGTGAGCGAGCAGGCAGGTCGAACTGTGGAAGGTCTCGAGCTGTTGGTGTGTGCGTTGTGTCTGACCGCCATCCATCTCCTGAATAAGGAGAATCGCAATCGCCAAGACACCGATATTAGGCTTCGCGTAGCCGAGTCCGCTCCTCAGCCTCGTGGTTCACACGTCGCCTGATCAAGCCCACCCGCCAGCCCCGCCCGTCAGGGTGGGGGTCCCTGCAAGCCCACCCGCCAGCCCCGCCCGTCAGGGTGGGGGTTTCCCTGCAAGCCCACCCGCCAGCCCCACCCGTCAGCGTGGGGGCTTCCCTGCAAGCCCACGGTCAGGCGATCCCTGGTCGAGTGGCTGGTTCCGCCTTTGCCGGCGCGACGTAGGCGATTGGATTCTTTCGTCGACTCCATCGGTCACCGCGGTTGCCGCTTTGTAGGGTATATTCTTCACATGAAGAATTTCTCGACTCTTTCCGCGATTCTTGTCGCTGCTGCCGCTCCAATTGTTTCTCCTCTCCTCGCCCAACCCAGCGCCACCGTGCTGCTTAAGCCGATTCGCGACGCCAATCAGCCGGTGGACGATGAGTACACCAAGAAGATTCGCGAGTACACCACTGAGACCTTCTTCAACTCGCCGCTCACCGATTATCTTCCCGCCTCGAAAACGGTCCCCACCCCTAAGGTCGTGCTCGGCGACATCGCCGGCGCTCCCGGCATCCTGCCGTATTCGACGGAAGTTTACCGCTACATGCGGATGCTCGAAAAAGCCAGTCCGCGCGTGAAAGTTTTCACGATCGGCAAGACCGAAGAAGGCCGCGAGATGATCGCGGTGGCCGTCGCCTCGGAAAAACTGATTGCCTCGCTCGATGAGAATAAAGCGCGCCTCGCCAAGCTCGCCGACCCGCGCACCATCAACATGAATGATGCCGAGGCCGACCGCCTGGTCGCCGCCTCCACGCCGATCTATTACATCACCGGCACCATTCACTCCACCGAAACCGGCGCGCCCACGGCTCTCATGGAACTCGCCTACCGTCTGGCCGTCGACGAGAGCGCCTACATCAAAGCCATCCGCGACAACGTCATCACGCTCATCACGCCCATCGTCGAAGTGGACGGCCGCGACCGCATGGTGGACATCTATCGCTGGCATCTCGCCAATCCCGGCAAGCAATGGCCCAGCTTGATTTACTGGGGTCACTACGTCGCCCACGATAATAATCGCGATGCCATGGGCCTCACCCTGGCGCTTACGCGCAACATCCTGAACACCTTCGTCGGATTTAAAGCGCAGGTCTTGCATGACCTGCATGAATCCGTTCCCTATCTTTATGACAACACCATTGGCGACGGTCCCTACAACGCCTGGATCGATCCGATGCTCGCGGATGAGTGGCAGATGATGGGCTGGAACAACGTCTCGGAGATGACCAAGTTCGGGATGCCCGGCGTGTTCACGCACGGCACTTTCGACACCTGGTCGCCGAGTTACTTGATGTTCATCGCCGCCACGCACAACGGGATCAGCCGCCTGTATGAAACCTTCGGAAACGGTGGCGCGGATACTGAAGAGCGCACTCTGCGCCCCAACGAATACGCGCGCACCTGGTTCAAACAGAATCCGCCGCTGCCCAAGGCCAAGTGGTCGCAGCGCAACAACAACAACTACGAAGAAACCGGCTTGCTCACTGCGCTCGCCTATTTTTCGGTGAACAACAAGTTGTTCCTCCATAACTTTTATTTGAAAGCCAAGCGCTCCATTGAAAAGCCGTCGACCGAAGGACCGGCTGCCTACGTTTTCACGTCCGAGGATCCGCGCCTGGGCGCGCAAGCCGACCTGCTACGGATGTTGCAGGATCAGGGCTGCGAAATCTCGCGCGCCGCTGCGCCGTTCACCGTGTTGATGCCTGTGAAGCGGGCTCCCGCGCGTGGTGGCCGCGGCGGTCGCGGAGGTGGCGCAGCAGCAACCGACGGCGCGGCTGCCGACGGCGCGCAAACTGCCGCCGCGCGTCCCGCGGAAAAACCGAAACCGGAGCCGCGCACTTTTCCCGCGGGCACCTATGTCCTGCGCATGGATCAGCCGTACAGCCGCATCGCCGATACGCTGCTCGATTATCAATACTGGGCCGTCAACGATCCGCAGAAAAGCATTTATGACGATACCGGCTGGACCTTCGGCGAGCTGGGCAACGTCCAGGTCGCGCGCGTCACCGACGTGAAAGTCTTGACCGCGTCCATGGATCGCGTGAAGGGACCCGTGCAATCGCCCGGCGGAGTCAACGGGACCGGCGGCACATTCTTGATCAATCACAACGCCGATAGCGCTCTCATCACTCTGCGCTATCGCTTCCCGAAAGCGTCGTTCGACGCCGCCGAGGAGCCCTTCGAAGCCGACGGGCGAAAGTACAACCGCGGATCGTTCATCGTGAAGAACGTGGACGCAGCGGAGCTCGCCAAAGCGGGCACGGAGTTGGGCGTTCCCGCCTACGCGGTCGCGTCGGCTCCCTCCGTCAAGACCCATCCGCTCCGCGCCGCGCGCGTCGCCATCATGCACACCTGGAACAACACGCAGGCCGAAGGGTGGTGGCGACTGGAGTTCGATCGCCTGGGAGTTCCCTACGAATACATCAACGTTCAAACGCCCGCCAAGATCAGCGACCTGCGCGCCAAATACGACGTGATCGTGTTCGGGCCCGGCGGGGGCCGCGGCAATCCGGCGGGCATCATCAACGGAATGCCGATGTACGGAAATCCGCTGCCGTGGAAAGTCACGCCGCAGACTCCCAATCTCGCGCACACTGACGAAACCGACGACATCCGCCCCGGCATGGGCTGGATCGGCCTCGAGCATTTGCAGGAATTCGTGCGCAAGGGCGGGCTGCTGATCACCGCCACCGATTCCACTAATTTTGCGATCACTTTCGGAATGACGCCGGGCGTCTCGACTTCCACCGGCACGCGGCTGAAAGTAACCGGCTCCGCCGTGCGTTCGAAAATGGTCGACGCGGCCAGCCCGATTGCATATGGCTATAGCGATAACCTCGCGATCTTCGCCAAGGATCCGCCCATTTTCAACGTGTCGAATTTGGCGGGCGGAGGCGGTGGTGGCGGACGCGGCGGTGGTGGCGGCGGGGAGCGGCCCACCGGCCGCGGCACTGCCGACGATGCCGATATTCCGCAGGGACGCGCGCCATCCGAAATCCCGGAAGACCCTCGCGCCGAAACCTGGGAAGCCACGCCGTTGACCGACGAGCAGTTTCGGAATCCCATCAACGTGATCCCGCCGGCTCTGCGGCCTCGCGTGATCCTGCGTTACGCGAACGCGAATGAGCTGCTGGTGTCGGGACTTCTGGATAACGGCGGCGAACTGGCGCAGCATGCCGCGGTGATCGACGCGCCGTATGGCGAAGGCCACGTGGTGCTGTTCTCGAACAATCCATTCTGGCGCGCGGAAACCAAGGGCAGCTATTTTCTTGTGTTCAACGCGATTCTGAATTTCGACAACTTGAACGCGGGAAGAAAGCTGGCCGATCGCTAAAGAGCCGCGCCACCACGACGACTAATACACCGTCCGGCTCTGCGTCTCCCGCTTACTCGAAAGCGAAAATCGCGGCTCCTCTGGCGCACCGGGAATCATCCGTGCAACCAAATATTCCCCCACCGCCGGACCATGCTTGAACCCGTGCCCCGATCCTCCGCCCACCAGCCACACGTTCTCGAAATCCGGATGCCGGTCGATCAAGAAATCGCCGTTCGAAGTGTTCTCGTACTGACACACTCGCGATTCCGTCAACGGCGCATCGCGCAGGGCAGGGAATCGCGCCGCCAGAAATTGACGCGCCTGCTCGACACTTTCCCGCGACACATTCCGATCGCCGGAATCCGGATCGAAAGCCGGCCCGTGTCGATCGAACGCAAGTTTCACCCCGCGGCCTTCCAGATCCGGGAACACGTAAGGCCCGCGCGAATCGGTGAAATCGAGCCAGATGGGCAATTGCGGCGGCGCGAATCGGCGGTCGCCCGCGGGAGGCGCGAAGAACAAAGCCTCCTGCCGCGTCGGATGGATTCGGGTCCCCAGCAATTCCGGAAACACTTTCGGCAGCCACGGTCCGCACGCGAAGACGAATTGCTCCGCTTGAATCACTTCGCCGGATGCGGCTCGAAGCGATGTCAACTGCCCGTTTCCCATCTCGTGCCCATTCCGCGCCCCTTGCTGCACCTCATTCCGATCGCTTGCCCCTGTCATCCCGAGCGAAGCGAGGGATCTCGTGGATGGCGATAACACCGATTCGCGGGCGTATGCGACTCCGCGTCGCATCGCATCCTCCACCACCGCCGCCACGGCTCGGCGCGCCAGCAGCGCACCGCTTTCCGGTTCCAGGATTCCGAATACACCTCCTCCGCGCGTCTCGTTAATCACCTGGGGATACCGCAGCTTAAGTTCGCCGGCGGACAGAATCTCAATCGGTACCCCAGCTTCCGTCAGCGTTGCGCGAGTGGCGCACGTGTAGGGATCGTCCTCGCGGCCGATCCAAAGCACGCCCGTCTGATGGAACAGAGTACTTGATCCGGTGGGGCAGTCGATCTTGTCGCCTGCCAAAGAGAGCTGCCCAACCTCCGCGAACAATTCCTTCCACAGCTTCAGCGACCGCCGCGCCATCCGCGTGTAGATCGCATCCGCGCCATATCCCATGCGGATAATCCGGCTCTCGCCCCCAGAACTCGATCGGCTGTGTCCCGGTCCCCATGCGTCCACCAGCAGCACGCGCTTTCCAGCGCGGCGGAGGCAATGAGCCGTCCACGATCCAAACACTCCCGCGCCGATGACGGCCACGTCGTAAGCAGGCATGCGATCAGCCGATTGTACCGAACCCGTTCCAGCCCCAGGCGTTAGCCTGGGGCTTTGCAACCGATTCCAGCCCCACCCGTCAGGGTGGGGGTCTTGCAATCGAACTTGAACTCCTGGATCAGCGGCGGCCTCTGATCGTAATCGCTATACCGAATCCATTTCGGCCTCACTACGAAGTGCACGATCCCAGGCCAGCTCAGGCGAGCCGGCCCGTCGGGCCACGCCTTGAAATACGCCTCGAAATAGTTCTTCTGATGCTCGCCGCCCGCGAGCTCTTCCGCCACGCCTTCATACTGAACCGTCTTTTCACCCGCCCATCCGATCGAAAAGGAGCACTCCGGCCGCGCGATCAGGTTCCGATATTTTCGAGAACTCTTGACCGTGTCGAATACGATCTCCAGCTTTTCCGTAACCCCGATCCCGACCAGTGCCGATTGCGGCGCGCCCGATTCGCTGACCGTGCCGAGCACCCCGAGCTTCGACTGCGTGATGAACGTGTAGAGATCGGTCTCGGTCATTTAAGCCTCCTGCTGAACCAGGTCCCTAGCCCTGTGGTGGCCAGCGCTGCGCGCCGTGGACGGCGGCAACGGCAATTCGCGAGTACCGTCCACGCGCCCCACCCTGCCGCTGTATGAGAGGTTTCGAAGCACGCCGGCACGGTCATAAATTGTTTGCGCGACGCGCTGAGCGGCATCCGGGCTGTCGTCGCGAATGTAGCCAACGATGTCTCCGAGGTCTGCCGCGTCGTCGGGTGACCAGCGAATCTGCATCTAACGCTGGAACATCTTTTGTAGCCGCGCGCCGACTTCCTCGTGACTAATAAACTCGCCGCGATCGAGCTTCTCCAGGCTCGCCGTTACCTTCTGCCGGAACCAGGCATTGTGATCCACATAGTGCTCCACAAGCTGCTGAACGTACTCGTCCGAGGCGCGCCGGTTCTCGGCGGCCACGCGATCAACCTTCGCTTGCAATTCCGCAGTGAAGTGCACTTCCATCGCTTTTAGCCGGCTGCCGCACAGATCACGTTCTCGGCGCATCGCGCTCCATTCTGTCGCGCCTCTTGGCTGGCCGCTTGGCCCTGTCGAAACCACCATTGCGGCTGAGCAACTAACGCACTATTCTAGTACTACCAATTAAAACATCCAGGCAGCTTTGTGTCATCCAAGCGAACCAAACTCCAGGAACGTTACGAGCTGAGAGAAACCCTCGGCCGCGGGGGCATGGGCATCGTCTACAAAGCGTATGACCGCCTGATGAATCGCGAGGTCGCACTCAAGACCATCCTCGATATCGACAACCCCGAAATGCTGGCGCTGTTCTACAAGGAGTGGAGCACGCTCGCGACGATGGTCCATCCCAACGTCATCAACATTTACGACATCGGCGAATTCGAACAGGACGGCTCCGTCAAGCCGTTCTTCGTCATGCCGCTGCTGCCCGGCGTCACGCTCGATAAGCTGATCAAGGAAGCCAGTCCGCGGCTGAGCGTCTCCGGCGTGCTGGCGATTATCGATCAGGCCGCGCGCGGGCTGCAAGCCGCGCACGAACAAGGCCTCATCCATCGCGACGTCAAGCCCAGCAACATTTTTGTGATGGACGACGGTTCGGTGAAGATCATCGATTTCGGAATCGTGCGCTCCGCCAGCGCGCATTCCAAGACCACGCTCAAAGGCACGCTCTACTACATGGCGCCCGAACAGTTGGACATGAAGCCGCCCAGTCCGCTGTCGGATATGTTCGCGCTGAGCGTGGTCACCTATGAAGCGCTGACGCGGCAGCGGCCGTTCCGCGGATCGAGCGACGGTGAGATCGTCGATTCTATCCGGACGCATATTCCGCCGCCGATTTCCGAACTGAATCACGAAGCCGGCTTCCCCATCAGCCAGGTGGTTCACAAGGCCATGGCCAAGCAACCCTGGCATCGCTTTTTCAACGTTCGCGAATACGGCGACGCGCTGATGAAGGCGATGCGCAATGAGCCGCTGGAATATTTCGACGCCACCAAAATCAAGCCGCGTCTGGAGCGCGCGTCGCAGAGTTACGAAAAGGGCGATTACGAATTTGCCTCGGAAGTTTTATCCGAACTCGAAGCCGAAGGCCATCTGGATCAGGGGATCGCGCTGCTGCGTGGACAGGTGGATCAGGCCGTGCGCCAGATCCGCATGAAGCAGATGCTCGAAAATGCGCGGCGATTCTACGAAGCCGCCGAGTATCCGCTGGCGCTCCGGAAAATCCAGGAAGCGCTCGACCTGGATTCGAACGACGCTACCGCGTTGTCGCTCAAGAGCCTGGTGGAGCGCGAGCGCCGCGAAAAAAAAATCTCCGAATGGGTCACGCTGGCGCAGCAGCACCTGGAAAACCAGGCCTTCCGGCAGGCGCGGGAAGCGCTCGATAACGTCCTTCAGTTGAAGCCCAACGACACCGACGCGCTGGGCCTGGCCGCCGAGGTCGGGCGGCGCGAGAAGGAAGTGGCGCAAGTTCGCGAGCAAAAGGGCAAGCTCTATCAGGCCGCCATGCAAGCCTGGGAAAAAGGCGACGTGACCGCGGCGCTCACCAAGCTGGAAGTCCTCATCGCGATGGATCGCGATCAGCCCGAAGCGGAAACAGGCCGCAGCGGCAGCTATCAGGGTTTTTATAACAAGGTTCACTCCGAGCACAACCTGCTCAAGAATTCGCTGGAGGAAGCGCATCGCTCGCTCGCCGCGGATAATTTCGAAGCCGCGCTGGCCATCTGCGGCCAGTATCTGGCCAAGTATCCCAACCACGTGCTGTTCCAATCTCTCAAGTTCGACGTGGAGGAGCGGCGGCGGCAAGCCCTGTCGCGTATCATCGCCGAAACCGATCGCCGCGTGGAAGAAGATCCCGATCTCGATCGGCGCCTGGCGATTCTCGAAGAGGTTATGCGATTGCATCCCGCCGAGCCTCACTTCGAGCGCGCCATCCAACTGGTTCGCGACAAGCGCGACCTGGTGAATTCCATCGTCACCAAGGCGCGGTTTTTCGAGGAGCGGGGGCAGTTCGTCGAAGCCCTGGATCAGTGGCAGATTCTGAAGTCGATTCACGAAAAGCAGCCCGGGCTCGCTTTTGAGATCGCACGCATCATCCAGCGCCGGGATCAGCAGGCGCTTCAGAATTCCAAGGCCCGCTGGGTGGACCAGACCGATAAGTACCTGGAGGGCGGCGAATACGATCGCGCGATGAACACCATTCAGCACGCGCTGATGGAGTTCCCCCAAGAGGCGGAACTGGTGGAGCTCAAAAAGCTGGTGCAGCGGCACCAGGAGCGCGCCGCTCAGGCCGCCGGGCTCTTGACTCGCGCGCGCGAGAACAGTGAAAAAGGATCCGCCGAGCAAGCCTTGGCCGACCTGCGGGAAGCCTATCAACTCGACGCCCGCAATTCCGTGATTCGCACCGTGCTTGTGAACACGCTGCTCGAACATGCGCGAAAATCGATGGAGTCGAACCCTTCGGTCACCGACGGCGCGCTTCAGGAAATCCTTCAGCTCGATCCGGGGCACGTGCCCGCGCGTAGCCTCGCCACTCAACTGGCTGACCAGCGCCGGGAGGAGTTCATCGCGGGTTGCCTTTCCCAGGCTCGCCGTTTGCAAACCGAAGGCGATTTCGGCGGCGCGCTCGCGGTCGCCGCCCAGGGACTCGCCTCCTATCCCAATGAGCCGCGCCTTCAGCAGTTGCAGGCGACTTTGAATCGGGTTCAGGACGCATCGCAGAAAACCCAGGACGCCTCGCGACCGCCCACTCCCCCGGTCGTCCCCGTTCCAGCCGGTGGACCGCCGCCCGTTCAGCCAGTTCCTTCTCCGGCGATCCCTCCATCGATCAAGCCCCCCGCGCCTCCGCCGCCGAGTCCACAGCTGCGCATGCCGCCGCCCCCTCCAGGGTGGCGCCCCGCATCGCCATCGGGTTCAGGATCCGGCCCGACAGATTCCACCGCCTCGGCTTCCGGAGGCATGAGCGATGAAACCGTGTTGATGCCCACCGCGACTGCGTCTGGCGAAGCGAACCCGCCGGTACAGGCCAAGACTCCGGTCGCGACTCCGCCGCCTCCGCCGAAAAAACCGGCCTTCACCGGATTGCAGGGTGGGCTATTCGCTCTGGCCGCGGTATTGATTCTGCTGCTCGGCGTGGCGCTGGTGTTCCGGAAAAAACAAGTGCCTCCGCCGCCACCGGCCGCGGTCACCTTCCTGGTGAGTCTGCGATCGACCCCCTCGGGCGCCGAGATCAGCGTGAACGGCAATTCCTGCGGGACATCGAATTGCGAACTCACGCTTCCGCCGGGCGAGTATAGCGCCGAAGCGAAGCTGGTGGGTTATCTGCCGGCCACCAACAAATTCACCATCGGTGCGGGTCAATCCGGCATTCCGGATGTGAACCTCACTCTCGCGCCGGTTCCGGCGCTGCTGACGATCACTACCGATCTCACCGAAGGCACGGTGCAACTCGACGGCGCTTCGGCGGGCGAGATCCAGGGCGGCAATTTTGAGTTCGTCACGCTCCCACCTGCCCAGCACGTCATCTTTGTTCGAAGCGGGCCGTTCAGCTCCAAACTGACTCTCGACATCGCCGATGGCGCTACGCCGAAGGTCGCCGCCTTCGAGACCAACGCGATGCACGGATTCGTGGTGGCGCATTCCGGAACGGCGGCGCGCGTCTATGGCGCCAACGATGGAGCCAAAGTGTCGCTGGACGGAAAACCGGTCGGTGCGATCACCCCCGAAGGGCTGGACCTGAAAGATCTGGCGCCGGGCGCGCATGAGGTGCTGCTTGAGTCGCCGGCTGGTTCGGCGCGGGCCACCTTCGACGCCGGTCCGGCCACCGGCGTGGTGGCGGCTTTGATGTCGCGGCAAAATATCGGCGTCCTCGAGATTTCGACCAATGAGGACGGAGCCGACATCTACATCAATGGGGAGAAGATCACTCGCACTACCAGGAACGGCAAAGCCGTGCTGAATCTGCCGCCGAAAACCTACGTGGTTCGAGTGCAGAAAGACGGCTTCGTCACACCCGCCGAACAGTCCACTGACGTGCCCAAAGCCGAATCGCGACATCTGGACTTTAAACTGGTCGCGGCGCGCGCCGCGCTGCAAATTCATCATGGCGTCGCGGGCTCGGAGGTTTTCGTCGACGGCAATCGCCTGGGAATCGTTAACGCCGCCGGCGAATTCTCGGCGGCTTATATCGCACCTGGCCGTCACACGGTTTCTCTGCGGCAGGAACGCCACCAGAGCGTCCAGTCCGAGCAAAACTTCGCGCCCGGCAAAACCATCGACCTCGACGGCGCCCTGCCCAGCCTGCCGGGCACGCTGCGGATCGAAGTCACGCCCGCCGATGCTCACGTGCGAATTCGCAAGCCGGGCGAATCGCAGGACCAGGATGTTCACGAAATGAGCCTGTCGCTCCCGGAAGGCTCGTATACATTGAGCGCGTCGGCGCCGGGCTATCAAAACGGACAGACCACCGTGCGCGTGTCCGCCGGAGCGTCGGTAACGGCGCCGCTGGCGTTGCGTCGCGTGGAGTCCGCTTCCTCCAAGGGAACGCCGACTCCCACCACTCCCGAGGCCGCGGCGCATGCAAACTTCGGGCTGGATGACTGGCTAAAGCTTGGATGGAATCGCGATGGCGTCACCATCACGCGTCAGGGCGGGGAATTCGTTCTGGCGCCTCCGGATCTCAGCAAGGTCACCGTTCAGTTCACCGTGATTCTGCTGAAAGGCAAGCGCATCGAATGGGTGGCGGCGTACCGCGATAAGAACAACTACGATATTTTCCAGCTCGACGACACCAATTTCACCAGGACCCCGGTTGACAATGGAAAGCACGGTAAGACCGTGAAGGTCCCGCACGGCGCCAAGCGAGATGGTTATAACACCCTTGCGCTCCATATCTCGCCCCAGGGCATCTCTCACATGATTCTGCGCGACCAGCAGTGGAAGCAGCTTGACGACTGGCAGCCCGTCGAAGGCGTGAGCCCTGGCAAATTCGGGTTCCACATCCCCGGAAAAGATCAGATCTCGCTCAGCGATTTCCGGATCACCCCGAACTAACGTTGTCTTTCCAGCCTCACCCGTGAGGGTGGGGGCTCTCCGAGGCGCGACCGTCAGGGAGCGCGTTCTTACTTTATGAGCCGCGGCCACGGCACTGAACCTTCCCACATCGCCTGCTCACCACCAGGCCCATTTTCCATCCCACCGGGGACCTGGGCGAAACGACGAGACGTTATACTAGCCTGCGGGTACTGCGCTTAATCTCGGTGGCTGATCTGGCTGTGCGATCGTGACGGGAGGGTTTCTTGAAATATTGTTCCCATTATGACCGGGCCAACGGAGAAATCGCACCTCCACTCCAACTTCCTGGGGGCGATTGAAGTGGCCGATCTTCACCGAATGGACCGGAACTGTGTGTGCAGTATCGTCTTCACGGATATCGTCCGGTATTCGATGCAGCCGGCCGACCAGCAGAGGAAATTGAAGGCAAGGCTGGAAGGTTATCTGGCCAATGCGATCCAGGACGTGCCGGAGGATGAGCGTGTCATGCGCGATCTCGGCGACGGAGTGGCCATTTGTTTTCTCGGCGCTCCCGAAGCGGCCATGTTCGCCGCACTCGCGCTCTGGCAGTGTCTCCTGACTGACGCGCAGGAGCACCAGCGCCCACTGCGCGTCCGGATTGGAATCAACCTGGGGGCGGTAAAGCTGGTCAAGGACATCAACGGCGCCCTAAACCCGCTAGGGGACGGGATGAACGATGGGGCGCGGATTATGAGCTTCGCGGCCGAAAATCAGATCCTGGCCTCCGAGTCTTTCTTTAAGATCGTGGGCCGTTTGAACGACGACTACAAAGCGCTCTTTACGTTGAAAGGAGTCGAGAGGGATAAGCACGTCTTTGAGCATATCGTCTACAATCTCTCTCCTCCCGGCGCGGAGGGAGGGCAAATCTCCGCTGCGCCGGCGAGCGAGCCGCCTTCACCCGTCCAACCGTCCCCGGTGCCGCAGGGCGCGCCGGAGAGTCCGCCGGAGAGCGAAGCTCGCGCCGGAATCCGTAGGATTCCGCTAGTCTTGGGCGGGATCGCTTTGATGGTCGTCATCGCGGCTGCGGGAGCGTGGCACTTCTACTGGCGTCCCATTCCGCCGGTTCGGCCCGTGAATACAACGTCCGCGACGCCGGGCCAGATCGCCATGAAGCAGACAGAAACCCTCGGAACCAGCGAGCGGAAAGAGAGCCTGCCGCCCGCCGAATTGTTTACGCTCGAAAATTGGATCGAGTTCGGATGGAAGCGCGACGGCATAGGGGTAACGCGCCAGGGAGGGGAATTCGTTCTGGCCCCACCTATCCTCACCAGCGCGACGGTTCAGTTCAACGTGATTCTGCTGAGAGGGAAGCGCATCGAATGGGTCGCGGGGTATCGCGATAAGAACAACTACGATCTTTTCCAGGCCGATGAAACGAGTTTCACCCGCGTCCCGATTGACAATGGGAAGCGTGGCAAGCCCGTGAAGGTTTCTTACCAGGGCAAGCGCGATTCCTATAACACCTTCGTGGTCAGGATTGCGCCGCGGAGCATCGTGAATTCGATGCTCCGCGACCAGCAGTGGAACCCGCTCGACGACTGGCAGCCGGCCAAGGGCGTGACCAGCGGCCAATTCGGGTTCCATATCCCCGGAAAAGATCAGATCTCGCTCAGCGATTTCCGAATCGTGCAGAACTAGCGGTGGCACAGACTTTAGCCTGTGAGGCGCGCCCGTCAGGGCGCGCGTTCCGGCTCGGAGCGGACTCGCGCAAAGACACTTCGGCTTTTCTGGAGTTGGCTGAAACGACTACGAGGAAAGTCTCACTGGCAGGCGACAAGAATCGCACGCAGCGGCACGAGCGGCGTGCATGCTTGATCGCCTGCGGGACATCATCGACATTTTTATAACCGCTCCCTTTGGTCGCGGCTCGTAAGACCGCGGCTCGTAAGACTGAATATTTTAACCGCTCCCTTTGGTCGCGGCTCGTAAGGCCGCGGCTCGTAAGACTGAATATTTTAACCGCTCCCTTTGGTCGCGGCTCGTAAGGCCGCGGCTCGTAAATCGCAAAAACAAAATGAACTGAAGCCGGCTTCACCCCGTCCCTAGCCCGGAACGGCGGGTCCGTTTCTTTCTCCCGCAACGGCGAGGGTCCTGAAATTTTAGGACAGGCTGCCATCCAACACTCACACACCTTGCAACGGCTTTGCCATGGACGCCTTGCTCAGTGGAACCGGCTC
>Ga0182024_10008606_pt1 | contig 21418 bp, 18 predicted proteins | sample P32metaG_FD_120480 | JGI IMG/M metagenome (GOLD analysis project Ga0182024, IMG submission 120480) | Permafrost microbial communities from Stordalen Mire, Sweden - P3-2 metaG (Illumina Assembly) | ecosystem: Environmental > Terrestrial > Soil > Wetlands > Permafrost | place: Sweden: Stordalen...
TCAGGCTTGGGAAGCCCACGTTCTACCATTGAACCACACCCGCGTTGTGCGACGGGTTGTTTCTATCAAACCATTTGGCGGGTTGCAATTGGTTTACGTCCGCCATCCCGCAATTCATTCCGCAACGTCGAGCCGGCTGACGGCTTCGCGCAACTGGCTTTCAATTAATTTCTGCCGTTCGCCGGAAATGATTTTGCCGCCGTCCAGTTCGCGCACATAAAAAGTGTCAATGGCCGCGCCGCGTTCGGTGACGATGCGCGCGCCCGCGATGTCCACGGCGAGTTTGGCGAAGGTTTGCGAGATTGCATAAAGCAGCCCAAGACGGTCCTCGGTTTCAATCTCGATGAGGGTGCGTGCATCGGAAGCCTCATTGTCGAAACTGATTTCTGTCACCATCTGTTCCCCGGCGTAGGCCTGGTAAACCGGGCGGTTGTTGGCTTGGCGCGCGATGAGCGTTCGCAAGTCAACGTCGTCGCCGTCCAAAACTTTTTCGAGCAGCGCGGCGAATTTATCGTGCTGTTCGCGCGCGCCGAGATTGCCGGTGCGCGCGTCATTGACGAAAAACGTATCGAGCGCGATGCCATCGGCGCGCGTGAAAATCTGCGCGCCCAGAATGTTCAGTCCGGCGGCGCTCAACGCGCCGGCGATTTTGCTGAACAAGCCGGCGCGATCCCAGGTGCAGATTTTGACGAGATTGTAACCGCGATCAGGTTCATCCAGCCATGCGGTCACGGGCGCGAGCGCAGGTTTTTTTTCCAAAATGAGCTGGTGCATGAAACGATGCGTGAGTTCGAGGTCATCAAGAATTTCCCGCGCGGTGCGAATTTCGAAATAGCGCGGCGGCAATTGGGCAAAGTGCGCGCTGAGTTCTTCGTCGTTGATTTCTTTTGACGCGATGTCGCGGACTTCCTGCTGGAGCAGCTCGCGCTGTTTCTCCGAGGCGCGGACGAATTCCGAGCCGCCGGTGAGCAACGCCATCGCGCGCGAATGCAATTGCCAGAGCAGCGTGTCCTTGAAGCCGTTCCAGAGCTTGTCGCTCGTGCCCTGCGAATCGGCGAAGGTCAGCAGCGTGAGCAGGTTCAGCGTTTCGGGGGTCTCGACCTGCCGCGCAAAACTGCGGATGACCGACGGATCGTCGAGGTCGCGCCGCTGCGAAACGCTGGCCATGAGCAGGTGATTTTCGACGATGACGCGCAATGTGTGCGCCGCCGTGCCGTCAAGGTGCAATCGTTTCGCCGCGCGCATGGCCATCTGCGCGCTGACGGCGGGATGGCCGCCCTTTTTGTGGCGCTCCGATTTTCCGACGTCGTGCAGGAGTAGCGCGAGGTAGAGCAGGCCGGGCCGTTCCAAACTTTGGAACAACGGCGCGTAATTTTTATACGGCGCGGCTTGTGCTTCCCACACGCGGTCGAGTTGCTCAAGGCAAACGATCGTGTGTTCGTCGGCGGCGTATTGATGATAAAACTCGTGCTGCACGAGACAGGTGAGCCGGCCGAATTCGGGAATGTATTTGCCGAGCAGATTCACCTCGTGCATGGCGCGCAGGACCGGTGCGACGCTGCCGCGCCGCTCCAGAATCGTCAGAAATGTCTCGCGGACGTGTTCGTCGTTCAAAAAATCGCGGTCAACCAGCGAGATTTGATTGCGAATCAATTGCGCGAGGTCGGGATGCAACGTCAGCCGCCGTTGCTGCGCGTGCAGAAAAACGCGCATGAGCCGCCGCGGCGAGTCGCGGAAAATGCGATTGGACGACGCGCGGATTTCTCCGTCCACGAACAGGAATCCGTCCATGGATTCGGGCACGATGCGGCGTTTGGGCAGCCAGCGGCGCAGCGAAAGTTTTTTTTGCGGCGGCACGGTCAACGCCATGCGCTGCTCCAGCGTGCGCGTGATGAGAAAAATGTTTCTCATGTGCGTGTAGAGATCGCGCATGAATTTCTCGATGCGTTTGCTCGGCGAGCGGTCGCCGTAGCCGAGCGCGTGCGCGACGGCGGGCTGCAAATTTTTGCCCAGCACGTCGAGCGGACGGATGACTTCATAATGCAATTCCGTCCGCACCCGCAGCAGAAAATCGTAGGCGGCTTCAAGTTGTTTGCGTTCGGCGGCGCTGACAAACTCGCGCTCCTGCAAATCGCGGAGCGAGCGCGTGCTATATTTGAAAAACGTCATCCACAGCAGATTCTGAAAATCGCGCAGGCCGCCGCAGCCGTTTTTGATGTTCGGCTCCTGCATGCAGGCCGAATTGCCGTATTTCGCGTGCCGCGTTTTCTGATCTTCCAGCCGCAACGCGATGTATTTTTCCTCGAACCCGACGACGCATTTCGTCACCAGCGTTTTTTGAAATCGCGCAAACAAATTTTCGTCGCCCGCAATCAAGCGCGCTTCGATCAGCGACGTTTTGGATTGCATATCCGTGTTGGCGACCTTCACACAATCGTCAAGGCTGCGAACGGCGTGGCCGACTTTCAGGCCCATGTCCCAGAGCGGATACAGCACGCCGTCAATCAACTTGGACAGATGCGGCAGCGGTTTGCCCGCCGCGACCTGGCCATCGTGCAAAAACATGAAGTCAATGTCGCTGTGCGGGTTCAATTCCGCGCGCCCGTAACCGCCGATGGCGACGAGCGCGACCGGCGGAAATTCCTTTTGCGCCTGCGCCGACAGGCTCCCGCGCGCGGCTCCACAAAGATACCGCAGCAGCGCATCGAGAATCGTCGCGCGCGCCTCGCAAATCTCGCGTCCGCCCGCGCCGGCGCGATGCTCCATTTTGAGCCGGTGCGTCTCGATTTTAAGAAAGCCCTTGTAGCGCGCCAGTTGTTCCGCTGCGTCACAGTCCGGCGGCAACGGCAGACGCGCGTCCGCATTATCCTGGATTTTTTTCAGCAACCCCTGCACGGGCGCATAAGTTGCGAACAAAACATTTTGAAAGCAAGCGCGGTCACCATGCAGGAAACCTTTTCGCGGCCATGCCATCCGGTTACACTCTGCCCGTCATGCCAGTCCAATTCGATCCCGATGCCGCCCTGATGCTGCGCGTCAAGCGAGGCGACCGCGCGGCGTTTGCCGGGTTGGTGGACAAATACAAGCAGCCCGTGATGAATTTCATCTACCGCTCGCTGCGCGACGAGACCGAGGCCGAGGACCTGGCGCAGAATGTTTTTCTTCAAGTCTACAAATCCCGGAAACGCTACGAACGCACGGCGAAATTTTCCACGTGGCTTTTCACCATCGCGCGCAACCTTTGCCTGAACGAACTCCGCCGCCGTTCCCGGCATCCCGCCGAATCGCTCGAAGAAACGCACGCCGAAAACGAAGAACAGCCGCGTCGGCAATACGAGGACAAAACCACCATCGCGCCGCCGGAAAAATTGTTGCACGGCGAACTCGCGCAAAAAATCGAGGAAGCGCTGGCCGAACTGCCGGAAAACCAGCGCACGGCCATTTTGCTTTGCCGGCAGGAAGAATTGAGCTACGAAGAAATCGCCGGGGTTTTGGACTGCTCGCTTTCCGCCACGAAATCGCTCATCCATCGCGGACGCGAAACGCTGAAGGAAAAACTCAAACCGTATCTACGCACCGGCGACTGGCATGAATGAAAATTTTGCCAGTGACAGAACCTTCAAATTTTCTTTTTCATCCGTGTCCATCTGTGTTCATCTGTGGCGAAAATGAAGGCTGTCATTCTCGCTGCCGGCAAAGGCACGCGCATGAAGGAACTCACCAACGAGTTGCCCAAACCCATGCTTCGCGTGCAGGGCAAGCCGATCCTCGAACACATCGTCGCAGGCATCGTCGCGGCGGCCATCCGCGAGATTTTCATCGTCACCGGCTGGCGCGCCGAAGTGATCGAAGATCATTTCGGTGACGGCAAAAAATTCGGTGCGAAAATTTCCTTTGGCCGCCAACTCGTTCAAGACGGCACGGGCAAGGCACCGGAACCAGCGAAGGATTTTATCGGCGACTCGCCATTTCTGCTGACTTACGGCGACATTCTGGTGCCGGCGGAAACATATCCGCACATGCTCCGGCGTTTTGGCGAAGGCGATTTCGCCGGCGTCATCACCGTCACGCCCGGCGAGGACGTGACGCAGGGCGGCCTGAATTTTTTCGACGAACAATTCTGCCTGAAACGGCTCGTGGAAAAGCCATCGCGCGAGCAGTTGGAACAATTGCGTCGTGACGGCTGGCTCAAGCCCGGCGAAACGGCCTGGTATAATGCGGGCATTTATGTTTTTCGCCCGACTATTTTTGATTTCACCGCGCGTTTGCAAAAATCACCGCGCGGCGAATACGAATTGACCGATGCCATCAGCGCGCTTATCGCCAGCGGGCAAAAACTCGCCGGCCTGCAAATCCAAGGCCGTTGGGTGGACGTGCGCGACCCGGAAACCCTGGCGAAGCTGGAAAGCGAAAATTAAGAAACGAACTTCGGTTCGTGAACGGGTCCGAGGTTGTGCTTGCCAAGCAGTTCGATGAACTTCGCGATGCCGCGTTTCTCATCTTCGCCGAGGTGAAAGTGGACGTGCCAGCCAAGATAATCGCGGCGAAAATCCACGTCATATTCCTCGCGGTTTTCGATGACATAATCCAGCGTTTCCATGCCGAATTTTTTTGCTTCGCGCAACCCTCGCCGCAACTCCTTGTTTTCAATTCCACGACGCAACGCCCAGACCGCATAAACAAACGGAAGATTCGTGAGTTCGTGCCATGCGAAGCCAAGATCGAAAATTTCATGTGTGTACGGTGCGCGCTGGAAATCAATCGCGCGGTCGCCGATGAGCAGGACAAAATCTTTTTCCGGCGCGGCGGCGTAATTTTCCAGTGGCTTGAATTGCGGAAATAATTTTTTTTCGGCGAGCAAAACTTTCAACAGGTTCACGCTTGTGAGTGACGCGGTGTCGCAGAAAATTTCCTCTGCTTCTTCGAGCGGCTTTTTGTGCGCGAGCAGGACGCTGTAAACTTCGCCGAGCGACGCGATGGCGATGCCCTCGAGGATGTCGTAACGGTCATTGAACAAAACCTCGGTGATGCTGACGAGCGCGGCGTCAAGTTCATCGCGCCGGAGCATTTCGGCGAGCTTGGCGGGTGTGGCGAAAATCAATTCGCTTTCGATGCCGCGCGTAAGTGGCGCGGCGTTCAGATATTCTACGGAGCCGATGCGGAATTTAGGTATGTCGTCCGTGTGCACGTAATTAGACATCTGTGAAAACTTTCTGTGCTGCTCTGTCAATCCGATGTTTCCATTTTGAATAGCCATTGGTCTCACAATCCCAATCCGGCCTCTTAAGAATTCCAAGTTTTTCTACATAAGATTTGAAGCTGCCTGCGTCGTAAACACCGCGCTCAACGTGAAATTCGCGAATGAGTTTTATAACAAGCGGAACTCTTAATCTTCCTTTGCTATCGCGATCTTCTTCAATCATAAACAAGTTTTTTGAATTGTTTTTGACTGAATTGGATTATGCCGTTGCCAAATTTTCTTCCAATACTTTCGAGCGCGCGGAATTTTCAGGCTCGTTGCCATCGGCTTTGGTGGCCGTCTGCAAAGACTGGCTGTCCGCGAGGACTTTTATCGGCTCGTAAAACGTGTTCCGTTGCACCGGCGTTCTTCCGGCTTCGCGGATGGCTTTGATCATTTCCGTTTCGGTCTGCAATTGTGGCGAGGTCGCACCGGCCATGTGGAAAATGTGTTCCTCAATGATTGTGCCGTGCAAGTCGTCCGCGCCGTAGCTCAGCGCGATTTGCGCGAGCTTCAGGCCGAGGCCGACCCAATACGCGGTGATGTGGTCGAAGTTGTCGAGGTAGATACGGCTGACGGCAATCGTGCGCAGCGAATCAAATCCGGTCGGCGGATGCGCTACGGGAATGTCGTTGTCCTCCGGCTGATACGCGAGCGGCACGAAGCCGGTGAAGCCATGAGTCTCGTCCTGCAACGCGCGCAATTGCCGCAGATGATCCACGCGGTCGGCGAGACTTTCGACGTGGCCGTAAAGCATCGTGCAGGTGCTGCGCCCGCCAAGCTTGTGCCAGGTGCGATGAACATCCAGATATTCCTCGGCGGATTCCTTGCCCTTGGCAATCTGCGAGCGGACTTCCTTGCGAAAAATTTCCGCGCCACCACCGGTGAGCGAGGCGAGGCCGGCGTCCTTCAATTCAATCAACGTCTGTTCGACGGATTTTTTCGCGAGCCACGCGAGGTGCAAAATTTCAATCGCGGTGAAACATTTCAATTGCAGCCGCGGTCCTTGCGGACGGCCACCCATGTCATCATGGTGCGATGACCCTACATCTGTGTTGAGCGCGCTCAATGCTTTGAGCATATCCGTGTAATAGCTGAACGGCAGCGACGGATGCAGTCCGCCGACGATGTGCAGTTCCGTGACGCCGAGCTTCAAAGTCGCGCGCGCTTTCTGGACGATCTCCTCGACGGAAAACTGGAAGCCGTCGGCGTCGCGTTTCTTGCGCGCGAACGAGCAGAACTGGCACGACAGGATGCAGTAGTTTGAATAGTTGATGTAGCGATTGATGATGTAGCTGGCGCGATTGTTGCCGGATTTTTTTTGCCGCGCAAAATCCGCAATCGAGCCGACGGCGTTCAGGTCCTTCGATTCAAACAATTGCAACGCGTCAGCTTCGGAAATGCGCTCGCCGGCAGCAACTTTGGCATAAATGTTGCGAAGTTCACTTTGTTGAACAAAAAAATTCACAAAAGATGATTAACAGAAATTGCGACTTTGGCAAAGCGAGTTTGTCTGTGACTTCAAAGGTTGCAAGTTGCAATCCGTTTGGGTTGTTTGGAGATTTGAAGTGAATTGACGGCGACAATCAGAATGGACTTCGCTGAATTACTGCTTGAACAAGATTTTGTCCTGTGCAGTCTAAAAGCCGTCGCGTTTGGGAGAATTTACAATGAACCGCTATTTGGGTTTTTTAATTTGCGCCGCGCTCGGAGTGGTTATGCTGGCCTGCGGCTTGCGGGTGCCGGTGCATCTGCGGGCCGTGGATGCCAGCGTCATCCAAAGGGCGGGCAGAAATACTCCTGCGTTGACCGAGTTGGGACTGACGCTGGCGAGTGAAAAGCAATTGGGAGCGGCACAAATGCTTTTGCAGGCGGCACAGACAGAGAAGCTTCCCGGCTGGGAGAAACTCGGCCTGACGATAACCAATTTGATCCAGCAACATCCCGATTGGGCGGTTTGGGGTGGCGGCGACGTTCGCTGGAATCGTCTCTTCGAGAGTGATCCTTCGCTGCCGAAGTCCGGTTCGGAGCCTTTTACTAAATTCGTTGTTCGCGAGGAGAACCGGCGGTTGATTCTTGAGACTTTGCGCGGTTCGTCGCGCCCTGCCGTGCAGGAGTTGCTGCGCTGTCGCGCGCTGTCCAACACCGTTCTCCTCCCGCCGTCGTCGTCGGCTTCGGGGCAGGCCTTCGATACGGCGGTCTCGATCTGCGGACTTTTGCTGGAGGGAGGGTACTTGACGACGGATTTAAATGACAACGTGTCCAAACTGGCTTCGGCGGCAAACAACGGCGAAAGTTCGGAGCCGTTGGAACAGGTGTTGATGGATTTGATGTCGTTGGGCCAGAGATTGAACTGGAACCAGCTTGTGACGTTCGTCAGCCAGATTGAGGATGCCGGGACGCTGCACCTGCTCACCGATCAGGTTCGCCAAGCCGGTGGGCAGTTGCCCGTTCTATACTCCTCCATGCTGCTTTCCGGCAGACCGGCGGACGTGGCGAAATATGTTATGAACTTCAGCCAGACAGGGCTGGATGACCTCGGTTCCAGTCTCCGTTTTGGCGTCGGCGGAGTGAACGAGCTGTTGCAGCGTGATCAACGTCTTTACAACACAGGTTTTCGACATCCAATGGCGCTGGGTTACAGCTTGCGAGTGCCGTGGCTGGCGTTTGCGATGAAATGGCTGGCCTACTTGTTGAGTGGATTTCTTTTTGCCGCAGCGTTGCATTTTGCGCGACCTGCCGTATCGTCCTTGGAGCGACCGTTGCAGGTGCGCGGGTTCCATGTGGCCCGCGAGATTTTATTTGCGCTGGGTTTCCTGCTGGTGGTGCTGCTTCTGAGCGAGCCGTTTCTCGCCCAGGAGAGCCAGAAAGAGGATTTTTCCTTTCGACTGCACTTGCCCACGGTGGACAAGGTAGTCCCGGCTGGATTCGCCCGCGCTCATCCAAACATTATGAACAACATAATTCTACTGACCCTGCTCCTGTTCTTCGTGCTGCAGGGTTTAATCTATATCGCCTGCCTCGTGAAGCTGGCGGAAATCCGCCGCCAGAAAGTGCCGCCGCGCATGAAACTGAAGCTGCTCGAAAACGAAGATCACCTGTTCGATGCCGGCCTGTATCTGGGCTTCGTCGGCACCATCATTTCGCTGATTCTGGTCTCGATGGGTTTGATCAAGTTCAGCCTGATGGCGGCCTACTCATCCACGTCGTTCGGCATCATCTTCGTGTGCGTGTTCAAAATCTTCAATCTGCGCCCCGCGCGCCGAAAATTGCTGCTCGAGGTTGAGGCTGAAACCGTTGAATCCTCGGTGCCCGTTGTGACAACGCCATGAACCGCAGCATCCTTATCGTCATCTGCGATTTCCTGCTGCTGAGCTTGCTGACGTTTTCGACGGACCTTAGCAAAATGGCCGGCGATAATGAAGGTGCGCAGCCGACCGCCAAAATGGAAGCCGCAAACAACCCGGTTGACGGCAGTGGGAAAGACCTTGCGGCGGTCATGAAGCTGGCGCTCAACGAAGAACAGAAAAACCGTGCGCAGTTGCAGGCGGAACTTGCGAAGGCCCGCGAGGCGGCGCAACAACAACAGGCGCTCCTGAGCCAGCGCGCGCAGCAACAGGCAAACCTTCAACAACAATTCGCCGCAGCACTGGCCAATGTCAAAAACCTGAACCAGCAATTGCAAAGCAGTTCCGCGGAAGCCTCGCTGACCAAAGAGCAACTCGCAGCAAAGGAAACTGAAGTTCAGAAACAATCGGCACTAGCTGCGAGCATGCAGCAGCAACTCGCCCAACTCGCGAAAAGCAATCAAGCCGACCAGGCGGAAAAGCAGCAATTGGCCAACCAGCTCCAATTGGCCGAAGTGGAAAAGCGCGCCGCCGGCGAACAAGTCGCCTTCATGCAACAACAAGTGCAGGCCGAGCGCGCTGAAAATGCGAAGCTGGCCGAAGGTTTCAATGCGCTCGCGACCAATTCCAGCGCGCTGACCCAGGAAATCCGGGAGAATCGCGCCTTGGCCCCCAACACCATTTTCAACGACTTCATCGCCAATCAGGTTCAAGCCAGTTTCGTTGCTTCCCGAACCGGTTTCCTCGGTTTGGACGCGGGCAAGAGCAAGGCGTCCCAGACCGTGCTGGTCACCGATGGAACGAACACCTTCGCGTTGTGCCATGTGCAGGATACGCCTCTGACCTTGTGGGATCCCGGCACGGATTGGGAAGGCCTCACAGGAACGCTGGGTCGCAACACAGCGCAGGTTCCCATCCGCTCGATGTCCTTTGACCTGCAAGATCCGCGCGCAGTGTTCATGCCGGTCACACCCGCGGAAGTCCGTCAACTTGGAGGCAAGGTCTATCGGATTTCATCGGACCCATACAAATTTCAGGACGCGGTGCTGGTGGGCGCGCAGCAAGGCTATTACGGTGAATGCAACTTCCAGATGGATTTGGACACACCGCAATATGTCAAATTGGACCACAGCCTTCTTAAGGGATTGTTCGGGAAATTCAATCCCTCGCGCGGCGATCTGGTTTTCAGCCGCTCGGGCGATCTGTTGGGAATCATGGTCAACAGCACCTACTGTCTGGTGCTGCGCAACTTTGCGGCGGCGGCAACCTTCCGATTCGGTCAGGACGTGCGCGCTCAACGCACCGGCGACACGCTGTCACGACTTTATTCCGACGTTTTCCAGCTGCCCCTCAAGTTACAGTAGCCGTGGCGACCGTATCATAAATGTCGCGGAGTTCGCTGCGTTGAATGAAATAGTTCGCGCGCTACGATTGGCTGAAATTGCATGTTTGGCAAATTTGAGTTTGCGTTCACGAACCGAATGCTCCGAACAGCGCCCGCATCTCCTCATCCACGTCCGCCGAATCGGCCAGCGTCTGCGAAATTTCTTCGCGGAGCAAGATGCGGTAACGCTTTCGCAAGCGATGAACCGCCACGCGTACGGCGGTTTCGTCCATGCCGAGATTTTTCGCAGCTTCGGCGTGCGGCAACGCGCCTTTGGCCGCCGTGAGAAAAATTTTCAGCTCGGCAAATTGTTTGGCGCGGCCTTCCGCTCCACATTCCTTTTGCAATCGTTCAATCACTTTTGCCAGCAGTGCCAAGGCCCATTCGCGATCAAACGCTTGGTCAGGACTCGGCCCGGCGGTGGACGCGATTTGAAATTTCGTGTCTGCCGTCTGCCAGTCGAGCGAAAGGTGCGGCGCATTACCGCCGCGTTTCTGGCGTTGCGACTTGTCCCATTCGTTCGCGAGAAAATGTTTCAACGACGCCAGCAGGAACGCGCGGAACCGCCCGCGCTCGGCGTTCAAGCCAGCGAGATAATTTTTCTCGAGGAAGCGTGTGAAGAACGCCTGTGTCAAATCCTCAGCATCTTCTTTCGAGTGTCCACGACGGCGGACGTAAGCGTAAAGCGGGAACCAGTAGGTTCGGCATAGTTCATTGAGGGCATTTTCGGATTTCGGTGTGCTGCGCTGCCCCGCCGCGAGCACAACCGTCCAATGCGTCGTGGCAAAAATGTCACCGGACGCACTCGTTTGGCTGGAATGTTTGGAGATCAATCAGGTTTTAGCTACAGATGGGCACGGATTAAAATCCATCCTTGGCATCTGTGTTTACTCATGTCCATCTATGGTTCAATTTGTTTTGGTTTGCGGCCCGACCAATTCCAAAAATCCTTGAAACACATCGCTCGGGCCGTTGGTGATGGAGAATACCAATTTGGGTTCACCAAGAATGACTTCAAATGGTTCTGACATATCCGAACCCTGCCCGACCAGCCACTGTATTGATTTGGGAAGCGAGTGCTGTTGTGGACGAAATGGCTGAATCCAAACGCAGTTGTAATCATACGGTCCCGCCGGAGTGGAAATGGTTGCCTCACTTGCGTTGGCCGTAGCTCGCAAGGTGTAACCCGGCGGCACGTCCGCTAAAAAACTTAAACTCGGAATAGTTGGAATGCCGAAGCGCTGGATTCGCACCGTCGCTTTGACCGTGCCTGAAGCGTCCGGCGGTTGCGGATCAGTGTGGTCGAACTCCGCATAACCTATCATAACGCCGCCCTGCCGATTGGTGACGGAAAATAATTCCAGCGGTTGGGAAGCTGTCAAGACAAGCGGACGCCCTGATTCAAATTTCCGCAGTTGGGCAACAGCGAATTCGGCTTCAGCCTTATCAAAGCCATACTTGAGAGACCAGCTGAACGAGGATGACGTGGTCACTTTGTCCCGTTCGCAGCGGGTGAACAATATCGAATTGGCATCCTCGCCTTGGCCGTCGGGCAATTTGTCCAGCGCGCGAAGTGTTTCACCGGGAAATAAAAGTGTATCCGACCAAATAGTCACTGTGGGCAAATCTTTTGCCACACCGATCAATTGATTGGTCGCTCGCGTGAGCACGATGGTTTTGGTCGGCATTATGATTTTTGTCTCGTCGCCCAGACTAAGTTTACTTTCTGCGAGCGCTTCGTCTTTGGTTCCAAAATAAATTCCGGCAAAGGAATGCCGGTCGTCATACATCGAAACATGAGGAAATCCAGGCATCAGGTGGGAACGGGATAATTCAAAATCGCCTTGTCCCTTGGAAATGTGCAGGGACTGGGTTGGTTCTTCGGGAGCATTTGAGTTGTTCGTCGAAGTAATAGTAATATTCAGCGACAGCGACGCTTCGTTGGCGCTGACAAGATGGTAATGGCCTTTGACCACCATCCGTTCCGGGGTTCGCTCAACGGAAGTGATTTCAATGGAATCGCCGCGTGGAAAATAGGATTGGCCGATGAAATCGGATTTGACCAAATCGAGCGACAAGTCAGTGGACGCGTTAGCCGCCTGCTCTTGCAGGTTCACTCGTTGCGCCCGTTCGCGGGCTTTGACAAAATTCGGAATGGCAATCGCCGCCAGCAAACCGACGATTGAAATCAGAAATGGAATCGCAATCATGGCGAAAACCGCCACGGCAAACCACCGCCAGAAATGGTCGGGTTTCTGTATTGAAGGCGCGGGAAGTGGAGAGTTGGCTGCTGCCGGGTACCCGGCGGATTGCCATACTTTTTTGATTGTGGAGCAAATCACCCGCAGGAACCAGATCGCCGCGATAGGGAGTCCCAGCAGAAAAAACACCGAGGTGCCGATCCCGAAATGTATGAGTCCAATCGAATGGTATCCGAGAGAAACCAATCCGACCGCATGGATCAACGCGATAGCCAGCAGTCCCACCGACATAATGCCATAAGCAATCAGCCCGCAAGCAGACACTCCAAAGGCGAACAGTCCCACGGAAAAAATCCCGCCAGCTATCAAACCTACGGCTATCAACCCATAGGCTTCGAAGCCCACGGCTATCAACCCCTTTGCTTTCGAACCAACCGCCAGCAAACCTTTCGCTACTCGAGGACGATGAGTCACGGAATCAATACCCCAAGCCACATGCAGCAGCGGCAGACCGAAGATTGTTTGCTTCGAGCGGTAGTTCCATCGCGCATTTCCAGCATGAGCATCCTCACGCCGGCTGCTCCCCACAATCGTTTCCACGCAAATCTTCACTTCGCTGACTTGCTGGTAGCGGAGTTCCGGCCTTTTCTCCAACGCGCGCAAAACGACTTCATCAAGGCGCACGTCAATTTGAACTTTTTTGGACGGTGGTTCGATTTTTTTGCCGGGCAGTTCGCCGGTGAGCATCTGGTAAAACACCACGCCCAGCGCGTAAATGTCCGCGCGATGATCCACTTCACCGGGATTTTCCTTTTGCTCCGGCGACATGTAATTCGGCGTGCCCATGACTTTGCCTGCTTCAGTTGTTGAAGAAGCACCGGTTGGGTTTCTATTGCCGGCCGGTTCGTTTTCACCTCCAATAATTTTCGCCAGGCCAAAATCCGCCACCTTCACGCGGCCACGGCGGTCGAGCAGAATATTTTCCGGCTTGATGTCGCGGTGAACGATGCCCTGATCGTGTGCGAATTGCAGCGCGTCACAAATCTGCGGCACGATGGCGAGTGCTTCGCGCGGCGAGGCGCGGCTGCTTTGCAGAAGCTGGCGCAAGTTCACACCATCCACAAATTCCATCAGAAAATAGTAAAGCGGTTGAGAGTTGAGGGTTGCAGATTGAGAGACAGAACCGTTCACATGACCAAACTCGTAGAGCGTGACGATGCCGGGATGATTCAATTTCGCCAGAGCCTTCGCTTCGCGGGCAAAACGTCCGGCAAACGTCGCGTCGTGGCCGATGCCGGGCGGAAGAATTTTCAGGGCGACGACGCGATCCAGTTGTTTCTGTCGCGCCTTGTAAACCGCGCCCATGCCGCCTTGGCCGATAAGTTCGAGAATTTCCAGTTGCGGGAACAACGGCGCGAGTTCTGTGATGGGCGGCGGCGCAAACGCCGGTTGTTTTCCGTCAGTGACGGTGTCTTCGGCTGCGCCCTGTTTCAGCAGGCAAGCCGGGCAAAGACCGCCGGGCGCGCTGGCGGACAGGGGTGTGCCGCATTGGGGACATTTATTTCCGTCGGTCATGACCTGTTCCAATTTTACCGTGCCCATGCCTTCTTCAGAAGCAAAACCCGAAAGACGTTACCGGAAAAAAATTAGTTTCCGACGTCAACGCAACTTGAATCCGCCTTGAAAAACAACTTCCGCCGCCACGACCACGAGAAAAACTGCGCCGACGAGTGCGTTGAGGCGGAAGAACGCGAGGTTGATCCAATTCAAACTGCGGCGGCGCGCAATCCAATGTTCCAGCGCCAGGCAGCCGACGATGATGAACCAGCCGATGAGATATGCGATTCGGAAATGGCAAAGCACACCAAACGCGAACAGCAGCCCGCACATGATCATGTGTGCGAGAAACGCGGCGGCCAGCGCATTTTTTTGTCCCCAGGCCACGACGAGCGAACGCAGGCCTTGCGACTTGTCGAATTCGTAATCCTGCAACGCGTAAATGATGTCGAAGCCGACGAGCCACAAAACGACCGCGAGCGCGAGCGCGGTCATTTGTAAAATTTCCAGCGCCGAAACGTTCGCACCTTTCACCGCCAGCCACGCGCCAACGGGCGCGAGCGCGAGCGCGACGCCAAGAAAAACGTGCGTGTAATCCGTGAACCGCTTCGTGAGCGAATAAAAGCAAATCACTGCCAGTGCAATCGGTGAAAGATAAAAGCACAGCGGATTCAGAAAAGAGCCGGCGACAATCAAACCCGCCGCCGACAAAACGCACAGTGCGATTGCGCTTGCCAATGAAATCTGGCCGCGCGGCAGATGACGGTTGGCCGTGCGCGGATTCAGCGCGTCGAATTTGCGGTCAACGATCCGGTTGAATGCCATCGCGCAGGTTCGCCCGCAAACCATCGCGGCGAGAATCAGTCCGAACGTTTTCCAGCCCGGCCAGCCGTGATGGTCGCGCGCGGCGACAACCATCGCCGCCAGCGCAAACGGCAGCGCAAAAATCGTGTGTGAGAAACGGACGAAGCTGCCCCACTTTTGAATCACTGAAATCATTCTTTTTCTTCGGCCCAGCGCGGCGCGAGTTGGTTCGGCACGCCGATGTGATCGAGCACGCGCGCGACGACGGTGTCCACAACTTCCTGAATTGTTTTTGGATTCGCGTAAAAACTTGGATTCGCCGGCAAAAGGGTTGCACCCGCGAGCAGCAGCAATTCCATGTTTTTGACGTGAACGAGGCTCAACGGGGTTTCGCGCGGGACGAGAATCAATTTTTTCCTTTCTTTCAGCACCACATCCGCCGCGCGCAGCAAAACATCCTCGCTGTAACCATGCGCGATGCGTCCCATCGTGCCCATCGTGCAGGGAATGACGACCATCGCGTCCGGCGGATTTGAGCCGCTGGCGAACGTAGCGTTCATGCTTTTCAGTCCGTGCGATTTCACGCCGTCGGGCAGGTGCAATCCGTCGGGCAATTCCTCGGCGATGACCTGTTGCGCGTAATTGCTCAACACGACGTGGATTTCGTGTGCGCGCGGGTCAAGGTTGTCGAGCAGGCGTTGCGCGTAAAGCGCGCCGCTGGCTCCGGTGATGGCAACGAGAATTTTCATCGCGTGGGAAATTATGTCCAAACTTCGCGCCACAAACAAGTCGTGCTCAAAACAACTTGAGTCCGCTTTTCCGTTCCGCACAATGGCCGTGTGTTCAAGACCGCAGGAATCATTTTTATCCCGGCGATTTTTTTGGCAGGTTGCGCGACGGCGCCAAAACTGCCGGAAGAAACCGTTGAACCAACACCCATGACCAAGGGCACCTCTTTGTTGAACTGGTCGAGCACCCATGCCGTTCAAAAATCGCCTGCGTTTGAGGCAAACCAGCCCGTTGAACCGTTCCCGCCGGAAGGTCTTCCAATCGCAGCCCCGCCAAAACCGCTGAATCCGCCGGTGACGACCTGGACTTCGCTCAATGGTTGGACTGTCGGGCACAAAATAGGCAAACCCCATTGGCTCTCCGATTCGCCGGTGAGTTCCTATGCCGTTGGCTCGGCCAACGGCGTGATGGTTCTGGAAATCGGCAGCCGCGAGGTGACCTGGAACGGCATCGAAATCAATCTCGGCTTCGAGCCGCAATTCATTGACGGCGAAATTTTTCTGCACGGACTGGACTTGCAAAAGAACTTTGAACCGCTCCTATGCGAACCACGGCTGACTTTCAGCACGAACCGCGTCATTGTGATTGACCCCGGTCACGGCGGGTCGAACACCGGCACGCACAGCATTCTGGACGGGCGGTTTGAAAAAGAATTTACGCTCGACTGGGCAAAGCGGCTTGCCCCGTTGCTGGAACAAGAAGGCTGGCGGGTGTTTCTGACGCGCACCAACGACGTTGCTGTTTCACTCGCCGACCGCGTCGCGTTTGCCGAGGCGCACCGCGCCAATTTGTTCATCAGCCTGCATTTCAATTCCGGCGAGCCGGACGAAAAACAAAATGGCCTCGAAACCTATTGCCTCACGCCGACCGGAATGCCGTCAACGCTCACGCGCGGTTATGCCGACCCGTGGTTTGAAAATCTTCCCAACAATAATTTCGACGCGCAAAATTTGCGGCTTGCAGTGAAACTTCACAGCGCATTGTTGGGCGCGACTGGGATCGAGGACCGTGGCGTGCGCCGCGCGCGCTTCATCGGCGTTTTGCGCGGACAAAAACGTCCCGCAATTTTGATTGAAGCCGGTTACTTGTCGAACCCGCACGAAGCCGGACTGATTGAAAATCCGGCTTATCGCCAAACACTGGCCGAAACCGTGGCCGCCGCGCTCAAATGAAATCCGCGCGGCACATTCTTGTGACTGGCGGCGCGGGTTTCATCGGTTCGCATCTGGTCGAGCGTTTGTTGAATGATGGCAAAAACGTTGTCATCATTGATGATCTTTCGACCGGTAATCTTGAAAATTTGCGTGCTGTTGGAAAAAATCCGCGTTTGCGCGTCGTGCAATCGAAAATTTCCACTTGCGCCGGATTGCCGGAACTCGCGGCGGAGGCGGAATTTATTTTTCATCTGGCCGCCACCGTCGGCGTTGAACTGGTCGTGAAATCCGCGCTGCATGTTTTGGAGGCGAGCTTTCACGAGACGCAGATTTTGCTGCAAGCCGTCGCGAAAAACCGCGTGCCGTTGCTGCTGACTTCGACTTCGGAAGTCTATGGCAAAAGTGCCAAACTGGAGTTCAGCGAGGACGACGATCTGCTCATCGGCCCGCCGAATCAATCGCGCTGGAGCTACGCGTGCGCGAAATTGACGGATGAATTTCTCGCGCTCGCCTGTGCTCGCGAAAAAAATCTGCCCGTCACCATCACGCGGCTGTTCAACACCGTCGGGCCGCGCCAGACCGGACGCTATGGCATGGTGCTACCGCGCTTCATCGCTGCGGCAAAAAAAAACGAGGCGTTGAAGGTTTTTGGCGACGGCGCGCAATCGCGGTGCTTTTGTCTGGTGAACGACGTGGTGGAATCGCTGGTGCGTTTGCAGCATTGCGAAAAAGCGCGCGGTGAAATTTTTAACGTCGGCGGCACGGAAGAAATCACAATTTTGGAACTCGCCAAACTGGTCGTGGCCACGCTCGGATCGAAATCAAAAATCGAACTGATTCCTTATGATCAGGCCTATGCGCCGGGCTTTGACGATATGCGCCGCCGCAAACCGCTGGTGAAAAAATTGGAACGCTTCGTGAAATTCAAACCCCAGACGCCGCTGCGCGAAATCATCCGGCTGACGGCGGAGTAAAATTTCGCGTGAAGCAACGATTTCATTTTTTCCAAGGTCTAACTCCAATCCAAACCGATGTTCTCTTTTCTGGGAAACGCTGCTGAAGTAATGATTGGAAATTTTTCCAATCGCTTGAGCGAAATCCAGCAGATGCGATTTGGAATGCTTGCTTGTCCTCGAACTTGATAAGAAATGTGCCTCGTCCGGGACCCCACGCTTCAAGCTGTTGCCATTCAAAATCTCCCGATCCGGGAAATAGCGTTCTGATTTTAATTGTCTCATCGTTCCATGTGATTTCTCGCGGTGTGAAAGCGACCGTTACAAATATGCCAAAAAACACGCCTCCAAGTGCTGCTATCATAAGAATACTGCCGACTTGAACTTCCTTGCCTTGGAAATATGGAACAACGCCCGAGACAATTGCGATAAGAATGAAAAAGCAGAGAAACGTCTTGACGAAGGCCAAAAGGTAATTTGGTTTCAGAGTCATATTCCGCCTAATTCATTTTTACTCCTTCGCGCTTGAGCAAATTACGTTTCCAATCCAATCCGCCGGAGAAGCCGCCGAGCTTTTTGTTCGCGGCCAGAACGCGATGGCACGGAACCAAAACCGGAATCGGGTTCGCGCCGCAAGCGCCGCCGACTGCACGGACAGCTTTGGGTTTGCCAATCGCCTGCGCGATTTCGCCGTAACTTTTCGTTTTGCCGGTTGAAATCTTTCGGAGCGCCTGCCAGACGCTTTTCTGAAACATCGTGCCGCTGGACAAATCAAGCGGCGGCAGACTTTTTGATTTACGTCCGGCGAGAACATTTTTCAGCGCGGTTTCCGTCACGCGATGCCAGCGGCGGATTTTGGCGGGGACGCCATTTTGTTTCGCGGCTTGCGAGGAGGCTCGCCCCACCGGAAAATTTAATTCAGCCAGGCCTTTTTCCGAATAACGCGCGGTAAATCGGCCGTCGCGCGTGGGGATTGGCAGTTCAAAGCAATCAGTTTTCATTTTTAAATTTGTCAGTGGTTGCGGATAAAAACCGAGATGACGCCGAGCAGGATGAGAAACAGCACGACGACGAGCAAAATGAAGCGGTTGCGCGCGACACGCTTTTCGTAACGCATCGGACGCAGGCCGTGAACGCCGCCGGCGGCGAGATAGTTGACGAGGCGCGGATTCGTCGTTGTCGGGCGACGAAAATGATTGCGCAGACGGGTCCACAGCGCGGGCAGATCGTATTTGCGCGCGCCGAGTTTGTTGTAGTGATCGGGCGTTTCAATTTCAGCACGCGACTGAAACGGCTTTTGATTTATTTCCTCAAAAAACGGCTCAGGCGCGACTGGTTTTGGTGCCGGCGGCAATTCGGGTTTTCGCGCAACGGTTGCGCCGTGGGGAATCGCCGTGGAACGCAGCTTCGGGACGGGCGTGCGCTGGAATTGCGTGTCGAGTTTTTTGATTTCGGCTTCGAGGGCGGCGATTTGCTCGTTGAGCGCGCGCGAACGGTCGGAAATCGGGTCGGGTTTTTTCTTCGCGGACGCCATACAACGGGTTTCAGTGGCGTAACAAAACAGCAATTAGCACGCCCAGCGCACCCAACGCAACGAGCACCAACGGCCAGGTCATCGCCAGACCAAGTTTGCAAAGTTCGCCGAAACTTAAATTCGCGAACGGCGAAACGGCGGGTTGCGGCGCGCTTTCGGCTTCCTTTTTTTCCAAAGCTTCGCCGGAGAGCGCGGGAAGTTTCAATCGCGCGGCATTCCATTCCATGCGCGCGTTTTCGATGGTCGTGAGCGCACGGGTGAGTTCGATGCTGAAATTTTCCTTCGTCCACGTTTCGTCATGGACCGCCTGGATTTTCGCCAGCGCGTCGCGGAAATCGGCGATGGTTTTGACCATCTGCTCGGCATCGCGGCGGGTGTTGAACTCGGTTTCTTCAAGCAAACCGAGTCCACGCGTCAAATGGTGGATCATTTCCTGGCGACCGGTTTGAAATTCCGTCTGGCGGCGGCGCAATTCCTCGAGCGAGGCGCGTTCGCGTTCGAGATCGTCCTGCGCGCGTTTCAACTCGGCGAGTTTTTGCTGCGCCTCGACGACTTTGCGGTCCACTTCGTCGCGCGTCGGCGCGCGCAACGGGTCGCTGGCGGAAGTCGGCGTTGCAAAGGGCGACTTGTGCGCTTGAAAATCGGTGTCCACAAATTCCGTTGTGTCATAATCAGAAGCCATGAGGCGACTTTAACTCTGTTACAAAATGGTGTAAAGCGGTGTTTACGCTTGTCAGAAATCAATTCGTGTCCTAAAGTCCAGTTGTCAGTGAGCGATAAATTTTGACATGATTGAACTGATCCAGTTTCCGTGGAGTCCGTTCTGCCTCGTTCAGAGCCGTATTCTGGAATTTTCCGGTGCGCCCTTCAAAATCACAAACATCCCTAATCAAGACCGTTCGCTCGTCTGGAAACTGACGAAACAGCGTTATTACGGCGTGCCGGTCATCCGCGACGGCAAAGCGGTTGTATTTGAAATCAACGACGATTCGCAGGTCATCGCCAAGTATCTGAACGAAAAATTTCAACTCGACTTGTTTCCGTCGGAATTGCGCGGCATCCAGTCTATTCTCTGGCGATTCATTGAAAATGAGATCGAGGCGATTACTTTCCGGCTGGATGATGTTTATTGGAAGGAATTGGTGCCGAAGTCGGAGCAGCTTGCTTTTCAGCGGCACAAAGAACGCAAGTTTGGTCGCGGCTGCCTTGATCAGTGGCGTGAGCAGCAAGGCGAATTGCTCCAACAACTTGAAGAAAAATTGATTCCGTTCGAGCAGATGCTGCTGCACCAGCCGTTTTTGCTTGGCGAACGCCCGCGCTTTGTGGATTTCGACCTGTTCGGGATGCTTGAAAATTTTCTCTACTCCGGCCATTATCAACTCCCCACGCGCCACAAGGAAATCCAAAAATGGCATCGGCGCATGACGACCGCAAAACGCTCTGGTTTTTAATCGTGAAAAATTACATCATTGACACCAACGTCCTGCTGCACGACCCGAACTCGCTTTTGAGCTTCACCGACAACAGCGTTCTGATTCCCATCGAAGTCATCGAGGAAATTGATCGCTTCAAACGCGAATCCAGCGAACTCGGCCAGAATGCGCGCGCGGTTTCGCGGATGCTCGACGGTTTTCGCGGCGAGGGACATTTGAGCGAAGGCGTGAAACTGCCGAACGGTGGCCAGCTTAAAATTGTTTTCTACAAAAACGGCCATACGAACGGTGCCAACGGCGAGAACGGTTTTAATTCCCATTCCGTGGACAACCGGATTCTTTCGCTCGCGGCGGGAATCCAAAAAGCGCAGCCGAAAAATCCTACGATTCTGGTCTCAAAGGACATCAACCTTCGCATCAAGGCCGACGCGCTCGGCTTGCAGGCCGAGGATTACGAGAATGACCGCGTGTTCATCACCGACCTTTACACCGGCATGATGGAAATGACGGTCGCCCCGGAAAAAATCGCGGCATTTCGCGCGAAAAGCGAATTTCATCTGGAGAACGGCAAGAAATTTTTTCCGAACGAATACTGCACGCTCCTTGACGAAACGAATCCGAAACGCGCGGCTTTGACCAAAGTGGACGCGACCGGCGAAAAACTCGTGCCGATTCTGGATTGCCGCGAAGGCGTTTGGGGCATCAAGCCACGGAATCGCGAACAGCATTTTGCCTTTGACGCGCTGCTCGACGACCGCATCAAACTCGTCACGCTCATGGGCAAGGCCGGAACGGGAAAAACATTGCTCGCGATGGCCGCCGGGTTGAAGCGCGTCGTCAACGACCGCGAATTCCGACGGCTCGTCGTCGCGCGCCCGACGATTTCGATGGGCAAGGAACTTGGCTTTCTGCCCGGTTCGCTCGAAGAAAAACTCGCGCCGTGGATGCAGCCGATCCACGACGCGCTGGAGATGTTGAGCGACCTGAACATGGGCCACGACCATCGCCGCAGCGGCGATCTCA
>Ga0182024_10008607_pt1 | contig 21415 bp, 17 predicted proteins | sample P32metaG_FD_120480 | JGI IMG/M metagenome (GOLD analysis project Ga0182024, IMG submission 120480) | Permafrost microbial communities from Stordalen Mire, Sweden - P3-2 metaG (Illumina Assembly) | ecosystem: Environmental > Terrestrial > Soil > Wetlands > Permafrost | place: Sweden: Stordalen...
AAGACTATTTTCCACGTCGACATGGACGCCTTCTTCGTCTCGGTGGAAGAGTTGTTTGATCCTTCTCTAAAAGGCAACGCGGTTGTGGTGGGCGGCCAGCGCCACGAGCGCGGCGTGGTCTCGGCGGCGTCCTATGAAGCCCGTAAGTTCGGGGTGCATTCGGCGATGCCGCTGCGCACAGCTGCGAAACTTTGCCCTCACGCCATCTTCGTCAATGGACATCCGGACCGCTATCGTGAGTGCTCGGAGAAGGTTCACCACGTACTGTGTTCGTTCTCGCCGCTGGTAGAGATGGCCTCAATCGACGAAGCCTATCTCGACATGACTGGCACCGAGCGCCTGCACGGCCCGCCGCTGCGTGCTGCCCATCATCTGCATAAGAAAATGAAGTCCGACACGCAACTGAATTGTTCCATCGGGATTGGCAGCTCGCGTCTCATCGCCAAGGTTTCCTCGGCCAAGGCGAAGCCGCACGGCGTGCTCTGGGTGATCCCCGGGCAGGAGGCAAAGTTTCTCGCCCCGCTCGATGTGCGCGACATCCCCGGCGTGGGTAAAGTCACCGAGCAGAACCTGCATGCGTTTGGGATCAAGAGGGTCGGCGATCTCGCTCGCTTCGACGAGGCTTTTCTTGGAGAGCACTTTGGCAAGTGGGGGCTGGCGCTGGCGGGAAAGGCACGTGGCGAGGATGCGGGCGGCTGGTTCGACTCCGAAGTGGGCGCCGAAAGCGATCCCAAATCCGTCAGCCACGAACATACTTACAACGAAGACACTGCTGACCCTGAACAGCTAGAGTCCACGTTGATGCGGCTCTCCGAGATGGTAGGGCGACGCTTGCGTGAAGGTGGACTGCACGCTCGCACCCTCCAACTCAAACTGCGCTACAGAGATTTCTCCACCATCACGCGAGCGCATACGCTGACTGCGCCCACGCAGCTTGATACCGAAATTTTCGAGCAGGTGCGGGCGTTGTTTCGCAAGAGCTGGCGCAAGGGAGAACAGGTACGGTTGCTGGGAGTGCAGACGTCCTCGTTTGAAGGCCACGCTGAGCAAGGAGACCTGCTCGAAGATGGGCGGCGGAAGCGATGGGAGCAGGCCCTGTCGGCTGCAGATAAGTTGCGGGACAAGTTTGGCGAGTCGAGCGTGACGCTGGCGAGAGGAATGAAGAGCGGCTTCCGCGAACGTGTGCAGGAGAACCCGGCAGCGCTGCCGGGCAAGGGGAAGGCTCAAAGGTGAGCGCCAAATTTTGTGGTTACGCCAGTGTACGTACAGAAATATATGAAGTCGTTTCGGTTGTTGGAGTTGGCAGGAGGTTTCCGTTTCGGGAAAGACGCTTTTGCCCATCCTTTGAAACTGAAGCTGTGAAAAAACCATCTTCGCAGTGCTTGAAGAGCGGGGAGGACTGATGAAGGGGTTACGGAAACTGGAAGCGCAGACAGTTGGAGGCGCGGGAGTCGGCCTTTTTTCCGATGGCAATGGTCCCGGCCGCGTCTCGGATAACCTGATCGTCCGGAACAGACTGACGGGCAACGGTCTTCCGGGCGTCGCCCTCCACACGCATGTCGGCCCCGCTTTTGGCGCCCCCGCGGATGACATGGATGGGAATGTGATCATCGGCAACTTCATCTCCGGAAACGGCGCCGACACGGCTGACACGGCCACGCCCGGCACCGCAGGAATCAACATCAATAGCGGCGGTGGCGGCTCCCCGGTTCGCGGTACTGTCATTTCGCAGAACGTGATCCAGAACGAAGAAGTGGATATTGCCGTCAACACTCCCGCCGATCTCGACGCCCATTTCAACGATCTGCTCGGTGGCAATGTTGGCGTCGCCAACGTTTGCGCCCTTGACTCCGCCGCGTGCAGCGGCAGCATCGACGCGACCGAGAATTTTTGGGGATGTCCTACTGGCCCAGGCGGCAGCGGATGCACGACGACCAGTGGATCCAACATCAGTTTCACTCCGTGGCTCAAACATCGGTAATCAAGGCGGCGGCACTCGGGCGAGTGGCCCACCGTCGCTCTTATCGAGGGGCACCCCCGACTCGTTTCTGTTATGCCTTTGGAGGGGCGGCCACCCCGCCCGCACGGCGCTGCACGAGCTTGTCGAGCGTTGCTCGACCGGACAGCTCCCTCGACTTCGCTCGGGATGACAATGTTCGGTGGGACATTCGCCACCCCAAAATACAAGGCTGGAACCTGGACTTACGTCCGGTTCCAGCCTCGTTTTTACTTCAACTTGTGGTTTAACTATCTCTGTTAGTTGCTTGGAGTCGCAGTGGGTGTAGAGTTCGGTGCTGCGCTGGTTGGGGCTGCAGGATTGGCTGCTGCCGTGGTGTTGTCCGTGGTTCCGCCGCTCACATAACGGGTGAGGCGGGGGAAGAACGGCGTCACTTCAAACGGCATCTTGTCGCGCACGGAAGTGATGGCCACCGGCGTTCCCTTGATGAGCTCGACGCGATCGTCCCAGGCATTCATCTTCACGCGTCCGCCCAAAGGCAGGGCCGCGATCTGATCCAGCTTAGCTGGGTCCAATGCCGGGCCGGTTTGGAGCAACGCCGACATACGGATCATTTGTCCTTTGGCGTCGGTGAAGTTATTTCCCAAGTGAGCGGTCAGCAGCGCGGAAAGCTCCGGAGCGCGCGCAGAGAGTTGTTTCATGTACAAGGTAGCCGCATCGAGCTTCTGGGCGTAAGGCGAATTCTTCAGGAGCTCAAGCGCCTTTGCGTCGGCCGCAGTTTCTTCGTCGGGGTTGTGGCGGAATCCGAAGTTGTTATAGGTGGATTCGTCCGAGAAGAGCATGCGATCGTTGAAGGCGAACTTGCTGCCCAGGTTGTGTCCCAGAACGATGTGAGCCAGCTCATGTGAGAGCACCATGGCCAGGCTGGCTTCGTCGGGCAGTGTGTCAATCAAACCGCGGCTGACGATGATTACGTTGCCCACGCTGAAAGTTTCCAGCGGGGAAGTGAGCATGACGCGCGCGCGAACGGGGCGTGGTAGATCAATGTTGTTGGTGACTTCGAGGTTGTTGATGACGGTCTGGAGGACATTGTCCACGTCACCTTCGGGCGCGAGCAGGCCAGATGCTTGCAGCCGTTCCATGACGTTGTCTTCGGCTTGTTGCTGCCATTCACGCTGGGCCTGCAAAGGAGAAGCGTCTTCAGAGGCAGCGCTGTCATCCTTTACGGAGTCGACGCGAATTGACGACAGCTCGTCTGCTTTGACGTCTTTCTTCAGATCGTAGCCCCAGATGCGGCTCTGCGCCTTGAACGCCATTTTGTCCTTGGCGCCATAGCTGAAGTCGCCTTCTTCGCTGTAGATATAGGCAGGAACCCAGTAACCCGGAATCAGGTTCAAGCGCCAGCTATCCATGTGGAAGAAGTAAGCGTTCCGGGGACGAGGAGCGTAGGTCCCGTTCAAACGCACGATGTTGTAGGCTTCGTCTTCCACCCACACGCGGCCGAGGAAGCGGCCCTTGCCAGCATCTTTCTTGGGAGTTATATCGAATACCAGGCAGCGGATGTCGCCGAGGAATTCGCGGCGAACGTACTTGAAGTCGTAGTGCTGGCGGTCGAAGTCCTGACGGTCGGCGAAGATCATCCAGGAGAAGCCCATGGGCTGGTATTCAAACTTGAACAGCTTGGTGACGCCGCCCATTAAATTCTTCTGGAAACTTTCGTCCTTCGAGAGGTAGTCGCGGCGGTCGATGCTTTCACCGAGGTCCATGCGTCCCAGGAAGTAGTGGTCTCCACTGGGAACGGCGCCGAGTTTCTGGTCGGGCTTCAGGTTCTGAAGATAGGTCTCAACCAGGGGCGTGCGGGTCTTCAGCATGTCCATCAAGGCATGCTCGCGCGCAATGGCCCGGTTGACCACGTCATCCATGGTCGTGGCGGGACCGGTTGCTGGCGGCGCGGCCTGTGGCTGTGCCGGGGTGCTGGGCGCGGCAACGGTCTGCGCCGGAGCATTCTGCGCAGGCGCACTTTGTGCCGGAGCATTCTGTGCCGAATCAGTGCTGGCGGGTTGGGACGCAGCCGGCTGTGTTGCCGCCGCGGGCTGTGCCGGTGCCTGAGTGGAGGCCGATGGGTCCGCCGCCTGTTGTGCCACAGCGCTCAACGCGATCGCCAGAAAACCAGTGATTACGTATTTCGAAGTGCTCATGACTCTAGTCCTCTCTATTTTTCTTGCTACCCAAGTCTTACGATCCCCTGTCTTACGACGCTAACTGAAACACGACATGCACGATGGCCGTGGAATCCACGGCGGAACCATTGCGCAACGCGGGCTTGAAGCGCATTTTGTTGGCGGCGACGACGGCGGCTTCATCCAGGCCGTGCCCCAGACCGCGTACTACACGATTCACCTGCAATTGCCCGTTCGCGCCGAACCTCATTTCCAGCAGAACTTCGCCCTGCAGTTGAAGCTGACGGGCTTCGGCGGTGTAAACCGGATTGGGTTTATAAAGGATCTCAACCGGAGTTGTCGCCGGGCCGGTTTCCGATAAATGTTGGCTGGCCTGCGCGATTTGCTGTCCGCCAAAGCCGCCTACCTGGGCCGTGCCTTGCCCATTTCGGCGGCCATCCCCTTGCTGTGCGATGCCATTGCCAAAACCGGTGCTGGCGACCGTGCCCTTGATTCCTTTTGCCCCGCCTGTCCCATTGCCCTGGCCCTGGCCCTGTGGCAAATCAAATGATCCCAGGCTCGCGGTCTGCAGATGTGCTTTTTCTTTCCCCTGGCCCTTCAAGCCATCGGGCGCGCCGAAGCCGCCGGTTTGCACCTTTTGTATAGGTGCAACGACCGTGGGCGGGGCGGAGCTGCCGAATTCGCCGGTTTGCACCAATTTCTTGGGCAGCGCTACAGGGACTGGAGCGATGACGGGAGCGTTGAACTTGGCTTCCAGTTTGGGGGCCTCGATGTCTTCCTGTTTCTTGGGCCGAACGCGGATGTCTTTCGGGACAATTAATTTCGGTGCCATAATCACCGCAGGTAAGAGTTTGGCAACCACCGGGCGCGGAGTCTTTTTAATCTTGATGGGCTTTGGCGCAGGTGCTGATTTGACAATGAGTTCAGTGGAAATGTAGTGCTGTGTCAAATGCAATTTTTCTGGAAACAGCAATCCGACAAACAGCAGACAAAGGACGGCAAAGGTCACGAAGCCATAGCTAGTGGCCAGGGTGCGCCAGTCCATCTTCCGTTCGGGTAAGAGACCCAACTTAAAATTGTCAGGCATAGTTATCGATACATTCCTAAGGGAACCCGAGGTTGGGGGTCGGATGCTCGGGTGAGTCTTTAACGTACGGGAGATTGGTCATGGGGTAAATGTGTCTGCCGCCCGTGTACTTAGGTAACCAGTAGTCTCTCGAAAGCGGAATTCCCAGAAATAGGGGAGGCAATTCTCTATTAGAGGGAAGGCTGGCGATTTCGAGTAAAAGCATAGAAGACCGGGATCCCAGCGAGAATTACGAGGCAACCCAGGGCGGAATTAACAAGATTGTCGGTAAAGGTGTAATAGAGCAAAGCGGCGGAGGCTACGACGAATAACATGGGGACGAAGGGGTATCCCCAAACCCGGTAAGGACGCGCCGTTTGCGGATCGCGCAGCCGAAATACGAAGATAGTGCTGCCGGCAATCATATAGAACAGCCACTCGGCAAAAATCGCTAGGGAAAACAACTGCCGGAAACTTCCTCCTAAGAGCAGCAATATGATGGCTAAGAGAGCTTGCACGACAATGGCGACGTAAGGCGTACGAAAGCGGGGATGCACTTCCGCCAGAGCTGAGAAAAAATAGCGGTCGCGGGCCACAGCAAAAGGCACGCGCGCGCCGCTCATGCTGCTGCCGTTCAAAGTAACTAACATGGACAGCGCCGTGCCTGCGGAAACGATGCTGGCGCCAAAGTGTCCCCACACTAATCCAAGGGCGTCCGAGGCCGGACGTGGAGATGCCGCGATCGCGTCCACCGGGAGAACGTACTGCACGGCGGCATTCACCAGCATGTATAGTGCGCCTACCGTTGCTACTCCCACAATCAACGCAATCGGGATGTTACGCTCGGGCTTGCGAATTTCTCCCGCGACCATGTTCAAGTCGTTCCAGCCATCGTAAGCCCACAGAGCAGCCACCAGCGCGGCCATGAATCCTCCAATTCCACCCTTGGCTGCGCTGTAATGGCCTGCGAAATGGCTCCAACTGCCCGCATTGTAGCTGAAGCCGACTCCCACAACGCCAACGATGATTGCCACCTTTAACATCGTGAATACGAGTTGGAATTCGCCGGCTTTCTTGACTCCGAGGTAATTGAGAAGCGAGATCAGCACGGTGGCAGCGATGGCGACGAGTTGCCCATAACTGGCGGCGAGCGGCCGCGTGATGATGGTGTTGGAGAAGAAGGCGAAAACGGGGAAGGTCCCGAGGATGCGGACCAGGCCGGTGGTAATAGTCGCAATGGAAGCAGGTTTGGCGATGAGGAATGTTGTCCACGCATAGAGGAAACCCGCGAGCGGACCGTAACCATCGCGAACATAGACATATTCTCCACCGGCCTGCGGCTTCATCGCACCCAGTTCGGCATAAGTGAGTGCGCCGAAAAATGAGAGCAGCCCACCGACGAGCCATGCGAGATAGACCAGCTTGGCAGAGCCGACGGCTTGCATCATTTCAGCGGGAACCAGGAAGATCCCACTGCCGATGATGGTGCCTACAACGACCGCTCCGGCGTGGCTTACACCGAGATCGCGGGCGAGTTCAGGACGCGGAGAAGCCTGAGATGGCGTGCCTGGCATGATTTGGGTTGAAGTATACGCGATGGAATGAGAAAGCTTTAACCGCAAAGGCCCGGGAGGGGACCCAAAGGTCGCAAAGAAATAACCTCAGCGATTTTCTTAGCCTTCTTTGCGTATTTTGCGGTTAAGAGTTCGGATCTCTTCTACTTAAGCGATCAGTATTCATCAACAAACTCGCGGCGTATCCAACCGCAAACGTAACGGTGGTGCCGATCGCTACCCACCAGGTGAAGGGTACAGGGGTTTTCAGCCACAGATAGAGTTCGGTGGAGAAACCGCACAACATCCCAACCATAGCGCCAACCTGATTGGCGCGTCGGGTCAGCACGCCTAACAAGAAAACACCTAACAGCGCGCCGTATGCGACCGCTGCGATCCGTAGTCCAGTTTCTACTACGCGCCCGACGTAGTGCAACGAAATGACGGCTAGACCGAACAACAACAGTGCCCAGAGGAGCGTCGAAATCCGGGAGAGGCGAATCTTGCGTGGTTCACTAAGGTCCGGATGACGCAGCAAATAAAAGTCCACCATCGAACTGGACGAAAGGGAGTTGAGTGCCGCGCTTAGGTTTGACATAGCGGCGGCGAGAATTGCCGCGATCAGCAAGCCGGAAATCCCGTGCGGCATTTGATTGACAATGAAGCTGGGATAAATTCTGTCACCGCCGCCCAGATTCGCAGACGGCACGTGGTAATACACAAATAACATGACGCCGACGATCAGAAAAAGTGCCATTAGAAGCAAGATGGCAACGCCGCTGGAGAGAAGGGCAGTGACCGATTGCCGCTGGTTGCGTGCCGCCAGTAACCGCTGCACGATAAGTTGGTCGGTGCCATGGCTGGCGGTAGTAAGGAACGCTCCGCCGATCAGACCTGCCCAGAAGGTGTAGGGCTTCCAGAAATTAAGCGAAAAGTCGAAGACTTGCAGCTTGCCCGCACTTACAGCGACCGCATGAATGCTAGTCCAGCCACCTGGCACCAGATGCAAGATGGTGAAGGCTCCAACCAGTGTCCCGCTCACATAGATTACGGTTTGCACGACGTCGGTCCAGATAACCGCTGCCAAGCCACCTTCGAAGGTGTAGATCAGCGTCAGTGCGGTGATGATCGCAATCGAGGTGACCTCGCCGGTGCCGAGTGCGATCGCAATCACAATGGAAACGGCGTAGATGCGGACACCTTCGGCGGCGGCCCGGGTCACGAGAAATAGGCCTGCGGTCACCGAGCGCAGCCTGCGGCCAAAGCGGCGTTCGATCAATTCGTAAGCGGTGTAGAGGTCTCCCTTAAAGTATTGCGGCAGCAAAACGAAACTAATAATGATGCGCCCGGCCAGATATCCGAGGACAACCTGCAGAAAGGTGAGATTGGTGTCGTAAGCGAGTCCGGGGATGCTGATGATTGTGAGTGTGCTGGTTTCCGCGGCGACGATGGAAAGTGCAATGGCCCACCAGGGAATATCGCGGTCCGCTAGAAAATAGTCACGCAACGTACGCTTGCGTTTGCGGAAGCGCAATCCGAACAAGGTGATGCCCACAAGGTAGAGCGCGATAATCGTAAGATCAAGTTTCTGTAAACCCATAAGTTCGGGTCCGCAGTTCTTTAAGAGACTACCTACCTATTTTTTCCCAATTGCCATGATATGTGAGCTCGCGCCGAGCAGCGCAGGTTCATGCTCGACTTTACGCACGCACTGCAAGGGTCGTTCGCGCTCGCCAGGATCGGCCCAGAGACGATCAAAGTCTTTTGCCAGCCATCCAAGACCCTCGATGCCGACCACCTCTTGCAGGCGGCAGCCGGCTGCACTCAGTTCACTTACAAGTCCGTCCGGGCGATGGAAGTATGCAGTCGTGAAGTACTCGGGTTTGCCGGTTGTATTGCGATGCTGCCCGTCACGTAGGTCGGGTTCAACAATGGGAGCGAAATCCGGCAGTTCGAAGAACCCATGTGCCAGGGAATCGAGCAGAGAAGCGAATCGGCTGATAGCGGCTGCAAACACGAAGCCGCCAATCCGGAGGATACGAAATGCCTCCTGAAGGCTGGCAATGCGATCCTCCCGTTCCGTCAAATGGTAGAGCGGGCCCAGAAGAAGAGCGGCATCGACCGAGCTGTTACCCTGCTCCAACGTCCTCGCATCCCCCAGACGCATGCTGGCGATAGGCTGCTGCTGGCGAGTGGAGCGACTCAGCGCCTGTTCAACGTGCTTGGGCGCAGGATCGATGAGATGAACCTCGTAGCCCAACGAAGCCAACCAGGCAGCATAGCGTCCCGAACCGCCACCCACATCAAGGAGCACTGCCGGAGCCGGTGAAAGATGGCGCAAAATCAGCTCCTTGAAGTTCGCTCAAATTCCAGATGGAACCAGCCTGTCTGCAGGCGCGAGTCTTCGTCTGCTTGTTGATAGTGTTGAATAACCTCTTGCGACAGGTTTCTTTCTTTAGCAGCCATAATCCCGCACCCGTGCCGAGAACAGCTTCTTAAAGATATCTGGCTTTAATGGGTGAACGCTCATGATCTGGCAGGAGGTATCTATCTCGTAAGCTGGAGCCCTCGCGCTTCGCAGCATCGGAAAGATCAATCTACAGAAGCAAAGCCCTATGTTAGAACTAGCACGTGTCCATCTTCCTTGGAATTGATGGTGGCGGCAGCAAGACTTCCTGTCTGGTTGGTGATGAACATTCAGTCCTGGGAAGCAGTGTGGCGGCCGGTAGCAATGTGGTTCGTGTGGGAGAGACTTACGCGAAGGAAGCTCTTGCCCATGCAATCCGGCAAGCTTGTGGGGTTGCGAAAATTACCCCATCCGAGATCAACCGGACTTGCATTGGCGTGGCGGGAGCGGCGAGGCCGGGAGTCAGCAATCTTGTCCGGCGGATGATCGCTGAAATGGTTTCGGGCGAAATCGAAGTTGTAGGCGACATGGTGATTGCGCTGGAATCTGCTTTTGGCGCGGGGCCTGGTGTAATCGTGATCGCGGGCACGGGGTCGATCGCGTACGGGCGCAACTCGAAAGGCGAAACTGCGCGCGCCGGCGGTTGGGGATTCGCTGTTTCCGACGAAGGTTCGGGGCATTGGATCGGACGTTCCGCAGTTTCCGCAGCGTTGCGGGCTAGAGATCAAGATGAAGGGCAGAACGTGCGGCTATTTGAAAGCATCCTGAAGTTCTGGCATTTCGAAACTCATGAGCAAATGGTGCTGGCCGCCAATGCTACACCGCTGCCGCCGGATTTCGCAGCCCTGTTTCCAATCGTGCTCTCCGCCGCAGAATCTGGCGATGCCGTGGCCCTCGGAGTTCTCACTCAAGCTGGAAGTGAATTGGCGGGCCTGGCCAAGATCGTAGTTCGGCGTATTTCTCGGGAAGATGAAGCCATTCCAGTGGCCATGTCCGGCGGGGTGTTCGGGAACTGCGCGCAGGTGCGTGAGGCTTTCTACGATAGGTTGCATTCCGACTGTTCCGGGATCATCTTAAACACGACCGTTGTGGAACCAGTGCGAGGTGCGTTGGAGTTGGCACGCAGAGGCAAGCGGTAGCGAGCAACAAAGGGCATTTCTTCGCGATCCCGGTTGGAAACGCATGGCATCCGACGAACCAATAATCGAGCGAATCGCCGCGGATTCTTCGGCGACCCCTTCGCAAGAAGCCGTTCCTAATCCTTCCCTGCAGGAACTCAAAGCGGCGGCTTCGGCCCTGACGGAAGATATGGCACTGCTACTGCTCAAGCGCAACGATCTGCCTGCGGAAATCCTGGAACGAGTCAGCAAAAACCGTTCCGTGGTCAAGAGCCGCAAAGTAAAACTTGCGCTGGTCGAACATCCCCGGACGCCGCGGCATCTCTCTATGCCGATGTTGCGACACCTGTTCACGTTCGATCTGATGCGAGTGGCCCTGGCGCCGGCGGTTCCCGCGGACGTCAAGTTGGCAGCGGAAGAATCGCTCATCCAGCGATTGGAGGCGGTCTCAATTGGAGAGAAGCTTTCACTGGCGCGTCGCGCTTCCGGGCGCATTTCGGGAGTGTTGCTGCTTGATCCGGAAGCCCGGGTAGTTTCCACCGCGCTGGAGAATTCCCGACTCACGGAAGCAACGGTCATCAAAGTTCTGATACGCCAGGATGCGCCAGCAAGATTTGTAGAGTTGGTCTGCCATCATTCCAAGTGGTCGGTGCGGCGCGACGTCCGCATTGCGCTGCTCCGCAATGAAAAGACGCCACTAGCGCGAGCCTTGGAATTTGCGCGTTCACTTCCGGCCTCATCGGTATCCGAGATTCTTCAGGCTTCGCGACTTCCGACGCACATTAAAGCGCATCTGCTCAAGGATGCAAAGGAACGCTCTGGACTCTCCCCTACTCAAATTTCCAGCTGCTAAACCATGATTACAGAGTCCTTGCGTTTCTGCGGGCACACCGAGGTAACTTTTCGATATGGGGTTTGGGGAATCTAGAATCGGTCTGCATGAATGGACCCGCGCAAACAGTAGACGATCGAGGCTGGCAACCGGTGCCGCAGGCCGCACTTGCGGCGTGGCTTCTGTTTTATGTCGTCTTCCTGATCTATGCTTTTGCCAAACACGGCGATTTTCTCATTATTGACTTCGTGAATCTGGTGGTGCATGAAGGCGGCCATCTTCTGTTTGGCTGGTTGGGGCCAACCATCGGACTTTGGGGTGGAACCATCCTGCAGTGGCTGGTGCCGCTTCTGTTGGCTGCATACTTTTTTACGCAGCGGCAAACCGCTGCGTTTGTTTTCTGCTTATTCTTTTTCTTCGAGAACTGGCTTTACACGGCCACATACATGGCCGACGCCCGCGCCATGGCTTTACCACTGGTCACCGTGGGCGATCCCGACTTCGCCGAGCATGACTGGAACACAATTTTCTCCAGTCTAGGAGTTTTGCAGTACGACACCACGATCGCGGGCGTGGTTCGGCTGCTGGGTTGGTGCGGAATGTTGGGGAGCGTGGCCTGGATGACCTGGCAATCTGTGCGTGATAAAGTACCTGCGGAATTTTAGGACCTCTCTAATTCAACCAAAGGACCATTCCATGAAAGCCAAAAAATCTGTTGTCTTATTGCTCGTTCTCATGTCAGCGGGTTTGATTCCCAGAACACAAGCCCAGACCAGTGGCGCGGAAACTCTTAAACAGCTGGAGGCTGATTTTGAAAAGGCCGCCGCCGAGCACGGATCACAAGGATACATGTCCTACTATGCGGACGATGCTGTCGAAGTACCGAATGGTGCGGCCGTGATTCAGGGGAAGGCGAACATTGCCAAGACGATGGGTTTTCTCGATGACAATAACAATCATTTGACCTGGACGCCGATTTACGCCGACATTTCTGGCTCGGGCGATTTGGGATACACCTACGGCACGTATGAGTTCCGTTCGAAAGATAAGGACGGCAAGGATGTGGTCGAACACGGCAGGTACGCCAGCGTCTGGAAAAAACAGAAAGATGGGAGCTGGAAAGTTGTGATGGACATGGGGAATTCCGGGCCGGCAGAAGCAAAGCCTTAACCCTAGCGCAAAGAGATTCGACAAAGATTCTTCTACTTTTGAAAGTGGTGCAAGATTGCCTCGGCCTGGCTCCGTGTGACTACCGACGAGAGCGCCGCGACATCCGCCTGCTTCACTGCCTGCAAGCTACCAAAGTGCTGCAACAGTCTACGCGTAGTGTTCGCTCCCACTCCGGGGATTTCCAACAGTTCAGTGGACCGGTCGCGCATTTGGCGGCGTTTGCGATGGAAAGTCAGAGCGAAGCGGTGGGCTTCGTCACGAATCAGTTGCACCAAATGCAACACGGGTGAGTGGCGATCGAGGGCGACCGGTTCATTCTCCTGGCCTTGCACATAGATAATTTCTTCCCGCTTGGCAATCGCCGCCAACGGCTGGTTGATAATCTCAAGCGAATCGAGCGCCTGGGCAGCAGCGTGTAATTGACCCAGCCCGCCATCGATCAAAATAAGACTGGGCATCTTCTTCTTTTCTTCGTGCAGACGCTTGTAGCGACGCGTGACCACTTCGCGCATGGAGGCGAAATCGTCCACGCCTTCAACGCTCTTGATGATGAACTTGCGATAATCGGATTTCTTCATGCTTCCGTCTTCCCACACCACCATGGAGGCGACAGTCTCAGCGCCTTGAATGTGCGAGATGTCGAAGCATTCAATGCGCTCTGGCGGTTCGGGCAGGCCCAGAGCGTCCTGCAGAGCTTCCTGAATGGCTTTGGTGTTCGGCTTCATCACCCGGAAGCGCTGGTCGTAGGACTGCTTGGCATTGGTACCCGCCAGATCGAGCAGCGAACGTTTGTCGCCACGTTGCGGAACGAGAATGTTGACTCGCGTGGCGCGGCCGCCATCGGCCGCGAGCTGTTCAGACAACAATTCCTCCAGCATTTCACGATCTTCAAACTCGACTGGGACATAAATATTTCGCGGGACGTAAGGTTGTCCAATGTAGAGCTGTTTGAGCAGCGCGCAGAAGAATTCGCCGGGATGGAAATCTCCGGCTTCCGTGCCTGCAGGCAATTCCTCCCAGAAAAACTCCCGCCGATCGAGCACGCGTCCACCACGCACATGGAACAGATTTACCGCCAGCATTGCGTTTTCATAGTGATAACCAAAGACGTCGGCGTCATCGCCTTCAACGGTCGCGATTCGCTGCTTCTCCTGCAACTGCTCGACGGTCGAAATCAGGTCGCGATACTTGGCAGCGCGCTCGTATTCCTCCGAGCTGGCTGCTTTCTCCATGCGCTCGCGCAACGACCGTGAGAGATCGTTTGGCCTGCCTTCGAGGAACAATTTCACATCGCGCACCGCTTCCTGGTAAGTCTCCGCTGTGGTCTGGTTTTCCACGCATGGTCCGAGACAACGATTGATGTAGAACTGCAGGCAAGGGCGGGGATGAAAGCGATTGAGATCTACTTTGCAAGACGGAATGAGAAAGTTCCGGTGAATCAGATCTACGAGACGGTACGCCAGGTTGGCGGGGAAGTAGGGGCCATAGTAAGCAGCACCATCTTTTCGCAAGCGGCGAGTTACGTACACCCGCGGCCATCGCTCGCCCAGTGTCAATTTCACATAAGGATAGGTCTTGTCATCGCGCAGCAGGATGTTGAAGCGCGGCTGCTTCTGCTTGATGAGATGGTTCTCCAGCGCCAGCGCTTCCTTGGCGTTGGCGACGACGATGTAATCGACATCGACTGCCTCGCGCACTAAGGTCCCCGTCTTTGCGTCCTGGATGTAGCGGCCCTCGTGAAAATAAGACGACACCCGGCTGCGCAGGTTGTTGGCCTTGCCTACATAGATGATTTCATCCTCAGCGTTCTTGTAGAGATAAACGCCAGCGGAGGTGGGCAGTGTGCGGATTTTCTGCTGGAGATCCATCTGGATACTTCATTTTAGATGACTTACTGCTGGATTCCAGCTCCCGGTGGAACTGATCGGCGATGCGGGATTTGTTTAAGCTGACCGACGACCAAACGTATTACACTTCTGTCGAATGAGTTACCGGTACCGGGATGACTACAAAAAAGAAGCTTTGGGCAGTTTTGGTCGCGCTCTTCGCCCTCGTGACGGGAGGGTACCTGCTTGCTTGGCGCGGTACACGCTTAGAGTCGTGCGGAGAGTAACATCATTAGGTAATGTTCGTCGTTTCGGACTGGCCGCGGACTTTGCAACTACCGCTTATGCCTTCCCTGAATTGCGCGAATTTTATACTCCAAATCTGAACTTCAGGCCGTCGGTGATCGGAGTTCTGGTGACCTGGGCCGTCTGCCTTGCTGCATGGCTGATTGCAGTCAGATTCGCAGTCTTCGCGTTTAGGAGAGACCGGGTTCCATAGGCTGGGCCTGCGCGGAATTCTGGCGCGATCAGCGGCCTCGAAATCTTTCGTCCCGTAAGGGCTTTTCTAGGAACTGAAGAAGTCACCGTATAAAATTTCCTCAGTGTGTATCGCTTCGCCCATGTTCAATTGTCACCGTCCTGCCAAAGTAAACATCCAAGTATCAGAAAACAAATAACTTACATATCACGCCCTTCGGGGCGTGAAGTTGGCAAGCCCCGTGCTCAAGTAGAATGTGAACGTTAGTAGCGAGACCGAAGTTTGTAGCATCCAAGTTCTGACGCAGGACTCGCACTAGAACTAGAAGAAGAGACGAGGCAAGGAGCCCTCCACCAATGAATCGCACTTCGTTAACGATATTACTGGCTACAAGCATGGCGGCGACGGTAGGTTGCGCCAGCAAGAATTATGTACGTCAAGAGACCACGCCGCTCATCAACAAGACCAATGAGCTGGATGACCTCACCGCGAAGAATACCAAGGACATCAGGGACGTAGATGCTCGAGCGCAGGCTGGCATTCAACAGGTCCAGGCGAAAGCCGCTGAGGTTGACCAAAAAGCGCAGGCTGCCGGGCAGCAGGCGGCACAGGCCCAAACATTGGCCGACACGGCGACCCATCGTGTGGATACGCTGCAGACCACTGTGGCCAATCTGGACAACTATCGCGTGGTGTCAGAGACAGCTGTGCACTTTGGGTTCAACAAGGACAACCTGACCAAGGACGCCAAAGAAGAGCTGGATAAGATGGCGACCAGCGTCGAGAGCACCAAGGGCTACCTGATCACCGTCGAAGGCGCAACTGATTCGGTCGGAAACGCTGACTACAACTACTCTTTGAGCCAGCGCCGCGCTGATTCCGTGATCCAGTACCTGGCTGCGGAGCATAACATTCCAGCCCACAAGATCTATTTGATCGGATTGGGCAAGGACAAGCCAGTCGAAACCAACAAAACCCGAGAGGGTCGCGCGGCCAACCGCCGAGTGAACGTGCGTTTGATGAGTAATACAACGGATGCTGCCGCCCCGGCGCAGCAGCCTGCAGCCGCGGCCCAGCCGTCTGGACCGTCTTTGTAAAACAGTTTCCCTCCTCCCCGGAGGATTTTGCCAACACAGGCTGCTCCACCCCCATGGAGCGGCCTCTTTTTTGTGCGACGGAATTTCAAACCTTCGTGGCTGGGAAAGCGCTAAAATACCCTCATGTTTCGCTTTGTGGCTGCACTGACCTTCTCCATTTGCATCGGCCCGTGGGCCTTGGCTCAAATGGAGCAACTGCCGCAGTCGGACAAAGCTCCTGGGCAGAACGACGCCCCTCCTCGCTACGACCGGGACAAGGAAGCGGGCGAGAGTTCCAGCCGCGATAGCAAGATTGACATCAGTCCGCCTAAGGACGACGACAAGAACCATCCTCTAAGCGGCACGGCAGTGTCCGATGCGGAGCTTGAGGCTGCCCCCAGCGATGTGCAGGAGTTCCATCCCTGGGACCCGCACAAGGCTGCCAAGGACGTGGAGGTAGGAGACTTCTACTTCAAGCGAAAGAACTATCACGCGGCGCTCGCTCGTTATCAGGATGCGTTGCTATGGAAGAATGACGACGCGATGGCAAATTTTCGCATCGCCCAATGCTTTGAGAAGATCGACAATCCTGGGGATGCGGCCACGCACTACCAGGAATATCTGAAAATCCTGCCGCACGGGCCTCTCTCCGGTGAAGCACGAAAGGCGTTGGATCGGTTAAAAGCAAAGGTTCCGGCGGAGAGCGCGGCTAGTACTCCAGGCTCTGGGGTTTAGGCTCTTGGCGCTAGGCACTGGATCTCTTGCAATTGAGATTTACTCAATGCTATCTTCGCATCGCCTTCCCGGCCTTTTCGGTTAAAGATTGCGCTGATTTTTAGCCGCCAAAGAACGTCCGCGAAGTTCGCTAAGAAAACCAAATCAACCCTCCTCCTTTCGTCCGAGGTGACGCGGGCGATCAGAAATGATTTGTCAATTGGGCGAAATTCTCCACGGTTAACAATCGGCTGGGCGGCTCCGCCGGCGCGAGTTCTTCGTGTTCAAGAACCCAAGTATTGCCGTGAGGAACGAAGACCGCGTTAATCCCGGCGGCGAGCGCGGGATTGATATCGGACTTGGGGCTGTTGCCCACCATCCAGGTGGAATCGCTGGGCAGGGCATGCTTCGAGATCACCCCGCGATAGGTGGGCACATTCTTCTCCGCAACAATCTCGACGGCGGAAAAATATCCTTTCAGCCCGGAGCGTTCGACTTTGCCCGACTGCTCAGCAGTCTCGCCTTTGGTCATCAAAATCAGCTGATGCCGCTGCGATAAATACTGCAATGTTTCCGGAACTCCCGGCAGAGTTTCGAGCGGATGCTCAGCGATGGTGTGGGCAAATCCACTGATGGTTTCGTGCAGAGCGGGTGTTAGGGGCTCGACGGCCAGCCGCTCAAAAGTCCGGATAAGGGCGCGAACGAAGCTCTGCAGTCCGTAACCATGGCTGATGATGCACTCGCCTTCCACTTCATTCAGGACCCCGCGGACTTGCGCGGGAGAGTACTCCTGATGGTTGAGGAAAGAAATGAAGTTGGCGATAGCGCGTTCGAAATAGATATTGTTCTCCCAGAGCGTGTCATCGGCATCAATCAGCAACGTCTGTGCGCGGGCGGAACGAGTTGCCATCGCACTATAATAGCCGATGGAGTTGATGCCCGAACCCGGAGTCACTTGTCACTCTGCTAGAATTCACTGAGATATGAAGACCCCAGGTTGGTTTTTTCCCCTGCTGACTATCGTTTCCATGATTCCTTCCCTCTCAGCTCAGAACAACCAGAAAGCCAGCACTCACAAAGAAATGACGGGATCCGCAGCCAAGGGCGCCGATTCCGCCGACTTGCAGGTTGCGCCCGATCTTGCCCAGCGGCTGGCTAAATTTCGCCGAGTACAAATGCCGTTTCACTCTGCGGGGCTGACGGCGCGCGAGCAGAAACTGATCGAAAAATTGGTCGACGCCTCACGATACCTGGAAGAAATCTACTGGCGACAGATTGATCCGGATGGGCTGACGCTCTATCAATCCCTGGCAGCAAGCAAGAATCCGAAGGACGAAAAGCTCCGTCGCTACCTCTGGATCAACGCCTCGCGTTTCGATCTTCTTGACGAGAACAAGCCTTTCGTCGGAACCGAGCCGATGCCTCCCGGTGGTGGCTACTACCCGCAGGGATTGACCCGCGCGCAGATTGAGCAGTACGTGAAAGACCATCCGGAGAAAAAGGCGGAAATCTACAGTCAGACCACGATCGTGCGCTGGCAGGGCGACCAGTTGGAAGGATTGCCTTACCACATCGCTTATCGCTCGTTCCTCGAGCCAGCCGCCAAAGACTTGCGGGAAGCGGCTACGCTGAGCGACGATCCAGCCTTCGCGAACTTTCTGCGGCTACGTGCTGATGCGCTGCTCAACGATGATTATTTCAAGAGCGATCTGGCATGGCTTGGACTGAAAGATCCCAAGTTCGATGTGATCTTCGCGCCTTATGAAATCTATGACGATCATCTTCTGGGGGTGAAGGGATCTTTCGGCGCCGCTGTCCTCATCCGTAATTCCGAGGAAAGCCAGAAGCTGACGATGTACAAGAAATATGTGGCGGACATCCAGGATGCCCTGCCCCTGGCGCCCGAAGACCGCCCGTCAAAGCATGGGCTGGAAACCCCGCTGGAAGTCATGGACGCGTCCTACCGCGCTGGCGATCTGAACCATGGCTATCAAGCAGTCGCCGACAATTTGCCCAACGATCCGCGAGTTCATGAGCAGGCGGGCAGCAAGAAAATTTTCTTCAAGAACTTCATGGACGCGCGAGTCAACTACGTGATCGTGCCTGTGGCCCAGCATGTGATGGTGCCGGAGCAAGCGGCAAAGGTTTCAGGCGAGGGCTATCTGTTGGGCACGATCATGCACGAGATTTGCCACGGGCTGGGCCCGGCTTTTGCCCGCACATCGTCGGGCAAAGTGGACATTCGCGAAGCCATTGGCCCGGCCTACAGCGGTCTGGAAGAAGCCAAGGCGGACGTGGTGGGCATGTTCTCGCTGAAGTGGCTGGTGGATCGCGGCGTATTGCCGAAAGAAAAGCTGGAAGAATATTACGCGTCCTATGTGGGAGGACTTTTTCGCACCGTCCGCTTCGGAATCGGCGAGGCGCATGCCCGCGCGGAGATGATGGAATTCAACTATCTGTCCGAACACGGAGCCATCAAACGCCAGCCCTCCGGACGATATGTAATCGATTACGCGAAGATGCCGGACACCATCGCTGTCCTGGCGAAAGAACTCCTGGAAATCGAAGCCACGGGAGACCGCGAACGCGCCGAGAACTGGTTCAAAAAGTATGATGTAATGCCCGCCGAACTGCTGGTGTCGCTGAAGTCGGCATCGAGTGTGCCGGTGGATATTGATCCGGTGTACTCGTTCAAAGCGACCGTGAAATAGCAAACGTGGGCTGCTAGCCGCTAGCTTCTAGCGTGAATCCAAATCAATGCACAGTCAGCTAGCTAAGCGTAGGGGCTAGAAGCTTCTATCCTACAAAATCCACCCTAGCTTCGTGCGGAATGATTCCGGCTTTGTGGCCCATATCGAGCAGACGCCGAACGGCTTCCCGTCCATCCGGGCCGTAATCAAGAGTGCGCTCGTTCACATACATGCCGACAAATCTGTCGGCAAGCTGCGGATCAAGATCGCGGGCGAACTGCATGGCATAGGAAAGCGCTTCCTCGCGATGATCGAGCGCGTACTGAATACTCTCCCGCAACGCGCCACCTACGGCGGACATCAACTCCGGCCCCAGACTTCGGCGAATCGCATTCCCACCCAATGGCAAGGGAAGTCCGGTAACTTTCAGCCACCATTTGCCGAGATCCACAATGCGGTGCAAGCCGGATTTATCGTAGGTTAACTGACCTTCGTGAATGATCAATCCAGCCTCGTGCTTGCCTTCCAGCACCTGCGGAATGATTTGGTCGAAGGGGACCACGTCCGTCTCAATTCCCGGCGCAAAAAGCTGCAGAGCAAGATAAGCCGTGGTCAGAGTGCCAGGGATCGCGATCCGCTTGCTCTTGATTTCGCTCTGGGTGTACGCACGCGGCGCTATGATCATTGGCCCGTAGCCGTCGCCCACGCTTCCACCGCTGGGCAACAGTGCGTATTTGTCCTGAATATAAGGATAGGCGTGGAACGAGATGGCAGTGACGTCATACAAGCCGTCGCCTTCCCTGGCCTTCTGGTTGAGGGTTTCGATATCGCACAAAGTATGTGTGAAGCGCAATCCGGGCACACGGACCTTGTTCGTGGCCAGGCCGTAGAACATGAAGGCGTCGTCGGAATCCGGGCTGTGAGCAACGGTGATTTCGCGGGTCTGAATAGACGGACTACTCGACATTGGATCCTTAACTTCTGCAGCAGGGGCCGCGTTAGTGGTTTCAGGGATTGCGCCGGCGGTGCTCATGATTGGACCTTATAAAAACGCCGCCAGCCCGAAGCAATCGCGGCAGCGAACATGATTTTGATGATTTCCGCAAAAAAGAACGAGTAGAGACCGAAACGAACCGCTTGCGCAAAAGAATGCGTAAGTGCTGCCAGCCACAGGATCCCGCCAGTGAACAATACGATTTCAGCCAGCAAGCCCGCAGTCGCGGCGCGCGCGAATGTAATTTTTCCGTGCTCCAAAATCCAACCTGCAAGTGCGGCGACAAACGGATAAGCCAGCAGAAATCCGCCGGTTAAACCGAACAACTGTGCAATTCCCCCAAGTCCGCCCGGGCTAAAAACCGGCATACCCGACGCGCCTTCCGCCAGATAAAGAACGAGGGCAGCAAAGCCTCGACGGCTTCCGAGCGCAAGCCCTACCAACAACACGCCAAAATTTTGCAGGGTCAAAGGAACGGGCGTAAAGGGGAGACGTATGCTGGCACGGGCGCACAAGGCCACAAACAGGCTAGCGCCAATCACGATCGCTACCTGCCGGGCCCCGTCGAGAGCGCGATCATGAGTGCCTAAAATCTGAGCCGCTGGTTTTGCCATATTCTGCTTTCTCCGAAATTCTACAGGTGGCGCGTTTCTTGCTCGTGCTCAATCTCGGCGGACATGGCTCCGTCCGAGGTCTTCATGTGGCGTCGCACGCGAAGGTAAACCGCGATGCTCGCCCATAGCGCCGCCCCGGCGCCAAAAGCCAGGATCAGGAACCACCAGATCATCCGCACGATAGCTTAGGATATCAAATAACGGGACATCACGAAGCCAGATGCGCGGAGTTGGGGGAAGGTAACTATTTCCCCGCCATCGTGCGTTCCACGTCATCCGCTGTGCTGGGCAACGCTTCCGTCAGCTTGATGAGTTTGCCGCTGGGATCCACGTAGAAATCATCTTCAATGCGCACGCCCAGTTTTTCTGCAGGAATGTAGATTCCCGGCTCGATAGTGAACGCCGCTCCCGGCCCGAGTGGCACACCGTAGTCGCCATCATCATGCACTGCGAGTCCAATGTAGTGGCTGAGCCCGTGGATGAAATATTTGCCTAACGGCCCACCGTGCAGATCTTTTCCATGCGTGTTGATGTAGTCGTAGGCGACTTTATAAAGCGTGTTCGCGCCGTCTCGGGAGAGAGTCGATTTGCCCGATTGGAAGGCCCCCATCGCCGCCTGCTGGGCCCCCAGCACAATGTCATAAATCTCGCGCTGGCGAGGCGTGAATTTTCCGGTGGCCGGAAGTGTACGAGTGATATCAGAAGCGTACATCGAATATTCGCCGGCGGCGTCGATCACG
>Ga0182024_10008608_pt1 | contig 21414 bp, 18 predicted proteins | sample P32metaG_FD_120480 | JGI IMG/M metagenome (GOLD analysis project Ga0182024, IMG submission 120480) | Permafrost microbial communities from Stordalen Mire, Sweden - P3-2 metaG (Illumina Assembly) | ecosystem: Environmental > Terrestrial > Soil > Wetlands > Permafrost | place: Sweden: Stordalen...
ATGCCGGCTTGGCTGTTCACCATCCTGCGCAACCTGTTCCGCTCCGAATACCGCAAGCGGCGGCGCGAGGTGGAGGATGCCGACGGCCGCTACGCCGAGACGCTCAAATCGCATCCCGAGCAGACCGGCCGGGTCGAGTTCGAGGAATTCCGCGGCGCGCTCGCCAAATTGCCGTCGGATCAGCGCGAGGCCTTGATCCTGGTGGGCGCTTCGGGGTTCTCATACGAGGACGCCGCCGCGATCTGCGGTTGCGCGGTCGGCACCATCAAGAGCCGCGTCAACCGCGCCCGCACCCGGCTCGCCGATCTGCTGTCGATCGACGGTGTCGACGATTTCGGCCCCGACCGCGCCACCCGCGCGGTGCTGGCCGGCGGCGGGCGGAATTAGACAGCGTTTTCAGGGCACAGAAAGCCAAAGACGTGGATGGCCGGGACGAGCCCGGCCATGACGATTCACCCCACTATGGCTAGGGCAACTGGCCGCGATGCGCGAGGCCGCCGTCGATCGTGACGATGGTGCCGCTCGTATAGGAGCACAGGTCGGAGGCGAGGAAGACGACCGTCGCGGCGATCTCGTCGGTGGAGGCCGGCCGGCCGAATGGCATCCTGGCAAAGCTCTCGCGCCAGCGGTTCTCGTCGCCGTAAAGGGTGGCGGCGCGCTTGCGGCCCAAAACCTCGACCCGATCGGTGAGCACCGGGCCCGGATTGACGCCGACGACCCGCACGCCGAATTCGGGACTCGTGCCTCCGATCGCCCGGGTGAACGCCATCAGGCCGGCATTGCCCACCGCGCCGGCGATATAGGTCGCATCGAGCCGTTCGCCGCCGAGCCCGATGATGTTGACGATCACGCCGCGGCGCCGCTCCTTCATCTGCCGCAGATAGTGCCGCGTCAGGCCGACATAGCCGAAAACCTTGAGGTCCCAGCCGGCACGCCACGCCGGCTCCAGGACGTCGTCGATCGAACCTCCCGGTATGGCGCCCGCATTGTTGATGAGGATGTCGACGTCCGGAAACGTCTTGAAGACCCGCTCGCGCGCCGCAGCGTCCGACAGATCGGCCGCCAGCGTGCGCACGGCGACCCCGGTCGCCTCGCCGATCGCCGCGCCTTGCTTCTCCAGAAGATCGCCAGAGCGCGCCACCAGGCAGACATTGACGCCCTCGCGCGCCAGCCACTGCGCGACCGCAAGCCCAATGCCCTTCGAGCTGCCGGTCACGAGCGCGGTGCGCCCGGAAAGTTTCAGGTCCATGCTTCCCCCCCTTTGGAGCGTGATCCCGCAGTCAATGACCGGCCTCACGGGCAGGTCAAGACGCCGCGGGGGACTTTTGGCGGGTGGTCACGCAACATTTCAAGCCCTGCAACGTTCCTCCCAGGGGTGCGCGCAACCATCTCGCGCGGGCCGCGAACTGGAACCTCAAAAATGAGCATGAACGTCAGCGAATTTATTTGGCATCGATTGTCGGAATGGGGGCTCACGCGGGTCTATGGCTATCCGGGCGATGGCGTCGGCGGCCTCGACGTGGCCCTGGAAAAGGCCAAGGGTTTCATGGATTACGTGCAGGTCCGCCACGAGGAAATGGCGGCCTTCATGGCGTCGGCCCATGCCAAGTTCACCGGCCAGGTCGGGCTCTGCTACGCGACGTCCGGCCCGGGCGCTATTCATCTCCTCAATGGACTTTACGACGCCAAGCTCGACCATGTGCCGGTCGTGGCGCTCGTCGGACAGCAGGCGCGGAGCGCGCTTGGCGCCTCCTATCAGCAGGAAGTGGACCTGCAGAATCTGTTCAAGGACGTCGCCAGCGAGTTCCTCGGCATGGCGAGCGTCCCCGAGCAGGTCCGTCATCTGATCGACCGCGCGGTGCGCATCGCTCACACCAAGCGCACGGTGACATGCGTCATTCTGCCGAATGATCTCCAGCTCCTGCGCTACGAGGACCCGCCGGTGGCCCACGGCACCACCCATACCGGCATCGGCTACGCCGGACCGGCAAAATTGCCGGACGAAGCCAGCCTCCGCGCCGCGGCCGACGTTCTCAACAGCGGCAAGAAGGTCGCGATGCTGGTCGGCGCCGGCGCGCTTGAGGCCACCGACGAGGTGATCGCGGTGGCGCAGCGCTTGAATGCGGGCGTGGCCAAGGCGCTGCTCGGCAAGGCCGTGGTACCGGACGATCTGCCCTTCGTGACCGGATCGCTGGGACTGCTCGGGACCAAGCCGAGCTGGGACCTGATGAAGGACTGCGACACGCTACTCATGGTGGGTTCGTCCTTTCCGTATAGCGAATTTCTTCCGAATCCGGGCGCGGCGCGCGGCGTGCAGATCGACATCGACGGCAGCAGGCTGAGCCTTCGCTATCCGATGGAAGTCAACATGGTGGGCGACAGTGCCACGACCTTGCGGGCGCTGCTGCCGATGTTGAATCAAAAGAACGAAACCTCATGGGTGCGCAAAATCGACGGCGCGATGCAGTCGTGGTGGAAGCAGCTCGAGGCCAGAGCGATGACTAGCGCCGACCCGCTCAATCCGCAGCGCGTGTTCTGGGAGTTGTCGCCACGCCTGCCGGATAACTGCATCATCACCGCGGATTCCGGCTCGGTCGCGAATTGGTATGCGCGCGATCTCAAGATCCGCCGCGGCATGAAGGCATCGCTCTCCGGCGGGTTGGCGTCGCTCGGCGCCGGCACGCCTTATGCGGTCGCCGCCAAGATGGCGTTTCCGGATCGGACCGTGATTGCCTGCATGGGCGACGGCGCCATGCAGATGAACGGCCTCAACGTCATGATCACGATTTCGAAATACTGGAAGCAATGGTCCAATCCGCGCCTGATCGTGCTGGTGCTGAACAACCGCGACCTCAACCAGGTGACCTGGGAAGAGCGCGTGCAGCTCGGTGAGGGCAAGACCGAGTTGACGCAAAGCATTCCCGATTTTCCCTACCACAAATATGCGGAACTGCTCGGATTGAAGGGCATTTTCGTCAACCACCCCGACCAGGTCGGCGCCGCCTGGGACGAGGCGCTGTCGGCCGACCGCCCGGTGATCTACGAGGCCTATACCGATCCGAACGTGCCGCCGTTGCCGCCGCACATCACGCTCAAGGATGCCAAGAATTTCATGTTCATGATGCGAGACGAGCCCGAGCTCGGCAGCGTCCTGAAAAATACCGCCAAGGAACTCCTGACCAGCCTGGTGCCTGGAAAAGGCTAGCGATGAAGGTGAACGTCCCGATCGGCAAGGTGCGGGCCAGCGCGTACAAGATACCGACCGACAAGCCGGAAGCCGATGGCACCATAGCGTGGGACTCGACCACACTCATCGTGGTCGAGGTCTCCGGCGGCAATATGGTCGGCCTCGGCTATACCTATTCGGGCGCTTCGATCGCGGCATTGATCGAAACCGTGCTGGCGGACGCGATAAGTGGCCTCGACGCGCTCGATCCGCAGGCCGCCTGGCGCGCGATGCAGCGCGCCGTCCGCAACCTCGGCCGCGAAGGGCTCGCCGCCACCGCGATCTCCGCCGTCGATACGGCCTTGTACGACCTCAAGGCGCGCCTTCTCGACGTGCCGCTGGCATCGTTGCTCGGCGCCTATCGCGACGCGATCGCGATATACGGCAGCGGCGGCTTTACCACCTATTCCGATGAAGAACTCGAGCGCCAGCTCTCGGGCTGGGTGTCGCGGATGGCTGCGCGTCGGTCAAGATGAAGATCGGCACCGATCCGCAGGACGATCCTCGGCGCGTCCGCATTGCGAAAGCCGCGATCGGCGAGGCGACGCTGTTTGTCGACGCCAATGGCGCTTACACGGTCAAACAGGCGCTCGCGATGGCGGCGCGTTTCGCCGATCAGAATGTCGGCTGGTTCGAGGAACCGGTGTCTTCGGACGATTTGCGCGGCTTGCGGGCGATCCGCGAGCGCGCTCCGCCCGGCATGGATATCGCGGCCGGCGAATACGCCTATACGATTTCATATGTCCGCGCCATGCTCGAAGCCGATGCCGTGGACGTGCAACAAGCCGACGTGACACGCTGCGGCGGGGTGACGGCGTTTTTGCAGATTGCCGCCGTTTGCGAGGCATTCCAAATCGACCTCTCGGCCCATTGCGCACCGGCGTTGCATCTTCACGTCGTCTGCGCGGCCCCGCGGCTGCGCAATGTGGAGTGGTTTCACGATCATGTGCGGATCGAGCGCCTGCTGTTCGAGGGCGCGCCGGTGCCGAAGGACGGCATGATCCGCCCGGATCTGTCCCAACCGGGCCATGGCCTCGTCTTCAGGCATCAAGACGCCGCGCGCTACGCCGCCTAGGAAATCGCATGAATTTACCGCGGCGTGACATTTCACTTCCGACGCTCGGACCTATTGCGCTCGGCGCGGCGGTGTCGGTCCTCGCATCGGAGCTGTTGCAACCGCCGCGCCCCCGCGGCGTCGCATTGCGACGCAGCCGATTCGTCCCGCCGGTCTTGCGTGACCCGGTTTATGCGGATCGGGCCACGGTGACCGCGGCCCGCCGGCTCAATCGCGCGGCCGGCACGCTCGCGGTTTCCGTCCTCGCCGACAGCGCGGTCGAGCACTACCGCGGCTCGTTCAAGAACAAGGCGATGTTCACGCCGCTCGTCTCGGTTCTCACCCTGGCGACGAGCCAGCACGGCACTTTGGATTCTCGTCCAGCCGCTCACCGGGTGCGCGATGGAATCTTCGCCCTGGCGGCCGCCACCGGCCTCGTCGGCACCGGCTTTCATATCTACAACGTCGGCAAGAAAACGGGCGGCTTTAGCTGGCAGAACCTGTTCTATGGCGCTCCGCTTGGCGCGCCGTTCGCAATTCTATTGTCCGGTCTGATTGGTTTTTGCGCCGAGCGCGTGCGCGATACGTCGCGCTGGCAGGTGCCGACAATTTTCGGTCTGCCCGCCGGTCGGACCATGGCGGCCGTGATTGGCGCCGGGCTTCTGGGCACGACCGGCGAAGCCGGGCTGCTGCATTTCCGCGGCGCCTTCCACAATCCGTTCATGATGTTGCCGGTGACGCTGCCGCCGGTCGGCGCGGCGCTGTTGGCGGCGGCGGCGGCCGGACCGCCAGGCCGCAATCTCCGGTTCACACGGTGGTGGATGCGCTTGTTGACGGTGATGGGTTTTGGCGGCGTCGGCCTGCATGTGTACGGCGTCTCGCGGAACATGGGTGGCTGGCGCAATTGGAGTCAGAACGTCCTCAATGGACCGCCCATTCCCGCGCCACCGAGCTTTGCCGGCCTGGCGCTGGCCGGCCTGGCGGCCCTCGGACTTATGGATGACCATCCCGATGCCTGAACAAAAAAAGCAAAAACCGCCACGTCTGACCGAAGGCCGCTTTCCGGGCTATGACGTTCTATCCAAGCGTCTCACCCAGTCCTGGAACGAGAAAACCCGCGAGGTGATAACGCGGCGGCTGGCGATCGACCCGGAGCCGAAGTTTTTTACGACCGAAGAATTCCGGACAGTTCGCGCCATCGCCGATCGCATCGTGCCGCAACCCGCAACCCGGCCGCCCATACCGGTCGCCGCCCTGGTCGACGAGAAACTGCATCAGCGCAAAGAGCACGGCTATCGGCATGCGGGAATGCCGCGCGAGGCCGAGGCGTGGCGGCGCGGCCTCAAGGCCCTCGATGACGATGCGAAACAAGCCTTCGGCGCGCGCTTCAGCGAGCTTTCGGATGATGACAAGGACGCACTGCTCACGCGGATGAAGCAAGGCGCGCTCAAGGGCGCGGCCTGGGGCGACATGCCGTCGAGCACCTTCTTTACGTCGCGGATGGCGCGCGACATCGTTTCTGCCTACTACGCCCATCCCACGGCCTGGAGCGAGGTCGGCTGGGGCGGTCCTGCCAGTCCGCGCGGCTATGTCCGCATGGACTTCAACGAGCGCGACCCCTGGGAAGCGGCCGAAGTCAGGGATGGGGACATCGCATCGGCACGACGGAAGAACAGCCGTGTCGGCTGATCCGATCGAGACACCGCGCGCCGCCAACGGCCGCGCGCCCGATGTATTCCGCCCCGGCGCCTGGGTGCCGATGCGCCAGCACCGCGAGGCCGACGCCGTCGATTTCGTCATCGTCGGCACCGGCGCGGGTGGTGGCACGCTGGCGTGCAAGCTGGCGGAGTACGGCTTCTCCGTCGTCGCGCTGGATGCGGGGCCCTATTTCCGGCCGCTCGAGGACTTCGCTTCCGACGAATCGGAGCAGACCAAGCTGTACTGGACCGACGATCGCATCGTCGACGGCGACAATCCGTTGCAGCTGGGAAGCAACAACAGCGGCAAGGCGGTTGGCGGATCCACCGTGCATTTCGCGATGGTGTCGCTGCGCTTTCGGCCGGACTGGTTCAAGTCGCGCAGTATCCTCGGCTATGGCGCCGACTGGCCGCTCGATTGGCGCGAGATGTGGAGCTATTACGCCGAAGTCGAAGAGGCGCTGAAGATCTCGGGGCCGATCAGCTATCCCTGGGGGCCGCCCCGTCCGCGCTACCCGTATCGCGCGCACGAGCTCAACGCTGCGGCCTGGGCGCTCGCAAAGGGCTGCGAGGCGCTGGGCGTTAAATGGACGGAAACGCCGCTGGCCACGCTCTCGGCGCCGCGCGGCCTGTGCCATCCGTGCGTGTATCGCGGCTTCTGCGTCGCCGGATGTTCGACGAACGCCAAACAGAGTGCGCTCGTCACCTGGATTCCACGCGCGATTGCCGCCGGCGCCGAAATCCGCGACCTCGCCATGGTCGGCCAAATCGAGATGGATGCCGCGGGCGCGGCCACCGGCGTGCGCTATTATCGCGAAGGGCGCTGGCAGTTTCAGCATGCCCGCAACGTCGTCGTTGCCGGCTATGCGATCGAGACGCCGCGGCTGCTGTTGAACTCGGCAACCGATCGGTTCCCGGACGGCCTCGCCAACAGCTCGGGTCTTGTCGGCAAGAACCTGATGGCGCAACCCAATCAAGCGGTCTGGGGAGTGATGGACGACGAGGTTCGCTCGTATAAGGGTCCGCCTTCGCTCGCCATCACCGAGCACTGGAACTACGAAGACACCGGAAAGGATTTCTTCGGCGGCTACAGCTACATGAGCCAAGGCCCGTTGCCGCAGCTTTGGGCCAACACACAGATGGGCGCGCACGGGCTTTGGGGTGCCAACCTGATCGCCGAAATGGAAAAATACAATCACGTCGTCGGCCTTAAAATCGTCGGCGAGGCGCTGCCGCAGGAATCGAACCGCGTCACGCTCGCCGATGAGGTCGACCAGTACGGGCTTCGCATTCCGCGCGTCACCTATTCGTTGTGCGACCATGACCGCAAGCTGATCGATCACTCCCTGAAATTCATGACCCAGGCGCTGCAGGCGATCGACGCCAAGGACATCTGGCTTCAGGACGACGACACCTGCCACCTCAACGGCACCGCTCGGACGGGGGACGATCGCCGATCGAGCGTCGTCGACACCAACTGCCGGAGCTGGGACATCCGAAACCTCTGGGTCTGCGACGGCTCAGTGTTTCCGACCGTGGGCGGCGTCAATCCCTCCCTCACCATCCAGGCGATCGCCTGCCGCACCGCGGATCGGATCAGGGCGCTCGCAGGCAGGGGCGAGCTTTGACGCGCCGATGACCGCGAGCAGTGTATCGACCGGCGCTCCTCCGTTGGCCGTGCCGTTCGGCCATACGGCAGACGGACGCAGCGCCACTCTCTACACCCTGCAAAACGAGTGCTTGCGCGTGCGAGCGACGGATTTCGGCGGCCGCATCGTATCGGTCGAGGCGCCGGACAAAACCGGCCGGCACGACCATGTCGTGCTGGGGTTCGACCGGGTCGCCGACTACGCCAGCGCCGGCGGCGCCTTCGGTGCCGTGCTCGGGCGCAACGCCAATCGTATTGCGGGCGCCCGCTTCACATTGGACGGACGCAGCTACGAACTGTCAAAGAATGAAGGCGACTCGACGCTGCACGGAGGCAAAATCGGATTCGACAAAGTGCTCTGGCGCGTCGGCGGCTTCGACGCGTCAAAGCTCGTTCTCGATCATTTCAGCCCCGATGGCGATCAGGGTTTTCCCGGCGACCTGACGGTTCAGGTTACTTATCGTCTGGCGGGACAGCGGCTGTCGCTCACGCTCGCGGCCGAGACCACGAAAGCGACGCCCGTCAATCTCAGCGCCCATCCATACTTCAATCTCGCCGGTCTTGCCGCCGGCGATGTGCTCGACCATGAGTTCACGATTGACGCCGATGCGTTTCTTCCGACCGACATCAAGCAGATACCGACCGGTGAAATCCGTCCGGTTCACGCCACACCGTTCGATTTCCGAACGCCCATGACGGCGGGGGCGCGGATTCGTCACGCCGATACCCAGCTGCTGTATGGCAAGGGATACGATCACTACTTCGTTCTTGGAAAAGTAGATAATGCGACGCCGCGATTTGCCGCGCGCGCCCGCCACCCGCAAAGCGGTCGCGTGCTTGAGATTTTCACGACCCAGCCCGGAACGCAGTTTTACACCGGCAACAACTTGAACGGCTCGGTGGCCGGTCGGGGCGGCGCCTATCGTCAGTGCGCCGGTTTCGCCTTTGAGCCTCAAGGTTTCCCCGACGCGCCCAACCAGGCAAACTTTCCGACTACCGTTTTGCGTCCCGGCGCGATCTATCGCCAAGTGATCGAGTATCGCTTTACGGTTGACTGATCCGTCCGTGCGGCGCCGCCGTCTGGCAGGGAGGCGAAAAAATTACGCCGCTTCGGCCGCGGGCAGCGCGGGCTTGCCGCGGATGAGGTCGGAGGCTTTTTCCGCCATCATCAGCACGCAGGCATTGATGTGGGCGGAGACGAGGTCGGGCATCGCGGAGGCGTCGCATACCCGCAGGCGTTCGACGCCGCGCACCTTCAGGTCCGAATCGAGCACGGCGTCGGGCCCCATGGCGCAAGTGCCGGCGGGATGATGGGCGGTGATGACGACCTTTTTCAGCCAGGCGTCGATATCGGCGTCGCTCTGCACTTTGAGGCCCGGGCCGGTCTCCTCGCCGCGGAAGCGATCCATCGGCTTCTGGAACGCGACCTCGCGCGCGCGTTTGAAACCTTCGCGCAGCGTCGGCAGGTCGTTCGGTGCGGTGAAGAAGCGATAGACGATGCGCGGCGGCGCCAGCGGATCGGCGCTGCCGAGCAGGACTTCGCCGCGGCTGTCGGGATGGAGCAGCGTCGGGCGGATGCCGAAGCCGTCAAGGAACGGCGGCCGTACGACCGGGAACCACAGATGCGGATCGGCCGCGGTGCCGCGGAACATGAACTCGATGTCGGGCACGGCAAGCTCGGGGCGCGTCTTGATGAACGCATGCAGGCCGCCCGGCACCACGGTGCCCGGCCCGCTGCCGAACAGGTAGGCCCGCAGCATGCTCACCGTCATGCGGTCGATGCGCATTTCGCGGTGGAACGTGCCGGGCTGCGGCCGCGTATAGGTCATGTAGGCGCCGACATGGTCCTGCAGATTGCGGCCGACCGGCAGGTCGGCGGCGACGTCGACGCCGAAGCCGCGCAGGTGCTCCGGCGGCCCGATGCCCGAGAGCATGAGCAGTTGCGGCGTGTTGAACGCGCCCGCCGCAAGGATCACCTCGCGCGCCGCTGCGGCGCGCACGCTCGTGCCACCCTGCACGTATTCGACGCCGGTCGCGCGCGTGCCGTCGAGCGTGACGCGCGTCGTCTGCGCGTTGATCGCGACGGTGAGGTTCTTTCGTCCCTTGGCCGGCTTGAGGAACGCATTGGCGGAGGACGAGCGCCGGCCGTAGCGGATGGTGTACTGGCTGCGGCCGAAGCCCTCCTGCTGCTTGCCGTTATAGTCCGGCGTGAACGGATAGCCGGCCGCCTTTCCGGCTTCGATCCAGGCGTCGTAGAGCGGGTCCTCGGTCTTGGCGAATTCGGTGCCGAGCTGGCCATTGCCGCCGCGCCAGGTGTCGGCGCCGCCCTGCCAGCTTTCGCAGCGCTGGAAGTAGGGCACCACGTCCGCATAGGACCAGCCGCGCGCGCCCTTCTGCGCCCAGCGGTCGTAGTCACCGCGGTTGCCGCGCGTATAGGCCATGACGTTGATGGAGGAGGAGCCGCCCAAGACCTTGCCGCGCATCGCCTCGATGCGCCGGTTGTTGAGGTTCGGCTCGGGATCGGTCTTAAATCCCCAGTCGAACATGCCGTAGTCGTGCATGCGGCCCATGCCGAGCGGAATGTGGATGTAGGGATGCCAGTCGCGCCCGCCGGCCTCGATGAGGAGCACGCTGGCGCCGTCGTCGTCGCTCAGCCGGTTGGCGAGCACGCAGCCGGCCGAGCCGGCGCCGACGATGATGTAGTCGTATCCGTTGGCCGCCATCGCTGCGTTCCCCGTGCCTGTTGCCGTGCGTATCCCGCCCGCGCGAGCGCCGGCTTACTCCCGCGCATAGCCGATGAGCGGCTTCTTCTTGCGGCCGAGCATGATCAGGATCGCGGCGACGACGCCGAGCACGAGCCAGGTCGGCGCGTTGAGGAGCGACACCGTCGCCGGGTCCCACACCCAGTGCGGGGCATGCTGCTCGATGGTCGGCTGCAGCCGCGCCAGACTGTTCTGGTCGACATCGGCCCACACCGCGCGCACATTCATGTAGTTCAAGTGCTGGTTGGCGATGGATTTCGTGCCGTCGTAAACGAAGAATACGAAGGCGGTCGCCAGCAGCAGCAGGCCGATGAAGCGAAGCAGGAATCTGATCATGGGATGGCGGTTCGCTGCGGAACGGCAGTTCAGGGGCACGCTCTACTCCGCCGCGCCCGTTTGTTCAATGCACAGTAATGTGCGGTGCTTTTTTTCGCGGCGCGGCGTCGCGAGCTCCAGCGGCAGACCTGCCGGCGGTCCCTTGAGCACGCCCCGCTGCTTTCGCTAAAGTTCCCTTCGGCCCGCTAACCCCCGCCCTTGCGTCCGGCAAGCGGGGGATGCAAGGGAAGGGGCCTTCTCCCACAAGGAACTCGGATAAATGGCTTCCAAAGACGGCGGCCGGCACCGGCCGACTTTCACCGACCAGGAAGCCCTGCTGTTTCACAGCCAAGGCCGCCCCGGCAAGCTCGAAGTCGTCGCCACCAAGCCGATGGCGACGCAGCGCGACCTCTCGCTCGCCTATTCGCCCGGCGTCGCCGTGCCGGTGCTGGCCATCGCCGAGGACGAGGCGCGCGCCTACGACTACACCACAAAGGGCAATTTCGTCGCCGTGATCACCAACGGCACCGCTATTCTGGGTCTCGGCAATCGCGGGGCGCTCGCGGCGAAGCCGGTGATGGAAGGCAAATCGGTGCTGTTCAAGCGCTTCGCCGATGTCGATTCCATCGATCTCGAAGTCTCGACCGAGGATCCGGACGAGTTCATCAACTGCGTCAAGCTCCTCGGCAAGAGCTGGGGCGGCATCAATCTCGAAGACATCAAGGCGCCGGAATGCTTCATCATCGAGCAGAAGCTGCGCGAGCTGCTCGACATTCCGGTGTTCCACGACGACCAGCACGGCACCGCGATCATCGCCGCCGCCGGGCTGATCAATGCGCTCGAACTGACCGGCCGCGAGATCGCGACGACGAAGCTCGTCTGCAATGGCGCGGGTTCCGCCGGCATAGCCTGCCTCGAACTGTTGCGCGCGATCGGCTTTCGGCCGGCAAACCTCCTGCTGTGCGACACTAAGGGTGTCATCTACGAAGGCCGCACCGAGGGCATGAACCAGTGGAAGTCGGGGTTCGCGGTCAAGACCAAGGCGCGCACGCTTGCCGAGGCGCTGGTCGGCGCCGACGTGTTCTTCGGTCTCTCGGTGAAGGGCGCGATGACGCCGGACATGGTGAAGTCGATGGCGGCGAAGCCGATCATCTTCGCCATGGCCAATCCCGATCCCGAGATCACGGTGGAGGAGGTCGAGGCGGTGCGTTCGGATGCCATCATGGCGACCGGCCGTTCCGACTATCCCAACCAGGTCAACAACGTGCTGGGCTTTCCCTACATCTTCCGCGGCGCGCTAGACGTGCGGGCGCGGGCGATCAACATGGAGATGAAGATCGCGGCGGCCCACGCGCTCGCCGCGCTCGCCCGCGAGGACGTTCCCGACGAGGTCGCCGTGGCGTATGGGACGCGGCCGAAATACGGCCCCGACTACATCATTCCGGTGCCGTTCGATCCGCGTCTCATCACCGAGATTCCGGTGGCGGTGGCCAAGGCGGCGATGGATTCCGGCGTGGCGCGCCGGCCGATCAACGACATGGAAACCTACCGGCAGCAACTGCGCAGCCGCCGCGACCCGATCGCCGGCGTGCTGCAGAGCGTCTATGAACGGCTGCGCCGGCGGCCGCGGCGCGTCGTCTTCGCCGAAGGCGAAGAGGAGCAGGTGATCCGGGCGGCGGCGAGCTTCGTGCAGCAAGGGCTCGGCACGGCGCTGCTGGTCGGCCGCGAGGCGCGCGTGCGCGAAACGGCGCGGGCGCTCGGCGTCGAGCTTGGCGGCCGCATCGAGATCATCAACGCGGCGATGTCGTCGCGCAATGCCGCCTATGCGGCCTATCTGTACGAGCGGCTGCAGCGCAAGGGTTTCCTGCAGCGCGACTGCCAGCGGCTGGTCAACCAGGACCGCAATCATTTCGCCGCCTGCATGGTGGCGCTCGACGACGCCGACGCCATGGTGACCGGCGTCACCCGCAACTTCTCGGTCGCGCTCGAGGACGTGCGGCGCTGCATCGATCCAAAACCCGGCCATCGCGTCATGGGCGTGTCGCTGGTGCTCGCGCGCGGCCGCACCGTGCTGGTCGCCGACACCGCGGTGACCGAGATGCCGGGCGCGCAGGACCTCGCCGCGATCGCCATCGAGGCGGCGCGCGTCGCCCGCACGCTCGGCTACGAGCCGCGCCTGGCGCTGCTCGCGTTCTCGACCTTCGGCCATCCGGCCGGCGAGCGCTCCGAGCGCGTGCAGGAAGCGGTGCGGCTGCTTGACCGGCAGCGCGTCGATTTCGAGTATGACGGCGAGATGGCGGCCGACGTGGCGCTCAACATGGAGCTGCGCGAGGCCTATCCGTTCTGCCGGCTCTCGGGCCCCGCCAATGTGCTGATCATGCCGGCGTTCCACTCCGCCTCGATCGCGACCAAGATGCTGATGGAGCTCGGCGGCGCCACCGTGATCGGCCCGATGCTGGTCGGCTTCGACCGCTCGGTGCAGATCGTGCCGCTGTCCGCCAACGACGCCCAGCTCGTCAACATGGCGGCGATCGCCGCCTATAACGTCGGCGGGTAGCGCGGTCGCCCAAGCCTGACGCAAGAGACGCCAATGCAAAAGCGCAGGCTCGGCACGTCGGGTCCCGAAGTCTCCCTGATCGGCATCGGCGCTAACAATTTCGGCGGCCGCATCGATCTCGAAGCGTCGCGCCGCGTGGTGGCCCGCGCGCTCGATCTCGGCATCACGCTGATCGATACCGCCGACACCTACGGCAACCGCGGCGGCTCCGAAGAGGCCCTGAGCCGCATCCTCGGACCGCGGCGAAAGGACATCGTGCTGGCGACCAAGTTCGGCCTCAACATGGACGACGCCGGCAAGCTCAAGGGCGCATCGCCGCGCTACATCATGCACGCGATCGAAGCGAGCCTGCGGCGGCTCAAGACCGACTGGATCGATGTTTATTATCTGCACCGGCCCGATCCGCAGACGCCGATCGAGCAGACGCTGCGCGCGCTCGACGACCTGGTGAAGGCCGGCAAGGTGCGCTTCATCGGTTGCTCCAATCTCTCGGCCGCGCAGGTCGAGGAGGCGCACGACGTGGCGCAACAGCACGGCCTGCCGCAATTCGTCTGCTGCCAGGACGAATACAGCCTCATCAATCGCGACCTGGAAAAGGACCGCCTCGCCGTCATGCGCCGGCTCGGCCTCGGCCTGGTGCCATACTTCCCGCTGGCGAGCGGCCTCCTCACCGGCAAGTACCGGAGCAAGGCACCGCTGCCGGAAGGCTCCCGCCTCGCCAAAAACCCGCAGTTCGTCCAGGAATTCGCCAGCGCGCGCAACTGGCGCATCGTCGACGCGCTCGGCGCCTTCGCGGCGCAACGCGACCGTACGATGCTGGAACTCGCCATGAGCTGGCTGGCGAGCCGACCGGCCGTCTCCAGCATCATCGCCGGCGTCACGACGCCCGAGCAGGTCGAGCAGAACATCGCCGCCGTCGGCTGGACGCTGTCGCCCGAAGACCTCGCCGAGATCGACCGCATCACGCTTTAGCGGCGTCCCGCAAATCGCGGGGGCCGATTCACGAGCCTGAAACCTCTGTCGATTAGCGTCCCGGGAACCCGGTCGGCTGTCCCCGGCTTGGGCGCTCAACGCTCCGGAAATCGGAGAAACCCGGTCGCAGCCCCAGGATAACGGAGCGCCGACAGTGACCGCATTCGCGCCGTTCGCCCTCGAGATCAACGCGCTCGTCAAAAGCTTCGAGCGTCCCGCCGTCGATGGCCTCGACCTCAACGTGCGGGCCGGCGAGTTCTATGCGCTGCTTGGCCCCAACGGCGCCGGCAAGACGACGACGCTGCGCATGATCGCCGGGCTGTTGCGCCCCGATTCCGGCACGATCCGGGTCGCCGGCGTCGACGCGCTGGCCGATCCGGCGGCGGCGAAGCGGGTGATGGCGTGGATCTCCGACGAGCCGATGATCTATGACAAGCTCACGCCGCGCGAATATCTGGAATTCGTCGCCGGGCTGTGGGACGTCGAGCCGACGCTGGCGGAAGCGCGCGCCGACGAGCTACTTGGCTGGCTCGGTCTCGCGCCGCACGCGCGGGAACGCTGCGAGGGCTTTTCCAAGGGCATGCGGCAGAAGGTGGCGCTCGCCGGCGCGCTGGTGCACGACCCGCGCGTCATCATCCTCGATGAGCCGCTCACCGGCCTCGATGCCGGCTCCGCCCGCCAGGTCAAGAGCGTGCTGCGCGAGCGCGTCGATGCCGGCGGCACCATCATCATGACCACGCATATCCTCGAAGTGGCCGAGCGCATGGCGGACCGCATCGGCGTCATCGCGCACGGCAGGCTCATTGCCGAAGGCACGCTAGAGGAGCTGCGCATCGCAGCCGGCAAGGGAACGAGCGCAGGCGGGCACGGCGGCGCCAGCCTCGAAGACACCTTCCTCGCGCTGGTGGCCGAGCAGGCGCAGGCGGCATGAGCCGGCCCGGCAGCGCGGTGTGGTTCGCCCGGCACGAATCGCGCCTCGCCTGGCGCGACTGGCTCGCGATGATGACGGCGGGACGGCGCGAACGGCTGCGCCGCGTCACGATCGCCTTCATCGCCTTCGTGATCTTCATGCACGCCGTCGCCTACGGCATGATCGGCCGTTACGCCGACGCCGCGCTCGACACTTCGACGCTGATCGCGATCACCGCGAGCGTGCTGCTGGCCTGGCTGCTGATGGTCTCGCAGGCGATGGAATCGACGACGCGCGCCTTCTATTCGCGCTCCGATCTCGATCTCATCCTGGCTTCGCCGGCCGCGGTCGAAAAGGTGTTCGCGGTGCGCATCGCCACGGTGGCGTTCACCATGGCGATGATGGCGCTGCCGCTCGCCGCCCCGTTCATCAACGTGCTGGTCGCGCGCGGCGGCTGGCGCTGGCTCGGCGCCTACGGGCTGATCGTCGCCATGGGCGCCACCGCGACCGCGCTGGCGGTCGGCCTTACCGTCGCGCTGTTCCGCGCGATCGGACCGCAGCGCACCCGCTTCGTGGCGCAGGTGGTCGCCGCCGTGATCGGCGCCGCCTTCGTGATCGGCCTGCAGGTGGCGGCGATCCTGTCCTACGGAACATTGTCGCGGCTCTCGGTGCTGCAGTCGGACGCCATGATCGCGCTCGCGCCCGGTCCCGGCAGCGTGCTGTGGTGGCCGGCGCGCGCCGCGCTCGGCGACGGCATGGCGCTCGCCGGCGTGCTCGCCGCAAGCTTGGCGCTCCTTGGCGCCGCCATCGCCATCGTCGCCCCGCGCTTCGGCGACTATGCGGTCGCGGCCGCGGGCACCGACCGCTCGGTCGTCGCCCGGGCGCAGCGACCGGTCGCGTTCCGCCAAACCTCGCCGCAGCGCGCGCTGCGCCGCAAGGAATGGACGCTGCTGCAGCGCGACCCGTGGCTGATGTCGCAGACGCTGATGCAGATGCTCTATCTCATTCCGCCGGCGGTCCTGCTGTGGCGCGGCTTTGACGGCGGCACCGGAGCCTACAAACTGCTGGTGCCGGTCCTGGTCATGGCGGCCGGCCAGCTTGCCGGCGGGCTCGCCTGGCTCGCGATCTCGGGCGAGGACGCGCCCGATCTGGTCGCCACCGCGCCGGTGCCGGCAAGCTTCATCGTGCGCGCCAAGGTCGAGGCGGTGCTCGGCGTCATCGCCATCGTGTTCGCGCCGCTGGTCGCGGCGCTCGCCTTCGCGTCGCCCTGGCACGCTTTGGTGACGAGCGGCGGCATTGTCGTCGCCACCGCGTCGGCGACCGCGATCCAGCTCTGGTTCCGCACCCAGGGCAAGCGCAGCCAGTTCCGCCGCCGCCAGGTCTCCTCGCGCGTGGCGACCTTCATGGAAGCGTTTTCGTCGATCGGCTGGGCGGCGACCGCGGCGGTCGCCGCCGCCAGCCTGTGGCTCGCCATCGCGCCGGCCTTGATGGCCCTCATGGTGCTCGCCGGCGCCTGGTTCATGAGCCCGCGCCCGCGCAACGCATGGTAGTGCCGCGGCGGACCATCTCGACGCGGCGAAGGCGAGTGTGATTTAACGGCAAGTCCGGCGGTGCCCGCGCGCAGCGCGTGAAGCGATCCGCCGGCGGAGCCGGGAATGAAGCAGCAACCGCACTGGGTCTGGCCGAACGGCGAGCGCATTGCCGTCGTCTTCAACGTCTGTCTCGAAGCCTGGTCGGACGGCAAGGCGCCCGGCATCAGCCCGATGGGCAATCCGCTGCCGGCCGGCGTGCTCGACACCATGGCGATCTCCTGGGCCGCCTATGGGGTCGAGGTCGGCATCCATCGCCTCATGGAGGCGTTCGCGCGCCACCGCGCCAAGGCGAGCGTCATGGTCAACGCCATCGTCGCCGAGCGCTCGGCCGCGACCGTCAAGGCGATCGCGCAGAACGGCCACGAGGTGCTGTCGCATTCCTATGCGATGGACGTGATACCGGCGCTCCTTTCCGACGCCGACGAACAGAAGAACATCGCGCGCTGCACCAAGCTCTTGGCGGAGGCTTCCGGCAAGCCGGTGCGCGGCTGGCTGTCGCCGCGCGGCACCTCGGGCACCGAGACACCGCGGCTTCTTGCCGAGGCCGGCTACCGCTGGTACGGCGACGTGTTCGACAGCGACCTGCCCTACATGAAGAAGACCGGCAACAGCTCGATCGTCGCCATTCCGCTCGGCACCGATGTCAACGACATGGCGTTCATGAAATACGGCAATCCGCCGAAGCTGATGCTGGAATCCTTCGACGAGAACCTCGCCGTCGCGCGCGAGCGGGGCACCGGGCCGTGCATGATCGACGTGACATCGCACGCCCACATTTTCGGCCGCCCGCGCGGCGCCTACTACTACGAGAAGATCATCGAGCGCGCCAAGGCGGCGCCCGACGTCTGGGTCGGCACCCGCGCCGAGATCGCCGACCACATGATGAGCATGGCGACGGCCTAGGGCACGCACAGGCAGGTTATCCGGCATGATCCCCTTCGAAATGGCGGAGCCGACGTCGCTCCGGGAGGCGATGGCGCTCCTTGATCCGGGCGAGCCGACGATCCGCGTGGTCGCCGGCGGCACCGCGCTGATGCTGATGATGAAGGCCGGCGTGTTCCAGCCGAGCCGGCTCGTCTGCCTGCACAAGATCGAGCCCGAGCACGCGCGCATCACGGTCACCGGCGGCGGCGAACTGCGCGTCGGCGCCATGGCGACCTTGAGCGAGCTCGAGCACGACCCCAATGTCGCGGCGCGGTTGCCTGTGCTGCAGCGCGCGATGCGCACCCTCTCCAACGTGCGGGTGCGCAACGTGGCGCGCGTCGGCGGCGCGCTGGCGCATGGCGATCCGCACATGGACCTGCCCCCGGTTCTCACCGCGCTCGGCGCCCGCGTCGCGATCAGCGGCCCCGACCGCGACCGCGAATTGCCGCTCGAAGCGCTTTACGCCGGATATTACGAGACCGTCCTGGAGCGCAACGAGCTCATCACCGCCGTGACGGTGCCGGCGCTCGGCGGCCGCAACGCCGCCTACATCAAGGTCACGTCGCGCACCGCCGACGACTGGCCCGCGCTCGGCGTCGCGGTGTCGTTCGCGCACCGCGACGGCGCCATCCGCGACCCGATCGTCGTGGTCAGCGCCGCGACCGAGAAGGTGACCCGCATGGCGACCGCCGAGCAGGTCCTGCAGGGCACCGCACCCGACGACGCGGTGCTGGCGCGCGCCGGCGAAGCGGCGGCCGCCGAAGCCGTGATCCTCGCCGACGCGCACGGTTCGGCCGCCTATAAGCGCGAGCTGTTGCGGGTCTATGTGCGCCGCGCCGTGCGGCAGGCGTTGAGCGAAGGCGCGCGATGAACCAGGTCGGCCGCGATATTCCGCGCCTCGAGGTGCACGCCAAGGTGACGGGGCGCGCCGAATATACCCATCACCTGCGCCTGCCCGGCATGCTCTACGGCAAGGTATTCCGCGCCACGGTGCCGCACGGCCGCATCCGCCGCATCGACACCGAAGCGGCGCGGCTGCTGCCGGGCGTGCATCGCGTGGTGACCGGCGAGGACGTCCGCAAGATCATCGCCGAGCCGTATTACGGCCCGGCGTTCCACGACCAGCCGATCCTGGCGCTCGACAAGGTGCATCACGTCGGCGAGCCGGTCGCGGTGGTGCTGGCGAGCGACCCGCACGTCGCCGAGCGCGCCGTGCAGATGATCGTTGCCGAATATGAGGAGCTGCCGGCGGTGTATGACGAGGTCGCGGCGATGCAGCCCGACGTCGTCGTTCACGACATGCTGCGGCCGGCCGGCACCTTCGCCGATCTCAAGCACCTCAAGGGCCGCAGCGGCACCAACGTGGCGCTCGATTACCACCTGCGGCGGGGCGACGTCGACGCGGCGCTGGCCGGCGCCGCGCACGTGTTCGAGCACACCTTCAAGACGCAGCAGTGCCTGCACCTGCCGCTCGAGCCGTTCGTGAGCGTCGCCGAGCCCGGCGACAACACGCTGACGATCTACACGTCGAGCCAGACGCCGTCCTTCGTGCGCACCGAGATCGCGCGGCTGTTCGGCTGGCCGGAAAACCGCGTGCGGGTGAAGGTGCCTTTTCTCGGCGGCGGCTTCGGCGCCAAGGTCTACGTCAAGCTCGAAGCCCTGGTTGCGGCGCTTGCCGTCATCGCGCGCCGGCCCGTCAAGGTCGCGCTGACGATGGAAGAGCAGTTCTACATGATCACCAAGCATGCGACGACGTTCCGCATCAAGAGCGGCGTCGGCGAGGACGGCCGCGTGGTGGCGCGCAGCTGCGAGGTGTTCTGGAACGGCGGCGCCTATGCGGATATCGGGCCGCGCGTCACGCAGAAGTCGGGCTTCACGGCGCCGGGGCCCTACGACATCGAGAATATCCGCATCGATTCCTACTCGCTTTATACCAACCGTACGCCCGCGGGCGCGCTGCGCGGCTTCGGCATCCCGCAGCTCGTTTGGGCCTACGAGAGCCACACCGACCTGATCGCGCGCGGGCTCGGCATCGATGCGGTCGAATTCCGCCGCAACAACATCCTGCGCGGCGACCGCCCGCAGGCGAGCGGCACCGCCATGAAGGACGCCGCCGTCGCCGCGGTGCTCGATACGCTCGCCGCGCGCATCGGCTGGAGCAGGCCGTTCGACCGCGGCAGCGGCACGATCCGCCGCGGCCGCGGCATCGCCATCGGCTTCAAGGCCTCGATCTCGCCGACCACGTCGGTCGCGATCGTCAACGTCGCGGCCGACGGCAGCACGACGCTCTATACCAGTACGGTCGACATGGGCCAGGGCTCCGACACCGCGTTCGCGCAGATCGCCGCCGAGGTGCTCGACGTCAGGGCGGAGGACGTCCGCGTCGTGCATCCGGATACCGACGTGACGCCCTACGACATGGGCACGCTCGGCTCGCGCTCGCTGTTCCACATGGGCAACGCGGTACAGCTCGCCGCCGAAGACGCGCGCACAAAACTGCGGGCGCTCGCCGCCGAGGCCGGGTTGCCGGAAGGCACCAATTATCCGCCGGCCGAAGTGTTCAAGAAGCGCTTCGGCATGCAGGCCGGCAACGTGATCGGCTCGGCGAGCTACGTGCCGACCTACAAGTCGCCCGATGCGCAGACCGGGCTTTCGGACAACGTCACGCCGTTCTGGATGATCGGCGGCGCCGGCGTCGAGGTCGAGGTCGATACCGAAACCGGCGCGGTGCGCGTCCTGCGCCTCGTCAACGCCGCCGATTGCGGCCGGCCGATCAATCCGGGCGTGGCGCGCACCCAGCTCTCCGGCGCCGCCATCATGCAGCTCGGCTTCACCCTGTCGGAGGTCATGCAGCTCGACGGCGGCCAAGTGACCAACGCGTCGCTCGCCGACTACAAGATCCCCGGCATCCGCGACATTCCGCCGATGGAGAACGAGCTGGTCGCGGCCGAGCAGCAGTCCGGCCCGTTCGGCGCCAAGGGGCTCGGCGAATCCGGCACCTTCGGCGTGTCGCCGGCGATTGCGAATGCCATCCACGACGCCGTCGGCGTGCGCATCATGGAGCTGCCGATCACCGCCGAGGTCGTGCTGCGCGCGCTGCGCGCGCAAGCCGGCCACCCGCTCGAGGACGAATGATGTCTGCGCGCACCATCAGCTTCACGCTCAACGGCCAGAAGGTCTCGACCGAGATCGAGCCGCACCGCAATCTGGTCGAGCTCCTTCAGCGCTTCGACCTGTTCGGCTCGCGCGAAAGCTGCGGGCAGGGCCTGTGCGGCTGCTGCACGGTGCTGGTCGACGACCTGGCGGTCTCCGCCTGCCTCTATTTCGGGGTCTGGGTCGACGGCAAGAGCATCACCACCGTCGAGGCGCTCGACGCCGGCGGCTCGCTCTCAAAAGTGCAGCAGGCCTTCATCGACTGCGGCGCGTTCCAATGCGGCTTCTGCACGCCCGGCTTCGTGCTGATGGCGCATCAATTGCTCAAGGAGCATCCGGACCCGAGCGACGACGATATCCGCCACTACCTCGCCGGCAATCTCTGCCGCTGCGCCGCCTATCCGGAGATCATCGAGGCGGTGAAGCTCGCGGCGCGGCGCTGATCCGGGGCCTTCGTATGTTCGGCACCTACGCGCTCTGAGCCTGTCACGATCCCGGGTCTGCAGCGCACCACTTCGTGGTGCGCTGCGCTCGGGAAAACGACACTGCAAGGGAACAATCTGTAGTGCTATGGACATCGTTCCCCGGATGCGGTGCAGCGCGC